>JAESFR010000134.1_pt1 | contig 57350 bp, 49 predicted proteins | sample 9266191 | NCBI WGS metagenome assembly JAESFR01 (sample SAMN14503063, study PRJNA617104) | algae metagenome | isolation source: Pleurocapsa minor HA4230-MV1 and co-occurring heterotrophs from cement on... | place: USA: Nuuanu Pali Lookout, Hawaii | collected 2009-07-20
GGCGTGCCCGCGGCGGACCGGGCGTACCCGGGGACGTGCCGCGATCTCACGCCGCACGAGATCGCGGCACGCAGGAGCACCGGCAGGCCCAGCGCCCTGCGACTGCGTGCGCAGGTCGGCAGCTGGACGGTGCACGACGTGCTGGCGGGTGAGTTCACCGGCGCTGTCGATGATTTCGTCCTGCAACGTAACGACGGCGTCGCGGCCTACAACCTTGCGGTGGTCGTCGACGACGCTGCGCAGGGCGTCGATCAGGTCGTCCGCGGCGATGATTTGCTGACATCAGCACCGCGCCAGGCGTACCTCGCCTCGCTCCTGGGCCTGTCTCCCGCGGTGTACGCCCATGTTCCGTTGGCGCTCAACTCGAAGGGGCAGCGACTGGCGAAGCGGGACGGCGCCGTGACCCTGCCCGACCTTGCCGCGCAGGGCGCCGAACCGTCGGCGGTGCTGGCAATGTTGGCCGCGTCGTTGGATCTGGCATCGCTCGAGGAGATGGTGAGCCCGCAGCGGCTGCTCGACCGGTTCGACCCCGCGCACCTCCCCCGTCGGCCGTGGACCGTGGGCTGAGCGATGTCCCCGGCCTCCTCGGCCTGATCACGGCTTGGCGCAAGCCGGCTGATCGGTGCCGGCTCAACGCACCCGGCCGCGGAGCGTCGAGGCGCACATGAGCTCGCCGACCCACTGCTCGTAGGCATCACCGCTATACCCCCTTGCTGTGAGCAGGTTCCACACCTGCACGCTGTTCAGGGTCCAGATCCGGTCCCGTGCTTCGTCGATCGTGAGCAGGGGCGCCAGCGCGCCGAGCTCATCCAGGCGGGTCGCAACCATCTTCGTGCCGTTGAGTCGTTCACTCGACATCGTGTTGGCCAGATCGACGAGGTCGCCGTCCCCGGCCGCCGCCCCCGCCTCGACCTGGAGCAGCAACGGCCCGACCCGCTCCAGAAGAGTCCGCCCCAGTCGGGCGTACCCGCGGAGGAAAGACTCCGGGTCGGGGTCGGCGTACAGGGCCCGGACGTCGGCACGCTCCCCGAGTGGGATGGGTTCGTCGTCACCGACGAGCGCGATGTCGTAGGAGGCCTTGAGCAGGCCGGACTTGGTGTCGAACACGTTGAACACCGTCTGCACCGAGACCTCCGCCTTGCGCGCCACCGCCGCGACGGTCGTCTTCGCGTAACCGTCCCGCAGGAACAGCTCCATGGCGGCAGCGGTGATCCGGACGCGGGTCAGCTCTGCCTGCCGCGCTCGGGTGGCACTGGCATAGGGACGAGGAACCCGATTATTCACTTGACGTATACTCCAATCGATTTACTGTGACTATACCTAATACGGAGTGCGGCCGCCTGCCGGTCGAGGAGACGGAGAATCCATGCAGCACGTACCAAGTCATCACGCGGCAGTCGTCGGCGCGCCGCAGCGACGAACATCGATCTGGAGCCGCGCGGCCTTGCCGGGCCGGTGGCGCCGTTGGCAGCTCCCCGCGCTCGCGGCGGTGACGGCCTACTCGACCGCCCTCGGGTGGCAGGCGCAGCAGGTGTCGTACCCCCTGTTCCGTGCGGTGGCGCCCGGCGACTTCGCCGCGTATCACGACCAGTACAACCAGGCCATCCCGTGGGTGGTGATCGTCCCGGGGTTCGTCGGATTCGTTGCAGCGACAGCGTTCTGGTGGACTCGTCCGTCCGACGTGCCTCGCCCCGTGGCAGCCCTGGTCAGCCTCACCGGGCTCACCTGCCTCATCACGACCGTGGCCTGGGCGGTCCCGATGCACGACCGCCTCGATGCCATCGGTCAGTCGTCCGCCACGATCGACAGCCTGCTCCAGGCAAACCTGGTGCGCACCCTCGCGCTCACGGCCTCAACCGTGGCCTTGACGTGGTGCCTGGGCCGCTCCCGTCCTGGAGTCGTTGCAGCGAAACAGGTATGACCGTGACCGCACGCGGCTGCGGCGCCGACGGATACTCCACCCCATCACCGCCCCCATGCCCGACCCGCCGCAGCGCGCACGTCTGGCCAGGACCATCGTCGCGACGGGCCGGCCTCGAGAAATGAGCGCATCGTCGTAGCTCAAACGCCAGGGCCTGCTGTGACCCGAACGACAGCGGGGTCGTTCGGAGCGGCGCGCCGGTACCGGCCTCTACTGTTCCGTCAATTGTTCGACGCGGTACACGACCTCCGCCGGGTCGTCACCGATTCGGGCATTCGCGGACGGCCCGGCCGACAACATGTTCGCGCCCGGCCACGATCGCCGCCAGGAGTGGTTGCCGCCGAACGACAGGTTCGCCAGGCAACCGGCTCTTCGCCGGCCGGAGTCCCGGCCGGTCGCCGATTCCGGGAACAGCGACTCGGACTGGTTGGATGACCCGGTGACGTCGAGTTCCGACCTGCCGCCTGACCCGGCGACCTCCCGCCCGTCCTGGCGCGGCGGGCGGTCCGGCAACTACGACCTCATCGTGGTGCTGTTCTGCGGGATGCTGTTGATCTCCAACATCGGCGCCACGAAGCTGATCCAGTTCGGGCCGATCATCACCGACGGCGGCGCGTTCCTGTTCCCGCTCACCTACATCTTCGGTGACGTTCTCAGCGAGGTGTACGGGTTCCGCAGGGCCCGCCGGGCGATCTTCATGGGCTTCGGCCTGTCGATCCTCGCGTCACTGACGTTCTACCTGGTGCAGGTCGCGCCCGCCGCGGACGCCTACGAGAACCAGGCCGCGTTCGAGGCGGTGCTCGGCTTCGTGCCGCGAATCGTGCTGGCCAGCCTGTGCGGATTTCTCGCCGGCCAGCTGCTCAACGCGTACGTGCTGGTGCGGATCAAGCAGCGGACGAAAGAGCGGCACCTGTGGGCCCGGTTGATCGGGTCGACGCTGGTCGGTGAGCTCGCGGACACCGTGGTGTTCTGCACGATCGCGTTCTACGGCGTCATCACCGGCGGTGACTTCCTCAACTACGTGATCACCGGGTACGTGTACAAGTGCCTGGTCGAGGTGGTCATGCTGCCGGTGACCTACCCGGTGATCGGCCTGATCAAGCGGCACGAGCCGGATTACGTGCCGGGCGCCGCGGTGGCCGCCGGAACCGGTGATCGGCGGTAGTACCCGCCGAGAAATTCCGCCCGGAAGTCGGCGAACGAGCCGTCGGAGATGCTCGCCCTGATCCGGTCGACGAGCCGGACGACGAAGCGCTCGTTGTGGATCGTGGCCAGCGTCGCGGACAGCATCTCCTTCGCCCGGAACAGGTGGTGCACGTACGCCCGTGTGTAGTGGGTGCACGTGTAGCAGTCGCAGTCGTCGTCGAGTGGGCCGAAGTCCGCCCGGAACCGGGCGTTGGTCAGGTTGTACCGGCCGGTTCCGGCGTAGATCGAGCCGTTCCGCGCCACCCGTGACGGGGACACGCAGTCGAAGGTATCGGCGCCGTTCTCGATCGCGGTGAACATGTCGTCCGGTTCGCTGATGCCCAGCAGGTGCCGCGGCTTGCCGGCGGGCAACTCCTCGCAGACCCAGCGCACGATGGTGCCGAGGTTGTGCTTCTCCAGCGCCCCGCCGATGCCGTAGCCGTCGAAGCCGAGCGGCACCAGGTCGCGGGTCGCCTGCCGGCGCAGGTCCTCGTACTGCGCGCCCTGCACCACGCCGAACAGCGCCTGATAGGGCTTACCGAGCCGGTCCTGCGTCAGCCGGCGGTGTTCGTCGATGCAGCGTTGCGCCCACGCCTGGGTGCGATCGACCGACCGCTCCTGGTACGGACGGGTGTTCATCAGCGTGGTGCACTCGTCGAACGCGAAGATGATGTCCGCGCCGAGCTGATGCTGGATGCGCATGGAGATCTCCGGCGAGAACCGGTGCAGCGATCCGTCGAGGTGCGACTTGAAGGTCACCCCGTCGTCGTCGACGGTGGCCAGCCGGTTCTTGCCCGGCGCGATGACGTCATCGGCCTGGATGCCGTCGACGTTCATCGCCAGCACCTTCTTGAATCCCGCGCCGAGGGAGAGCACCTGGAAACCGCCGGAGTCGGTGAACGTGGGCCCCGGCCAGTTCATGAAGGCGCCCAGGCCGCCGGCCCGCTCGACGATGTCCGGCCCGGGCTGGAGGTACAGGTGGTAGGCGTTGGCGAGTACCGCCTGGGCGTGCAGGTCGGCCATCGACTCCGGCAGCACCGACTTGACGGTGGCCTTGGTGCCGACGGCGATGAACGCCGGGGTGTCGATGACGCCGTGCGGGGTGACGATCCGGCCCGTGCGACCCAGGGCATCGGGCAACTGTGCGCCGACGGTGAAGCCGAACTCATCGGGTGATGCGGGGCGGGCAGGGGTCGACGTCACCCGGCCATCCAACCAAGACGCTCAGCGGGCACCGGCGTCGCCGATCCCCGGCGGCAGGTACACGTCGTACCCGCCGACCGTCGCCATCCGATAGTCGTTCGCCGGCAGCAGGTACGTGGGCCGGACGCCGGACGTGTAGACCAACGCCACCTCGTCGGGGTTCGCGGCCTCGACCGCATCCGCCTCCGCCTGCAACCGGATGGGGAAGTCGGGTCGCACCTGCAGCCGGCCGTCGGCGAGGTAGTCGATCAGGTAGGTCGCCCAGTAGTCACCGCGCACATACCGCACGCCGTCGGCGTCCAGCCTGGTGACCACGGCCGACGGGCCGGCTTCCGGATCGGCCAGGGTGAGATCGGCCTGCCGGGTCAGCACCGGGACGCACAGCACCAGGCTCCACACGGTGGGCAGCACGGCCACCAGCCACGGCGACCGGCGCACCCGGGACGGCAGCAGGAGCAACCAAGCGCCCAGGCCCATCAGCAGCACCGGCAGGAAGGGCAACGCGTACCGGGCGTCGGCGGAGAACGCGAGCTGGGGAAACACCGCGAGGCACGGGAACGCCAGCACGCCGGCCACCAGCAACGGCACCGCCGGCCGGCCCTTGCGGGCGACGAGCAGCCCCAGACCTGCGATCGAGCCGAGGATCAGCACCGCGGCGGCCACCTGGGCCAGCGGCGCCGGCGACAACCACTGCCCGTCCGGCAGTCGCAGCCCGAACGCGCGGGGCAGCAGCTCGGTGGCGAAGATCTCCAGCCGACCGGTGTAGGTGGCGGCGACGGTCGCCTGCGCCTCCTCCGGCTTGCCGTGCCGCAGGATGTAGACGATCCACGGGGACACCCCGATCAGGCCGCCGAGGGCCAGCGGTGCCCACCACTGCCGGAACCGGCGGACGTGCACGACGGTTGACGGGATCAACGCCAGCAACGCGACGATGCCGAACATCGGGTGGCTCCACACCGCGAACCCGGCGGCCAGCCCCGCGAGCAGAGCGGTGCGCGGCAGCTTCTCGGTGGTGCGCAGCGCGTGGCAGGCCAGCGCGATGGCCGCGATCTGCGCCGCGACCCCGGTCGGGTACCCCATGTACGGGCGGGACCACAGGATCACCATCGCACCGGATGCGGTCCAGAAGATCAGCGCCGTGCACAGCCCCGGCCCGGGCCCGAGGAAGGGCCGGGCGAGCCGGTACAGCGCGTAGGCGGCGAGCACCGACAGCAGCGCCGCCAGGATCCGCAGCGGCCAGGCGCTGCTGCCCAGTGGCAGCAGCGGGATCAGCAGGTAGGACTCGGTCGTGGATCCGTAGTCGTTGCCGGCGACCATCAACCGGAACGTCCCGGACAGCACCTCGCGCGCCTGCAGCCCGACGAGCGCCTCGTCCGAGTTCAGCGACAGCAGCCAGGTGTGCCCCACCCAGTACCGCAGCCCGATCCCGACGAGCACCGCCGGGATGGCGGCCAGCAGCAACATGCGACCGTTCCGGCGAGCCGGTGCGCGGGAGGCGACGGCGACACCGGCCGTGCCGTCCGCCTCCGCGATCACCACTTCCCCCGCTCCTGTCGTGCCCACCATCGGTCATCCCGCGGCGAGCCGTCCCCGCCTCGGGGATGCCCCGCCCGGGTTCTGCGCCTTGCCCGGTCGGCATTTTCGCACGCCGCGATGTGTGCATCCGGTGATCCGCTCAGCCGGCTGGCGGACACCACATCGACGGAGTCGGGGGCGCCCGCAGCCGGTGCGGACCACCACGCAGCGTGCGGCAGAGTGGTGCCCTGCACCGAGCCCGTCACCAGGGCTCGTCCCGGACAGGAGACCCGATGACGGAACCGCCCGACCCCCGGGTTCTGATCAGCCAACTCGAGGAGCAGGAGGCCCGGCTGCAGTTCGGGCACTTCGACAACGACGACGCCTGGAACCTCGGCTCGCTGCTGGTGTCCACCGCGCGGGCCGGCGGCCTGCCGGTCACCATCGACATCCGGCGCTTCGGGCACCAGCTGTTCCACGCCGCGCTGCCCGGCACCGCACCGGACAACGACGCCTGGATCGAGCGCAAGGTGCGGGTGGTCAACAGGTTCGGCCATTCGTCGTTCCTGGTCGGACGACGGCTCGCCGCCGCGGGCCGGTCGATCGAGGAGGCGTCCGGTCTCGAGCCGATCCTGTACGCCGCGCACGGCGGGTCGTTCCCGATCATCGTCCGCGGTGTCGGGGCGGTCGGCGCCGTCACGGTGTCCGGGCTACCGCAGGCGGAGGATCACGCACTGGTCGTCCGGGTGCTGGAGAGCTTCCTGTCGGCGGACACCGCGTGACCGCCGCGCCCCGGTGAGCGTCGCGCCCCCGCAGACACGGCGCTCGACGTCACTGCTGCTGTCCGGGCTCGTCCTGTTGGCACTGTGCCTGCGCGGTCCGCTGGTCGCCGTGTCGGCGGTCACCACCGACCTGAAGACCGAACTCGGGATGACGGCGACCGCCGCCGGCCTGCTGACCAGCCTGCCCGTGCTGTGCTTCGGCATCGCCGCGCCGGGCGCCTCCGTGGTGATCGCCCGGCTGGGGCTGGAGCGCGCGGCACTGGTGACACTCCTGGGCATCGTCGTCGGCATCCTGGTCCGGTCCGCGGGCGGAGTCCCGGCCGCGCTGGCCGGCACCCTGGTGATGGGGCTGGCGATCACCATCGGCAACGTCGTCGCACCGATCGTCATCCAGCGGGACTTCCGCCGTCGGGCGGCCGGGATGACGGGCCTGTACACCGCGATGCTGAACATCGGCTCGATGCTGATGCTGACCGTGACGGCGCCGGTGGCGGAGGCGGTCGGGTGGCAGATCGCGCTCGGCATGTGGGCCGTCGTGCCACTCATCGCCGGAGCCGTGTGGTGGGTGCTGGCCGTGCGCCGGGCACGATCCGCTGCTGCCTCGGCCGCCGCTCCCGAGGCTCCGCAGCCGCCGATGCCCGCCGACGAGCCGACCGTCGGTGAGATCCTGCGCCGGCCGAGCACCTGGATGCTCACCATCGCCTTCGCCGGCCAGGCGTTCGCCTACTACGGCATGACGGCCTGGCTGCCGACACTGCTCGGCGAGGAACAGGGCATGACCCGCGGCCAGGCCGGTGCCGCCGCGTCGATCTTCCAGATCGCCGCCATCATCGGCGCCTTCGGCACACCGGTGATCATCACCCGGTTCGGCGGCCCGCTGACCGCGTTCCTGGTCAACGGCACCCTGTGGGCGTGCCTGCCGCTGGGGCTGCTGTTGGCGCCGGACCTCTGGGCGCTGTGGACCGCGCTGGCCGGTGCCGCGCAGGGCGGCGGCTTCGTCGCGGTGTTCACCGTGGTGGTGCTGCGCGCGACATCGTTGCGGGAGAACCGCCGGCTGTCGTCGGTCGTGCAGACCGGCGGCTACACCGTCGCCGCTCTCGGCCCGGTGGTGCTCGGCGCGTTGCACGACAGCACGGGCGCCTGGGACGCGTCGCTGCTCGCCGCGCTGTTCGCGGTCGGCGCCCTGACGCTCATGGGGGCGCTGTCCACCCGTGGCATTCGCCGCTGAACCACCGGCTTGACCGGCTCCGGGCTCCCCCGGTTTTGCCGCACCGCGGCCCGGGTACGTCTTCCTGCGGCGCTCCACCGCGCCGCCGGGGCCCGGTCGAGGGAGTTGTGGTGTCCACCAGCGTTTTCCAGCAGCCGCCGGCCCGCGCCGAGCGGGTCGACCTCGCCGACCGGGTGACCGTCGTGTTGCTCACCTACAACTGCGCGCACCGCATCGCACCGGTGCTGGATCACCTGGCGGACTTGGGCATTGCGGTTATCGCGGTCGACAACGCCTCCACCGACGGCACTCTCGCGGCGCTGCAGGAGCGCCAGGGGATCGACGTCGTCGCAATGGCCACGAACATCGGTGCCGCGGCCCGCAACGAGGGACTGCTGCGGGCCGGCACGCCCTATGTCGCGTTCTGCGACGACGACGGCTGGTACGACCGTGACGGGCTAGTGGCGGCCGCCGATTTCCTCGACCGGTACGAGCGGCTCGCGCTGGTCAACGCCCGCATCCTGGTGAAGCAGGAGCAATACCTGGACCCGATCTCGGCCGAGATGGCGGCCAGCCCGCTGCCGGACACCGCGGGCATCCCCGGCCCGGTGCTGGTCAGCTTCATGGGCGGCGCCTGCGTGGTACGGGTCAGCGCCTACCGCGAGGTCGGCGGCTACGACCCCGAGTTCTTCCTCGGCGGCGAGGAGGAGACGCTCTCTTTCAAGCTGCTCAAGGCCGAGTGGCAGATGCGGTACCTGCCGTCCGCGGTGATGTACCACCGGCCGAGCGTGGCCAATGCGCCCCGGCTGCGCCCGTTCGGGCTGCGGAACACGCTGTGGAATACGTGGCTGCACAGGCGTTTTTGCAGTGCACTGCGGCACACCGTGTTCACCCTCGCGGATGCGCCGAAGAATCGGGACACGGTGCGCGGGGTGCTGATGGCGGCGCGCGGGATCGGCTGGGTGGCGCGGCGGCGCGACCCGATGCCCGCCGACATCGACGCTTCCATTGCCGTGCTCGACCGCCGCCGCACCCGGCGGCCGCTGTTCCACCGGCACGACCCGATCCACGAGATGGCCCGGCGCGCCGCGGGCGAGTAGAGCCCTCCAGCATCGACCGAAGAGACCGGGCGTGGCATCCGGAAGCACCTCGACCGGAATTCTTTGTACGGTGAGCGCCATGGCTATCGCTCGCTACCCGTCCTTCGTCATCGACTGCCCCGACCCGATGGCACTGGCCACGTTCTACGGCGCCATGCTGGACTGGCCGGTGCGGCCGCTGGAGAAGGGTGGCGGCGCCGAGATCCGCGCGGAATACGGTGACTGCATCGGGTTCCACGAGGTGCAGAACTACGTGCCGCCGCAGTGGCCGTCGCAGGACGTGCCGCAGCAGATGCATGTCGACGTCGTCGTCGACGACCTGGACGAGGCGGAAGCGGCGGTCGTTGCGCTCGGCGCGACCAAGCACGAGCACCAGCCCGGCACCTCGTTCCGGGTGTTTCTCGACCCGGCCGGGCACCCGTTCTGCCTGTGCCTGGACTGACCCAAACGGACCCGCAACTGGACCCGCAATTGCACGCATGACACCGGCTCAGCGCGGGTCGGCGCTCTGAGCGGGGTCAGCGCTCGGGCAGATCCCGGGTTGCCGGGCCTTCGATGACGCTGCCGTCCGGGCGGAACCTGGATCCGTGCAGCGGGCAGTCCCACGACCGCTCGGCATCGTTCCAGCTGAGCACGCCGTACAGGTGCGTGCAGACGGCGGAGCGGCGGAAGGTCTGGCCGCCGACGGTGCAGACCGCAACCGGATGCACCCCGCCCCGCTCGACGCGGCCGTGCCCCTCCGCGGGGTTCGGCTTCTCCGGCGCGGACACCAACGGCTTCACCCAGCCGGTGCCCAGCGCCAGCCCCACCGCGGCGTTCGCCCGTGCCGCGGACAACGCGCCCGACACCTCGGCGGTGCTCCAGGACCGCATTGCCGCCGCCCACTCGGTGTGCCCGCCGAGCAGCATGCTGGCCAGTGCAAGGGACGCCGCGACGGCGTTGGTCATTCCCCACTTGGCGAAGCCGGTCGCCACCAGGATCCGGTCATCGTGCGGAAGAAGTGGCCCCACGAACGGCAATTCGTGATCGGAGTGGTAGTCCTGCGCGGACCAGGAATGCGTCAACTGAGCACCCGGATAGTGCTTGCGGGTCCAGTCGACGAGGTCGTCGACCAGGCCGGCGGTTCCGTCGTGCCGGCCGACGACGTGCCCGTTGCCGCCGGTGAGCAGCAGTTCCTCCGTGCCGCCGTCCGCCGTGCGGTGCGGCACCGAGCGCACCGTGCGATCGGGCGAGTCGGCCGACAGGTACATGCCCTGCGGCACCGCGCCGGGGATGTTGAACGTCGCGGCGTACGAGCGCAGCGGTTCGACCCTGGCGAAGAAGCCGCCGCGGTCCATGATCGGGATGCCGGTGGCGAGCACGACGCGATCGGCCTGCACGGCGCCGGAATCGGTGACGGCGGTGGTGACGATGCCCGGCTTGATCTCCCGCACCCGGCTGTGCTCGTGGATCACCGCGCCGCGGGCGACGAGGTCCGCCGCCATCGCGGTCAGCGCGTCCAGCGGGTCGAACTGCGCCTGCCCGTCCAGCCGCACGGCGCCGGTCACCGGGTACGGCAGTTCGACGTCCAACGTGGACACCACCGGCAGCCCGGCCTCTTGGCACGCGCGCAGTTCCGACAGCACCGAACGGCGGCCCTTGTCCGTCGTCGCGAAGGTGTAAGACGGCCGGATCTGGTAACCGACGCCGTGATCATCGCAGTACCGCAGCAGCCACGCCTGGCCCTCGCGGTTGCCCTGCACGTACCGCCGGACGGTGTCCGCACCGTGTTTGCCGCGGATACCGGACAGCCGGGTGCCTTGCAGCAGGCTGATTTTCGCGGTGGTGTTGCCGGTCGTCCCCGCTCCGACCGTGCCGGCCTCGAGGACGCCGACAGCGACGCCCGCCCGCGCCAACAGCAGGGCCGTGGTGAGGCCGGTCAGCCCGGCACCGATGACGAGCACGTCGTAGCGCTCGCCCGGGGTGACAGGTGCAAACGTCGGCCTGTGCGCGTCCAGCCAGAGCGAAATCATCGGCAGCAGCTCCGCGGCGACATCAGCTCTCGGTGACGGCGTCGATGGTGTCGGCGACGTCCTGGGCGGGCGCGTTCTGTGCGATGTCGGATTCGCTGATGATGCCGACGAGTCGGTCCCCATCGACGACCGGCAACCTGCGCACCTGGTTTTCCGCCATGGTCGCCAGGACGTCCTCCAGCGGATCATCGACACCCACAGTCACCGCGGGACCCAGCGCGAAGGACCCGGCCGTGACGGAGCCGGGATCGCGATCCTCCGCCAGGCAGCGGATCACGATGTCGCGGTCGGTGATGATGCCCTTGAGCTCCTCGCCCTCGCCGCAGATGGGCAGGGCACCGACTTCGAAGTCGCGCATCTTCCGCGCCGCCTGCAGCAGGGTGTCGTACTCGCCGATGCACTCGGGGCCCTGCGTCATGATGTCTCTTGCGGTGGTGGTCATTTCGCCCCCTGCTCGGGCGCGCCCCTGGCCGGGTGCGCGCTGTCGACAGCTGCGCAGTACCCCTGCCCTGCCGCGGCAAACCGGTGCCGACCGCACCTCGGGAACGACGAAAGCCGCCGCCCCTTGCGGGACGGCGGCTCTCGGTCAGTTCACTGCCGGCTCCGGGACGTCAGCCCAGATCCTGCAGGTGGTTCTCGGTGCCGGCGGCTCAGTTGGTGTCGGCGGAGACGAGCCGGTCGATCAGCTCGTCGACGGTGCCGCTCTTCGGCAGGTCGCGCTCGGCCAGCTTGTCGGACAACTCGGCCTTGGTCAGGCCCTCGTAGCGCTCGCGCGCCTCCTGGCGAACCCGGCGGGCCTCGTCGCGCTCGGCCTTGGCCTGGTCGCGCTGCTGCTGACGAGCCTGCTCCTCGCGCCGCTGCTGGGCCTCGCGGATCTGGTCGTTGGCCTCCTGCTCGGCCTTCTGCACGCGCTGGACCTGCTCGCGCTGCACCTGATCGACCTGCTCGGCCTGGGCCTTCGCGGCATTCTCGAAGGTCTCGGTCTCGCTGGAGATCCAGGTGCTGATCGCCTGGGTGTGGCCGCGCTGGAAGTCGGTGAACGTCTGCAGCTGATCGCGCCATGCCTCAGTGGCCTGCGTCAGGGCGCCGACCCACTTGAGGGCGACGTTCTTGTTGACCTCGATGCCGTCCTGCAGGTACTCGAAGTACTTGCGGGTGGCGTCGGTGATGTCGACCTGCGGCAGCTGCCACAGCTGATCGGTCTGCTCGGTGAGCGAGCGGGTGCTCTGCTTCCACAGGTCGGCGGACCGCTCGACGGCGGTGCGGGACTGATCGGCAACGTTGCTATACGTCTCGGTGCTGGTCATGGTTCTCCTTCGTGGTGAACGTCTGTGGTCGACGTTTCTGTGGTGAACGTCTTCGTGGATGACAGGGAACGTCACGATCCGGATCACGGGCACTACAACGGCTATCGATGATCCCCCGACTGGCCACCATCGGTTCGCGCCGGCTCACGCCCGTTTCCGAACCCATCAGGATCGCTGTCCGGAGGCATCTTTGCCCCGGCACGCCTGGTCATATGAAAGTCCGCCATGATGACTGGTGCTCGACGATCGAACGAACATCAGGTGACCGTCACTCGGTGTCTGAGAGCAACTATGCCCGTCGCCTCCCGGGACCGACAACCCCTTTGAGAGACCGGTCACAAGGGGAATTCTCGAAAGGCATTGCGCAGCAGGCACTCCTGGAGGTTTGTCCGTTCCGCGAGGTCTGCGCGACCACGTACGCGTCCAGTTTCGGACGTGTCGCGGATGCAGCGCCGTGATCGAGGCGAAATCACAGGCCGATTCGACGTGTGCCGTGTCTCGCGCTGACACGTCGGGGAACAACACCGGTACGACCGGTACGAGCCCTGCGCGCGGAACAGCCACGCGCGGAACGGGTTCGACCCGACAGCTGAACGCTGCCGGGACACAGCAGAAGGAGCGCGCAATCATGACCGATTTCTTGCAGGGTCGCCGCATCGCTTTCCTGGCCGCGGACGGCGTCGAGCGGATCGAGCTGGAGCAGCCGCGGGCAGCACTGGACGACGCGGGTGCGAGCACCGATCTGCTGTCCATCTCCGGCGGCGAGATCACCGCCAAGGACAACGATCTCGACGACTCAGGGTCCTTCACCGTCGACAGGACGGTCGCCTCGGCGTACGTCGACGACTACGACGCACTGGTCCTGCCCGGCGGCACCATCAACCCGGACAAGCTGCGCAGCGATGAGGACGCCGTCGCCTTCGTCCGCGAGTTCGTCGAGAGCGGGAAGCCGGTCGCGGCCATCTGCCACGGGCCGTGGACGCTGGTCGAGGCCGGCGTGGTCCGCGGCCGGACGCTGACCAGCTTTCCCTCGATCAGAACCGACCTGCGCAACGCCGGGGCGACCGTGGTCGACGAGGAGGTCGCCATCGACGGCAACCTGATCACCAGCAGGTCACCGGATGATCTGAGCGCGTTCATCGACGCGCTGCTCGAAGCGGTCGGCGCCGGGGCGACCGCCGGCGCGAACGGGAGCCGCGCGTGACGACCAGGCAGACGCTCACCGCGACCGCCGCGGCCGCCGCTGCGGCATCCGCGGGGGTTGCTCGTCCGGCACTGCCAGGGGTCTGACGACGGCAAGTCAGCCACCGACAACCGGTGGCGCTCGGTCACCGTGTTGTTGCCCGCGGACGACGTGATGACGGCCGGCCGGCCCCGAACTGCGGGCAAGGTTGCGTGAATCGGAACCGTCAGGTGTGCCTGCCGCCGTGAGCCGGGTGCAGGGGGACGACCCCGGCCAACGGGTCCGGGCCGCCGTGCGGGAGAGCAAGCAACTGCTGGAGACCGGCGAGATCCTCCGCGTCGAACCCGCGCCGCACGGCACCCGGTCGGGTGGCATCGGATCGGAAGTCATTGCCTTCGCGACCCGCCGCGCCGGTGGCGAGGGCCCTGTGTTGGACCGGCGTGAACAAGACGGCGGTCGAGAATGTCGTTGAGTCAACGATTCTCAACGACCACGACGTCATCCTCCAGATTCGGCTGAGCACCACCTGCGGTTCGGATCTGCATCTCCTCGGCGGCTACATCCCGGCAATGCGGGCCGGTGACGTGCTCGGCCACGAGTTCATGGGCGAGGTGGTCGACGCCGGCCCTGGCGTGGCGAAGCACCGGATCGGCGACCGGGTGGTGGTGTCGTCCTTCATCGCCTGCGGACGGTGCTGGTACTGCCGCCAGGAGCTGTATTCGTTGTGCGACAACGGCAACCCGAACCCGGCGGTCACCGAGGGGATGTGGGGTTCGTCGGTCGGCGGCTGCTTCGCCTACAGCCACGCGCTCGGCGGCTTTGCCGGCAGCCATGCCGAGTACATCCGGGTGCCGTACGCCGATTACGGCGCCTTCACCGTCCCCGACGGGGTGTCGGACCTGTCCGCGCTGTTCGCGTCCGATGCGGCCTCCACCGGCTGGACCGGCGCCGACCGCTACGCCTGCCGCAAGGGCGGCAGTGTCTTCATCCTCGGCGTGTTCGGCGGGGTCGTCGACAAATTCCCGGTCGGCGCCGTGGTGAACAAGATCCTCAAGGTGATGGGCGCCCAGATGTACGGGCAGCGGTACATCCCGGAGATCCTGGGCAGGTTGCAGGCCGGTGAACTGAGCACCGAGCACCTCGCCACCCACATCCTGCCGTTGGAGCAGGGACCGATGGGCTACGAGATGTTCAAGAACAAGACCGACGGGTGTGTGCGGGTCGTCGTGCAGCCCTGAGTGGTGTGCGCCCGCGGCTGTCGGTCGAGACGGCAGCCGCGGGCGGCAGCACTCGCACGCAGCACTGGGCCCCGCCGCCGGCGTCGCGCGGCCGGAATCGTGTCAGGTGGCGGGGCGGCTGTCCCGGATGAACACCACCACCACGACGACCATCGTCATCACCCCGTAGAAGGCGATGATCAGTCCCGCGGCGGGCAGGGTGGACATCAGCACGCCGCCGGTCAGCAGCAGCAGCGCCGCGCTGAGAATGGCGGCGACCGTGGCGGTCAACTTGTGACGATGGCGACTGCCCAGGCCGATGCGCTCAGCGAATTCGGGGTCCTCACGTTGCAGGGCCCGGCCGATGTCAGCCAGCTTGCGTTCTTCTTCCCTCGAGAGCGGCAACCGCCTTCTCCCTCTTCTTCCGCGTCCTGCGGCAGCCGTCGTTCCTCGCGTGCCGCCGATATGCGGGTGTATCCGGTTGCAGGCGCGATCAAACGTCGAATTCGGGCAATGATGCCGGTACCTCCCGGTGGATACGCTCGGTGATGCCCTCACAACGGTCCAGCTCGATCTCGCCGCTCTCCGTCCACCGGAACCGCCCAGCCCCCGGCGACGCAGAACGGCACGGACCTGGCGTTCGGTGACGGCGTGCTCAGTCGAGCTCTGGACCGTCGGCAGCCGCTGAGCCGTGCGAATCGGCGTCCGGTTGCCCCGACCCCGGTCCGCCCTCCTGCGCGCGGCCGCTGCGCCATTGCGCCAGCACCTCGGCCGGTGCGACCACCCGAGCCGGCTCTGCCGCCGGTGGGCTGGACCGGGAGAACCGCGGCGCCGGAGCGGCCTGCAGCACGCCGCCGGACCGGTGCAGAGTCCCGCGCGCCGCCAGGTGCGGGTGGGTCTCCGCCTCCGCGACCGTCAGCACCGGCGTCACGCACGCATCGGTGCCGGCGAAGACCGCCGCCCATTCGTCGCGGGTTCGCTGCGCGAACCGCTCGGCGATCACTGCCCGCAACCGATCGCGCCCGGGCCGCGCATCCCGGTCGGGCAGGTCCTCCGGTCGCACACCCAGGCCATGGAGAAGGGCCTCGTAGAAGCGTTTCTCGAGGGCGGCGACAGCGACGAAGCGGCCGTCGGAGCACGCGTAGGTGGCGTAGTAGGGCAGCCCGCCGTCGAGCAGGTTGCTCTCCCGGCGGTCGGTCCAGACGCCGGCGGCGCGCCAGGAGAGCAGCGGTTGCAGCAGCGCGCCGACCCCGTCGACCATCGCCGCATCGATCACCTGCCCGGCACCGGAGCGGGCACGCTCCAGCAACGCTGCCAGCACGCCGGTGACCAGGAACATCGCCCCGCCGCCGTAGTCACCGACCAGGTTCAGCGGCGGCGGTGGTGGGCGGTCGGACGGGCCGATGGCGTGCAGCGCGCCGGTCACCGACAGGTAGTTCAAGTCATGCCCGGCCGTGCCCGCGTCCGGCCCGTCCTGCCCCCAGCCGGTCATCCGGCCGTAGATGAGCCAGGGGTTCGCGGCCAGAAGGTCGTCCGGCCCGAGACCGAGCCGCTCGGCGGTGCCGGGCCGGAAGCCCTCGAGGAACACATCGGCGCACGCGACCAGGTCCCGGACGACCGCGAGACCCGCCGGGCGCTTCAGATCGGCCCGCACCACCAGCTGGTTGCGCAGCACCGGATCGTCGGTCACCGGCACGACCTCCAGTTCACCCGGGCTGGGCCGGGTGACGACGACCACGTCCGCGCCGAGGTCGGCCAGCATCATCTGCGCCAGCGGCAGTGCTCCGATCCCGGCGACGGACACCACCCGGGTGCCGTGCAGCGGTCCCGTCACGGCTTGATCATGGGGCCGTGACCGCCCACGCCGCCAACCGTCGCCGGCTGTGGAACTCGCGGCGCGCGCCGGTGAACGGATCGTCGAAGCTGACCGACCGGGCCACCAGTTGCAGCGGCGAGGAATAGTCGTACGGCGAGAGGTCCAGCAACCGCGGGTAGAAGTTGTCGCCGACGATGGGCAGTCCCAGGGAGTTCATGTGCAGCCGGAGCTGGTGCACCTTCCCGGTGTGCGGGTGCAGACCGTACAGCCCGAGATCCCCGCGGACGTCGAGCAACTCGATCCGGGTCAGGCTGTTCGGCTCTCCCGGAACCTCGTCCGCGGTCGGCGTGCCGCGCTCCTTGACGATCCGGCTCCGCACCGTCGCCGGCATCGGCACCTCCGGCCGGTGGGGCGCGACCGCCTCGTAGTACTTCCTCACCTTCCGGTGCGCGAACAACTGCTGATACGCGCCGCGCTGCTCGGGCCGCAGGGAGAACATCAGGACGCCGGCGGTCACCCGGTCCAGCCGGTGCAGCGGGCTGAGATCCGGCAGGTCGAGTTCGCGGCGGAGCCGGACCAGCGCGGACTCGACGATGTAGAAGCCCCTGGGCATGGTCGCCAGGAAATGCGGTTTGTCGATCACCAGCAGATCGCTGTCCCTGTGCAGGATCTCGATCTCGAACGGCACCCGTTGCTCGGGCACCGGGTCGCGGTAGAGGAAGACGAAGGAGTCGGGCAGGAACGGTGTGCCGGCATCGATGACGCGGCCGTCGGCGTCCACCACCTCGCCCGCGGCCACCTTCTCCCGGACCCGGATCTCGTCCGCGTAGAACCGCTGCAGCAGATAGTCCAGCGTGGTGGACCAATGGCCGCTTTCCGGCAGCCGGACGCGGCTGGGGTTCAACCCGTCTCGCACCGGGAGCGGAGCCTTGCGCACCCGCCCACGATAGGCGGCCTGAGTCGGCGCACCGGACGAACCGGGGACCACGTCCCGCGCGATCCGCCGGCGCGGCACGATCACTGCCGGTCGGCCGGCCCGCGGCTCAGGGCGCGGCGATGTCGTCGTCCTGGTGCCGGACGGCGTCCCTGGCGGCGGCGTACCGAATGGCCTCGTACGCGATCAAGGCCACCAGAACGGCGGCCAGCAGACCAAGGGTCGCCAGCGCCGGCAGCATCGCCCCGACCGGGATCAGCGCGAGGAGGAGCAACGCGACGAACGTCCGATGCGGGTTGATGGTGTGCGTGTTCCGCCAGCGGAACGCGACGTGCGCGAGCAGGTACAGCGATGTGCCGCCGTACAACGCGATCAACGGCAGGCCGTACAACTTGTCGGTGAGGGTGTGCCCGTCGTCGCCACCGACATATCCCAGCACCTTCTTCAGGCCGAGCGACAGGAAGATGATGCCGATGACCATCGGCAGGTGCAGCAGGCTGTAGGAGTCACGCGCCAGCCGTGCCCGCTCCGCGCCCTGCGCCTTGGCCAGGACGCGTTCAGCCACCAGCGCGACGACGTCGAAGTACGACCACCACAGTGCCCCGGCGACGGTCAGACCGAGCACGGAGGCGATGATGATCGGCCAGGAGATCGGCAACGCCGTCACCCCGACGCCGATCGAGACGATGGATTCGCCGAGCGCGATGATGATGATCAGCCCGTGCCGTTCCGCGAAATGCGCTGGTGAATTGACCCGCCAGCCGTTCGCGCCGGCCAGCACCGTGCCGAAATAGTCACCGATCAGGGCGGCCAGCCACATCAGCGTCTGAGCGGTCCCGGTGAGTTGCGAGGCGACCAGCAGCAGGCTCGTCCCGATCACCAACGACGGGATGAACCGCAGCAGCTGCCGCCGCAGACCCGGGTCGGAACTCGCTGCGGCCCAGAACATCCCGAAATGCGCCAGCCGCACGATGAAGTAGCAGACGGCGAACACCACGGGCCCGGACAGCCCGCCGGGCAGGTCGGTGAACGATTCCGGAATGGTCAACGCCGCGACGAACATGGCCGCCATGGCGATGAACAACGCGATCCGCACGACGCCCTCGTCGGCCTTGACGAGGTTGCCGAGCCAGGCATATCCCACCCAGCACCACCACAGCACCGAGACCACCAGGATGCCGCGCACGGCGCCCGTCGCGGTGAGATCGTCGGCCATCAGTGCGGTGACCTGGGTGATCGCGAAGACGAAGACGAGATCGAAGAACAGCTCGATCGAGGTGACCCGCGATTCCTCGCCGACGGCCACCGTCCGTGCTCTGCGCGCCATGCCATCGGATGGTGCCACAAGAGGGCGACATGTCGGTTTCGCCGTCAGCGGATCAGGCGCGGGACAGCCGCACGCCGGGGTGTCACACCAGGACGCCGCGGACCGCCAGCACCGCATCGATCAGGCGTTCATCGCCGCTGGCTGTGATCCCGTCGCGCCCGGACGGAGCACCGGTGAGAACCCGCCACGCGGTCTCCGCGTCCATCGCCACCGCGGCGTCGGCCGCACCGGCCCGCGCCTCGGCCAAGGCCCAGCCGTCGGCGCCGCGGACCAGCGACCAGCAGCGACCCTCGCCCAGATCCAGCGAGATCACCGCCTCCATCGGCAGATCTGCACGCTCCCCCAACTGGAACGGGTACGCCCAGACGAACGTGCGCAGCACCAGATCCAGATGCCGGTGGTGGCTTCCGGGCAGCCGGACGGCCTCCCGGATCTGCTGCTGGTGCACCCATTGCTCGGTGAACTCGCGCGCCAGATCCAGCCAGCCGGGAACGGGACCGTCCGATGCCCAGGCGACAGAGGCGGGCGCCATCAGATCCGCCGCGGCGTCGAAGTCGGCGAGCTCGCGGCCCGCCCACACCAGCAGGTCGGCCACGACTCGCCGGCTCAGTCCGGCGGCACCGTCGATCCAGCGCTGGTTCTTGGCGTTGAGCGCGGCCACCAGGCCGGGCCGGTCCGCGTCGAACGCCAGCAGCCCCGACGTGTCGGCGTCCCGCAGCCGGGACAGCCGGCCCAGGTCGTCATCGAGCAGGTGCAGCGCGATGTCCTTGACCCGCCACTGCGGCACGGCGGTGGTGGTCGACCACTCCTCGTTGCCGATCACCCGCAGGATCTCGACGAGATCGCCGCGTAGATCGGGCAGCAACGGCCGGACGTCGACGACCGGCGCATCCCACAGTCGCATCACCGTGCCGACGTTCGCATCGTCCACCGTCACTCGCCGAGCGGCGTCTCGACGATGGCGGGCCTGCCGGTGGCCGGGTCCCACGTCATGGTGGCGATGGCGAACTGCCGCGGCAATCCCGGTTCCTCGCGGTAATGGTAGGCAACGAAGCCGCCGGCGACACTGCAATGACCCGGTCCCCACAAATGATCCGCGGGCCGCTGCGACAACAGACAATCGGCATAGTCAACCGAGAGGTCTGCCCATTTCCCGGAATCGTCCCGCGCCAGCAGCCCGATGGCGTAGAGGTCCGCGAAATTTCCGCCGCTGTAGAGCGCGAAATCACGGCCGTCGGGAGAGACCAGGCAGGCCGGACCCTCCATGGTGTGCCAGGCGACGGTGCCGCCGCCCGCCCAGTCGACACCGTCGATCGTCAGCCAGGGCAGCGAGCGCTCCGGCAGGTACACCTGCCATTCGGCGGTCGCCCTGGCCATCGGACGCAACGGCTCCAGCAGCTCGCGCAGATCGGCGGAGATCGGCGCCTCGAACAGCCCGGTGCCGTACGGCACGGCATCGGTGTAGTCGGCCGCACAACTGAGAAACAGGCTGCCATCCGCTCTTTCGGTGACATCGGGGTCGATGGCGAAGGGCACGTCGGCGGTGAGGACCTCGCCGGAATCGCGATACGGGCCTCCGGGAAGGACGCTGTCCGCACGCCGGATCTTGTGGAACTGATGGCCCTGCGGGTCGCCGGCGCCAGCGGCGAGCGAGTAGAGCATAACCCAGGGCCGGTCCAGTTCGGGCACGTACCGCACGCACGGCGCCCACGCCCAGGGATCCGCGCCGACACCGGGAAAGCTGTCCCCGACCCGCACCCAGCTACCGGCCTCGGCGGGCCGATCCGACCCGTACACCGGGAAACCCGGGCTGGTGACGATCACGTAGAACCGGAAACCCGCGCCGCCCGAGCCCGCCGGGGCCTCGAAGAGAAACGGATCACCCTGATCGACGTCCTGCTCCGGGAACATCGCGCGGGAATAAGGCATCACTGCTGCGGACAAGGACGATCGCCAACTTCCTGAGGGTGGTCCGTGCGGTCGAGATCGATGACGGTGCAACAACACCGCGGTGCCGTTGCGCCACCCCGGGCGGGTCACCGATGCCCAGCCATCTTTCCCCACCGGGGCGGGCCGTCAAACCACCCTGCAGTCACCGCACGATCACCGGCCGCGGGGACGGCGGTGCGGGTCCTGCTGCGTCCCGGTGCACGGATGTGGGAACCACTGTGACGATGCGGGAGGTCACCGGCCGGACGACGATGACCCGGGACGGCGGTTCCGGTCTGCACGACAAGCCGCCGCGCAGAACGGCCGGGCGATCGCACAGGAGGCGGCAATGGCTGATCGACAACGGGTCCCGACCGTGCTGATGACGACCCGGACGGCATCGCGGTGAGTGCCGGTCCACCCGACGAGGAACGGGCGGGCGTTGCCCTCACCAACCTCGACAAGCCGCTGCTGGACGGTGCGACCGTGACCAAACGGGACCTTGTCGACTACCTCGACCGGGTCGCCGACCGGATCGTGCCCGTGCTGGCCGGCCGGGCGTTGTCGGTGATCCGGGTGCGGCCCGGGCAGCCACCGTTCATGCAGAAGAACCTGCCGAAGTACGCCCCGGGCTGGATGAACAGCACCACGGTGTGGGCAGAGGCGTCGTCCCGGCAGGTGCGGTACGCGCTGTGCGACGACCGGCGCACGCTGCTGTGGTTCGCCAACCAACGGTCCATCGAGTACCACCCCACCCTGAGGACGGTGGGTTCCGCGCACCCCAGTCACCTCGTGCTCGACCTGGACCCACCCGCCGGAACCGACTTCCCGGTGGTGGTGGCGACTGCGCGGTTGGTACAGCACGCGCTGGAGGAGGCAGGGCTTTCCGGCGCGGTGAAGACCAGTGGCGCCAAGGGATTGCACATCTACGTGCCGCTCGCGGCCGAGGTCACCGCCGAGGAAGCGGCTGCCGCGACGCGGGCCATCGCGGCCCGCGCCGAGCGCATCGACCCGTCGATCGCCACCACCGCGTACCTGCTCGCCGACCGGGCCGGCAAGGTGTTCCTGGACTCCACCCGGGCGCATGGGGGAACGGTCGTCGCCGCATACAGCCCCCGGGTGCGCCCTGGCTTTCCGGTGTCCTTTCCGTTGCCCTGGGACCGGCTGGACGAGGTGAAGCCGGCCGACTTCACCATCAGCACGGCGGTCGGGCTGCTCGGCGACGGTGATCCATGGCGCGATCTGATGCCCGCCCCGCAGCATCTGCCGGCCGACCTCGTCGAGCAGGGCAGGGCGATCCCGGTGGCCCGGGTGCAGGCGATGCACGAGGGCAAGCGCCGCGCCCGGGCGCGCCGTCAGGCCTGAGGTCGCCGGCCGTCGGTACGCCGGGCCCGGACGAACCCAGCCCGTCCGACTCGACGCCCACCAACCGGCCCACTCAGCGACCGCCTGTCGGCCGCGCAGATCGCACCGCCTCTGCACTGCCGGCATCACCACGTTCGGCCAAACCGGCGATGACGCCGTCGATGTCCGCCTGCGGCCGGTTCTGGGACAGCTTCAGCTTGGCCTCGACGCGGCTGATCACCAGCTCCACCCCGACAATCGCGCGGAGCTGACCGGCGAGGAATCGCGCCGGGGCATCGTCCACCGACCACGGTGCAGGTGTGCCGCGCTCGTGCCGGTCGGTCAACGTCCGGACCAGGTCCTCCAGCCAGCGCACGTCGTCATGGATCACCAACCTGCCGTAGACGTGCGCGGTCACGTAGTTCCAGGTGGGCACCACCCGACCGTGCTCGGCCTTGCTCGCGTACCAGGACGGCGAGACGTAGGCGTCCGGGCCGCGGACGATCACCATGGCGTTCTCCGCCGCCGGGCCGGTGGGGCGCAGTTTCCACTGTGGGTTGTTCCGCGCGACATGGCCCAGCAGGGCACCCTTGTCGCCGCGCGCGGGATCGAAGACGAACGGCAGGAAGGTCGCCTGCAGACCGTCGTCGGTTGCGGTCACCAGATCCGCCGCGCCGTGGCGCGCAAGGAGTTCGGTGACGTCGGCCTCGCTCGCCGCGAAGTGTTCCGGCACGTACACGGTGCTTCCTCTCATCGGTCAGGCGCCGGTCTGGCTCGTTCAGCTGCGCGGCCAGCCGATCGGGGTCAGGCGGTCGGCCGCCGGACAGTCGGGCGTCGGGCGTCGGGCGTCGGTCGTCGGCCCAATCAGACGGGGCCGGTCGCCCGCCGGGTCAGTCCCCTGGCGGGGTGTGCGCGATGGGCGGCGACTGGTGGATGTAGTTGCGGATTCTGCCCGCAGCGGCACGTAGGTAGCGAATGATCGCGTCCCTTTCCTCGGGCGTGAAGTCCTCCTCGAGCGAGTCGAGCTGGGCGAACAGCGGGGTCAGCTCCTCCAGGATCGACCCGACTGCGGCCGGCGAGGCGTGCAGCGCCACTCGGCGCCGGTCGTGCGTGTCGCGGTGCCGTTCGAGGTGACCCGCGCGTTCCAGCCGGTCGACCAATTCGGTCCCGGATCCGGTCGAAATACCCAGGCGCGCACTGAGTTCGGCCGGTCCGATGGGGGTCTCCGCGGTCATCACATGCTCGAGCGCCATGTTTTCCAGCAACCGCAGATTGAGCCGACGGGCGAGCGCGACGTCCAGCTCACCGGCGAGCCGGTTCACCTCCCGCAGTGCCCAGGTCAGCTCGGGAGCGGACACCAGTGCGCGCTCCCGAGCCTCCACCGCATCCCCTTGCGATATCTCGGCCACCGAGGCATCATACGTCCGACAGGAGTATCTCCGTAAAGGAGCTTCTCGGTACCCGAAGGAGAACAGTGAGCGACTTCCACCGCGCCGTCTCTCGCGCGCAGGCCCCCGGCGAGAGAGGTGGCCTGTCATGACCGGCCGTCATGAGGGCCCGTCCGTGTCGAGCGACCCGTCCGCGTCGAGCGACCCGTCCGCGTCGAGCGACCCGAGCGTGATCGGCCCGGCAACCGGCGCCGCCGCGCCTCCGCCCGCGACCGGACCTTCGGGCCGGCACGCGACCGCGCGAAGCCGGTCGGCCGGCAACGACCGCGGAGCGCCGACCGCCCGCTCGCTGCAGGCGCTGCTGATCGTGCTGTGCGCAGCGTTGGCGCTGGTCATCGCCGGGAACTCCGCGCTCGCGATCGCGTTGCCGGACATCGCCGCCGACCTGTCGGCCGATCAGGGCCAGCTCACCTGGATCATCGATGCCTACGCCTTGACCTTCGCGGCCTTCCTGCTGCCGGCCGGCATCGCGGCGGACCGTTTCGGGCGTCGCACGGTGCTGGTGATCGGTCTGGTGATCTTCGGCCTGGCCGGCGCTGCGTCGGCGTTCTCGACGGACCCTGGGACGTTGATCGGCCTGCGCGCGCTGGCCGGCGTCGGTGCCGCGGCGACGTTCCCGGTCACGCTGTCCGCCCTGGTCGACGCCTACCCGGCCGAGCGGCGCGCGTTCGCCGTCGCGGTCTGGTCCGGGGTCAGCGGGGCCGGCGCCGTGCTCGGGACGCTGGTCGCGGGCGGGTTGCTCGAGGTGTTCTGGTGGGGCAGCGTGCAGCTGTTCTTCGGCATCGCCGCCCTCGTGCTGGTGCCCGCCGTCGCCGTGCTGGTTGCGCAGAACCGCAACCCCGCCCTGTCGTTGGACCCGCTGGGTGCGCTGTGGGCGGTGATCGCGCTGGCCGGCCTCGTGTACGGGATCATCGAGGCACCGCAGCGGGGCTGGACGGACGTCCTGACGCTGGCTGCCCTCGCGGTGGGCGTGCTCGGCCTGGTCGCCTTCATCGTGCACCAGTTGCGGTCACGGGCGCCGTCCCTGGACGTGCGGTTGTTCCGCAACCGGGGGCTCGCGTCGGGGTCGATCCTGGTCGCCCTGCAGTTCTTCGCATCGCTGGGACTGTTCGTCCTCGCACCGCAGTACCTTCAGGTGGTCCGTGAGTTCAGCCCGCTGCAGGCCGCGGCCGCCCTGCTGGCCACGGCGGTCGGCGTCGGAGCCGGCACGGGGCTCGCCCCGATGCTGCTCAACCGGACCGGGGCAAGACTGCCGGCCACGGCGGGCCTGGTCGCGATGGGCGCCGGCTTCGCCATGCTCGCCTATGCCCTTGGCGAGATCGATGCGTCCGGTGCGCTGGTGAGCTGGTGGCTACCAGGGCTCGGCCTGCTGGTGTACGGCGCCGGCTTCGGGCTGGCGATCACCCCCGGCACCGTGTTGATCATCGAAGGGCTGCCCGCGGAGCGGCGATCCGTGGCCAGCGCCGTCAACGACATCACCCGCGAGGTCGGCGGCGTGCTCGGTATCGCAGTGCTGTCCAGCGTGCTGATCAGCGCATACCGGGACAGCATCACACCGAGCCTGAGCGGGCTCCCCGCACCGTTGCAGGACGTCGCACTGGACGGCGCGGGAGCCGCCCTCGGTGTCGCCGCCAGCGCCGGACCGGGTGGCGCGGCGCTGGCCGATGCCGCCCGCGACGCCTTCGCCTCCGGCCTGTCGTCGGCGCTGTGGGTGGGTGCGGGCGTGCTCGCAGCGGCCGCGGTGCTGTGTGCGGTGCTCGCTCCGAGCCGGTCGGCCGAGGGCACGACGGGAACGGAGGCGGCGCGCGGAGCCGGAGCGGGCGGAGCCGGAGCGCGCGCAGCCGGAGCGCGAGTCAAACCCGGAGCCGGGACGGACGCCGCCGGCGGGAACGCGCTCCCCGCCACGACAGCCGCGTCCGGATCCGCTGCTGCAGCGACAACGGCGCCGGCGACGGCCGTCGATCCGGCCCCTTCGGCGAAGGGCACGTGAATGGCGGCCTTCACCTCGCTGCGCACACCGAGAGGTGACTTCGGCCTGCGCAGCCACGGCACGTCGGGCGAGTGGGTGGTCTGCGTCCACGGCTTCCCCGATGACGCGTCCACCTATGACGGGCTCGCGGAAGCATTGTCCGCGAACGGGTATCGGGTGGCGGCGGTCAACCTGCGTGGTTACGCACCCTCACCGCTGACCGGCTCGCTGGCGCTGAACGACCTCGTGGCGGACCTGCTGGCGGTCGTCGACGCACTCTCGCCCGACGAGCCGGTGTCGCTGATCGGGCACGACTACGGTGCCCAACTGTCGTACCCGGCGATGGCCCGCGCAGGGCACCGCTTCCGCACGGCGGTGCTGATGTCGGGCGCACACCCGGCCTTCGTTCAGCGCAACGCGCGCAGGTCACTGCGCCAACTGTGGCGCAGCCGCTACATCGCCTTCTTCCAGCTGGGCGGTTTAGCCGACCGGCGGGTCGCGCGCAACGACTTCGCCGCCATCGACCGACTGTGGCGCCGCTGGTCGCCGGGCTTCCGGTTCCCGACCGACCACGCCGCCGCAGTGAAGCACACCCTGCGCGCCAGCTGGCCCGCGCCGGTGGCGATGTACCGGGCGGGTGGCTTCGCCGTTGCGCGGGATCCGATCGACGTCCCCACGCTGTGCATCGCCGGGGCCCAGGACGGCTGCGCCGCAGCTTTCCTCGCCGACGGCCAGGAAGCGCTGTTCACCGCCGGCTACGAGACGCAGACGTGGCCCGGTACCGGGCACTACCCGCACCTGGAGCAGCCGAACCGGACCGCCGACGCCGTCCTGCGCCGGCTGCGGTCCGGCTGAGAAGTGCGGTCCCGTACCGGTAGTCGACCCGATCAGCCATACTGCCTCCGTGACGGAAGACGTTCGTGCGACCTTCACCGACGCCGGCCGCGGCTTCGTCGACCTCCTGGACCGGATCGCCGGTGACGGCTGGGAACGGCCGGGCCTGGGCGAGTGGGACCTTCGTGCGCTGGTCGGGCACACCAGCCGGTCGTTGATCACGGTGATCAGCTATCTGCAGCAGCCGGCGCCCGCCGAGGAGGTGCCGTCGGCGGCGGTCTACTACGAGCTCAGCGCGCGGTTGATCGCCGCAGACCCCACCGCGGTCACCGAACGCGGCCGGCAGGCGGGTCTGGCGCTCGGTGCGGATCCGCAGCAGAGGGTTCGCGCGCTGTACGGGGAAGCCGTCGCCGCTGTCGGTGCTGTCGAGGGTGACCCGGTGATCACCACCATTGCCGGCGGCATGCGGCTCAGCCGCTACCTGCCGACCCGGACGTTCGAACTGACGGTGCACTGCCTGGACATCGCCGACGCCTGCGGCGTCCAATTCTCGCCCCCGGCGGCCGCACTGGCGGAGTCCCTGCACCTGGCCGCCGACGTCGCCCTGCTGCGTGGCGGTGGCGCCGATGTGCTGCTCTCGCTCACCGGACGCAAACCGCTGCCCGCCGGGTATTCCGTCGTGTGACGTCGGCGGAAATGTCCGCCGCCATATTCCGGTACGTGCCCTCGATCTAATGGTTATTCGCCGGCGGCTGCGGCCTCCGACGGAGTCGAATAACAGACGCCCCTGACGACAACGTACGGACACGTCGGCGAGGTCTGCGTCGCGGCGGCCGCCGCCGAAGCGGCCTCCGCCGATTTCTGCGCCTCGATTTCGGCGTCGGTCGGATTTTCCCCACACCGGGTGCCGCAGCGCAGATTGTCGGGAACGTTGGCACCCAGCGGTATTCCGGCGGCCAGCGCGCGGGCGGCGGTGTCGGGCGAGATCCAGCCGAATTCGTCGTACCAGCCGTGCGCGAGGGCGTCCGCCTCGGACAACGCGGACGTCGAGGTGTCCGCGGTCGAGGTGTCGGCGGCCGAGGTGTCCGCGGCCGGGGTGTCAGCGACAGTGGACGGTTCGACCCCGCCCTGGTCGCCCAGTTCGGCCGGTGGCTGATCGCCGGTTGCTTCCTCCGACAACGTCCGCGCTGCAGCGGTTTCCGCGGCTGACTGAGCTGCGGCACGGGCTGCCTGCGCGGCGGCCGATGCCCGCGACGATTGCGCGGCCGCCGATAAAGCCGCCGAGCGAGCCTGCTCAGCGGCGGACGCGGCAGCTGACGACGCCGCGACCGCAGCCGTCGACGTCACAGCGCTGGTGCTCGTCGCCGGCCCGGTCGTCACGACGTTCGGCCCGGTCAAGGTGCCGGTGGCACAGCCGGACAACGTCACGATGACCACAGCGCACGAGAGCAGACCCCCCATCGACCTTTTCCCCATTCCCGGATGGTCGCATATTTCCCCGCAGACAGTGCGCAGCGCGTACGGGCGATTCCTTTCCGGACAGCGGGTGGCGATCACGATCGTTGCCGAAACAATGCGCCCCCGACGCCAACAAAAGGAAAACCCGACACGCCGGTGTTGCCAGAACAACCACCGACGGTGAAAAGGAATGGCGAGATCGGGTGACCGCCGCAATCGGGCACTCGGTCAGGTGCCGGGGGCACCACGGCGCGCGACCGCGCCTCCGGCCGGTCAGCCCCTCCGGCCGTTCAGGCCGTTCAGGCCGTTCAGATGGGGAACCGACGCGTGGCGAGTCTCGCCGGCGGGACGGCTCGCGCGTCGCACCGTGTGATGCCGGGGGCGGGGACGGCCCGCGCACCGCACGGTGTGGTGCGGAGGCGGGAGTCCGATGGCGGTAGCGGTGGGATTTGAACCCACGGAGGAGTTGCCCCCTCACACGCTTTCGAGGCGTGCTCCTTAGGCCGCTCGGACACGCTACCGGCGACGACTATACCGGCGCCCCGGGCGCCTCCCGACCAGCCCGGAGGGGGCCTGCGAGCGCCTCCGATCAGCGCAACGGAGCCGCGGTGCGGATCCTGATCAGTTCTGTGACCAGGCCGATGACGTCATCGACACCGGTTCCGGAGGCGTCCGGCAACTCGCCGGCTTCCTCGCCGGCCAGCGTCGCGTTGTAGTACATGCCGTAGCCGACCAGCATGACCAGCCGGGCGATCGACGGATCGCCGACCGCGGTCAGCAGGGACTGGTACCACCGGTCGTGCACGGCGGCGAGCACCTGCCGGGTGCGGGAATGCGAACGCTGCAGCAGCCGGGTGGCCGCGATCAACGCCGAATCCAACGGGCTGTCCGCCTCCGCGGACGTCCGCAGGTAGTAGGCAACCGGGCCGTCCGGCGCGGTGTCCATCAGCGCGACGTCCTCGTCGGCCAGCGCCTCCAGCCGCCCCAGCAGGCCCTCGATCAACGCCTCGCGGGAGTTGAAGTGATAGATCAATCCACCCTTGGACACCCCCGCGGCCCTCGCGACGGCATCCAGTGTGGTCTCCCGCTCGCCGTGCTCGATGAGCAGTCGCTCGAAGGCGTCGAGGACCTTTTCGCGGGCGACGGGAGGCGGGGGCACGCCATCACCGTAGCGAGCAGCGCCCGTCGTCGAGGGACAACGATCAGGCGTCCCGCGCGGAGAGCACGCAGAACTCGTTGCCCTCCGGGTCGGCGAGCACGGTCCACGAGACCGACTCGGGCTGGCCGACGTCCACCCTGGTGGCGCCGCGCGCGAGCAGCTTCTCGATCTCGGCGTCCCGGTCGTCACTCAGGTGCGGCGCCAGGTCCAGGTGCAGCCGGTTCTTCGCTGTCTTGGCGTCTCCGACCGCCACGAACACCAGCCCCGGCGGCACCTGCTCCCACGGCGTCGACCTGACCATCTCCTCGGAGGCGTGCTGCGGCACCAGCACCACCTCGTCGGCACTCTCGTAGGCCTTCGTCCAGCCGAGGGTGGACGCCCACCAGTCGGCCAGAGCGCCGACGTCGCGGCTGTCGATCACCGTGCTGTACCAGCGAAGCGCCACCAGGCTCTCCTTCTCGTCAAATCCGGTGCGGCGTTCTGTGACGGGCGTCGCATGACGGGCGCGGCGCCGACACACGCAGGTCCCGTGCCCCGCAGATCAGCCGCAGCGCTCCGCGACACCGCCGAGAACTGAAGTCCAGGAGTGTGCTGCCTGACCGGAGCGCCCGCATCTCCTTTTCCGCTTGTTACTGCACCAACTGGTCGGTATAGTGACACGGGTCAGTCCCCCATCACAGGAGTCTCTTCGCATGTCCACCACCGTCCACCCCCGCGCCGGTCAGCCGGCGCAGGCGGCAACGCCCGCCGCACTGTCAGCGACGCCCCGCGCCGGAGCGCGGGAATGGGTCGCGCTGGGCGTCCTGCTGCTGCCGGTGCTGCTGGTGGCGGTGGACGCCACCGTCCTGAGCTTCGCGTTGCCCGCCATCTCCGAAGCGCTGAGCCCCACCGGGACTCAGCTGCTCTGGATGATCGACATCTATTCGCTGGTGCTGGCCGGCCTGCTGGTCTCGATGGGCAGCTTCGCCGACCGGGTCGGCCGGCGGCGGCTGCTCTTGATCGGCGCCGTCGGATTCGGCGTCGTGTCGGTCATCGCCGCCTACGCACCCTCGGCCGAGGCGCTCATCGCGGCCCGCGCGGCGCTGGGCTTCTTCGGCGCCATGCTGATGCCCTCGACGTTGTCGTTGCTGCGCAACATCTTCCGCGACCGTCAGCAGCGCCGGCTGGCGGTGGCGATCTGGGCCGCGGGCTTCTCCGGTGGTGCCGCGCTCGGCCCCATCGTCGGCGGGTTCCTGCTCGAGCACTTCTGGTGGGGGTCGGCGTTCCTGCTGGCCGTGCCGGTGCTGGTGCTGCTGCTGATTCTGGCGCCGATCTTCATCCCGGAATCCAGGGACCCGAACCCGGGTCCGGTCGACCTGCCGAGCATCGGGCTGTCCCTGCTGGCGATGGCGCCGGTGGTCGCCGCGATCAAGAGCATCGCCCATGACGGCTTGACGTCGATGTCGGTCGCCCTGCTGGCGGTCGGGCTCGGGGCCGGCGCGGCGTTCGTCCGGCGGCAGCTGACCCGGCCGCAACCGATGCTCGACGTCCGGCTGTTCGCCCGCAGTTCGTTCAGCGGCGCCGTGCTGGCCAACCTGCTCAGCGTCTTCTCGCTGGTCGGGTTCCTGTTCTTCATCTCCCAGCACCTGCAGCTGGTGCTCGGCGAGAGCCCGATGCAGGCCGGGCTCATCCTGCTGCCCGGCCTCGTGGTCACGATCGTCGCCGGCCTGGCCGTCGTGCCGTTGGTGCGTCGGGTCAGCCCGCGCATCGTGGTGGCCGGCGGCCTGCTGATCAGCGCGGCGGGCTACGCGGCGGTGTTGTCGGGCGCGGCCGGCGACTCGGCGCTCGCCCTGATGGGTGCCTTCGCCCTACTGTCCCTGGGCATCGGTGCGGCCGAGACGATCTCCAACGACGTCATCATCTCCAGCGCGCCGGCGGCCAAGGCAGGTGCGGCGTCCGCCGTGTCGGAGACGGCCTACGAGCTGGGCGCAGTGCTCGGCACGGCCGTGCTGGGCGGGATCCTGACCGCGGCGTACACGGCGCGGGTCGTGATCCCGGCCGGTGTGAACTCCGCCGACGCGACGACGGCGAGCGAAACCCTCGGCGGCGCAACGGCGGTGGCGCAGACCCTGCCGCAACCGCAGGCGGCACAGCTGCTCTCGTCCGCGCAGGACGCGTTCGGCGCCGGTGTCGGGGTCACCTCGACGATCGCCGTGGTGCTGATGGTGGCGGCCGCGGGCCTGGTCTGGCTCACCCTTCGCGGCAAGGGCGCCGAGAGCTGAGTCTGCGCCGGCCCGGTCGCCGTGCCGACCGCTTGGGTCCGGCCGACCAGATCGCTTCGCCGAACTGGCTGCGCCGACCGGGTCGCTCAGCCGACCGGTACGCCGGAGCCCAACTCCGCCTTGACCAGCGGCGCAACCCGGGTGCCCAGCAACTCGATGGCCTTGAGCGAATCGGCCTGCGACACGCTGGACAGGTCCATCTGGAACGACTGGCGGTCGTGATGCAGGTCGACGTGCAGCGCGACGATCCGCTCGGCGACCTGTTCCGGGTCGCCGATGAAGTACGCGCCGCCCGGCGCGGCCTGTGCCTCGTAGGACGCCCGGTCCGGCATCGGGAAGCGCCGCTCGCGGGCGATCCGGCGCATCGAGTCGAGCCAGTACGGGAAGAACCGGTCCAGGGCCTTGCCGTCGTCGCTGAGAAATCCCATGCCGGACACGCTGACCTCGGCCGTTCCACCCGGACGCTCGGACTGGGCGAAGGCGCGCCGGTACAGGTCGACCAGCGGCGCGAACCGGGCAGGCTGGCCGCCGATGATGGCGTAGTTGATGGGCAGCCCGAGAAGTCCTGCGCGGACCGAGGATTCGGGGTTCCCGCCGGTGGCCACCGCGATCCGCAGGTGCTCGCCCAGGCCGGGCTTGTCGTACGGGCGGGGCAGGATCACCGCGTTCTCCAGCGGCGGGCGGAACTGTCCCGACCAGGTCACGGGGTTGCCGGCGTCGATGGTCAGCAGCAGCTGGATCTTCTCGTCGTACAGGGCGTCGTAGTCGGCCAGATCCGCGCCGAACAGCGGGTACGACTCGATGAACGAGCCGCGGCCGGCGAGCAACTCCATCCGGCCCTTCGAGATCAGGTCCATGGTGGCGAACTGCTGGTACACCCGCACCGGGTCCTCTGTGCTGAGCACCGTCACCGCGCTGCCCAGGCCGATCCGGCTTGTCTGCGCGGCCGCCGCGGCCAGCACGATCGCCGGCGCCGACACCGCATAGTCCGGGCGGTGGTGCTCACCGATCCCGAAGAAGTCCAGGCCGACCTCTTCGGCCAGCCGGATGCGTTCCAGCAGGTCGGTCATCCGCTGGGCCGGTGAGACCTTCCGGTGGCTGACCGGGTCGGGATGAATGTCACCGAAGCTGTAGACGCCGAGTTCCATACCGCCTGCAGCGCTTCACCGGTACGGGTTGTTCCCGGTGGCCGGGTCCGCCGCCTCGTCCGCCGCCCGGCGGGCGATGAAGAACGCCCGCATCAGGTCCGCGCACTCGCCGGCGAGGATGCCGCCGCGGACCTCCACCCGGTGCGCGAGCCGGCGGTCCCGCAGCACGTCCCACAGCGATCCGGCCGCACCCGTCTTGGGCTCCCAACACCCGAACACGACCCGCCGCACCCGGGCGTTGACGATGGCGCCGGCGCACATGGTGCACGGTTCGACGGTGACGGCAAGCGTGCAACCGGTCAGGTTCCAGCTGCCCAGCACGGCCGCCGCAGCGCGCAGCGCCACGATCTCCGCATGGGCGGTCGGGTCACGCAGGGCCTCCCGGGCGTTCCAGCCCTCGCCGACAACGACACCCTCCGCGGACAGCACCACTGCGCCGACCGGGACGTCGGCCGCGGTGTCGGGCGAGCCGGCCGTGCGCTGCGCCAAGGACAGCGCGATGCGGATCAGGTCCTGATCGGTGGGCCGGTCGACGGGCGGCACCTGGAATCGACGCTCCCTCCGGCTGCCGGACATGCGCGCGGCGCGCGCGACTAGTGCGTCAGACCTTTTCCAGCACGGCGGCGAAGGCGTCGCCGAACCCGCAGCGCTGCGCGATCATCGCCAGCTGCTCGTCCGGGTACAGGTCCACCTCGTCGACGATCAGCTGCATCTCCTGCTCCGGCACCCCGAGATCGACCAGCAGCGCCAGGTCACCCTCCGGCCACGGGTCGTCCTCGATGTCCTCCTCCTCGGGGACCGGGACCTGCAGCAGGTCCAGCACGTCGGCGGCGATGTCGTAATCCAGTCCCGCCGTGGCGTCGGACAGCAGCAGCGCCGCACCCCCCGGAACCGGCCGGACGATGACGAAGAACTCGTCGTCGATGGCCAGCATCGCGAACACCGGGCCGGTGGTCGCAACCCGGCGCAGCGCGGTGATCACACCGTCCAGATCGTCGAGCAGTTCGGCCGCCAGCAGCGAGCAGCGCCACGTCGACTCGTCACGGGTCACCGCGACGCCGAAGCCGTCCGGAGTGGCTGAACTGGTGGTGCTCACGGGGCGCAACGTTACGGGCTCCCCAGGGTGGTTGCTACGCAGTACCCGAAACGGCCCGACGCCGGACGAAGGTGCCTCCGGCGTCGATCGGAGGCGGGTCACCGTCGCAAGGACGACAACTGCGGAGAGTTGTCGTGGCGAAGACTGCATCGGCCGCGATGATGGGGGCATGACAGCAGACGCCACCCCGACCTGCTTCGACCCCGACCTGTTGCCCTCGGCGTTGTGCGTCCTGGGGGTGGGACTGATCGGCGGCTCACTCGTTCGGGCGGCGGCCCCGCACCTGCCGGTTTTCGGCTGGTCACCGAGCGAGGGCACCCGCGCGGCGGTGGCGGCGGAGGGTTACGACGTCGACAGCACCCTGGACGCGAGCCTGGAGCGCGCCGTGGACGCCGACGCGCTGGTGGTGCTGGCCTCCCCGGTCACCGCCTTTCCCTCCATGCTGCGCACCATCGACCGGCTGGCGCCGACGGTGCGGCTGACCGACGTGGCCGGCGTCAAGGCCCCGGTGCACGACGACGTGGCCGCGCTCGCGCCCCGCGCACGTTTCCTCGGGTCGCACCCGATGGCAGGCACCACGGAATCCGGTTGGGCGGCCGGCTCCGCGACGTTGTTCTCCGGCGCGGCATGGGTGACGACGCTGACCGACGACACCGACATCGACGACTGGCTGGCGGTGGCCACCCTGGCGTTGGCCGTCGGCAGCCGGGTGGTCCCAACGGAGCCGGACGCCCACGACCTGGCCGTTGCCCGGATCTCGCACCTGCCGCACCTGCTGGCGCTCGCGCTCGCGCAGGTCGGGGAGCAGGGCGGTTCGCTCGCACTGTCACTGGCGGCATCCTCGTTTGCCGACGGCACCCGGGTCGCCGGGACCCGGCCGCCGCTGATCCGGGCGATGTGCGAAGCCAACCGGAACGCCCTCGTCGACGCCGTCGACCACGCTCTCGGCATCCTCGGTGTGGCCCGCGGGTCGCTGGCGTCCACCGGATCGCTGGCCAAACTGGCCGACGCCGGGCACATGGCCAGGGCCGCGTTCGACGCCCGGGGGGCCGACCTCCAGCCGGTGACGCTGGACGGTGACGATCTCGTCGACCAACTGCTCGCGGTCGGCGCCGCGGGGGGCCACGTGTCGGCGGTGCGGCGCGGCGACGACGGCCCGGTGGTCAGCGCCTGGTACCCCGAGGAGGACTGACCGAGGGCCGCGAGGCGGACTGACCGGCGGCGACGCCCACTGCCCCGCTCAGTTCAGGGTCAGAGGTTGCCGCGTGCGGCCTGCTCCCGCTCGATCGATTCGAACAGCGCCTTGAAGTTCCCCTTGCCGAAGCCGAGCGAACCGTGCCGCTCGATCAGCTCGAAGAAGATCGTCGGCCGGTCACCGAGCGGTTTGGTGAAGATCTGCAGCAGGTAGCCGTCCTCGTCGCGGTCCACCAGGATCCCGCGCTTCTTCAGTTCCTCCACCGGCACCCGGACGTGCCCGATCCGCTCACGCAGTGCCGGGTCGTCGTAGTAGGCGTCGGGGGTGCTGAGGAACTCGACGCCCTCCGCCCGCAGCGCATCGACGGTCCCGAGGATGTCGTTGGTGGCCAGGGCCAGGTGCTGACACCCGGGCTCGCCGTAGAACTCGAGGTACTCGTCGATCTGCGACTTCCGCTTGCCGATGGCGGGCTCGTTGAGCGGGAACTTGACCCGGTGATTGCCGTTCGCGACAACCTTCGACATGAGCGCCGAGTATTCGGTGGCGATGTCGTCACCGACGAATTCGGCCATGTTCACGAAGCCCATGACCTTGTTGTAGAACTCGACCCACTCGTTCATCCGGCCGAGTTCCACGTTGCCGACGGCGTGGTCGAGGGCCTGGAACAACCGTTTCGGCGCACCAGGCCGTTTGACGAACGACGACCGCCGAGCGACGAAACCGGGCAGGTACGGGCCGGTGTACCGGCTGCGGTCGACCAGGGTGTGCCGGGTGTTGCCGTAGGTGGCGATGGCGGCGAGCCGGACGGTGCCGTACTCGTCGGTCTCGTCGTGCGGCTCGACCAGGACGGTGGCGCCCTCGCCGCGGGCGTGGGCGATGCACTGGTCGACGTCCTTGACCTCCATGGCCAGGTCGACGACGCCGTCGCCGTGCTTGCGGTGCTCGTCCATCAGCGGGCTCGCCGGAGCAACGCCGCCCATCAGCACGAAGCGCGCGGATCCGGAGGTCAGCACGTAGGCGGTGTGGTCGCGCTGGCCGACCTCCGGGCCGGAGTACGCGACGAGCTCCATGCCCCACGCGGACTGGAAGTAGTGCGCGCTCTGCGTGGCGTTGCCGCAGACGAAGACCACGGCGTCCATGGCGATGACCGGGAACGGGTCGGAGCTGGTGTCGTGCTCGACCAGTCCGACGAGCCGGCTCAGCGAGTCGGCATCGAGCTCGGCGGACAGTTCCTGGCCGGTCAGGGTGATGGCGGTGGGGGTCGGCGTCGTCGGCGTCGTCGTCATCAGCAGAGGGTCGCCGCCCTGGCCCGGGTGGGCAAGAGTAGATTCTCTCGCTGGTCACCCTGCACACATTGCCGCGTCGAACAGCGTTCTGACTGTGCAAGATGTCTACCGTTGACGCATGACGATCGACCGGCTCGACGCGGCCATCCTGGAGCTGTTCACCGCCGACCCGAGGATCGGCGTGCTGGAGACCGCGCGCCGGGTGGGCGCGGCGCGCGGCACCGTGCAGGCCCGGCTGGACAGGATGCAGCGCACCGGCGTGATCGCCGACCTCGCCCCCACCATCGACCCGGCCGCGCTGGGCTACCCCGTCACCGCGTTCCTGTCCTTGGAGATCGCGCAGGGCCGCGGCCGGGGTGACGTCACCGAGCACCTCGCCGCCATCCCGGAGGTGCTGGAGGTGCACACCATCACCGGGTCCGCCGACCTGCTGGTGCGGCTGGTCGCCCGGTCCAACGCCGACCTGCAGCGCGTGATCGACGACGTCGTGCGCGACCCCGCGGTGCTGCGGACTGCCACCGCCATCGCGCTGGACACCCCGGTGCCGCGGCGGACCGGCCCGCTGATCCGCGAGGTGGCGGACCATCGCTGACCGCGGACGCGGCGACGGACCGGCGCGGGCGGCGCACGGGAAAACGGACCCGACGCGGCGTCCCGCCCCGTACCCTTTGTCCTGACCGACCGCCCCTCCCGCACCGGGGCCACGGCAGATCGGACGGACATGCATCGCCTCTCCGGCTTCATGCGGACCTACTGGAACCGCGGCCAACCCGGTCGTCCGACCCCGCGGTCCCTCGTCGTGTTCATGCACCGGATGTGGCTGGCCGCGTTCACCTTCAAGCTGCTCGGCTCGTCCTGGGACGTGTCATGGCACTTCAAGTGGCTCCGCGACGACCTCGCCGCCGCGCACGTGCTGAACACCGTCGGCACCGGCATCGCGATCGGCCTGGTGCTCTCGCACACCTTCACCGGCTACGGTGCGGACCGCCGCTCGCTGCGGATCATGCAGATCGGCACCGGGATCTTCGTGCTGGCCGGTCCGATCGACGTCGTCAACCACCGGGTCAACGGGCTCGACCTGACCGCCTGGTCACCGTCCCATCTGCTGCTCTATGCCGGCACCGCGATCATGCTCGCCGGCGTCATCCGGAACTGGTACCACTGCTTCCCCGGCGACGGCGGGTACGCCCGGCAGTGGCGGCTCGGCCTGGTCGCCCTGTGGGCGTTCCTGTTCGAGAACATGTTCTTCCCGACGGGCCAGCAGGAGTACGGGATCCTGGAGGTCGCCTCCTGGTTCCGCGGCCAGCCGTACGCCGAGCCGGAGTTGCTGACCTTCGCCGCCGGCCAGATCGGCCGCCCCGTCGACGACATCGCGATCCAGTCGTTCGCGATGCCGGTCGCGCCGTGGGTGTACCCGGTGTGGGCCATCGCGGTGTGCGTGCCGGTGCTGGTCTTCGCCCGCATCATGGTCGGCTGGCGGTTCACCGCAACGGTGGTCGTTGCCGGGTACGTGCTGTACCGGTGCCTCATCTGGCCGTTGCTGACGTTCACCATCTTCCCGCCGAGCGTGGTGCCGTTCTGGCTGCTCGCCGTGGGTGTCGCGGTCGACGCGGTTTTCCTGTTGTCGCTGCGCCCGTACCTGCGGGCGGTCGTCGGTGCGGCCGCGGTGACCCTGGTCGGGTACGGCGCGATCTGGTTGCAGACCGTCGCCTCGGGTACGCCGACCGACCTCGGGCAGCTGAGCATCGCCGGGATGCGCGCCGTCTTCGAGCGCGGTGACTCGCTGCACATGGTCCCGGTCTCCTGGTCGTCGATTCCGGTGGCGGCCGCCGGGCTGCTGGTGACCTGGGCTGCGGTGCCGTGGCTGGCCGCCCGCAGCATCGGCCTGCAGTCGCCGCGACCGCCGCACCGATCCGCGCCGTACGCCGTCGAACCGGTCCGAGACGCCCGGCGGGCGCTGGCCGGGTGGCCGTCGGATGACGATGCCGTCGCCCGTTCCGCCTGACCGGGTCGGGGTCCCCGCACCGGGCGGCCCGACCGGCACCCTCGACACGAATCCCACCGTCGCGGATGTGCCGCGACCGGCACTGGTGGTCCTGATCGGACCCTCCGGTGCAGGCAAGACCACCTGGGCGCGAACGCATTTCGCCACCGGCGAGGTGGTGTCCTCCGACGCGCTGCGAGCGGTGGTCGGCAGCGGGGAGGCCGACCTGGACGCCTCCGTCGACGCGTTCGCGGTGCTGGACACCGTGGTCGCCGCCCGGCTGCGGCGCCGGTTGACGACGGTGGTCGACACCCTCGGGCTGGACCCGGACCGGCGGCGGGACACCGTGACAGCGGGTCGCGTGGCCGGGTTGCCGGTGGCGGCGGTGCGCTTCAGCACTCCGCTGGAGGTCTGCCGGCGACGGAACCGGCTCCGCCCGCGACCGGTGCCGGCACCGGTGCTCAAGGCGCAGTTCCAGCGGGCGGCGGCGCTGGACCTGACCGCCGACGGATTCGACCTGGTGCTGACCGTGGACGGTTCTGCGGCGGAGGACACGGCGCCGTCCGGGTCGGAGGTGGCAGCTCCGGTCGCCGGGGAGGCGGCAGCACAGGCGGGCGGGCAGGCGGCGACTGCGGGCGGCGCAGTGACAGCGGCGGCCGGCGCGCTGGTGGGCACGCCGTCCGGCGGGGCGGCGGCGGCCCTGACCACGGCCTCGACGACGTCACCGGCCGTGCCGCCCGACCGGGGCGACCCGGCGCGGTCATTAACGACCGCGGCGGCACCGTCTCCGACGCTGCGTTTCTCGCTGCAGATCTCCGCCTTTCCGTGGGGTGCGGACCCGCGCCGCTGGCTGCGCGACGTGGCCAGAGCGGCCGAGCAGGCCGGGTTCGCCGGGATCGCGGTGATGGATCACCTGCTGCAGATCCCGCAGGTCGGGCGGGTGTGGGACCCGATCCCGGAGGCGTACGTGACGCTCGGGTACCTCGCCGGAGTCACCGAGCGGGTGGAACTCGGCGCCCTGGTCACGCCGGTGACCTTCCGGGCCGCGCCGGTGCTCGCGAAGATGCTGGCCAGCCTGGACGTGGTGTCCGGTGGCCGGGCGTTCTGCGGGATCGGCGCCGGCTGGTTCGGCCGCGAGCACGCCGGGTACGGGTTGCCGTTCCCGGGCGCCGCGGCCCGCCTCGACGCCCTGGAATCGACCATCGGTGTGCTCCGCGCGTTCTGGGGGCCGGGAACGAAACCGTACGGGGACCTGCCGGAGACCACCTGCTATCCGCGGCCGGGAACGATCCCGATCATCGTCGGCGGCGGTGGGGAGCGCAGAACGCTGGAGATCGCCGCGCGACTGGCGGACGGCTGCAATGTCAGTGCGGCGCCCGGCGTGCTGGAGCGCAAGGTCGAGGTGTTCCGTGCCCACGCGGAACGGGCCGGCCGGTCGCCGACGGACCTGCGCATCACCGTGCTCGACCTGCCGATCGTCGGCAGCGACCCCGACGACGTCGCCCGACTGGTCGAGGCGCACCGCGGCCGGACCTCGGCGGCGACCTACGCCGCGGCGCACCATGCCGGAACGGTGGACCGGCATCTCCAGCGCTACCGTGACCTGGCCGCGCACGGTGTGGACACGGTGTTCGTCAGCCTGCCGAACCTGTCCGGGCCGGGCGAGGTCGAGCGGTTCGCCGCCGTGACGGCGGCGTTCGCAGGCGTCAGAACGGGGTGACCGACGCCCGGGTGAGCACCACGGCCACGCCGAACGCCAACGCCAGCACGACCAGCTCCCAGCCGCACCACACCGCGATCGCGGTGCGCCGGCCGGCCGCGATCGACGGCATCAGCCTGGACCGGACGACGATCGCGATGGCCGCCACGACGGCTATCAGCACCGCCTTGACCAGCACCAGCACGCCGAACCGGGTGCCGAACAGCGACCCGGGCAGGGTGGTCACCGGGGACAGCGCCAGCTCCAGCAGCCCGGTGAAGAGCCCGCTGAGGCCGACGATGAACACGCACCAGGTGGCGAGCCGCGAGTAGCGCGGCAGCGCCTCGGCGAGCAGCGCCGGGCGGCGGGTCAGGAACACCACGACCGCACCGAGCGCGCCGGCCCAGGCGCTCGCGGTGACGACGTGCAACTCCATGACGACCATGGACAGGTCGTGGTAAGGCCAGTTCGAGGCGTGCCCGGTGAGCGGCAACGGCAGCAGCCCGAACAGGGCGATCCCGGCGCGCAGCTCGGCGGGCACGTTCTCCCCGTGCCGCAGGCTCAGCCGGGCCAGCATCAGCGAGATCGCGCCGCACACCGCGGACAGCAGCAGACCCTTGCCGGCGGCGATGTTCGAGACGTACTCCCACATCGCAGCCGGGCTCGGCGCAGAGCCCGGGTTCAGCTCTGCCGTCAGCAGCCCGATCGAGACCAGCGCCGCCGCGGTCCAGCCGGCGGAGGCCCACACCCCCACCCGGCGGGCGGACGTCATCACCGGTTCGGTGTCGTCGGGGCGGTCGAAACCGAGCAGCCGCGCCAGGATGGCCACCCCGGCGGTCGCCACCGCGCAGACGTCGAGCAGGGTGCGCGCGACCGGTATCCCGAACCGCACCAGCGGCCCCGGCTCGTCGAGTCCGGTGATCGGCGGGGGGTCGGTGGCACCGGTGCCGACGATCGCGGCCACCACCGCTGCGGCGGCCAGCGCCACGGCGAACGCGCCCGCCGACCGGAAGATGCCGGCGAACAGCACTGCACCGCCCGAGCTGCCCGAGCCGTCGGCCGTCGACCGCTTCCGCCGGGACGCGGCCGCGGCGGGCCGTGGCGGGCGGACAGTCACCGGTCAATGGTGGCACGCGCGGTGCGGGGCACCGTCATCGCCGGCGTTGCACCCGGCTCATCGCCCAGTCCGGCTGATCGGACCGGCGGACGCTGCCGTCCTCACCGAACAGCAGGAAAGAGTCGAACGTGCGCGCGAACGCACGGTCGTGGGTGACGGCGACGACGGTGCCGGCGAACGCATCCAGCGCGACCTCGAGCGCCTCCGCGGAGTGCAGGTCGAGATTGTCGGTCGGCTCGTCCAGCAGCATCAGGGTGGCGCCGGACAGCTCGAGCAGAAGGATCTGCAACCGCGCCTGCTGCCCGCCGGACAGCGTGTCGAAGGTCTGCTCCCCCGCCCTGGCCAGCCCGTACCGGTCCAGCGCCCTGGCCGCCTGCTCCCGTCCCATTCCCGACCGGTGCTCGTTGCCGCGGTGCAGGATGTCCAGCAGCGTCCGTCCGGCGAGTTCCCCGTGGGCGTGGGTCTGCCGGAAGAACCCAGGCCGCACCCGGGACCCCAGGGTCACCGTCCCGGTGTGCGGCACCGGGTCGATCACCTCGTCGGACACCGGCCGGTGCTCGATGTCGGGATCGGAACCGCCGCGGGCGAGCAGCCGCAGGAAATGCGACTTGCCCGACCCGTTGGAGCCGAGCACGGCGACCCGGTCGCCGTAGAAGATCTCCAGGTCGAACGGCTTCATCAGCCCGGTCAGTTCGAGGTCCCGGCAGACGACGGCGCGCTTGGCGGTGCGGCCGCCGGTCAACCGCATGGTCACTTTCTGCGACAGCGGGACGGCCTGCGGCGGGCCGGCCTCCTCGAACTTCGCGAGCCTCGTCTGCGCCGCCTGGTAGCGGGACGCGAGACCGTCGTTGTAGGCGGCCTTGGTCTTGTACATCAGCACCAGCGCCTTGAGCTTCGCCCGCTCCTCGTCCCATCTGCGGCGCAGCTCCTCCAGGCGCGAGTTGCGGTCGTCCCGGGCGGCCCGGTAGGTCCCGAACGATCCGCCGTGCACCCACGACACCGCACCGGCGACGCCCGGTTCGAGGGTGACGATGCGCGAGGCGGCCGTCGACAGCAGCTCACGGTCGTGCGAGACCAGCAGCACCGCCTTGCCCGTCGCGAGGAGTTTCTGCTCCAGCCACTGCTTGCCGGGCACGTCCAGGTAGTTGTCCGGCTCGTCGAGCAGCAGCACCTCCGCCGGGCCGGCCAGCAGCAGCTCGAGCACCAGTCGTTTCTGCTCGCCACCCGAAAGGCTCGTCACCGCACGGTATTTCGCCCGATCGTACGGCACACCCAGGGCAGCGACGGTCGCCACGTCGAAGGCCGTCTCGTGGGTGTAGCCGTCGACGTCGGCCCAGTCCGCGAGCGCCTGCGCATACCGCAGCGCGACGGCGTCCGAGTCGTCCGCCATCATCTCCAGCTCGGCGGCGTCGACCGCCGAAGCGGCGACCTGCACCGCGGCGGGCGAGACGGACAGCAGCAGGTCGCGGACGGTGGAGTCGTCCCGGACCGACCCGATGAACTGCCGCATCACGGCCAGCGTCCCGGACCTGGTGACCGCACCGTCTTCGGGTGTCACGTCACCGGCGGCGATCCGCAGCAACGTCGTCTTGCCCGTGCCGTTCGGCCCGATCAGCGCCGTCACCTGGCCCGCGCCGACCCGGAACGTGACGTCGGCGAGCAGCGGCCGCCCGTCGGGGAGGCTGTAGCTGACGCCGTTGAATTCCAGGTGACCCACCCGGCAAGCGTGCGGTGACGGGCGATCCGGCGTCAAACGCGATTCATGCGCCGGAGTCGACCGCCGACATCCCGTGAACTGCGATGACCGGCCGGAGGCAAGGACGATCGCGCCGCGAAAGCGGTCCGCATCGCTAGACTACGGTCCGTGAGCGAGAGTCCCGGCTCGACCCGATTGCTGTCGTGGTCGTCCGACGACGGGCGCCGCCTGGAGGTCGTCCGCCTGGTGCTGAGCGACCGCGGCCTACGGGCCAGCGGGTACCTGGTGGTCGTCGGCAGGCACAGCCTCGGGGCGTCGTACTCGGTGCTGTGCGACGCCGCCGGCCGCACCCGCCGGTTGACCGCGCACTGCGACTCCGCGCTGACCGATCGCGGCCTGTCGCTCACGCACACCCCCGGAGGTCCGTGGCTGGACGGCGCCGGCTACTCCGCACCGGTCCCGGATCTGGACGTCTGCCTCGACATCGACCTGCTGCCCAGTGTTTTCACCGCCTCGCTGGTGATCCGCAGACTGGCCCTGCACCGACGCATGGGCGACGAGACGGTGCAGCTCGTGCAGATCGGCGTCCCCGACCTCAAGGTGACGCCGGTCCGACATCGGTTCTGCACCACGACTTTCGACGAGGAAGGTGCCACCATCGCTCATGTCGGCCCGGCCGGTGAGCAGAAGGTCACCGTCGACCGCCACGGTTTCGTCCTCGACGTGCCGCGCCAGTCGTACCGGCTGCGCTGACCGCGGTTGTTCCACCCGCTCTTTCGCGGGCACGATACGGGTCCGGCCTGTGGTGGTACGGAGTCGTACCGCCACCCGTCGGCCTTCGGCATGGGGTGACAAGTCGTCGCCGGCAGCGCCGGAACTGTCACGGGCCGCAATTCGTTCATGCGACGGACCGGGCATCCCGGTCCGACCGCCACCAAGGGAGATCATCGATGGTTGATTTCAAGCAGCTCCGCGCCAAGGCCCAGGGCCTGTTGACGGAGCATTCGGACAGCGTCAAGCAGGGCATCACCAAGGCGGGCAGTGTCGTCGGCGGGAAGGTCGGTCACGACAAGGTCGACCCGATCGAGGACAAGCTGCACGGCCTTGTGGACAAGGCCGCCGGCAAGGACGGCACCGTCCCGCCCGCACCACCCGCCGCGCAACCGCCCACTGCACCGCCGCCCACCGCCCCGCCGGCCGCCGGTCCCACGCCGCCGCCGGGTACCCCGAACCCGCCGCCCGCGGGCGTCTGACCCAGTCGACCGACCGACCCGACCGACCGGCGGGGTGGGATGGTCGGCCGAGCCCTCCGGGGCGGCGGGGCGCGTCAGGCCTGCAGGGACGCGACCGCCGCCCGGATCCGCTTCGCGGACACCGGCACGGACGTCCGCATGGGTTGCGCGAAGAGGGCCACCCGATATTCCTGCAGCAGTTCCGCCACCGCCGTCACGTCCGGATCCTCCCGGCGTTCCGCGGGAAGCGCGGACAGCGCCCGGTCGATCTCGACCTCCAGCGACCGGACCTCGGTGAGGCGTTCGCGGTCCCGCGCCGGCGCCGTCGTCACCCGTTCCGCCCGCACGCCGAGGGCCTGCAGCCGCCGGGTGAGGTCCGGGATTCGTGCGGCGCCGGTTCTGGCCAGGAATCCCGGGGCCAGCGACGTCGCCAACTGGCGCCGCATGTCCGTCACCAGATCGGCCACCGCTCCGCCTGCCGGACCGTCCGCTGCGGCGTCGATGGCCAGCGCCGCCGCGGCCGCCGCCTGCAGTGCTTGCTCCGCTGCGACCATCACGTCCCGCACGGCCTTGGGCAGGTGCGGCCTGATCCGGGCCTGCAGCGCGGTGAAACCCGCTGCTTCCCAGGCGGGCCCGCCCGCCCAGTCGAGCAACGCGTCGAACGCCGCGGCCGTCGCGTCCGACACCAGTTCCCCGACCGTGCCGTACGGCGTCACGGCGAAGGTCAACAGCTGCTCCCGGGTCAGCGACTGGCGCAGTGGCCCCAACTGCGAAGGGGCCGTCAGCATCAGCAGCCGGATGGTGCCGGCGCGCATCGACCGTTCCTGGTCCCGCGCGGTGCTGAACACGGTGACGCCGACCGTGGCGCCCTCGTCGACCAACGCCGGATACCCGGTGACGTCCAGGCCCGCAACGGTTGTCGTAACCGTCCGCGGAATTCCTGCACGCGGAAACGCCGTCAATCCCGTCTGCTCTGCGGTGCCGGACGCCCTGGCCACCGCCTGCCGGGTGTCGCTGCGCAGGCTGTCCTTGATGCCGGGCAGATCCTTCCCGGCGGCGACGGTCCGACCCTTCTCGTCGACCACGGCGAAGTTCATCCGCAGATGGTCCGGCACCTTCCCGATGTCGAAATCCGTTGCCCGGACGACCACTCCGGTCAGCGCGGTCAGCGCGGCCGCGAGTGCGGCGGGCAGTGACGCCGGTGCACCCGAAACGTCCCCCTGTGCGTGGCCCTGCGCGTCGATGCGGGCCAGCGCCGCCCGGGCGAAGTCCGGCACCGGAACGAAGTTGCGCCGCAGCGTCTTCGGCAGGGTCCGGATCAGTGCGACGGCCAGATCCATGCGCAACCCAGGGATCTGGCGTTCGAAGGCGGCCGGATCGACCCGGGCCAGCACGGCGAGCGGGATCGTCACCGTCACGCCGTCGTCGCGCCGGCCGGGGTCGAAGACGTAGTCGAGGTCCAGGTCGACGCCGCCGGCGCTGAACCGATCGGGGAATGCCGCCGCGTCGAAACGCTCGGTGCCGGCGGCGATCAGCATCTGGGTGCTGAACGTCAGCAGGTCCGGGTTGTCGCGGGACGCCTTCTTCCACCAGGAATCGAAGTGCCGGCCCGACGTCACCTCCGGTGGGATGCGCGCGTCGTAGAGGCCGAACAGCGTCTCGTCGTCAATGACGATGTCGCGGCGCCGGGTGCGGTCCTCCCAGGCGGCGACGTCCTCGAGAGCCCGCTGATTCTTGGCGAAGAAGGCATGCCGCGTCGACCATTCCCGTTCCACCAGCGCGTGCCGGATGAACAGCTCACGGGAGAGCCCCGGGTCGATGCGGTCGAACTGCACCGTACGGGCCGCGACGATCGGGACACCCAGCAGCTGCACCTTCTCGGTGGCCTCGACGCTCGCCCGGCTCGGATTCCACCGGGGCTCAGAGTAGCTGCGGCGCAACAGGTCTCCGGCCACCTGCTCGATCCACCCGGGTTCCACCCGCGCGCAGATCCGCCCCCACAGCCGGCTGGTCTCGACCAGCTCCGCGGCCACCACGAGTTGCGGCGCCGACCGGGCCAGGGCCGAACCCGGCCAGATCACGAAGCTCACCCCGCGGGTGCCCTGGTACTCCCGCGCCGGTTCCTTGCGCAGGCCGATGTGCGAGAGCAGACCGGCCAGCAATGCCGTGTGAACCGTCGGGGTGTCAACTTCGACGGCGAGCGATCCCCTGCCGCCGGCGGCGGGCTGCGCCGGCCGTGGTTGCTGCCCGCCGTCGGCGCTCTGCCGGCCGGGTGCGCGGCCGCCGGACTGCTCGGCCGCACCGGCGCCCGCACCCCCGGACTGATTGCCGGCACGCCCGGCCGCGTGCCGGCCGGAGTTCCGGCCGCGGCCACGTCCGCCGCCACGCTTCTCGGGTTGCGCGATCTCGGCGCCCGCCGGGGTCGGCGGGTCGGCCCGCCGCGCGTCCGGGTCCATCTTCAGCCCGCGCAGCAGCTGCCGCAGTTGGGCGTGCAGGTCCTGCCATTCCCGGATCCGCAGGTAGTTCAGGTACTCGCGGCGGCACATCCGCCGGAACGCGTTGCCGGACAGCCCCTCCGCCTGATCCTGCAGGTAGACCCAGAGGCCGAGCAGGGCACTGAAGTCCGACTGCGGGTCGACGAAACGGGAGTGCGCGGCGACCGCCTTGTCCCGTTCGTCGAGCGGATACTCCCGGACGTCGACGATCGCGAGCGCCGACACGATGACGAGCACGTCCGGCAGGCAGCCCCGCCGATCCCCCTCGATGAGAATGCGGGCGAGCCGCGGGTCCAACGGCAGGCCGGCCATCTTGCGGCCGATCGGGGTCAGCCGCGGTCGCTCGGTGCCCGACTGTTCCAGCGCTCCCAGCTCGGTGAGAACCGTGACGCCGTCGGTGATCTGCCGGCGGTCGGGCGGTTCGACGAAGGGGAACACCGAGATGTCACCCAGGTCCAGTGCCGCCATCTGGAGGATCACCGACGCCAGGGAGGTGCGGGCGATCTCCGGGTCGGTGTACTCCGGCCGGGACAGGAAGTCGTCCTCCGAGTACAGCCGGATGCAGATCCCGTTGGCGACCCGGCCGCAGCGCCCCGCACGCTGGCCGGCGGAGGCCTGGGAGATCGGCTCGATCGGCAGCCGCTGCACCTTGCTGCGCGGCGAGTACCGCGAGATGCGCGCCGTGCCGGGGTCGATGACGTACCGGACGCCGGGAACTGTCAGCGAGGTCTCGGCGACGTTGGTGGCCAGCACGATTCGGCGCCCGGTGTGCGGCGAGAAGACCTTGTGCTGATCGGCCGACGACAACCTGCCGTACAACGGCAAGACTTCTGTCACGCCGCGGCGGCCGGCCAGGTGCCCGCGGAGAACCTCTGCGGTGTCGGTGATCTCGCGCTCGCCGGACAGGAAGACCAGGATGTCGCCGTCCCCGGCGGCCATCAGTTCGTCGGTGGCGTCACAGATCGCCTGCGCCTGGTCGACCGCCTCCTCGCGGGCGCGGGCCGTCGCGGAGCCGGCTTGTGCACGACCGGCTGGAGTGGAGGGCGGCCGGCGATCGGCGACGACCGGCCGATCGGGCGGATCCGCCCCGATGTCGTCCTCGTCGCTGTCCTGCTGCTCAACGACACCATAGGGGCGGTAACGGATCTCGACGGGGTAGGTGCGCCCGGACACCTCGACGATCGGGGCGTCGCCGAAGTGCCGGCTGAACCGCTGAGGGTCGATGGTGGCCGACGTGATGATCAACTTCAGGTCCGGCCTGCGCGGCAGGAGCTCCTTGAGATAGCCCAGCAGGAAGTCGATGTTGAGGCTGCGCTCGTGGGCCTCGTCGATGATGATCGTGTCGTAGGCCAGCAGCAGCCGGTCGCGGGTGATCTCGTTGAGCAGGATGCCGTCGGTCATCAACTTGACCAGCGTGTCCGGGCCGGTGTGGTCGCCGAATCGGATGGCGTACCCGACGGCGCCGCCCACCGACGTGCCGGTCTCCTCGGCGATCCGCTCGGCGAGCGCGCGCGCCGCGATCCGCCGGGGTTGTGTGTGACCGATGCTGCCGCGCACGCCGCGGCCGATCTGCAGGCAGATCTTCGGTATCTGGGTCGACTTCCCGGACCCGGTCTCACCGGCCACGATGACGACCTGGTTGGCGTCGATTGCGGCGGCCAGATCGTCCACGCGGTCGGACACCGGTAGTTCCGGTGGGTAGCGCAGGGTCGGCACGGCGGCCTGCCGGCGTCTGAAGCGCTGCTGCGCGGTGGTGATCTGCCGATCCACCTCGTCCATTGCGAGCCCGCGCTTGACGCCGTCGGAGATCCGCCGGACGTTCTTCAGCCGCCGCCGTAGCCGTCGTTCGTCGAGCAGGGTGACGTCGCCGAGCCGGCCGCCGGGATCGTCGGGCGCCTGCCGTGCGGTATCGGTCGGTGCCGTCGTGGTGATCACCGTTGCTTCCTCGGTCATGTCGGCGTCCAGAGTAGGTGCGGCGGCACGACCACCGGGCCGAATATCGGTGACCGGGACCGAGGCCGTCCGGCAGAGCCGCCGATCACGCTCCCTCGGGGTCGATCCAGTGCTCCTGTTTCGCCATGATGTCCCACCGGCGCGCCGCGGTCAGGGTGCCGTCGAACGGCGCGACCTCGCCGAGCGCTTGGACGGCTGATGCCACCTCGTCGGCGCTGAGCCGCCTTGCGAGGGTGATGTGCGGCGTCCATCTTCCGGCCGAGAAATGCCCGTGCGGGTCCGCCGGTTCCGCCAATGACGCCAGCATGGCGCCCTGCAACCGGAGGATCTCGGGGCCGGGGACGGCCAGCCGGGCGAGGACGAACCGCCGGCCGCCGAAGATCAGCAATCCGCCGACCGTCACCGGGAGCGGCAGGTCTGCAGCCACCGCCGCAAGCCGGGAGAGGTCGCCGGGGACGAGGGTGTCGGCCAGCGCGACGGTGACGTGCGGGCGGTTCGACGCGCCGCGGTGCCGCCCCTGGCTGGGCAGACCGGCATCCAGGAGGGCGGCCCACTCGTCCCGGATCGCCGCGTCGGTGCGGTCGTCCAGGACCAACTCCACCGAGTGCACGGCACCATCACACCGCACTCGCTGTGTGTGCGGCGCGGCGGCACGGAACGCGCCGGGCGCGCTTGGTGCGCAACACCTGGAGCGAGCGACGCGCGGGTGACGCGCGGGCAGGTCCGCGGTGGGTGAGCAGCAGCGTCCGGCCGGGTGGCAGCCGGCAACGCCGACGCCGCGACCCTGCAGTGGCTCGCCGGAGGCCGGCCGCGAGGAAGGATGGGGACACCCGGACGCCCGACGCCCGGGTCGAAGGGAGTGACTGATGGCCGGACAGTGGTCCGCGCGGCGGGAACAGCGCCGTTCGGTGAGTGCCGAGAACGTCGCCGGTGCGGCAGCGGCCGGCCGCGCCGACGCCGACGGGGACGTGGCCGACGTCGCCGACCTCGCGGATGCCATCGGCCTCGCCGCCGGCAACCCCGCACCCGGCGCGACGGGATCGGTGATCGGCCGCTCGCCGATGGCCCGCCGGCTGCAGCAGGGCGTCGTCGAAGCGGCCCGGTGGACCGTGCGACTGCTGATCATCGGGGTCGGCCTGTGGGCCCTGTTCTGGCTGATGGGCCAGCTGTGGAGTGTGCTGCTGCCGATCCTGCTGGGGTTGCTGCTGGCCACCATCCTGTGGCCGCCGGTCCGGTTCCTGCGCCGACGGCTGCCCAACGCTCTGGCCGCCTTCATCGGCGTCGTCGGGTTCCTGGCGATCTTCAGTGGGCTGATCGCCGTGCTGGCCCCGCAGGTGACCTCACAGGCGCAGGACCTGGTGGACCAGGCCTCGCAGGGCCTCGGGTCGTTGCAGTCCTGGCTCGCCGGGCCGCCGTTCAACCTCGGCCCGGACGCCCTGGGCGGCCTGGTCGACCAGGGCATCAGCGAGTTGCAGAGCAACGGCCAGCAGATCGCCGGTGTCGTGCTGGGCAGCCTGGGCGCGGTGGGCTCGGCGATCGTCACGCTCGTGCTCGCGCTGGTGTTGTGCTTCTTCTTCCTCAAGGACGGTCCGCGATTCCTGCCGTGGCTGCGGACGTGGATCGGCGCGACCACCGGCCGGCACGTCGAGGTCCTGTCCGACCGGGTGTGGACGGCGCTGGGTCAGTACGTGTGGTCGCAGGCGGCCGTCGCCTTCGTCGACGGGTTCTTCATCGGTATCGGCGTCTGGATCCTCGGGGTGCCGTTCGCCCTGCCGATCGCCGTGCTGACGTTCTTCGGCGGGTTCGTGCCCATCGTCGGGGCGTTCGTCGCCGGCGGCATCGCCGTGCTGGTCGCGCTGGTGTCCGGCGGCGTCTGGACCGCCGTCGGGGTGCTGGTCATCGTGCTGGCCGTGCAGCAGCTCGAGGGCAACGTGATGCAGCCGATGCTGGTCGGCCGGACGCTGAAGATTCATCCCGCGGTGGTGCTGGGCGCGGTCGCATTGGGCGGCACGCTGTTCGGCATCGTCGGTGCCTTCCTGGCGGTCCCGGCCGTGGCCGTCGTGCAGGTGATCGCCCGGTATGTCCGCGAGCAGATGGACCAGCCGGTGCCGGCGGTCGATCCGGGGCAGGGTGGCCCCGGTCCGGGTAGGACGGGCACGGTCGGCCCCGGCACGGACGGCTCGGGCACGGACGGCTCGGGCACGGGCGCCTCCTGACCAGCAACGGGATCCGGGCAGAGGACGTCGGCGGGACCTGGCACCGCACCCGGTCCCGGTGCGGCGGACCCGATGCGCCCCGTGAAAAGCGGCGACGGTTGGATGGGCGGATGTCGTTGCACCGCACCACGAGGGAGCCGGCCGCCCGGACGCTGATCCTGCTGCGGCACGGCAAATCGGCGTATCCACCGGGAGTGCAGGATCACGAGCGACCGCTCGCCGCCCGCGGCTCGACGGAGGCGGCCCTGGCGGGGAGCTGGATCCGGGACAACCTGCCACTCATCGACCGGGTGGTCTGCTCGACGGCCACCCGTACGCGGCAGACCCTCGCGGCGTCCGGTCTCGGCTCCGGCGCGCGTGTGTCGTACACCAGCGCCGTGTACGAGGCCTACCCGGAGGAGCTCATCGAGCTGTTGACCACTCTTCCGGTGCAGGACCGGACTGTGCTGCTCGTCGGGCACGGACCGGGCCTTCCCGCGCTGGCCGAGCAGCTCGCCGGACGGGGGTCGGATTCGGCCGCGCTCGACCGCGTCCGTAAGAAGTTCCCCACGTCGGCCATCGCGGTGGTGGCGGTCGACCGGGACTGGTCACAGCTGGAGTCCGGGCGCACCCGGCTGATCGATTTCGTCGTTCCCCGGGACAAGGGCCGAACAGAAGCGAGGGCATCGGTGTCACAGGTGATCGAATTCGGCGGGGCGACCCCGGACATCGACCCGACCGCCTGGTTGGCGCCGACCGCAACGGTGATCGGTCGGGTCACCGTCGGCGCGGCCACCGGCGTGTTCTACGGGGCGGTCGTCCGCGGCGACAGCAGCACCATCGCGATCGGCAGCGGCAGCAACCTGCAGGACGGCGTCGTCGTGCACGCCGACCCGGATTTCCCGGCCACGATCGGGTCCGGCGTCAGTGTCGGTCACGCCGCGGTGCTGCACGGGTGCACCGTGCAGGACGACTGCCTGATCGGCATGGGCGCGGTGGTGCTCAACGGTGCGGTCATCGGTGCGGGATCGATGGTGGCGGCCGGGGCGGTGGTGCTGGAGGGTGCGCAGATCCCGCCGGGATCTCTGGTGGCCGGAGTCCCCGGCAAGGTCCGCCGGGAACTGACCGCCGACGAGCGGGAGCACCTGTCCCGTAACGCCGCCCACTACGTGGAGCTCACTGCGGGGCACCGCGCGGCCACCGGCTGACGGCCCGGTACCAACCCGGCCACCGGCCGACCGGCCCGCCACTACCAAGGCACCGAAACCCCGATGCACCGCGGCCGATCCGCACCGGCCGCGGTGCATCACCTCTCAAGCACCGCGGCCACGGCACCCGCGTCGACCGTCAGCGCGAGGCGGCCGAGGTGTACTTGCGGACGGACAGCGGAATGAAGATCAGCAGCAGAATGGCAACCCAGATCAGCGAGTAGACGAACGGGTGCTGCAACGGCCAGACATCGGGCGGTGGCAGCGCCGGACTGGTGTTGCCGAACAACTCACGTGCGGACAGGGTCACCGACGACACCGGATTCCAGTTGGCGAAGGTTTGCAGCACGGGCGGGAAGTTGTTGGTCGGGACGAACGTGTTCGCAATGAACGTCAGCGGGAAGATGATGATGAACGACGCGTTGTTCACCACCTCCGGCGACTTCACCGACAGGCCGACGTAGGCCATCACCCACGACACCGCGTAGGCGAACAAGAGCAGCAACAGGAACGCCAGCAACGCCTCGCCGACCGACGTCCGGATCCGCCAGCCGACGAGCAGGCCGGTGATCGACATGACGATGATGACGACCACGTTGTTCCCGATGTCAGCGAAGGTGCGGCCCACCAGGACGGCGGACCGGGCCATCGGCAGGGACCGGAACCTGTCGATGAGTCCCTTCTGCAGATCCTCGGCGAGGCTCGAGCCGGTGATGGTGGCGCCGAAGACCACGGTCTGGGTGAAGATGCCGGCCATCAGGAATTCCTTGTAGGCCACCCCCGGGATGGGGATGGCGCTACCGAAGATGAACGCGAACAACAGCACGAACATGATCGGCGACAGGGTCGCGAAGACCAGCAGGTCCGGCACCCGCTTGATCTTCAGCAGGTTCCGCTTGGTGATCACCGCACCGTCGGAGACGGCCCTGGTCAGTGTCGTCATGACCGCACCTCCGCCGCGGCCGCGGCCTGCGCCGGATCGGTGGACACGGCGTCCTCCGACGTGTGCCCGGTCAGGGCCAGGAACACGTCGTCCAGATCCGGCCGTCGCAGGCCCACGTCCACGATCTCCACCGGCGTTCCGTCGAGCCGGCGCAGCGCGTCCCGCAGCACGTCCGCGCCGCCGCGCACCGGAATGGTCAGCGACCTGGTCTGTTCGTCGACCGTGGGAGTGTCGATGGCCAGCACCGAAAGGTGCTCGAGCACAACGGAAATCTGCGCCGCGTCGGTGACCGTGAACTCGAGTCGATGGCCGCCGACCTGCGCCTTGAGCTGGTCGGCGGTGCCCCGCGCGATGACCTTGCCATGGTCGATGACCACGATGCTGTCGGCCAACCGGTCCGCTTCCTCCAGGTACTGGGTGGTGAGCAGGATGGTCGTGCCATCGGCGACCAGCGAGGCGATGAACTCCCACATGCCGATCCGGCTGCGGGGATCGAGCCCGGTCGTCGGTTCGTCAAGGAACAGCACCCGCGGCCGGGCGATCAACGACGCCGCGATGTCCAGCCGGCGCCGCATGCCACCGGAATAGGTCTTGACGATCCGCCCCGCCGCGTCGGCGAGATCGAAGCGTTCGAGCAGCGTCATGGCACGCTGACGCGCGTCGGCCTTCCGCAGCTGATACAGCCGGCCGACCATCTCCAGGTTTTCGGTGCCGGTCAGGTACTCGTCGACCGCCGCATACTGCCCGGTCAGTCCGATGATCGAGCGGACGCCGTCGGCGTCGGTCACGACGTCCCGGCCGAACACCGTTGCCCGCCCACTGTCGGCCCGCAGCAGGGTGGACAGGATCCGCACAACGGTGGTCTTGCCGGCACCGTTGGGCCCGAGCAGGCCCAGCACCGTGCCTTCCGGTACTTCCAGGTCCACACCGGCCAGGGCCTTGGTCTGCTTGAAGGTCTTGACCAGTCCCTGGACCTCGACGGCCGCGCTCACCGCCCGGCTCCGCTGCGCCGCGATGGGCTGATCGATGAGAATCGCTGCCGGGGAATGTGTTCCATGGGGGCTCTCCGCGCGGTGATCTTGGGGTCAGGGCGCGGCCAGTACAACACAGGGCACCGACAATCCTCCCGAAATTTCTCTCACGGCCGAGAACCGACCATTTCACCTGGTCGCCCCAGCCGCACGGCCGGGCCCGGACGGCAGAACCGGCGTGAGAGCGGAACTCCCACGCAGACACCACCCTGGCGATGCGCCCCCACAGGCGGATGCTGCTCGGTCGCTCGGCGCACGACCGGTGAGTTCAGCGGACCGCCAGGACGAACGGGTACACCGCCGCCGCGCCGGCCTGCCGCAGTTGCCGCGCCGCAACGGTCAGCGTCCAGCCCGTGTCGGTGCTGTCGTCGATGAGCAGTACCCGGCGACCGGCGACCGATCCCGGGTCGGCGAGCCTGATCCGGGAGTGCACGGCCGCCAGCCGGCGCGCCGAGTTGGTGCCGCTGATCGCCGGACGCGGGTCGAGCAGCTCCATGGACGTCAGCACGGGCAACGACCGGTAGCGCGCCAGCCCGGTGGCAAGGTGGCGCACCAGCTCCGGACGGGAGAACGACTCGACCCAGACCACGCCGTCGAGTTCGGCCGCGGCGGCCGGCAGCCAGCCGTCGAGCACCTGAACGGCGGCGTGCCGCAGCGGGATCGGCACCTCACCGTCCTGCGCGTCGGGCGCCAGCAACTCCCGGAGCGCCGCGCCCCGGCCGATCCCGTCCAGCCTGCCGACCGCACGGCCCGGCTCCGGTTTGTCCGCAGCGGCGATCTTGCCGGACAGGGACACACCGAGCGCGGACATGCCCGTCGGCCATTGCGAGCGGGGTTCGACGGCGACACCCGGCACCTCGAGTTCCGTCCGGGCCGCCTGCACCGACGCGGGGTCCGCGGCTTCCGGCAGCGACAGCCCGCCGCAGTTGTCGCATCGACCGCACGGCTGCGGATCCGGGTCGTCGAGCTGCTCCCGCAGGAAGGCCATCCGGCAGTCACCGGTGGCGATGTAGTCGAGCATCGCCTGTTGCTCGACCTCCCGGGCGGCGCTGACCCGGGTGTACCGGTCGGCGTCATAGGCCCACGGCTGTCCGGTCGTGGTCCACCCGCCGGCGACCCGGCGGACCGCGCCATCCACGTCGAGCACCTTGAGCATCATCTCCAGCCGGGAGCGGCGCAGCGTCACCCGCGGCTCCAGCGCCGGCAGCGACAGCGGCCGGCCCGCGGCCGCCAACTCGTCCAGGGTCTGCCGGACGTCGGACTCCCCCGGGAACCCCAGCGACCCGAAGTACTTCCAGATGTCGACGTCGTCGATGCCGGGCAGCAGCACCACCTCGGCCCGCTCGACGCCGCGACCGGCGCGGCCGACCTGCTGGTAGTAGGCGATCGGCGAAGGCGGAGCGCCCAGGTGCACGACGAAGGCCAGATCCGGCTTGTCGAAACCCATTCCGAGCGCGGACGTGGCCACCAGCGCCTTGAGCCGGCCGCCGAGCAGGTCGTCCTCGGCCCGTATTCGTTCCGCCGGGTCGGTCCTGCCGGAGTAGGCCGCGACGGCCAGCCCGCGCGACCGCAGGTGGTCGGCCACCTGCTCGGCCGCGGCGACCGTCAGGCAGTACACGATGCCGGATCCCGTTGTGCGCTGGAGGTAGTCGGCGAGCCATCCCAGGCGGCTGGGCTGATTGGGCAGCCGGACGACCGCCAGGTGCAGCGACGCCCGGTCCAGCGGTCCGCGCAGCACGAGAGTGCCCGGGCCGCCGGCGTCACCGGCATGGCTCACCCCGAGCTGCTCGGCGACGTCCCGCGCCACCCGCTCGTTCGCGGTGGCGGTGGTGGCCAGCACCGGGATGCCGTCGGGCAAGTCCTCGAGCAGCGTCCTGATCCGCCGGTAGTCGGGCCGGAAATCGTGACCCCAGTCGGAGATGCAGTGCGCCTCGTCGATGACCACCAAGCCGGCAGTCGCCGCCACCTCGGGCAGTACCTCGTCGCGGAATCCGGGGTTGTTCAGCCGTTCCGGCGAGACCAGCAGCACGTCCACCTTGCCCGCGCGGACCTGTTCGTGGACCTCGGCCCATTGCTCGGCGTTGGCAGAGTTGATCGTCACCGCACGGATCCCGGCGCGGTCGGCCGCGGCGATCTGGTTGCGCATCAACGCCAGCAGCGGCGAGATGATCACCGTCGGGCCGCTGCCCTGCTCGCGCAGCAGCGCGGTGGCGACGAAGTACACCGCCGATTTGCCCCACCCGGTCCGTTGCACGACCAGCGCCCGCCGCCGGTCGGCGACAAGCGCGGAAATGGCCGTCCACTGGTCCGGACGGAGCGTCGCCTCGTCCGAACCGACGAGGGCCCTGAGGTGCTGTTCGGCCCGTTCGTTGAGGGTCATGGTCGGCACGCTTTCTCCCTTGGTCGACATCGGGGCGCCGATGGAAACCCATCGGGCTGGTGCCTGCACCGATCCGGGAATCGGGACGACGTCACCACCCGTCCGGACGGGATCGTAGGCCGCGGCACCGACACAGGTGCCCGTTGGCACAACAGCCGGCTTTCTGCGACGCTGACCGGCCGGCCACGAGGAGCGGCGATGGCCGAACCCGGTCCGGTCGCCTCGATTCGTGCTGGACGACAGCAGTTGTGGATGCACGCGCAGGGATCTCCAGAGGTGATTGGTGGCGCTGGGGTACCCCGTGGAGGGCGGGCCGTTCGAGGCGGAATGAGCACACCTGGCCGTGTAGTTGTTACAGGTGCGAACATTTTGAGGAGCCTGGTGAGAAATTTGTCGGCGGCCGCTCGGCGCGGCCCCTTGACCTCCGGCGACTTCGGGACAAAGGACTCTGTTCGGACAGATGGTATGAACACAGTATTAACGGGTCCGCACCCTCCGCACGAGCCAAGAAACGGTGGATCGAACCGACCATGACAACCTCCGAGTGGCTGGCGGGTACTCCATGACAACCACCCTGTTCATCGTGTCGGTTGTGGTGATCACCGCACTGTTCTTCGATTTCACCAACGGTTTCCATGACAGCGCGAACGCGATGGCCACGTCCGTCGCGACCGGGGCGTTGCGCCCGCGGACCGCGGTGCTGATCGCGGCCATCCTGAACGTGGTCGGTGCCTTCCTGTCCACCGAGGTCGCCAAGACGATCTCCGGCGGCATGGTCAACGACTCGTTCGTGACCCCGACGATGATCTTCGCGGGGCTGGTCGCTGCGATCCTGTGGAACCTCACCACCTGGCTGTTCGGCCTTCCGTCCAGCTCCTCGCACGCCCTGTTCGGTGGCCTGATCGGCGCTGTGCTGATCGGCGCCGGACTGTCCGGGGTCAACTTCTCGGTGATCGTGTCCAAGATCCTGCTGCCCGCGGTCATGGCACCGCTGGTCGCCGGGCTGGCCGCCGCCACCGCGATCTTCCTGATCACCAGGTTGTTCAAGCGTTCCGATGACGAACCGGCGGCGGGCTGGTACCGGCGGGCACAGACCATCTCCGGTTCGATGATCGCCCTGGCGCACGGCACCTCCGACGGGCAGAAGACGATGGGCGTCATCACCCTGGTGCTCATCACCGGCGGCTACCAGGCCTCCGGCACCGGCCCGCAGACCTGGGTCATCGCTGCGGCCGGTCTCGCGATCGGCGCGGGCACCTACTCGGGCGGCTGGCGCATCATGCGGACAATGGGCAAGGGTCTGGTCGACCTGCACCCCGCACAGGGCTTCGCCGCCGAGACCACCTCCACCGTGGCGATCCTGGCTTCGGCACACATGGGCTTCGGCCTGTCCACCACCCAGGTCTGCTCCGGGTCGGTGATCGGCAGCGGTGCCGGCCGCAACATCAAGAAGGTCCGCTGGGGCACCGCCCGCCGGATGGTCTACGGCTGGCTGCTCACCCTGCCCGCCGCCGCCGTCTTCGGTGGCATCGCGGCGGCCATCGCGCTGCGCGGCACCATCGGCGTGATCATCGTCCTCGG
>JAESFR010000135.1_pt1 | contig 56844 bp, 61 predicted proteins | sample 9266191 | NCBI WGS metagenome assembly JAESFR01 (sample SAMN14503063, study PRJNA617104) | algae metagenome | isolation source: Pleurocapsa minor HA4230-MV1 and co-occurring heterotrophs from cement on... | place: USA: Nuuanu Pali Lookout, Hawaii | collected 2009-07-20
GACTGCGCGCGACCCGGATCACGTCCTCACGGAACTCCTTGGGATAGGGCCTGGGCATGGTGAACATCCTTCCAGCGGCACCTCTCGGCACCACAGATCAGATGTCACCAAACCGTGCAGCAGTCCCCCCATGGAGCCGACCATGTCGTGGCGGCGAGTGCTCGGTGCAGCTTCCTGGATCAAGATGGCGATCCTCGGTCCGAGTGCAGGATGCAGCCGGCGACGTCACCTCGTCGGGCGGCGGCGTTGTCGAACGCTGCGACGGCGAGGCTGGCCTTCATCCGGTCGTCGATCGAGTAGACGACGATCCGGTTCGAGCAGAGGTCCTTGATGCGCAGAGGTAGAGCTTGCGCTCGTCGGTGCGGTACTCGGTGATGTTGGTCAACCACAGCTGGTCCATCGCGTCCGCGGTGAACACCCGGCGGACCAGGTCCTCGTGCGCGAGCGCGCCGATCTTGGCGGCCCTGCGGCCCTTAGGTTTGCCGAACCCTGACCACCAGCCCATCTCCGAACAGATCCGCCACACGGTGGGCTCACACGTGACGTGGCCGGCGTCGCGGACCTCGTCGGTGAGGAACCGGTAAGCGAACTCGCGATCGTCGTGGTGAGCGTCGAAGATCGCGTTCGCCAGGTAGGCCTCGGCTAACCCGGTGTCGGTGATCTGGTTGGCCCGCCAGCGGTAGGAGGGCTGGCGGGCGAGGTTCAGGACCCGGCACGTGACCGCGACGGGGATGCCGCCGTCGGCGAGTTCGCTCACGAGCGGGTAGAGCCTTTCCCGGCGAGTTCGCCTGCGACAGATACGCAGCTGCTCGGCGCAACACCTCGTTTTCCTGCTCGAGCAATCGGATCCGACGCCTCGCCTAGCGCAGCTCGGCGTTCTCCGCGGCGCTCGTGCCGGGCTCGATGTCAGCTGCTTTGAGCCAACCGTTCAGGCACGACTCGGAGATCCCGAAGTCAGCAGCGATGTCCTTGAGATGCACCCCGGGCTCGCGATCGCGAGCCACTCGGATCACGTCCTCGCGGAACTCCTTGGGATAGTGCCTGGGCATGGTGAACATCCGTATAGCGGCACCTCTCGGCACCACGGATCAGATGTCACCGGATCGTGCAGCAGCCCCTACCCACCGAGGTGATCTGATTGGTCGAGCGGGGGATTTCAGGCCGGCTGCTCGTCGGCCTCGCCAGCGCTGCGGTACCGCTCGAGCAAACCGGTGATTTCCAAGACCGTCTCTACTGCGGGACTCATGCCGAGCAACAGGAAGCGAGCGTTCGCGTCCCCCACCAGATTCTCGGACGCAATGATCGCGCGCAGGCCGCTGGAGTCCAGGAACGTCGTCTGGGAGAAGTCCAGTCTCACCTGCGTGGGTTCAGCTTCCAGCACGTGCCTGACTTCGCTGGTGAGCTGGTCGGCGTTGGAGAGGTCAACCTCTCCGCTGATGACCACGGTGGCGACGACCACACCGAGTTGGGTCGTGGCGATGTCTGTCTGCAAACTCATCGTCATGGCGACATCATCGCTGGGCCGGCCTTTCCTTGCCAAGCGGTCGAAGCCCTGCAGCGACATACGCCGTTCGCTCACACACCTGGCTGAGCTACGAGCGTGACGAACCTTCATGACGCAGCCGAATGCGTACCGGTCCACCGAATGGCTCCTGAGGGTCCAGCTCGGCGCCGCCGGCGGTGACACGAACCTCACCTCGGCGTGCTGCGTCGACTGCTGCACACCTGACTTCCGTCATCAGCGCCTGCCAGGAGCGGCCGTCCACGACTCGTGCGACATCGCTCGGACAGATCGAACTGTTCACGCCTCGGTGGGCGAGTAACGTTCGCATTGCGGCGTCGATGCGAACCCGCCGCTGCGCTGGCGACGCATCGATCCACCACGGGTGACCCCTTTCGCCGAGCGCAACCTTCGCGTCGTGCACTCTTTGACGGGCTGCTTTCTGGTCGGCCTCTGAACGCGCGTGCTGAACCGTCCTTCGGGCCGACATCAGCTCGTTGACGAGTTCGTCCCGTAGGGCCGTTGGGATGGAGGGGTCGGTGGCTCGCCACCGCCTTCCGTTGACGACAACGTGGTGGCCGTCCTCGGTCGGTTGCCGCTCGCGCGAGTGCGCCATCAGATGCCGCCCACTTCACTCACATCCGGCCCATCGGGACTAACACCGCTGACACCCACCACAGAGAACGACACCACAGCTCGATACCCATCCGGTGGCCACAAATGCCTCGGCCACGCCTCGGCGGGCAAAGCAGACACCGAGACCTTGATCCGTGCATGGAACCGGGGAGAGTGGGGGTAGGTCTGCGTCGTCATGAGACAGCAACCAAACAGCCGGGGGCGATCGGTTCCCATCGCCGAGCGATGCCTTGCTCTGATCGGTGGTGCGACGGTCGCAGTTCTTGTCGCGGCAGGCCGCGCTCGTACGGTCTGTGTCGTTGGGCACGGCTTCGACGAGCGCGTCGCAGATTTCTCGCAATATTCGGAGCTTTCGTGAGCCTTGAGCCCGACACTCCCTTCCGACGGGTCGCGCCGCGTGGGCAGGCGCTGGACCTCTCAGGTCGTCGAACCGTTCGAGAGCCTCTGCTACTGCGGGGTGAGCGAGGCACATCTAGTTGGAGCGTGGGTATCAAGGCGGAACCGACCGAATCGACCGCTGAGCGCTTCGCTGGTTGAAGCACTTGTGACGGCGGCCAGCGCCACGCTGCTGCTGGTCTGGTTCATGCCCGCCAGAAACCGATTCGAGAGACTCGGACGCGGCGACCACACGACGAACACACCGCCGGAGCCGTTGTGGAAACGCAGCCTGCTGATCCTCGTCGGCTTGTTATCCGCTGGTGATGCTGCACACGAAGTTCGTCGCGCCGCACCTTGAGTACCTGGGGCCAGCGCCAGCCATGTTGCTAAGCACTGCGACAACGCCGGCGCTTCTGCGATGGCCGGTGCTGCCAGGCCTGCGCCGAGCGATGTAATGGTGGGTTTCGACCCCTGTACGGGGAGTATGGACTCGGCAGCTCGCTGGTGGCCTCGTGCTGGTGTGCGCGGTTGTTGCCATGCTGTCGTTGCTCTCACCCCGTTGAACGCTCGACTCGACCCCAAGCGTGGTGCCGGGTGAGGCGCAGACCGGTTCGGCCCCGCCTGACGCCGTTATGGCTGGCCGAGCAGAGCGGGACATACCCGAAGTACGATTCGTCCATGGCTCAGCCTGAGGCCACTGGTCGGTCCGACGAGCATGTGGCGTTCGCAGCCCCGTTGGGTGGGGAGCACGTGGAGTTGCTCGTGGCGCGGACGCTGAGCGAGCAGTTGGGAGGGGCTGCGGTTGCAGTGAACCGGCGCTCGGCACCGGACCGTGTCACGACGGTGTGCGCGTTCGATCCGTCGCCCGAGATCGCCGCCGCTCTGGCGCCCGTGGTCGGCGTGGAAGTTACCGAGGCGGGCACAGTCACGGAGCGAGTAGCCAGTGAGCGTTCAACCGTCCTCGTTCCCTCGCTCGAGCCGTCCTATCCGCCCGCAGACGCGTTCCCGGACCCGTGGCTGGACTTCCTGACCCGTCATCCTGTTCGCTCGCTGGTTGCGGCGCCGATCGTGGTGAACGGTGAGGTGGTTGGCTCACTCGTCGCTGGGCGCATCAACACAACGGATCCCTTCACGGAGCGTGATGCTGCTGCGGTCGCTGCTGCGGCGGACCGACTGGCGGCCATCGGCTCACCGGGGCCGGAAATCACGCCCAGCGTGACCCTCGAGCCGGCCCACGTTGCCCCCCCACCACAGCGAGGTATTGAGGACCACTCGGTGATCGCTGCGGCGGTCGGAATCGCAGTTCCACTCGTTGTCGCACTCGGTCTCGATCAGCTGGACGACGCGACGGTGTATCGGCCCGGCGTGGTGCTGTTGACCCTCACGATTCTGGTCGCCGTGCTGGCCGGGTTTCGTGCTGGGCTCGCTGCAGCGGTGACCAGCTGCGTTGCGATCGCAGTTTGGTTCACCGACACCCCAGACGGAAGCGCGTGGGTCACCCGGGTCGTGTCGGTAGCGGTGTTCGCAGTGGGCTGTGTGGGCGTCTTGTTGGTGGTGCATCGCCTGGATGAACTTCGTCGAGCCGAGCGCCGCCAGCGCGTCGTCAGCGACGCGCTACTCGACGGAGCGCCCGTAGGTATCGCACTGTTCGACCGGGATGTGCGCTTCGAGCGGGTCAACACCGCTTTGGCCGAGCTCAACGGGGTCTCGGCCAGCGATCATATCGGTCGTCGGCCCAGGGATTTCAACCCTGCAGCTGGTCAGCTGTACGAGCCGCTCATCGAGTCCGTGCGCGACTCGGGTGAATCAGTCATCGACCGGGATCTCTCACTGGAGCTGCCCGAGCAGGGGATCGAGCGCTACTGGAAAGCCAGTTACTACCCGGTACGGGACGAGAGCGGGACTGTCGTGGGAGTGGCCGCAGCAGTTCGGGACACCACCGGTGATGTGGTCGGTCGGCGGCGCGCTGATGCGCTGTTGTCGCTGGCCCGTGATCTGTCGGAGGTCGTGGATCGCGACGGGTTGGTGCGAGCGGTCACTGCGTTTCTTGCGGAAGCGTTCCAGGGGCGAGCACTGGTTGCCTTCGTGGATCACGAGCGCGGACGTGTGGCGGTCGCCAAGCCGCTGGCCGGCTACTCAGACGACGTCGTGGCCGCGTGGGCTGGTTTCGTGATGCCGTTCGAGCGTCGGACCCCCTTGTGTGACGCTGTCCGCTTCGCCGACGTCGTGCATGTCGGTTCGGACGCCGAGTTCGCGGACCGCTATCCCGACATGGAGCCTGAGCGCCGGATCGTCGGTGACTCGGCATGTGTGTGTGTTCCAGTGAGGGACCCGTCGAGCGGTGAGGTGCTTGCGGTGTTCAGAGTGGGGTGGCCCCACGAGCGCCTGCTCACCGAGACGTCCGCGACGTTGTGTGGGACGGTGGCCTCTTTGGTAGCGCTCGCCTGGAACCGGATCTGTCTCACCGAGCAGCTCAGCGCTGACCGCTTCAAAGCCGCACTCGACTCGATGCTCGACCAGGTGGCTATCGGACGCGCCGAGCGTGGCGCCGATGGTGAGATCGTCGATTTCACAATCGAGTACGTCAACGAGGCGTCTGCTGACGGTGCAGGACGAACTGGCGAGGACCTCGTCGGTCAATCCCTGGTCGAGTTGTATCCGGCGTGGAAGGACTCGGGCATGTTCGAGACCTTTGCGAGGGTGGTCGACACCGGCGAGCCCTACCTGGCTGAACGCCTCGAGTATTCCGACGAGCTCGAAGATGGAACCTCGTTCAGCGGCCACTGGAACCTCCAGGTGGTGCCGTTCGGCGACGGCTATCTCGCCGCGTCGCGTGACGTCTCTGAGGTGGTACGACTCGAGCAAGCCGAACGGGACGCACGGGAGGTTGCTGAACGCGAACGCGTCGCAGTCGACTTGCTGCAACGGGCGGCGCTGCCCGATGTGCTCCCGGAGGTGCCCGGCCTCGGTATCGCGGCGATCTACCGTCCGGCGTCGAAGGTGCAGCCCATCGGCGGCGACTGGTACGACGCGTTCCTTCTTCCTGACGGCCGGTTGGGGGCAGTGATCGCCGACGTGTCCGGCCACGGAGCGGAGGCCGCGGCGTTCATGGTGCAGGTGCGCAACGTGTTTCGGGGCGTCGCTGCGTTGCGCCACCAGCCCGACGGCGTCCTGACCGCGGTCAATGAGGTTGTGTGCGGCTTCGGCGGCACGGTCGGGTTCTTCGTCACCTGCTGCTACTGCGTGGTCGATCCCAAGTCCCGGTCGGCCACATGGGCCAGCGCTGGTCACCCGCCGCCCATCGTCTCGTCGCGAGCGGGTACAGCGCTGGTCGCTCAGCGTGTGGGGTTCCCTCTGGCGGTGGCCGCCGACGCCGCGTATGAGTGCAACGCAATGACGTTGGCGCCCGGCGCCCGGTTGCTGCTGTACACCGATGGCCTGTTCGAACGGCGCAACGAGCCGGCTGACGCCGGCCTTGCCCGGCTTCGAGACAACGTCGGCCGCCTCTTTGACGTTGCGACTCCTGATCTGTTGCGCAACGTCGCTGACGACGTCTCGGACACCTTCGACGACCTCGCTGCCCTCCTCATCGACATGGAGTCCACGTGAGTGCCGATCGTCCGTGCACGCTGTCGTACTTGACGTGAACCACGTTCGCCCTGCCGTCATCGCGGCGGCCGGCTGTGGGTACGTAACCGAGGTGATCCTTCGAAGGCCAGCGGTCGAGAATGACCGTGGACCCAGCTCGACGCGAGTGAGCGGGCATGGAAGCTGACGAGCAGGGGACGCTCGACGCGGATCTGGCCCTGCGTACGGTCAATGGGCCCGTGGAATTGCCGCCCGCCGTGCTCGCCGATGTTGCCCAGACCGTGTTGGAGCGATCCGGGACCGGAGTGGTCCTCTTCGACGCAGACCTCCGCTACGTGATGGCCAACCAGGTTGCAGCCGAGATCAACGGTGTGGCGGTCGAGGATCACTTGGGCCGAACCGTGCACGAGGTGGTGCCTGACGTCGCCCGGGAGTATGGACCGATCCTGCGGCAGGTGCTGCACACCGGTCGGCCCGCATGGAATGTCGAAGCCGTAGGGGAGACGTCTTCACAACCGGGCAGGCGTCGTTGGTGGACGACCAATGTCGTGAGACTGGATCGACACAACGACTCCGGTCCGTACGTGCTCGTGGTCTTCACCGAAGTGACCCAACAGCACGCAGCGCATCGGCGTCTGCGGTCCCTCATCGACAACCTGTTCACGTTCGTCGGCCTGCTGTCACCAGCGGGCGACATTCTCGAGCTCAACAGGGCAGCGACCACTGCTGCGGGAGTTGAGCTCCAGGAGGTGGCGGGGACGCCGTTCTGGTCGGCGCCGTGGTGGCGTCACGATCCGGCCTTGTCGGGCCGTGTGCGTCAGGCGGTGATGACTGCAGCGCGGGGGGAAACCGTCCGCTTCGACGTCAGCGTGAGCCTGTCCGACGATGTGGTCATCCCAATCGACTTCCAGCTGGCGCCCATCGTGGACGGACATGAGGTGACTGCGCTGGTCCCCTCGGGCCTCGACATCACCGCCCGTGTGGACGAGGCGCATCGACTCGAGTCGCTGGCCCAGCTCAGCCACCGGCTCAATGCCGCGGAGACGTACAAGGACGTGGCATGTTCGGTCGTTGCGACGTCAGGCGCGTTGGAGGATGCAGGCGTCGTGGAGATGGCGGTGGTCGATCGTGTGGCGGGTCGATTGTGGGTGTCCGGGCCGAGCCTGGTCGCTGAGGGCGGTCGATACCTCAACCGTTCGATTGACTCCGACGAGCCGAGCTCTCCGCACGCGCCCTCGGGCTGGTTCGATGAGGTGCTGCGCTCGACCGAACCGGTGGTCGTGCGGTCCCGAGCCGACATCACCCGGGGTGCGCCGCCGGGGTCTGCGCTGGTAGAGGGCCCGGAGCCCGAGCTCGTCGTGGCGCTACCGCTCCATGATGACCGTGGGGAGCAGCTGGGGGCCGTCTGGCTCGGGTGGTCCTCCGTCGTTCGACCCTCCGACGCGTCGTGGTCGCGGTTGGCGCTGCTGCAGCTGACGTGTGCTTCGGCGCTGCAGCGGGCGAGCAGGGCCGGGATACGGGCCGAACTCGTCACCGCGATGCAGGAGGAGGTGCTTCGGCCTCATCGCAACGCAGCCGGCTTGGATCTGGCGGTGGAGTATCGCCCTGCGGTGAACGAGATCGGCTTCGGTGGTGACTGGTACGACGTCGTCACTGCGGACCGCCACATCGCCCTCGTGGTCGGAGACGTCGTCGGCCACGGCGTCGGCGCCGCCTCGCGCATGGCTGAGTTGAAAGGCTTCCTGCGCGGCATGCTGCTGTCGTCGCCGCTGGAGCACGTGTTGTCCCGAACCACCGCCGGGATCACTGACCACGACCAGTACCTCGCCACGGCGGCCGTGGTGCTGGTCGACGCAGCGGCGCGTTCGGTCCGCTGCGCGCTGGCTGGACACCCGCCACCGGTCGTGAGGTACCCGGGAGGCCGAACGGAGCTCTTGGGTGGAGGGCTGGGCCCGCCGCTGGGGGTCGCTGGCGAAGCGGATGCCCCGGTCACGACGGTCCTGCCGCACGGAACGATGCTCGTGTTGTACACCGACGGCCTCGTCGAGCGGCGGGACCAGGATCTTCACGCTGGTCTGGCTCAGCTCCGAGACGTCGTCAGCGCCGTGCCCGACGAGACTTCGGCCGAGTTCGCACGTTCCGTCGTCATCGAGCAGATGATCGGGGACCGGCCGCACGCTGATGACGTCGCGATCGTCATCGTCCGCTTTGCAGGCGGTGATGGCGGGTTCGAGGTTTCGGATCACTTGGCGGATAGCGTGGTGCTGTGAGCAGCGGCGTGGTCGAACGCAGCTTCCTTGGACGGCCGGCCGACGTCGCCGCCGCTCGACGGTTCGTGGTCGAGGCCTCCGGCAAGGATGTCGGGGAGTGCTACCTGCTGGAGCTCTTGGTGTCGGAGGTGGTCACGAACACCATCCTGCACGCTGCTTCTGCACTCGTGGTTCGGGTTCGATCGATTCCCGGCGCGGTCCGCGTCGAAGTGTTCGACAGCAGCCCGGACCCGCCGGTGCTGAAGGATCTCGGCACGGACGCTGTGACGGGTCGGGGGATCCGGCTCGTCGAGTCGGCGGCTCGGGCCTGGGGTGTCGACACCGTGGCCGACGGCAAGTGGGTGTGGTTCGAGATCGACCTGGACGACAGGGTTCCGGCATGAGCCAGGCTTCGCTGCGGACGGTTGAGCTTCTCGCCTTGCCGCTTGATCTGCACCGCCGGGCCGCTGTTCACCATGAGGCCCTTCAGCGCGAGTTCGACATCCTGCGGTTGAGCGAGTCCGACGCCGAAGTACCCGAACGGCTCCAGACACTCATCGACGACCTCGAGCAGCGCTACTCAGGGTTCACTGGCCGTCCCGAAGCCGAGCTCGCGGACGCGTTGGCCAGCGGCGCCGCACAGATCGACTTGACCTACCAGCTGCCGGCGGACGCGGGCGCTGCGGCCGCCGAGCTTGGCAGGATGCTTGACGAGGTCGATGAGTTCTGTCGAAGCGGCCAGCATCTGGTGACGCTGGCAACTCCACCGCCGCTTCGTTCGTACCGGCAGTGGTTCCTCAACGAGTTCAGCGTGCAACTCGCCGGAGGCCCTGCGACGCCGTGGCCGATCTGGAGCGAACAACGCAGCGGAGTCACACACTCTCCGACCGAAGGTGGGTCACCGCGAGGTGAAGGGACGGCACCGTCTCGTCGCACGGTGCGGCTGGAGGGGGCGATCGACCTGGCAACAGCCGGTGCCGTGCGCGAGGAGCTGCGCGCCGCCGCGGAAACGGCCACCGAGATCAGGGTCGACCTGACGGCGGTCGACTTCCTCGACTCAGTCGGACTGAGCGTCCTGGTCAACGCCCACTCGCGCGCGGCACAACAACGGGAGTTCCTCGAGGTCGTCGTGCCGCCGCACCTCCGCCAGCTCTTCGAGCTGACCGGACTCGACCGCGTTCTGACGCTGGTCGATGGCTGACGTGCTCACCGGCAAAGCCTTCGGCCAACTCGGTCTCGTTCGCGGCGCGAGGTGAGCCACGAGACCTCTATCGACCGGCATGGACCTTCTTTTCGCAAACGTTGCGGTGCAGGACCTGTGACCTGGGGTGTGAGTGATTGGCGGCTGTGCATGCCGGAGTGGGTGATCGCAGGTGCTGTGGCGGTGATCCTTGGTTCGGTCGGTGTCGTCTTCGCTTTCGACATCGTGCGAAACCGGTGGCGCAGCCCAGCGGTCATTCGGACCAGTTCGCCCGCGGCTCATCTGCTCGTGTTGACCAGCGAAGCGTCACTGCTGATGCTGCGCGCTGCGCTCGACGCGGGCTTCAGCGGAGTGGTCGGAACGGGGGACCGCTTGCTGACATCTCACCGCAATCGACTCGGTCCACGCCGGCGAGCTGGTCGTCTCCCCGGCGCTCGCTGTCCAGATGTCCCGAATCAGACTCGGCTTGAACAATGAGGCCTAGTTCAAGACACGAAGTCGAAGAGCTCGACGGATTTGCCTGCGGCATGTCCAACCGGGGTTGACGACACCGGGTCCGCATCAGACGCCGTGGATCGCCATCAGTTCTGTTGACTGTTGCGGATCGTGAACGCCCGGTGGGCCTCGACAAGATCCAGCAGTCGCTTCACGGAGCGCTGAGGGTTGAGCAACTCCACCGACGAGAACCGCTTCAGGCTGGCGAAGAGGACCTGCAGTCCCGTCGAGTCCATGAACGTGCAGCCTGCGAGGTCGATGGTGAGCGGGACGTCCGGGATGAGGTCGTCGAGTGCTGAGCGAAAGCGTGGCGCTTCAGCCACGTCAATCTCGCCCATCACCCGCACCAGGTGTCCGTAACCCTGTGGAGAACTGTGAAACGCAGCCGTGGTCATCACTACCCTCATGTCCACCTGAAGGCCCGGCGGGACGGTCCTGAAAAGTAGATACCGCGCTGGGGTGATGCCTCGCAACGCACCTTGTCACTGCTCGATCGGCTTGACCGCGGGTAGGTGGAACGGAGGACTGAGAGCCAGTCCTCAACTACGGAAAGCGGGGCTCGCACCGCATGAACTTCGCCACGACCGCGATCGAGCTGGAGTGCAATCCTTCAGCCCCGGCTCTCGCTCGACGTCACCTGTGCAACATCTTGGGATCCGAAAGCGTCGCTGACGTCTACCCCGACGCCCTGCTCGTGCTGTCCGAGCTGGTGACCAACGCGGTGTTGCACGCAGACTGCATCCACGTTCGCGTCGAGATCGACGTTCACAGCGACGGGAGGCTTCGTTTGGCCGTAGTCGACACGGACGCGACGCGCCCGATGGCGCGTCAACCGGCGCCCGACGAGGTCGGTGGCCTCGGCCTGTTCATCGTTGACAGCGTCGCCCGCCACTGGGGGGTGGAAATCGCGAGAGGGGCGAAAGTCGTGTGGGCGGAGATCGAGGCCTCTGACCGCGTCTGAAGCGACTTTCAGATCCAGGACGGAGCGTTCCGCGAGCCGTCCAATCGATGTGGCCACCAATCGGCCCCGGGCTGTCAGTCGCTTTCGGCTGGTGCACTTCGTGGTCATCGAGGCCGTGATGGACCTACTCGGCTCGTTAGACCGCTCCGAGACCGGGCCGGTCCCAGTGTCGGTGCCAGCCCATCGCCGCCATGAACGCGGAGGGGTCGAACTCGACGCCGGGAGCATCCAGCTCCACGCCGAGCGGCGCCAACAGGTCGTCGCCGACGGCACCGACCGTCTTGTGGTGCCGGTAGGCCTCCTGCACGAACAGCGCCATGCCCTCATGTGCCTCCGCGGCGAGCACGACGCCGTCGTACTCCACCGACGCGGTGGTGTGCAGGGTGAGGTCGGCTTCCGCTCCCCCGCCCAGCACGCCGAATCGTGGGCCGACGGCCACGACCTCGACGCCGGCGGGATCCGCAGCAGTGCGCCACGCGTCGACGGTGGCCGCTGGGGTGTCGTCGCCGACCAGCAGCGCAACCTTCCGGCCGTCGACGGGACCGGGTTCGGGCGGCAGCATCGACAACGCGGGCGAGGTGAGGTCCTCGGCCGATTCGGTGCCGTCGGGCGGAGCCATGCCCAGGTGGGCGGCGACCTGTTCGCACAGCGACGAGTCGACCGACGCCAGGTTCGTGAGCATGCGCTCCACGACGGTCACCTCGCTGCACTTGCCCAGCTCGAAGCGGAACGCCCCGACGAGGTGGTCCTGTTCGACCGGGGTCAGCGAGCGGAAGAACACCGCCGCCTGGGAGTAGTGGTCCCCGAAGCTCTGCGGGCGCACGCGCAGCTTGGGACCGGACTCCACCTCGGGAGGGTGCACGTAGGCACCCTCGACCTGCGCGAAGGGGCACCCGCCTCCCAAGCTGTTCGGCGCGTACGCGGCGATGCCGTCGTGCACCGCGCTCTGGTGCATGCCGTCGCGGTGGTTGTCGTTGACCGGCGCGATCGGCCGGTTCACCGGCAGCTGGGAGAAGTTCGGGCCACCGAGACGGGTCAGCTGGGTGTCGAGGTACGAGAACAGCCGGGCGTGCAGCAGTGGGTCGTCGACGAAGCCGATGCCCGGCACGAGGTGACCGGGGTGGAAGGCGACCTGCTCGGTCTCGGCGAAGAAGTTCGTCGGCGGGGTGTGGAGCGTGAGGGTGCCGATGGTTCGGACGGGGCACATCTCCTCGGGCACGAGCTTGGTCGAGTCGAGCAGGTCGATCCCTTCGAACATCTGGTCGTCGCTGTCGGGCATGACCTGGACGCCCAACTGCCACTGCGGGAAGTTGCCGGCCTCGATCCGCTCGTACAGATCGCGTCGGTGGAAGTCCGGATCGACCCCGGCGATCTTCTGCGCCTCCTCCCACACCAGCCCGTGCATGCCCGCGACGGGCTTCCAGTGGAACTTCACCAGGGAGGTCCGGCCGTCCTCGGCGATGAGCCGGAACGTGTGCACGCCGAAGCCCTCCATCGTGGCGTACGACCTGGGGATGGCCCGGTCCGACATGGCCCACATCAGCATGTGGGTCGACTCCGGCTGCAGCGAGACGAAGTCCCAGAACGTGTCGTGCGCGGTCTGCGCCTGCGGGATCTCCCGGTCCGGCTCGGGCTTGGCCGCATGGACCAGGTCGGGGAACTTGATGCCGTCCTGGATGAAGAAGACCGGGATGTTGTTGCCGACCAGATCGAAGTTCCCCTCCTCCGTGTAGAACTTCGTCGCGAAGCCACGCACGTCGCGCACGGTGTCGGCGGACCCCCTGGATCCGACCACCGTGGAGAACCGGACGAACACCGGCGTCGAGGCGCCCTTGCGCAGGAACGCCGCGGCGCACAGGTCCTCGGCACCCTCGGTCGCCTCGAAGGTGCCGTGAGCGCCCGCGCCTCTGGCATGCACGACCCGCTCAGGGATCCGCTCGTGGTCGAAGTGCGTGATCTTCTCGCGCAGGTGGTGGTCCTCGAGCAGCGTCGCTCCTCGCTCACCGACCGTCAGGCTGTTGTCGGTGTCGTCGACACGGACACCTTGGGCGGTCGTGAGCCGGTCACCCTGCTGGGCCCACCGAGGTCGCTGCGCGTCAGCGATCGGCAGATCACCCGGCGGGGTCGGTCGATCTCCGGCCAGCCGTGCGACTTCGCCACCCGCCACTGCGGCAGCACGCTTGGGGGCTGCCTTCTTGCCCACCGCCTTCTTCGCAGCCTTGCGCACCGAGCGCGGGGCACTCGCCTTGGGCGGGGCCTTCTTGCCCGGCTTCGGAGCAGCCTTGGACGGCGCCGCCTTCGACGGCGCCGAACGGGTCCCCGATGCGCTCGTCGCCTTCCTCGCGACTGCCTTCGTGGTCGGCTTCTTCGATTGTGCCGACCGGGCCGCCGAAGCGCTCGCCTTCTTGGCGCGTGCTGCGGTACCGGCCTTCTTGACTGGCTTGTCTGCTGCCATGGGTTCCTCCGTATCGGCTGATCACGCAGTACCCGCCGAGGTCACGAACAAGAACTCCCGGCCTCGTCACCGAGCTCGCGCGTCTGCTTCGGACCCGCGAAACCGGCTAGCCGAGCGACGTGTGCCCGGGGCAGCTGCCGGAGAGCGCCACGGGTCGCCTCTCTCCGTCGCCGGCCGGCGATACGAGGCGCAGCGTGTCAGTCCTCGTACTGTCGTCGATCGCAAGGTCGTTCGCGAAGCCGTTCGGCGCTCGCCCTGTCAGCCGAGCGCTCGTGTTCACGTGGAGGTGAGGATCGGACAGGGTCGTGGAGCCGGTAGCTCGAACCCGGCCCCATAGGTCGTGATCTTCGCCGGTCGCGAGGTCACCCCAGCCTCCGACCGCGTTGTAGACATCTCCGCGCACCCCGAGGTTGGCGGCGTGAACGTGGCGATGCGAGGTGGCGGTGATGCCCCGACGATAACGGCGCTCGAACGCCCGACGGAGGCCGGAGGGCGCCTGCGTGAGCAGTACTGTGCCGGCGACGGCTGCGACGTCGTCGTCTGCGTGAGCCAGCTGGCGGGCCAACCAGTCGTGCGGCACCGTGGTGTCAGCGTCGGTCGATGCCAGCCACACGGAGGAGGCCTCCCCGAGGGTCTGCAGGGCGATGTTCGCACCTCGGCGCCGAGCGTCGCCGACCGAACTGCATCGAGCGACCAGCACCACGCCCCGTACACCGATCGCAGCCCTCGCGATCTGTGCAGTGTTGTCGCTGCAGCGGTCCGCGATGAGCACAACGACGGCACGGCGCACGCTGGCGGACGGCAGCGCACCGATCGATCGTTGGATGGACGACAAGCAGGCACTTACCGTGGCCGCCTCGTCGTGAGCGGGCACGACGACCCCGACCGACCAGCGGCTCATGGCGTCGGTCGCAGGTGCACGAGTTCGCTGGAGCCGTGGAACTGCCGAACGTACAGCTGGATCTCGGCGAGGCGCCTGCTGACGTCGTCGTCGAAGGCCATGCCCCTAGGGCCGAGCACCTCGGTCGCCCGGTCGACGACGTCGACCGAGGACCGCTGCACGAGGTGCCGGACCGTGATGGCTCGACGTCGGGCCTGGTCCATTGGGACTTCGGTCCGACCCATGCACTCCTGGTCGATCTCCCGACCCGCCGTATCGAGCCACGACCTCAAGGACCAGCAGGCCGCGTGCAAGTGCCCCATCGTGGCGGCGTGACGTTCTCCGGCGGCGGCGCAGGCGGCGTCCACGAGTCCGAGCAGACCGCCGACCCAGACGGCGGCCGGACCGATCGAACCGTGCCAGAAGCCCGGCCGCTCGAGATAGTCCTCGGTGGTGCCCACGACGTCAGCTGCGGGAATCCGCACCGATTCGAAGGTGACGCTCGCAGTGCCGGTCGCTGCGAACGCTGGTGTGTGCCAGATCGAGTCATCGATTCGCACCGTCCCGGCCGCTCGCGCCTCGGAGAGATCGAGACGCACCAGCACCCCGTGATCCCGTGGGCGACTCGCTGCGGTGATGAGCGCTTTGTCGGACAACTCGGCGCCACTGCAGAATGCTTTGCGTCCCACGAGAAGCCCGCCGCCGTCGCGGTCGGCCTCGAACCGAAGGGTGGAGTCGGGTCCGCCGGATGCCCACACGGCGTGGAGTCGCGACCGGTCGCAAGGGTGGTGCAGCTCGTCGAGGATGGCGAGTGCGTCGATGTGGGGTTCGATGAGCCGGGCGTAGGACAGGTCCTCGCGGCCGAACTCGCGAAGAGCACGCCATCGGCCGGCCGTGTCGCCGCCGCCAATGGCTGGCAGGTCGAGTGCACCGCTGCGCAGCGCTTCGTGGCAACGCAGCCCCAGGGCGTCCGAGGTCAGCCGCACCGGGTCCACACCTCGACCAGATGGCTCGCGTGTTCGTAGCTGCGGGTGGGCTGCCATCGCAACGCTCGGAGCGTCTGGCCCGCGATCGAGTGCACGTCGCTCGCATGCAGGCGATGGTCGGCGCTCGAGCCGGTCCAATGGCAGAGCACCATCGTTGAGCAGTCGGCGGCGCAGTCCGTGAGGTGCCGCACCAGAGCGCTGAGTGCACCCGGCTCGAAGTAGTAGCCCATCTCGGCCATGACGATCAGGTGGAATGGCCCGTCCTCACGGCGGACTCCGTCGGGAAGTCGACCCACGCGCCACTCGATCGCAGCGTGGTCCGTGACGTCGGCTGCCGCGTCGATCGCAGCTGCGGACGCATCGACGGCCAGGATGCGGTCGCACAGCGGAGCCAACCGCCGAGTGAGCTGACCGTTGCCGCAGTCGAGCTCGAGGGCGAAGTGGCCGACGCCGAGCTCGCCGACCAGCGAGGCCAGGTGGTCCAGCCGACTGCGTTCCGGAGTCAACTCGGCGAAGCCTCAAGGGTCACGATCTGGGTCGGCCCGATACATCGCCTCGAAGAACTCCGCTGAGCTCCGTTCTACGTGGCGCAGGCGGCCCCAATCGCGCAGCACGAAGGCCTCCGAGGACCGGTCGAAATGCTCGAGTACGAGGTCCGTCAACATCGGACGGTCGCCGTCCAGCTGCGACCGATGGCACCGGACCGCGTCCTGCTTGCGTCGGCGGGCCCCGTGCGAGACCGGCACGCGCACCAGGTTGCACAGCGCCGTGTCCATCGGATCGTCCCAGTGCCACGCCCAGACCGGGTACTCAAGCAGCACCGCGCCCGGGGGACATGCTGCTTGCACGGCGACGCCACACGCCATGTGGTCGCTGTGGCCGTCACCTGACCACGGTCCGACGACTAGATCGGCTTCACGCAGCAATGGCGACAGGTGTCCGACCAGGTCGACCCCCGGCTCGCTCGACCGCCCGTCAGGCAGTCCGAGGAGCTGTGGCTCGATACGCCCGTCGGACAACACATCGACCGCCGCCCGCACCTCGGCTGCGCGCAGCGTTGCCAGCCGATCTGGTTCGATCGGCGGCCGGAGCTCGGCGGCGCTGCCGTCAGTGCAGATCACGACCGACGTGTCGACGCCTGCTGCGCACAGGGCAGCGATCAGTCCCCCAGCGCCCAACGTCTCGTCGTCGGGATGTGGCGCTACGACGACTGCGGTCGAAACGCCGGACAGCAGGTCGGCGTGGTGCAGCACCGGCGCTCGGTCGAGCATCGGTGCCCAGGCCGAGGCGGGCGTCCCGGCGAGGTCGTGGCGGAAGGTGCTCGACGACTGTCGAGACAGGTCACGGCTGGGGACTGTGCCCGCTGTTGGGCTGACGCGCTCGGGCACGGCTTCCGATCTAATGGGGAGGGCACTCTGGTGGATGTGGCGTTGGTACCCCCCAGCATCGCCGAGCAGAACCGACTGGGGGTTCAGCCCGGCTGCGCCGCGTTCACGCCGTATCGCCGCTCGTAGGCGGAGACGACGTGCCGGAGGTCGAACGGCTCAGAGGCTCGGCGACACTGCGTAGGCAGAACCTGCAACGTCCGGAGCACGGCACCCGCCAAGGCGTCGGCACTGACGTCGTCGGTCACCGCGACCAGTTCGTCGGGGAACGGCGAACCCGGCCCGAGCGCGCCGTTGGCGAACCCGGCGACCGGAGTTCCGCAGGCCAGAGACTCGACCACGACCAGACCGAAGGGCTCGGGCCATAGCGGGGTCACCAGCGTCGCTGTAGCGCGGCCGAAGAGCTCGGCGAGCTGGGGAGGACTCATGTGGCCTTCGTAGGTGGTGGCGCCCCCGAGATGAGGTCGGATCTCCGTGTGGAAGTAGTCGAGGTCGTGGATCGGGCCTGCGATGCGCAGGCGCATCTCGAGCAACGATGCTGCCTGGATCGCGAGGTGAAGACCCTTCTCGCGCACGATTCGACCCGCCCAAGCGAGGTACGGCGGGCCCTTCTCTTGGGGCACGAAGACGGTCCTGTCGACTCCGTTCAGGATGACGTCGGGGGGTCGGCCGAGCTGGTCCGCCCAGCCGGAGGCATTCGAATGGGACGGAGTGCTGAGGTTGAGATGGGGCCGCCTCAACAACGCTTGCACCACGTCAGGAAGGGGCGGCGTGTGCAGGGTCATCTCGAAGTTCGGCACGGAGTCCACGAAGTCGAGCACCTGAGGCGAGCTTGCGTTGTTGTGGATCACGTCCACGTGGTAGCGGTCCAGCACCTCGCCAACTGCGTTGCGCAGTGCCTCGCCATCTGCTTCAGCTTCGGCCGGAGAGTGCGGGACGTCGCGACGGTGCGCCGTCGTGGAGTCAGGAGGTCGGACACCGGCCACGAGCTGCACCCGATGTGACTTGCGGCGCAGGCCGTTGGCCAAGGAACCAACGAACGACTCGAGCCCGCCGGCGAACGGTGCTGTGGCGGCGAAGCGAGCGGGACCGATCACCAGGATGGTGCTGCGAGTCCGCGTCATTGCAGGTCGCCTGTCAACTCGAGCTCGTTCGAAGTCTCGTCCCACCGCACGACACCGCGCTCCGCGAGCTCTGTCAGCCATCCGCGCATCGGCCAGTCTCCCCATCGTCGGTGGAATCTCCGTGCGTTGGCCAACAGCTCCGGCAGTCGATCCGGATCGAGCCGCGACGGTGGGTGGTATTGGTGGAACACCGTCGGGTCCGACAGCCAGACGAACGTCACGCCCGCCTGCGTTGCGCGGCGAGCGAAGTCTGTGTCCTCAGCTCCGTAGCCGACGTAGGCGTCGTCGAAGCCACCGGTACGTTCGTAGGTGTCCGCAGTGCAGCAGAACGCCAACGACCAGAAGAGGTCGATCTCAGTCGGGCGCGCGATGCGGTCCGCGGTCGGCGCTGGGCGGTTCGCAGCATCGCTGGCGGCCATCCAGGCTCCGGTGCCGGCGGGCGAGGCGTTGCGGACCTGTTGCACCCAGTCCGCGCGCAGGAACCGCACCGGGGGCATCAGGACGGTGACACCTCGCTGGATGAGGCGATCCGTCATGGCGGACAAGCCACTCGGTGGAACCACGCAGTCGACGTCGAGGAAGCAGAGATGCAATCCTGTCGCAGCGGCTGCGCCGGCATTGCGGCCCGCACCAACGCGGAGACTGCCGTTCGGCAATGGGGCGCACCGGAGCACCTGAACTGAATGTCGCAGCACCAAGCGCTCGACGTCGACCTCCACCGAACCGTCGGCAGAGAGATCGACCACAACCACTTCCAGGTGCATGGGGGTTTCGACGAGCGCCTCGATGCAGCGTCGGAGATGCTGAGCCCTTCCCGCAGCCGGAATCACGACCGAGAGCTCAGGGCCGGCCATGGTGCACCTCGGAGATGATCGTTGCGGCCCGTCGAGCGCCACGGCCGTCGTAGAACGGCGCCCAGCGATCGGGCGCCAGCGCATCGCACTGTTCGAGGACGGCCCCGAGATTTGCCGGCGCCGGCCATCCGTCCAGGGCGACGACCAGCCCGGCGTCGTTGAGCGCAGCGGCGCGTACGGTCTGCTCATCGAACGGCCGCGCTTCGGCAACGACAGCATTCGGTATGCCAAGGCTTGCCAGATCATGGACCGAAGCCCAGCCGGCGCTGCTGATGACCGCGTCGGCAGCGAGGAGGAATGGGAGGGGGTCGTCAACGTGTCCCAGGGACTGCACCGCTCCGGCGGCCCATCTCTGCTCCGACCCGAGCACGACGACGTCGACTCCCGCCGGGGAGCCGCCCTGAGTCCAGGTCCGTTCGGGAAACGCGGATCCGCCTGCTCCGAGCAACACCACGACTCGCTTCCGAACGGAACCGCGTCTCGAGTCACTCGTGAACGGGCAGGTTTCGAGCCGGCGATCGTCGTAGCGACTGAACGCTCCTGAATAGGAGATGCGCTTCGTCTGCGCGATGTGTGGCTCCAGACGTTCGTGCTGCGGCACCCACACGACATCGGCGCAGTCGTGGGCCAACGCATGACCCGGGTCGGTGCGGCGGCCGGATTGCCGCAGGACGATCGTCCGGAGCCCCGCCAACCGGCACAACACCGCAGTTTCACAGGAGACGTCGACTACCGCGGTAGTACAGTTGTCTCGCTCGATGGTGTCGAGGACATCCCTGACTCGGTCTCGAGCCGAACGATCGACGGGCGTGTAGTGAAGCGGTCCTCGTCCTTCGGGCGCTCCCGAGACTCGATCCGACCTCAGCACGCTGACCAGGCGCGCCGGGCGGTCACGCCCTCGGGTCGGCTCCGGTTCGGCCAGCAGCGCTGCGACACCGGGGTGCGAGGACGCCAAGGTCACCGGCATCTCCAGATGGGGCAGGACTGCTGCGCACCGCTGGAGATGGCCGTATCCGACGTCGTGCGCGTACCACAGGAGCGATCCGGTCACCGAGGCCGTTCAGTTCTGTGCTCCGCCGTCATCGGACACGCTGTACCCGGTGCACACCTCCGCCATGCACATCCACCCGATGCTCAACCCCGGGCGAGGCCGAAACGACAACCTCCGGACACGCGGGCAGTTCCGGCGGTTCGATCGAGGCATCGCGGGTGAGCTGGTCAGCGTTGGAGAGGTCGACCTCTCGGCTGATGGCCACGGTGGCGACGGCCACATCGAGTTGGGTCGTGGCAATGTCCGTCTGCAAGCTCAGTGACGCGAAGCGACACGCCGCGTTTCAGGGACCGGGGTTGAACTCCAGCCAGGCCGAAGGACCCATCGGCGTGGTCGAGAAGTCGAGCGGCAGCGTCAGTCCTGGTTGCCATTGCACGTTGTCGAACTCGCCGCCGAGGCTGGCACCTGGTTCGCTGGATGCGGGTGCCACCTGCGGCATGGAGACAGTGCCGGTTGTTGTTCCGTCGGCGTCGAAGGTAACGGTCACCAGCCACTGGCTCGATGGACCCGCAGTACTCTGACTCGCGAGTGTGAGGGACGCGGTGTACGCCGTTCCCGGGGTCGGGTTCTGGAGCGTGAGCGTCGCCGGTACGCCCTCACCGGACGATTGGAGGACCGTCGCTCCGACCTCAACCTGGGAGTTGCCGTCTGCGAGGTTCTCCCAGCCGCCGAAGTTCCAGAAGTCCGGATCGTTGGGGGGCGGTCCGTCCGTCATCTCGACAACCGTCACGGGGCTGGACGGCGCTCCGACGATGTTGATGAGGGCCGTCTCGGATGCATCGTCGATGAACAGCGAGCCGTCGGTGAGCCGTTCGGGCAGCGGCTGGCCGCTGTCGTCGCCGATCGGTCGGGCACGAACGGTGAACTCGTTCGTGTCGGGGTCCCATTCGGGCCGCGTCAGCTCGACTGCTGAGCTCGTTTCGGTCCCATCGCTGCGCGTGCCTGTGAGCGCAGCGTTCGGTGGGTCCGTGCCGAAGAGTGCGTCCCAGCGCTGCACGAGCTCTGCGATGTCGATACGGGTGGCGCCGCGATGCGGGCGGTCGGTGAACTCGAGCACCCGATCGGTGACCACCATCACGATCTCTGCTGCGTCCCCGTCCAGCCGGGTCGTCATGACCTCGGCTGTCACAACGAAGAGGTCCGACACGGTGATCTCCGCTGCTGCAACGGGTTGGCCCAGGTCGGACCGTCGGGGCTTCTCGCTTGCTTCCTGCGACGATTGGATGCTGCACCCTGCGAGAAGCACACTGCTAGCTGCAGCGGCGAGCACGATGCGCGTGAACGTGCTGCTCACTCGTGCGTGCTCGCGGGTCATGGCGCCCACTGCAGCCAGAAGAACAAGCACAAGGCGGGGGCGAGGAAGTCCAGCACGAGGATGGGTCCGGCGTTGTTGATGGCGAAGTTGCGGCGCTGGACGATCTCGCGCAGGTGCCCAACGCCCGCGACCCAGAGGAACGCCATGGCCACGATGATCACGGCGAGCCAGTAGTCGCTCGAATAAGAGCTGGCCATGACTCCAGCGATCCCGATGCCGAGGTTCGCCCCGCCCACCTCCCATTGAAATGGGCTGGGTTGCCAGCCGATCGTCCGAGCGATCGGCGCTGCGTAGAACATGTGGCCGAGGCCTGCGCCAAGCGCCTGTGCGCCGATGAGGTACGTCACCGCGTTGAGCAGAGTGATCTCGCGGAAGTCGCCCTCGCTGCCGGTCACGACCCAGATGAGCTCGGCGATGGTGAAGCAGATCAGCCCGGTGAACGGCGATGCAGAAAGGACGAGCCGCACGGGCGTGGACGGGGATTCCAGGGCATGCGCCCGCGTTTCGTCTCGTTCGACGATCGACATGGTGGTCCTTCCAAGGCACCGGTGCTGCTTCGTTTCGGCCCTGGAGTCCTCATCGGCGGTTCAGCCGCGAACATGAACATCGCCCGTGGGCGCCGGGTTCGTTGCCGTCTCGGAATTCGAGGACGATGAGTACTGCCCCGACACTCACGCCGTCGGAATCGTCGGCCTCGAGTCTGCGCTGAACCGGTCGAGCGGGCAGCCCCAAGGGGGTTGCTGGACTCGACCGGTGAACGCACTCGACGAGGTGTCGCCTCTACAGGGCGTCGGGATACGTAGCGCTCGGACCGACCCGCACGGGCGGATCACTCACGATCACTCAAATCCGCTGGAGGCACACGGCGAGCGCGTCGTCCTGGAGACGGCCGGAGGCGTGCTCGTGTGCCATGTCGACGCAGGCTTGGGCGAGTTGCTGGGGGCCGTCGGCGGCTCTGCTGGCGATCACCTGCAGGACTGCGTCATCGCCGAGGCATCGTCCGCTGCCGTCGCGGGCTTCGGTGACGCCGTCGGTGTACAACACGACCGTGTCGCCGTGACGCACCGTGAAGGATTCTGAGCGTGGTGCGAGATCCGGTATGCCGAGGATCGGACAAGTGGCGCTGTACAGGTCGATGCTGCGGCGAGTGAGATGGGCGACCGGAGGGTGGCCGCAGTTGATGAAGGTGACCGAGCCGCTCACGAGGTGGATGTCAGCCAACACGCACGTCGCAATGGTCTCCTGCGCGAGCACCGTCTCGTTCAGCGAGTGCACGATGCGTTCGAGTGGCGCCTGGTTGCTCCACAACGTGTGGACCTGGGTCCGTAGGCGCAGCGCGACGATCGCCGGGCTGGCGCCGTGGCCTGCGACGTCGATCACCGCGACGAGGACGTGCTGGTCGGCCCTCGGGAGCACCTGCTGCGAGTCGCCCGTCAGGTAGCCCTCTGCGGCCTCCTGGTAGACAGCGATGTCCCACCCCGGGAGGTGCGGTGGCGGGCTCGAAGCCTCCCGGGCCAGCGTCGCGATGACGAGGTCGTCGTCGCCCTCGGCCTCCGAGCGGCGGCGTTCGTTGAGCAGCTGAGCGCGGGCGCGGAAGTCGACGGACTGGAGCACCGCGACGGGCGCCAGCACGAAGGCGCCCAGCAGCGCGACCTGCATCGTGGTCAGGACCGATCTGGCGAGCTCGGACCCGCCGAGCAGCCGGTTGGTTGCCGACTCGGCGACGGCGAGCCCGACTGGCACCGCCAGCACGCCGAGGGTCAGTCGGCGGGCGGTCCGTCCACTCACGCCACCCTCGGTGAGCAGGGCGAGCACCCCCACGCTCGGCCGGCTCAGCAGCGACGCAAGGCTGAGCGCCAAGAAGCCGATCGAGGTGTGCAGCGCCATGCCGACGACGAACGACCTGCCCAGGTCCGCTCGGTCCACACCCATGACAAAACCGACCAGAGCGGTCAGACCGATCGTCAACGATCCCAGCGCCAACCCCTGGGAGACCCGAGGCGCCCGACGCGCTGCGCTGAGTCCCAGCGAAGCGCCGACGAACATGAACGCCACGCAGCTCTCGATCACCGGCCGGCCAGGCGTCGGCGTCGTCGCTGCGACGAAGGGGTCGTTGGGCCAGAGCGCCTCGTACCAGCCGACCGGCGCAACCCTCAGGTGCTGGACGAGACCGATGGCACCGATCAGGAACACCACGCCGCTGAGCACCACAGCCACCCGACGGAGCGACGCGCCCCCGCCACGTTCGAGCAACGCAGCAGTACCACCAAAGACGAAACCCAGCGCCGCGTTGGGATACATCGGCGGCAGCGACGGCGCGAGCCGCACGATCGCAGGGCTCCGCAGCACATAGCCGACCAGAACCGCAACACCTATCAGCACCGACGCCGCCGCCGCAGCACGACCTGCAACCAGCAACCTCATCGCCAGCTTCTGCAGCTGCGCCGGTTGATCCACACCCAACCCAACAGCGTCCGACCCGGGATGCGACACGCTCGACGTCCCTACGCTCGACGAGAGGACAGTCGAGACGTCGGGTACTCCTTCACATCGATCCCCCTTGTCGGCACAACAGAGTATGGACGACAACCGCGTTCGAAGGCGTGTGTCTATCAACGACCAGGGACCACAGCGCGTGCTCGGAGATGTCGCTGCCGACCGCACGCCGACCGTCTGCTTCGGAGAACGACATCTCGCTCGATGGCGAAGTCGAACCTAGGCCTGGTTGACGGACTTCGGGTTGTCGCGAGGGCCACCTGTGCCGGTTGGTCAGATGGGTCCGGAGAAGGTGTCGCAGTCCTCGGGGTTCGCAGAGCGGTAGCCGACGAGAAACCATCGTCGGCGCTGCTCCGAGGTGCCGTGCGAGAACGTCTCGGGGTCGGCTCGGCCCTGGGTGGCGCGTTGGATGCGGTCGTCGCCCACCGACGCGGCGGCATCGAGTCCCACGGCGATGTCGTCCTCGGTGAGTTCGCTGATGAACCCGGTCGCTTCGGCGTTGGAAGCCCAAGCACCGGCGTAGCAGTCGGCCTGGAGCTCGATGCGCACCGACGTCGACTCCGCGCCGCGGTCATGTCCACCCTCGAGGCGACCGAGCAAGTGCTGCACGTGGTGGCCGTACTCGTGCGCCAGCACGTACGCCTGTGCGAACGGCCCTCCGCGGGCCTCGAACGGGGGCTGCGTCAGCGTTTCGAAGAACGACAGGTCGACGTACACCGTTGAATCGGCCGGGCAGTAGAACGGCCCGGTCGACGCGTCCGCCGGGCCGCAGGCGCTGGTCGTGGCCGAGGTGAACAGTCGTGTGTCGGCGTCGTCGTAGCGGCCGCCGCGCTCGGCAATCAGGTCGGTCCACCACGACTGCACACTGTTGACCACACCCACCACCCTGCAGTCCTCGCGCTCATTCGCGTCCTGCCCAGTGCGGCACTCCTCAGCGAGGTCGCCGACGTCCGCCTGTCCCGACACGCCGTACTGGTCGCCGCCGTCGGTGCCGCCGGCGTTGAGCAGCAACACGACCACCATGACCACCAGCCCCACCATGCCGCCACCTGCCCCCACTGCCAACCCGCCGCCGGGAAGTCGCGCTCCACGGCGGTCGTCGACTTGACTCGCGTCGAGTCGGGCACGCGGGCGGAACTTCATGGCGAACACCTTCCCCATCACGGCCTCACATACCTCCCCGGTTGCGTCTCCGGCCCTGTCTCCTCGACGTGACGAACGGGTGGAGAGCTGCGCACAGCAGTTCACCGAAGTCGATGGCTTGGGCGATGTGCTCGACCGTCTTCCGGCCGTGCTCGAGACGATCGTTCCAGTCATCGACGCTGCGCCGACAGCGCAGTGGTTGGAAGTACCCTGGGACGAGCACGGTCAGATGACGCGTGGGACGCCTTGGCGACGCCAGCGACCGCTCCAACGTGCTCGAAGCCGCTCGACGCTCGCGGCGCGTTCGATCGCACATATCTCTGCGAAGTTGCCACCGATCCGTTATCGACCCGCACGGGACATGAGGCCGTGGTCACAACCGGAGGCCTGATGATGATTGCGCCAACGGGAGCGCCTCGACATGACTCGCCGGCAACCGCGACCATCCAGCCGAGCCTTGCCATTGCGCTCCGTCGCGCTCCACTCCAAAGAGACGAGCGCAGGCGTCATCCGGGCCGACCGCAGGTGACACGGCCTCGACCCACGCCGTCGTCTCTCGAAACGATGGGCCGGCGTTGATCGGCACCCAGATCTGCAGGCCCCGCTGGCCGGTCACCTTCGGGACGGCCGCGACGCCCATGTGCTCAAACGCCGCTCGGTGGAGGCGGGCGAGCTCCAGCACGTCGTCCCACTCGGTGGCCGGGCCCGGGTCGATGTCGAACAGCGCGTAGCTGGGCAGGTCGGGTCTCGCTGCAGTCGAGGTCCACGGGTGCAGCTCGACTGCCCCGAAGTTGGCCAGCCACGCAAGGGTCGCAGGCTCTGACGCCGCGAAGTAGGGCGTGTCTCGCCGGCGCCGGCCGCGGGGTTGTCCCAGCGTTCGATCCGGTCGGGCGCATGGTCGGGCACGGCCTTGCGCCAGAAGCCCTTGTGGTCCACGCCGGCGGCATAACGGTGCAGGTTGACAGTCAGGTCGCACAGGCAGCGAACGAGCAGCGGCGACACGCGGGCGTAGTACCGCAGGAGACCGCGCTCGGTGAGCGGGCGTCCAGCCACGTCGCTGCCCGAGGAGGACCGGTGAGCGGAGCGCTCAGGCGCTCTTGCGGCGCCGCGCCGATGAGGTCGATGACTTCTTCTTCGGCGCTGCCTTCTTCGCCGGCGACTTCTTCGCTGTGGCCTTCTTCGTGGGCGCGGGCTTCTTCGTGGAGCGGCCGGCCTTGGCCGACTCGACGCTCGCCTGCAGGGCAGCCATCAAGTCCAGGACCCGGCCGCCCTCGTCGTCGCTCAAGGGCTCGGCGACGATCTCCTCGCCCTTCGCCTTCGCGTCGATCAGGCCGAGCAGCTCGTCGGTGAAGGTGTCCTGGTAGCGCGTCGGGTCCCAGCTCGTGGCGAGCGAGTCGATGATCTGCATCGCCAGCGACATCTCCTTCTTGGTCGGCTCGGCAACGTCGTGGGGGATGTCCTCGACGTCGTCGATGTCGACCACCTCGTCGGCGAAGTGCAACGTCGACATGGCCAGCGCGCCACGCAGCGGTCGCACCGCGGTCAGGTACTGCTTGTTGCGCATCACGACTGTGCCGATGCCGACCTGCTGGGACTGCTCCATCGCCGCGGCCAGCAGCGCATAGGCACGCGCCGCGCCCTCGTCGGTGGGGGCGAGCCAGTAGGTCCGCTCGAAGAACACCGGATCGATGGACGCCAGGTCGACGAAGTCGGTGACCGCCAGCACGCGGGTGGACCGCGGACGCAGCTCGTCGACCTCCTTCGGGTCGAACACCACGTAGTGCTCCTTCGAGATCTCGTAGCCCAGCTCGATGTCGCCGGTGTCGACCGGCTCGCCGGTGGCCTTGGACACCTTCTGGTTGCCGATGCGCGACCCGGTGCCCTTTTCGATCTGATGGAAGTGCACGTCGTGGTCGTGCACCGCGGTCAACGCCTTCACCCCCACGCTCACAAGTCCGAAGGTGATCGAGCCGGTCCAGACGCCACGTGCCATGCCCGCACACCTACCCGCTCAGGGCTGCGGGCGACCCAGCTCCTCGAGTTGGCGTCGCACCTGGTCCAGTTCGCCCTGCGCACGGGTGACCTGCGCACGGGCCTCGACCGCTGCCGCCTCCGCAGCCTCGGCGACGTCGCCGAGCCGGCCGACACGCTGTTCGAGTCGTTCCAGCTGCTGCTGCAGCCGCTCGCGCTCGCGGGCCCTGCGACGCTGCGCAGCACGCTCGGCCGCCTCGACGGCGCGCTGAGCGGCCTCAGCCTCGGCCGCTGCCGTGTCGGCCTCGGGAGCTGCTGTGTCGGCGGGGTCCGTGGTCCCGCGGTCCGGGGGTACGGCACGAGGTCTCGGTGCGGCGCCCGGCACGACCCCGACGAAGGAGAAGCCGGGTGCCGCCGCGTCGTCGACGAGGGTGCCGCTGCGCAGCGCCGCAGCGACCGCACCGTCGGGGTCGGCCCCCGCGGCGAGCACGGTGGCGCGCATGCGTTCGACCGCGTCGCCGGCGACGCCGGATCGATCGGCCGCTGCGTCGACGGCCGCGGTGACCGCACGCGAGTAGGCCGACTGCGCGGCCCGCAGCGGGTCACCGCCATCGTTGATCGCTGCCACGACCGCGTTCGCCGCGTCGAGCACCTGCTGGACCAGCTCGGGCTGGGCCCGAGCGAGCGAGTTGAGCGCCCACGCGGACTTCGGCGGCTTGCGCAGCGCCTTCACCGCCGCCGCCGCGTCGACATCGCCCGACGCCTTCAACCGGGCGGCGAGCGCGTTGCGCTCGGCGACGAAGTCGCCCAGCTCGACGCCGTAGAGATCCTCGGGACGATCGACGACGGCCGCCACGCGCCATTCACCTCCAAGACCTGGTGCCCGATCGTCCGACGGTCACACACACCCCCGGCATCGTTGTCCACGTAGACCGGAGAATGGCCGACCCCCATCGCCGCGCGTGCACGCCTGCAACTGCTCCGACCATCGGTGACGAACGGCGCTCCCGTCGGGCCGCGGCTCCACGGGAGTTCGATGGTCAGGAGTGATCGGATCGACGTCGACGTACCCAGTACGCCACAGCGGCGGCGAGCGTTGCGAATCCTGCGATCGCGGGGAGCCAGCTCCTGAGACCCTTACCACCAGCAGAATGGTCCGCTGAGGCCGAGCGCTCGGTCGCGACACCGGTGTCGGTGGGCAGATCATCGAGGTCTCGGCCGGAGAACCGGGCGGCGAATGCGTCGAGGTCTGGCCTGTCCTGTTCGTGCTCGGGGTGGTGGCCGGGCGAGTTTTCCTCGGGGACGCGGCCATCCCCGTGCTTTACGCCCTGGTCAAAGGCCGCCGTGGCGAAGCGGCTCTGCTCAGGACTCTTCGATTTCGACACAGGGTCCTCCTCGGGAAGTGTGCACTTCACGTACCCGGGAGGACCCCGAACCACTCGTCCGGCTGAGCGTGCTGTTTGGCCGGGTTCCTCTCAGAACCCCTTCTGGGTCGGGCCGGTTGATTGTGTTTGCACTGAGGAGGGTAGGTGGCTGGTCATGGACGCGATCACCCTCCTCAAGAACGACCACCGGACCGTCGAGCAGCTCTTCAAGCGGTTCGAGAAGGCGGGTCAACGAGCCCATGCGCAGAAGCGCCAGATCGTCGACCGGATCATCGAGGAGCTCTCGGTGCACGCAGCGATCGAAGAGCAGATCTTCTACCCCGCTGCTCGCGCCGCCGTCCCCGACGCCGAGGACCTCGCCCTCGAGGCTCTGGAGGAGCACCACCTCGTCAAGTGGTCGCTGTCCGAGCTCGAGGACATGGACCCGGAGCATGAGCGCTTCGACGCCAAGGTGACGGTGCTCATCGAGCACGTCCGTCACCACGTGACGGAGGAGGAAGGCGACTTCTTCCCCAAGGTCCGTGAGCAGTTGGGGCGCAACGAGCTCGCCGAGTGGGGCGACGCAATGGCAGAAGCGAAGAAGTCCGCACCGACTCGGCCGCACCCGCGCATGCCGGCCAAGGTGGTCACCGGTGCGATCAGCGGGGTCGTCGGCCGCGTCGGTGACAACGTCAGCGGCGTGGTGCAGGGCGGGGTGTCTGCGGTGCAGGACCTGACCGCTCGTGTCACCGGATCGGAGCGCCCGAAGGCGTCCCCTACTGGATCTTCGACTGCCCGTCAGCGAGCGAAGAAGGTCCGCACCGCTGCCGCCACGGCGAACGATGGCGTTGCCGAGACGGCCCGCAACGCCAGGTCGGGTGCCTCGTCCACCGCCAAGGCGGCGAAGTCTGGTGTGAAGGGCACCGCCACGTCAGCGAGGAAGGTCGCTCGTTCCACGGCGACGACGGCCAAGCGCGCGACCACGACGACCGGTCGGACCGCCAGCACTGCAGCGACGACGACGGCGAACGCGGCCAAGCGCCACGCGTCGAAGACGGGGCGTGCCCGCACCAACGCCAATGCAACATCAGCGACGCGCACAGCGTCCACGTCGGCCAAGACAAGCGCCAACGGCGCGAAGACTGCTGTGAAGAAGCCGGCCCGAGCAAAGCCCACGACCAAGGGCTCCGGCGACGCGACCCGGCGCGCCGCCAGCACGGCGACGAAGAAGACCGGCACGACGACAAAGCGCACGGCGGCCGCTGCGGCGGCAGCCACGTCCGGCTCGCGCTGATTCGGCGCCGGATGCTCCTGGTCCTGCGGCCACCTCTCCCACTCGGACGCGATCGTGGGGCGAAGCGGGTACCGCAGGGCCTCTCCCAGCCTGAATTGCCTGGGGTGCCATTTCATGAATCGCCGTCACTTGGATAGAGGGCATCGATGATCGCTTGGCCGGAAGGGCGTTGGGGGTCACACGGGCGCTGGTCGGGAGGCTCGCGCGGAGGGCACGCTGAGCTCCGACCATCTCGTGGCGGTCGCCCCGCACATGGCGACGACGCCGACGGGCACCGTTCCTCGAGGTCGGGCCGATGCACAGGCTGAGGCTGTTCCTGCACGATCCGAGGAACCAGATATGGATGACCCCGGCAATCGCGGTGGTGCTGGCGGTCTGCCTGGCGTTGGGGTCCACGTGGGGAGACACATGGATCGAGCGTCCCCCGGACATCAGCGCAGAATCGCTGGAGCGGTTCCTCGCGGTGATCGCCTCGAGCATGTTGGCCGTGACCATCTTCTCGTTTGGCATCACGGTGACCGCGTTCGCGTCCGCATCGATGGGTGCCACGCCGAGAGCAACGGAGCTGGTGATGGCGGACTCCGGCACCCAGGTCGCGCTCGGGAGCTTCCTCGCAGCCTTCATCTACTCGGTGGTCTCGCTGATCGCCCTTGCGTTGGGACTCTACGAACCGTCTGGACGTTTCATGCTGCTTCTCTGCACGATCGGTGTGGTCGTCTACCTCGTCATCAACCTCGTGCTCTGGGTGAGGACGCTGACCCAGATCGGTCGCCTTACCGACACGCTTTCGCGCATCGAGAAGTCAAGCGGGGAGGCCCTCCGGGTGTACGTAGAACAGCCCTGGCTCGGAGGCGCAGAAGGCAGCATGAACCCGGAGGGACTCCCGATCCGTGGTGCTGCTCCGGGTTACCTGACCCACATCGACACCGCGCGGCTGCAGGCCTGTGCAGAGCAGCTGGACACGACCCTGCATGTCCAAGTTCGCCCGGGAGCGTTCGTCGATTCCTCCACGGTCCTCGCGGTCTTGGCAGATCCTCGTGGCGATGACGAGACGACGAGGATCGCGGGAGCGTTCGTCACCGGGCCCACACGTAGCTACGACCAAGACCCCAGGTTCGGACTGATCGTCCTGGGCGAGGTCGGTCAACGCGTGCTGTCGACGTCGTTCAACGACAGTGGCTCGGCGATCGGGGTGGCATCGACCCTCACAAGGCTGCTGCTGCAGATGTCCGAACGGCGGGCCGACGACACCGACGACGACGTGCAGTACGACCGCCTCACCGTCGTGCCGCTCGACGAAGGGGACTTCGTCTCCGACGGGTTCGAACCGTTGGCCCGACACGGGGCCGCACAGGTGGACTTGGCGGTGAGACTCCAGAAGCTGCTCGGCCTCGTCGCCGCTTCGGGCACCGAGGCTGTCGCCCGAGAGGCCGAAGCGGTTGCTGCACGAGCCGCCGACCGTTCGTGCGCCGCCTTGACACTGGCCTATGACATCGAGCTCATCCGCAACACGCACGCCGAGGTATTCAACCAAAGCGTAGCCCCACAACCGACACCCTTGAGCCCGAGTAGTCAGCCTGAGCCGGACGACCCAGTAGGGGTTGTTGTCGACGCCGGACGCTGAGTCGAAGGGCTACCTCGCACCACAACCCGACGGGCTTCCGAGGCGTGCGAGGGCGACTGGCACACGGTGTTGATGAACGCCGGAGGGGCAGCGCTCCCGAGGTTCTCAACGAAGGACGGCGAACGGTCCTCGCTTGGCAGGCGTGCGGCAGGCTCGACGACACTCTGCTGGTCTCGACGAACTGGTCGTCAACGCCGCTGAGTCCTTCGCCGATGCGTGCCGTCGAACAGCGGCGGCGCCGGTTATGCGCACTACCGGGAAGACACCGACGGGGCGCGCGCCGTCACAGATCAGCACATGATTCGCGCAGCCGCTTCTCGCGTCGGCCGCCCGGTGAACTGCACGGCCCGTGAAGGGTCTGCGAACTGCGAGATGTGGATAGGTGGCGTCGGCACAGCAGATGAGGAGACGTGGAGTGAGGATCGGTGACACGGAGGTGCGCCTTCTCGGCGGGGCCGGCGGCTGTCTGACGGTACTGCTGCTCTCTGTGGTGGTCTCGGTGATCGCGACGGTGCTGCTCAACCTGGTCCTTCGCTGAGTCCACTCGCAGACCGCTGCGGCACCGACGGCTCTCGGAACGTTCTAGCGCCGCCGGCCCGAAGGGTCAGCTGCAGCGGAATTGGGTAGGACCGTCCCATGATTCAGGGAGAGTGGAGATGAAGGCTGCCCGTCTACGAGTCGGGGTCGTGCTCGGCGGTGGTGGTGTGACAGGACTGGCGTACCACGCCGGCGCCTTGACTGCGATCGAGCACGACCTGGGCTGGGATGTGCGCACCGCAGAGGTCATCGTCGGAACCTCGGCAGGGTCGATTGCAGCGGGTCTGCTACGCGGCGGTGTGCCGGCGAGCGATCTGGCAGCTCGAGGCGTCGGAATCGAGCCGATCAGTTCGCCACCCGAGCTCAGCGAAGGGCTCGCCACACCGCCGGACCTCCCTTCGTTCGGTCTCCGGTCGCTGCTGCGGTTCCCTCGTATTCCTCACCCCGCGCTGTTCCTGGGAGCGATGCGTGCGCCGTGGCGAGTCGATTTGCTCACCACGATGATGGGCTTGTTGTCCGACGGCTCGCTCGATGTCACGGAGCATCAGAGCGAGCTGCAGCGCGTGGTGGGTGACGGGTGGCCAGTGCGGACGACGCTGATCTGCGCCGTGCGTCAACGCGACCTGCGTCGTGTGACCTTCGGTCGGGACGTTCGGCCATCGATCGCCGACGCGATCGCCGCGTCCTGTGCGGTGCCCGGCTACTTCAGCCCTGTGCAAATCGAGGGTGTGAGGTACGTCGACGGAGGTCTCCATTCACCGACGAACGCGACTGCGCTGTGTCGACACGATCTTGACCTGGCCATCATCTGTTCACCGATGTCGACACGTGAGGCGGCACCGATCGGGCCGGCCGCGTGGGCTCGCCGTTACGCCGGTGCGAAACTGCGCCGAGAAGTGGAGGCGCTGCAACGGCGCCAGATCCCGGCGGTGGTGCTGGAACCGGGTCGTGATCTCACCGACCTCATGGGCTTCGACTTCATGGACCACGCAAAGACCAAGGACATCGTGAGCGCCTCGCTTCTCGACGCCGGCGAGCAGTTGCGCCGACCGCTCGTACGCACACTCGTCGAAGGTCTCGCCGCACCCATGTCCCGGTCAAGGGTGGTGCCGTTCGGCGACGCCGCTCCAGACTCCAGCCTCGTGCCGATCCGAACCCGAGGTGCGCCCGCCGCGTCCGTCGACCCTCAGACGCTCAGCCAGGGGCGAAATGCAACTCGCCCCTGAACGCTGCGTATCTCCCGGCAGAGCGGCTTCAGCACCTTGCCGATCGTGACGCTGAGTCGATCATGACGCTGCGAGAATTTCGCGGAGCAGGAAAGCTCGCAGCCCGCCGGACACGACTCAGGGCCCGGACCGACGACACTGCGATGGCAGTCGAACAGAGCCCTGCAGCTCGTGTGTACAGCGTCGTTGTGTTGCAGCCTTGAGTGAGGGCGGCGTTCACCCGTCCGCAAACGGATGGAGCACGCCTGACAGGAGGTCAGCGTCCTGGCCGAGACGGCTGGGAGTTCGACTTGTGAGCTGCACCTGCCGCAGGCTGCCCTTCCTGACCGGAACTGGAGTGCTGCGTGGAGGGGCTCTGCGCTGCGCGCTGGACCTTAGGCTTCTCTTCGTCGTAGCGGTCCAGTGTTCGCTCCCAACGCGACCGCATGGGTGCGATGCCACCGCCGCCTATGGCGACGATCGCCGACCCTGCGATGACGGCGAGCACGGCGTAGAACAGTCCGGTGACGATCGCGGGCGCGATTTGCAACTGGTCGAGGGCTGCGAACACGCCGACGCCGACGATGGCGATCGCCGCGACGTTCGCCAACGCCTTGCCGTACGAGAGGCCTCCGAGGGACGACTCGGTGAGCTCTCGCACCGCTGTGGCAATGGCGGCGGCGATGACCACGATGAGGATTGCGGCGATCACCTTCGGCAGGTACGCGACCACCCCGGCAAGCAGGTCCGACACCGGGTTGGCACCGAACACCCCGAACGCCAGCTGCAGCACGACCAGGAACAGGGCATAGAAGACGATCCTGCCGACGATGTCCGACGGGTCGTACTTCGAGGACTCCATCGCCCGCTTGATCCCTCCGCGCTCGACCGCACGGTCGAAGCCGACCCGCTCGAGTATCGAACCAACGATCTTCGCCAGTGCCTTCCCAACGAAGTACCCGACGATCAGGATGACCAGGAACCCCAGGAACTTGGGCACGAACTCCGCGATTTGGGCCCATGCATCCGAGATGCCCTGTTCGAAGTCGATTTCTGCCAGCACGAGCACCTCCAGGGTTGTTGTGACGGTCGTCTACCCGAATCGCACCCGACCAGTACGGGTCCGCAACGACGGAACTGGAGCCCGCAGCGATCATGTCGGCGCGCAGCGCGCATAGCGTTGGTCGGTGGCGCCAACATGCATCTCAGTGATGCGCCTATCCCTGACGGCGTCCGCGACTGGGACAGTGCGCTAGCCGAATCGTCGGATATCGCTTGGCGATGCGCAGGTCCAGCGCGTCGGGCTGAACCATCACAAGAGTTGTGCGGTCGGCGTCGAATGAACCGAGATTCGCCATGTCAGCGCCGAATGCCGCTGGTGCGTAGTTGATGATCGCCAGAGCGACGGCCTGTTCACTGGTCGCATCGCGCAGCGACCGGGCCAGTTGCTCGGTCGCCTCCAGCCGATCGGCTGCGCTGCGACGTTCGATGATGTCGGCGGCGGACGGCGCCATCGCAGTCACGACTCCGTCGTCGATCACAGGAAGCGCACCGAGTTCTACGCCCTCGGCGTCGAGCGCTGTGCAGTTTGCCTCCCGCAGGGTCTCCAGACCTCGACCGAGCACGTGCCCCGGCTCTGGCCGTGCCGAGTTGGCTTCCTCTCCTTCACTGGCGCAATCTGAACCCGACCTTGGGCTTCTCGCTCGCCGACGCTCAGCCGGGGTCCAGCGCGGCGGTGGCGAGCGGCGGCATGCCTTCTCCTTGGGAGTCGAGCACGAGGTAGCAGCGAGCCGGGCAGGTGAATTGCTCCGGCAGGTCGATGGTGTGGGTGCCGTTGCCGATCAGGTCCGGACCGGCAGTGCCGCCGAGGTAGCCGCATCCCCACGGGCTCTCGCTCTGGCACACGCCGATGCTGGTGGAGCGGCCGTTGGGGAGGCCGGTGATCTCGATGATCACCTCTTGGCCGGCCGAGTGGGGACCCGGTGTGGCGATCCGGAGCTCCGGTCGACGGCCGTCCGGATCAACAGCGGTGAGCGGCACGAGCGCGGTGGCGACGACCTCATCGCTGCCCAACAGGCCACCGCCGGGTTCCGAGCCGTGCACGATCGTGCGGCGGATCCTGACGAAGCAGTGATCGGTCCGACAGTCGCTCCAGCCTTCGTAGCCGAGGAACCAGGTCGGTACCGTTGCCGGCGCCGGTGACGAGAGGACGTCGGGGTCGATCGAGGCGACCTGGCGGAACTCATCGCAGTTCGGCACAGGAACCTGCCGTGCACCGCTCGTGCTGTCCCACTGGTTGGCGCCCCAAGGGTCTATCGGCTCGTCGGTGTCACCGAAGGCACACACCGACACCCAGAATGCCTCGGACCCGGCCGCGCCTTGCGGGTCACGGGCTCGGTACTCGAGCCAGCTCGGATGCGGCTCCAACCCGGACGCGATGATCTCGACTGTTCCTGGCGTGTCGGTGGCCGACAACTCGATCGACGCAGAGCGCTCGGGATCGGTGTCGTCGAAGCGCAGCACCGCTGACGCGACGTCCCGGCCGCTCGCAGTGCTGAGCACGATGCGGCAGGTGACCGCTGGATCCTCGCAATCGCGGTCCCCGGTCGGGGTGAACACGATGCGATCGACCCGGACATCGACCGAGGACGTTGTTGCGGTGCCGAGCACGGCTCGGTCCACCGGGTCGCACCACTCCCCCGGTCCGCCGGGACCGTTAGCGAGGACCGCGCACTGCCGAGCGCTCTGCGCAGTGCCGTTGATCAGATCAGCAGCGAAGCCATCCGGCACCGACACGGTGATCACTTGGTCGTCGGCATAGGGACCGGCCGGGATCAGCGAGATCTCCTCGGCGTGGACAGCCACTGCGCCTAGGTCCGGGTCGTCGTCCTTCTCCGGGGCCGCTGGCGGAGGCCCTGCCTGCACGTCGGTGCCTTCATCGGCGAGGCTCCACCATCCGATCCCGGCGACGGCGACCCCGACCACCACCGCCGCTGCGCCCAGGAGAGGACGACCCTGGCGGTGGCTCTGCGGCGGTTCCGCCAACGGCTTCTCACCGGTGTCGAGGGCGAGGGATCGGTAGTCCTCCCGAGCCGACAGCAGCCGGTCCTTCAAGGTCATGGCTCCTCCAGGTCATCACGCTCGTCGAGCTGCTCGGCGAGGGCGGCTCGCGCTCGGCGCCAGTGGGTCCGCACCGTCTCCTCGCCGCAACCCAGGACCGCCGCCACCTCGCTGACCGTTAGGTCCTCGAACCACAACAACAGCACCACGTCGCGTTGGCGAGCAGAGAGCGACCGCACAGCAGCCCACAACTCCTCGTCAGCGAACGTGACCTCGTCGCCGACACTCCTGGAGCGCCGGCCCGCCCACCGCGCCAGCGCGTCGCGCTCACGGCCCCGTCGCCGCCACCGCGACACCGTCTTGTTCAACACCGCTCGCCGCGCCCACGCCGACGGATCGTCGTACCGCCCGATCACCTCCCAGCGCCGATGAGCGTCGAACAGCACGTCCTGCACCAGATCCTCGGCGTCCACTCGACTTCCCGTGCGAGCGAACGCCAGCCGCGACAACGAACCGATCACTGCCGCAGCGAACTCGTCGAAGGCAACCTGCTCACCAGAGACCGGCTCCATGCTCCGTGCTGCTCCCCCCGGCCCGGGCGGCGCCACCAGAGACCGCTCCGTGGGCGGCGCGTCGACCTCGGGTGATCGTTCCACACCCTTCACTCGCCCAACACCAGCCAAATCGGTACACCCAGGCCACGACTCCCTCGATCTTGACCCACGTCGTCGACAGCACCATCAGTGAAGCGCTGCCTCACAGTCGTCCACCAACCCTTCAGGTCCGTCGACGGTCGCCCACGTGTGGGGTCGAACACGGTTGTGAGCATCCGGTCAGCTGGCGCTCGAGGAGACGACCGAAGTTGCAGCAGACCAGTCAGTGGATCGAGCACCAGATGTCGATGATGTCGAGCAGATCGTCGCGGGCCGCTTCGACCGACGCAGTGTCCGCAAAGCGCATCATGCGTTGCAGACCGTCACCTTCCAGACACTCGAACGCACCGGGAATCTGGGAGCCCTTCGGGAAGATGAGGCTGGCGAAGTCCTTCGCGCTCCAGTGGAAGTACGCCATGATGCCGCCGTGCAGGAACGCTGGCGCCCGGTACTTGATCGCTTCTTCGATCCGGTCGTCGGTCATGATCACCGATCGAACCGCAGCGATCACGTCCTTCTTCGGGTTGCTTGTCTCGGCCAGCCATGCGTCGACGTCGCTCGCGCTCACCCTTGCAGGCTCTCACACCGCCAGCCCCCCATGGGCGTGGAGAATCCTTGTTGCTCCGCTGAGATTCGCTCCGAATCGAGGCTGACCGCTCGTGGTCGGCAGGCACCGCAAGGACTCACCATCGCACGATGCTCAGCCTGCTGGGATCGGAGGCGTGCCCCCGATCTCCAGGAACTGGGCGTCGAGGTGAGTGCAACTCGATCCGAGGGCGCCCGGTGTCGAGCACGACGGGAGGGTCACGCATGCGGTCGTTGCGGACGAGCGCAACCTCCGCTCCTACCGCCAGGATGCTGAACCGGTTGCGAAGCCCAGACGCCGCGACGCCGTAAGCCGCAACGGTCGAGGAGGCCTGATCCCAGCAACACCGTGCGACGGACGCGTTGGGTCAGCAGCGCCAACCCGAGCGTCCGTTCAGCGGTTCAGGGCCTTCCAGTAGGTGACCTTGGCGTCGCCTGGCCCGTAGTAGTCCCGGATCGTCGACTCGCAGTCGAAGCCTCGGGCGTCGTAGAAGCTGCGCGCACCGGCGTACTGGTCGGTGGCCGAGGTCTCCACGATCAGCACCAGGGCTTCGTCGGCTCCGAGGTGCTCGAGGTACTTCTCGACCGCCGAGATGAGCATCGAGCCGACTCCTCGCCCCTGGTCGGACGGCTGGGTGGCGATGAAGTAGAGGTTCCAGACCAGCTGCCCGAACGGCTCGGGCGCGACGTAGGCCGCGCCGCTGAGTCGTCCCTGGGTGTCGGCGAGGAACCAGCGGTCGTCGGGGAGTGTCCCGTCGAGATGCCCGCTGATCATGTCGTCGAAGAAGTCGACATCGTCGGGTCCGAACATGTGGTTGTCGACCGCGAGCCGCTTGATCGGCTCGATGTCGCCGCGCTCCACATCGCGGATGGTGGTGGTCGTCATGACCCGTCCCCTCGTTGGCTTTGTCGGCAAGCGTCTCGACGTGGCGATCGGCGCCCGTGGCATCGACCGTACGGCATCCGAGCGACGACCCCGACGTTGAGTTACCCGTTGTCGTGGGGCCCACGCGGCTGGGCGGCTGTCGATGCGGCGAACCTCACGGCAACGGCGCCGATCGCGCAGAGAACGCAGAGCGTGGCGAAGGCGGCGGTCATCCCGGCCTCGAACGATGCTCGAGCCGCCCGTGCGACCTCGTCCCCCGCGGCACCGCCGAGTTGGTCGGATCGGACGAGCGCGGCATGGATCCCTGTGCGCGCCTCCTCGACCGTCCGGCTGCTGGCCGACTCGAGCCGGTTCGCAACATGGTGCGAGTACACGGACGCGAACACCGTGCCGGTGAGCGCAACTCCGAGCGCAGCGCCGACGTACCGGCTGACCATGTTGGTGGCTGAGCCCTCACCGGCTCGTTCGGCCGGCAGGTCGTTCATCGTGACGGTCGACGCAGGCGTGATCAGCAGGCCGATGCCGACTCCCATGAGCGCCGTGGCGATGAGGACCGCCGGGGTACCACCGAGCTGCGACGCAACAGCCAGCAGTCCGACAGCGACGGCCAACTGCGCGGATCCGATCATCAGCAGTCGTGGCTCGCCGACCCGTTCCATCGACCTGGGCACCTGGGAGGACGTGACTGCGAACGCGACGGCGAACGGCACGAGCAGTAGGCCTACTTCGATCACGGAGTGACCTTCGACGGACTGGAGGTACTGCGGCACGAGGAACAGCATCGAGGTGAAGCAGATGTAGGTCAGCACGAGGACGGCTGCCCCGAGCCGCACGGCCCGCCGGCTCAGCACCGAGACATCGAACATGGGGTGGGTCGATCTTGATTCCCACCACCCGAACGCTCCCAGCACCGCGGATCCGCCGATGAGCGAGATCAGCACCACCGGAGCCGACCACCCTCGGCTCGGCCCTTCGATCACCCCGAAAAGTGCAACACCGAGACCTGCGACCGACAGCACTGCTCCGAGAGGGTCCAGTCGACCGTTGTCAGGTCGACGCGACTCGGGGAGCAGTCGCGCTCCGAGGACCACGCCGATCATCACGACCGGCACGTTCACGAGGAACACCGAACCCCACCAGAACTCGGACAGCAGGACGCCTCCGACCACGGGACCGACGGCGATGCCCGCGCCACCGACCATCGCCCACAGAGCGATCGCTCTGCTCCGCTGCTCGGGCGGGTAGATGGTGCCCAGGATGGCCAGCGACGGCGCAAGCACGAGCGCTGCGCCGACGCCTGTCACCGCCCGCGCAGCGATCAACGATTGGGTCGACGAAGCGAACGCTGCGACAAGGCACCCAACGCCGAACACCGCGTACCCCGTGAGGTATACCCGCTTGCGTCCCAGACGATCCGCGATGCCGGCACCCAGGAGCAACAGGCCCGCGAGCACGATGTTGTACGCGTCCACCACCCACTGCAGGGTCGAGGTACCCGCACGGAACGCAACCCCCATCGATGGAAGCGCCACGTTGACGATGGTGACGTCGACGCTGGCGGTGAACACGCACAGCAGCAGGACTGCCAGCGCCGCTGACCTCCGCCGGGGCGACCAGTCCTCCGTGTCACGGGCCGACGAGCTGTCGCTGTGTACCCGGTCACCGGAAGCGAGCGTCACGTCATCACCATCGGTTCAGCCCGAGCGGTCTTGAGCCTTCCGACGCGTGCTGCAGCCCGCTCGGCGCCTCGGCCGGCGCCGGCAGTCAGTCCGGCAGCGTAATGACGATGCCGACCGTCTCCGTGGGCGGGCGCCGTGCGAACAGGTTTCGCAGCGCGTAGAACACCCGGATCATCGTGACCTGGATCCCGTACTTCTGCTTGATCGCCGCTGCGACCCACACAGCATCGTCTCCGTCGACGACCTCGGCGGTGACCGACATCGCGGTCGACCCGGTAAGGATGCGACCACGAGAGTCGCAGGCCTGCAACGTCATCGCAGCGTCGTTGCGCAGTCGCTTCGCCTTCCCGCTAGCTCCCTCGGTCGTGAACCCGACGCGACGCTCGTCGAGCGCAGCGATCCACACGGGCGTCGCCACCGACTCGCCATTGCGCCGGTACGTCGTGCACAAGACGTACTTCTCGTCGGCGATGCTCACGGGACGAGCGTAGTTGGAGCCGACCGGCTCGACTCGCGGTTGGCTGATCTTGCTGACCCCGTCACCGCGCAGTGGCGGGTCGGGGCGGACAGGAGAGCGTGCACCAGGCGCGTCGACCTGCTCCGAGGACGCAGCGCCTCGCCCGACCTTCTGTCCCGTCCCGCTACTCGAAAGCTCAACACCCACGCGCGCAGGTCGACCGGGATGATGCCAGACGCCGACCGACATGGAACCCCGACGAGATGACCGCTCATGGCCTCCACGACCCGAACCGCCGCGGCTCCCGATCCGGACAGCCGCGCGATGAACCTCCTCGAGCTGCACGAACCCTCGGCGCCCAAGCGTTCGGCACCGGGCTCGGGCACATGTTCTGCCCAGCGCCAATCGCCTCCTCGATCGGATGGCAGCCCAGCCCGTTCCAGTGCGAAGTCGCGGAGCGAACCTCGGTCTCGGGATTGCTGGCGTGTTCGCCAGCTCGTTCGGTCCCGGCTACTGGCTCGCCGGCATCATCGTCGCGATGACGTTCCTGTGGATCGCCGGGATCGGACACCTACGCGAGGTCGTGCAGCACCACAACCGTGCCGTCAACAACGCCGGGCCGATCCTGTTCCTCGGCTTTCTCGCCCCCGCAGCCTGTCTTGCCATGTGGCTGCTCTGGGCTCGCTGAACCACACCGACGAGACTCACGAGGTTTACCGATGCCAACACGCTGCCGAACCCTCAGACCGTCACTGATCTGGTGCTTGGCCGGCCTCCTGGCCGTCACGGCGATGACCGGATGCACCCAGGACGAGCCATCCACCGGACCGACCCGCGATGTCAGCGACGCAGCAGTCGACGAAGACACCGGCGGGGCCGGGCTGTTGTACGTGCAACGCGCCCCGTCCGGCTCGACCAGCATCGACGGCGACGGCTCGAACACGATCACCTTCGACGACGTCGAGACCGACACCACCTGGTTCCAGGATCGCCCAGGTCGTCGGGCTGGCAGGATCCCCACCGCACAGCTCGTGTCGAGCTGGGCGGGCATCTTCGGTGATGACCCACCGAACGCCGCCATCGAGCTCATCGCACACGACGGCTCCCAATCGACCCACGTGGTCGAGCTCCGTAACCCGTCGCTGGACGACTCAGGAGCACTCACCTACGCCTTCGACCCAGCGGAGGGCGACGACGTCGAGCTGCCAGCATCTTTCGGGTCTGTGTCGATCTTCATCGACGACGCGCCCTCCACCCTCGTCCAGCCCGTCACCTTTGTCGTCAGCGACGCAACCGCGGGCCAGTCAGTCAGTATCGAACTGCAAACCAACGGGGCGCAGGTGCAGTTCGGCACGGGAGCAACCGAATCCAACCAGACCTGGTTCCAGACCACGTCGCCCAACGGCAGCCTCGACGTCCAACAGCTGTCCCTGTCGAACACTGCGCTGACCATCGACACCGCAACGGACGGAGGCGGCGGCGGCAACATCGACTTCGAGGTTCAGGTCGACCTGGCGGCCGACGTCGACATCGACACCTTCTACTTGCTGTCGACCTCGGACCCCGGCACCTCCATCACTGCCTCATTCGGCGAATCGCAAGAGATCGAGGTCACCAACTCGCCCACACTCGTGCCGTGGGACAGCGAATGAACTCACGGGGCTCCGATGGGGCGGTGATGTCGCGGTCTCCGACGCCACTGTCGACCCCACTCCCGGCTAGCGCGAGCTCGCCCCCTGACGAGGCGTCGACCCCGGCCACTGCCGCAGCACCCAGGGGGTAACCGAGGTCCTTGGACACGAGTTCCAGTAGGAACCGACGTTGGGCCGTGTCTGGGTTGGCAATCAGGGGAATCGAGCGCCCAAGGGCAGGCAAGCACACCGGCAGAACGGCCAGCAGGCTGAGCCGGCGCAGGCCGAGGTACTCGACGTCGCCGTCACCGCGCTCACGCAGCTCGGCGGAGGCATCCCCGTGCCAACGGCGCATCTGGTCCGCCCGCTCTGGGCTCATCCGTGGCCGGTACGTCATATCGGCACTCAGCCCAGCGCGGCCATGAAGCTCGACCTCGCTGACGTTCCTCCAGGCGCACGTCGCTGTGGCAGATCACCAGACCACCCACCGGGTCGGCCTCTCGTCGCTCTACGAAGCGGCGGCGACAACGAGCTCGGAAGTCCCGTCCGTCGTGCCCAAGAGTGCCGCCGACAACGACCAGAACCGCGACTACCAGCGCGACTACCCGCCGAGACCAGGCCACTCACGGTGACTCGCCTCGCAGTCCTGGCGAACAGGACGAGAAGAAGGCAGAGGGGTTTTCGCGACTACCTGAACTCATCGGCACCAGGCGGACCAGGCGACCACGATCCGTGAAGAACCCCTCTGCGCATGGTGTCGTCCAGTCCCATCTGGTGTCATCGTGCCCGGGGAGAGATTCGAACTCTCACGGAGCGTGAGCTCCCAAGGGGTTTAAGCCTTCGGGTGACTGTGACAGCTCGTGACGGCGAGGCCGAAGCCGTGCTGTCCTGTCAGCCGTTCCTGGCATCTGTGACGACACCCGTGACGGCTCGTGCGGTCGTCTCCGAGAGATTCCGAGCAGTTCGCGACTACTACCGCGACTATTCGAAGGAGCCGGCGCCGCTCCGCGACCTCGGGAGCGATGGTCGTTGCGGCCAGTCCTTGGGGGCGGTGCGGTCGGCCTTCCGTTTGTCGGGTGCGCTCCAAAGAAGCGCCGATTCACCGTGGCCCTGGCTCGCCCCGACTACCACCAGTGGATCCGGCCGCCAGCCGTAGATGCAGCATCTGCCTTTCGGCAGCGCACTGTGTGAGGGAATCGTTTCGTGGAGATTGGCCTGACGGGATCGGTGCTGTGTGCGCCGGACCCGGCGCCAGCGGTCAATGCCGACGGGTCGTTCCTGAACGCAGGCCCCGACCACTCAGCTTCCGCCAGGTCGGCAACGACGTCGAGGGCTTCATCCGCTTCTGGCGTGGAGTTGACCGGCGAGCTGTCCGGACGCGCCGCTGGCGCACGAGCGGTCCGGTCGATCGGATCATCATGGATCGTCCAGGAGGGGGCAGGTGGCGGCTATGACCCCCCACGAACCCGGATCCAGCCGCAACCGACCCCGCGTGACGGGACCACTTGGAAGGCCGTCTCGCCATGGACGGAGGCTCGTCAGGACCGCCGCAGTACTGGTTTTTTTGATCCTGCCGGTGCCCGCCTGCGCCAGCGAGCGGATTGAGAACGAACAGCGGCAGGACTACCCCCAGGACGCACCGACCACTGGGGAGCGAGCTCCAAGCACCGGGGTGCCTGCGGAGTCGACGACCTCCACGACCGAGGCCGGCGACGGTGGGCTGGACGACAGCCCATCAGAGAGTTCGATCCCTGGAGCACAGCCGGGTAGGCCGCAGCTGGACGGCGAGCCCACGCAGGAGCCAGCGGGCTGAGGTTCGCCGCGCCCGGTCGCTTAGGGTATTGGGACAGTCGCGCCGCAACCGGCGATGTCATCCAAACGAGCGGGTGAGCAGCATGCCAGACGGGTAGAAGGCTGCCATGACAAGAGCCGATGACCTCAGCAGCGATGTGGCGGATCCCAGCCCGGACTCACCGATCCCCGACGAGCGGACCGCCTCGACAGCAACAGAGCTGATCGAGGCGGACCCGGAGCAGGTGTTCTCGGTGCTGGTCGATCCGGCGACCTATCCCCAGTGGTTGGTGGGCGCGCAGACGATCCGCGGTGTGGATGCGGACTGGCCCCGTATCGGTTCCAGCTTCCAGCACACGATCGGTTGGGGACCTGCCCGTGTCCCTGGATCGACCTCTGTGCGACGATGCCGATCCCCAGAGGAGCTGATCCTTTCCGCCGGCATGGGTCCGCTAGGGGAGGCGTCGGTGCGCTTCGAGCTCGAGCGGAGCGCCGACGGCACGATCGTGCGGCTCGAGGAGCTCCCCGTCAAAGGAGCCGTCAGAGCCATGTGGCACCTGGCGAGACCCATTGTCGTCGCCGGACTCTGGGGCCGAAACGCCGCGTCGCTGGGAGCGCTCGCTGAGATCGTTTGCGGCCGCCGAACGGCATGAGCCTGACCGGCGTCGATCCGGTCGTGGTCGGGACCCGTCACAACGACCCGGTCGCCGCCGCCCTGCGCGCCGACCGCGGATGGAGCGTCGTGTGCTCGAAAGGGCAGAAGAGCCGGGTGGGACAGTGCGGTCCGACGAACAAGTACCGGGTTAGGCCACCGACCAGTTTCTCGTCGTTGATCCCATGGCCGCTGCCTCTCGTGTGCTGGACCGAGGACGGAGGATCACGGGCTCGACTGGGTCCACGCGACCAAGGTGCCAGTACAGGTAGGACTTGACACCCCGACCCCAGGTGCATTGCCGCGACGCGGAGCGGACCGCGGCCGAGCTGGGCCAGGCGAACGCGGCCCACGGCGCCGCAAGCGCTGGAATCTGGCACGGCTGGTGATCTTTGCCGGTCCGCACACTCGCCGCCGCGCTCCAGTGATGCTGGGCAGGCGCACTTGCTCCCTGGCAGCGCACAGCACGCCGAGCGTGACCTGATCGCCGCGGACGCGACTGGAAACCGGGCGAGCACGTCGCGCCGACCCACAGATGGGATTCGCCCCGTCCACCCCGCGCGGCCCCATCGTCCGCCCCGGTTTCGTAGCGAGGTTCCTCCCCCGCTAGCCACCTCGTCGCTCGTCGCGCATCACTCCTGGTCCCTGATCGGCAGCACCAGAGATCAAATCGACTGCTGCCACCAACGGAAGAACCGGTCGTTCACCACGTGGCGCCACAGCGCCCCGTCGACCATTCGGCGGGTCCGTCCCAAGCGGCTCAACCACCCGGTCGAGCCAGTCCTTGCCATGCCGCGGGTCGGTCTCGGCGTGTTCCCGCTAGAAGTCGAGGGCGTCCTCGGTGGCCCCCAAACGCTCAAGTGCGCCGACGACGGCGCGGCACCGCGGACCTGCCTGCAGCTCGAGCACGCCGAGCGAACCCAGCAGTTCGGGCTGCAGCCACCGATTCGTCGCAAGCACGCCGTTCAGTGCCATTCGATCGAGCGCCGGTGTCGCCAGCTCGGTGCGCGCCACGTGGGGCATGTCGATCGCAGTCACCAGACGGTTGTGCAACTCAGTGTGCACTCTCTCGGGGCGCCTGCGCCCCATCTCGTCCCAATAGTTCTCCGCGAGAGCGGCCTTCGGCACCCCGCCGATACCGACCTGGGCCAACGCGACCAAGTCGTCGAAGCTGGCGTCAGGTCCACCTTCCAAAGTAAGGAAGCGCACCAGCTGGTCCCACTCGGCATCGTCTCGGAGCCACACGTACACCGCCGGAACCCGATCGATCGAGGCGGCACGTCGCACACCGTCGACCCCGTCGGGCAATTCGACACGGCCGGCCTCCGAACGGCGCCGAAGTCGATCGATGTAGGAGCGCTGCAGCGGGTGCAGGATCTCAACCGCCGCCGGATGCCCGTGGAACTCGGCGCGTGCACCCAACTGGTGCAGCGGAGCAAGAGCGAGATCCTGCAACGTGAGCAACGTCAGCAGCGCATCGCGCTCGTCGGCCGGCGGGACCGCCCGGCATGCCCGCAGTTGCGACGGATCGCCGGATGCCAGCGCCTCGTCGACCCGGCGGGACAGCGGCATGATCGCGTCGCTGGATCCGTCCCCCCCTACGCAGCGCCCTCGAGAGATCCTCCGACGCTGGTGACTGATGGTTGAGGATGTGAACATAGCTCGCCCTTACCCCACGCCGACCGCACCGATTGAGTCACCGCAATCCCTGGGGGCGCAACAGCTGTACCGCGCGATCCTCATCCATTTCTCGCAGGTCCGACGCCACGAGGCCGATGTCCTGCCAGTCGCCCCGGAGCCGGTGCGCCACCAGATCCGCCTGCCGGCGACCGCGCACCTGGAGCAGACAGACGCCGGTTGGCGACAGGTGGAACGCCGCGGTGCGCAGGACGGTCTGGACGAGCTCGAGTCCGTCATCGCCGCCGTCTACGGCTGACAGCGGGTCCATGTCGTGATTGTCAAGGTCGGATGTGCGCAGGTACGGCGGATCAGCCAGAACCAGCGGGATGTCGAACGGCACCCATGGCACCGGTCCACCGTCGATCCTGTGCTCGATCACCCGGACGCTTCCGGCCAGACCGGCGCATCGTGCGTTTCGGCGGGCGTGCTGGCACGCGCTCGGGTTCGCATCGACCAGTGCGCCTGCTCGCCCGGAATCCCGGACAGCGAGCAACCCGATGTGCCCGACGCCGCAGCAGAGCTCGAGCAGCGGACCAGGCTCCAGCGAGGCAGCAAGCTCGGTGGCCCAACTCGAGTGGAGCCGTGTCCATGCACGCGGCGCGAGAACCCTGTCGTCCCACGTCAGGTCGAGCCCGCCCAGGCTGCAGTGCGAGGCGATGTGGGCGGGGCTGGAAGTGGGCCGTTCGATCACGTAGTCCATGTTGGACGCCTACCCGTGCATGGCGGTGTCGAGTCGGCGAGGTCTGCAACGACGCCGAACGGGTACGCGGTGGACATGCAGACGCACCACGGCCACGGCACCGGTACCCATGCTCCAACGGACGACGACACGGCAACGGGCAGCGTCGCCGATCGACCCCAGGTCGAGGTGGAGTACCACCTGCAACAGGAGGGCTTCGGTGGTCAGTTCGGCGCACGTGAAGGTGCCCAGGTGCTCTGCTTCGCTTGCCACCTGGAGTTCGGTGCGGCGTCGCTGAATGCGGACCGTGGCCGTCGCGTCGAAGGTGAGTCTGATCCTGCTGACATGGCGATCCTGGTGCCCGTGACCTGCCCGCATTGCGGGACGGCGGGCGCGCTCGCACTCCAGTTCGGACCCATGGCCAGCGCAGAGGAGTCCGACGTCCTGGCGGCGTTGCCGCGGGTGCCGAGATCGTTCGGTCCCCCGACGGGCCCGTGACCCGGGGCGATCCGTGAGGTGCGTGTGTCCACGAACGTCGGCGCCGCCGGAGGGGTTGCTACCCGCACATAGATATGCGCAGCCGGACGACGGGTAGGGCCTCCTCAGCACCAGCACGAGGAGGAACATGTCAACGAGAAAGCGGGTCATGGAGCGCTGCTTGGCGATCGTTGGAGGCGCTGCGCTGTCGTTGGCCGTAGCGGGGGCCGGCACCGGGCTGTTCTGCGCTGCGCTGAGCGGCCTCGACGGCTCCATGGATCACCTATTCGACGACTCCGAGGTGTGCTGAGGGATCGGGTGGAGGTGCCGCAGTGCAGTCGTACGAGTATGACGGACTGCGATTTGATGTGACCGACGGCGGATCGCGAGAGGGACCCGCTGTCGTGTTGCTGCATGGTTGGCCCGGAGGTGCCACCACTTGGGACCGAGTGGTGCCCGAGCTTCGGCGTGCGGGCTACCGCACACTCGCCCCCGACCAGAGGGGCTACTCGCCCGCGGCTCGGCCGCGTGGGCGATCCCCGTACGTCATGGCCCGTCTGGTCGCCGACGTGGCCGAGTTGCTGAACGCCGCTGGTGTCGACACAGCTCATGTCGTGGGTCATGACTGGGGCGGAGCGGTTGCGTGGGCGCTGGCTTCCAAGCAATCGTCTCGGCTGGCTTCGACTCACTGTCGTGTCCACCCCGCACCCTCGAGCTCTGTCGGCTGCACTCAGGACCAGCTCCCAGGGATTGCTGTTTGCGTACGTGGCCTGGTTCCAGATCCCGGTGCTTCCGGAGCTCATTCTCCTGGCCGGCGGGGGCACCGTCCTGCGTGGGATGCTCCGTCGATCGGGGCTCGATGCGGGGCGTGCCGACGCTTACGTCCGTAGGCAGCTCGAGCCGGGTGCGCTCACCGCATCCCTCGGCTGGTACCGGGCGCTCCCGTTGTCGAGCTCTCTGCCGGGCGTGGTCACGGTGCCCGCCCGGTACATGTGGAGTAGTGGCGATTCGGCCCTCGGTCGGCGAGCCGCCGAGCTCACTGGTGAGTACGTCACGGGCAGCTATGTCTTCGAGGTGGTTGAAGGAGCGTCACACTGGCTTCCCGAGAGCTACCGGGGTCGCGTCGCATCCTCGATCCTGGACCACGTCGACGGCACCTCTGGGTGAGCGCCGCGTCGAGGGAGCTCGTCAGGTAGGAGGGTTGGCGCCGGTCCCCACCAGCGCGCCTAACCGGCCCCGCAGACGGGCGCGCCGCCAGGCGTGGGGCCACCTACACGAGATGTGAACTGAGACCGGCCGTCACCTTGTCGACGCGCACGGCCGGTCGTGGACAACACTGCGGCAGCAACGCGCCCGGCTGCGACCGCAGGAGGGATGCACCGCAGCCGCCGGCCGGTGTTGATTGGCCGTCCGCTGGGACCTCGACGTGTCAATCGGGCCAGGCAGCACACGAGCGACCTGCACCCCGGGCGTGGCGGCCACGGACTGACGCAGGCTGGGATCTCCTCGGGTGACTGGTCCCGGAGGTCGCCCGCGACCAAACCCGCACCGCGCAAATGCACATGGCGATGCGCTTGAATCGTGCAACGACAGCAGAGACGAGGCGGTCGACCGACGTGTCGTCGCCGGGTCGGAGGGAGCGGCGACGGCTTGGACATCGATGGCGCGCCACTCGCCGGCGGTCGTCTTGGGCGCCGCCCCCGCATGCTGCCAACACGAAGTCCCCACGCGCCGCGAGGACGAGCGCCGTGGCACGGCCCAGGCGCTCAACGCCCCGGTGACCACGACGATCGAACCTCCGTTGGGCGAACTCCTCGCCCGCCGGCTCACGAGTATCCGCCGCCGAAGCTCATCGGTGGCTCATCGGTCAGGTGGATCGCCGCCTCCTCTGCGCTGAGGTCGCCCTCGGGGTAGGCCCGCGCCACCGAGTCGCGCTCGTCATCGAGACCGAGCACGTCCTCGTCGACTCCCGGCTCGACGAGTCGGCCGACCTGGTCGCCCGACTCCCGGACGCCGTCGGAGGCGAGCACAGGGAGCACACCGTCGATCGCAACCAGCGTCTCGTCGTCGAAGTCCAGCTCGAGTTCGTCCAACATCGCATCTACCGACGTCGTGGCTGCTGCGTCCGACGCCGCTGACTCGGCGGCGCTCAACTCCTCCACGAGCGGATCGGGCGACTCCCGATCCACGCGTTCATCGAGCGGCTCCCCGATTTGCTCCTCGGCCGACGTGATGCCGAAGTCGTCGGCACCGAGCAGCTCATCTGCGGGGAAGTCCGGGTCGACCGCAGTGCCATCCGGACGGCCGAGCGTGTCGCTGTCGAGTGCCTCGGCAGCGTCCTGGGGGTCGGACGCGTGGGAGTCGGGCGAGCTGGGGGTGTCGAACGAGTCGGAGACCATGGCCCGCACGTACCCGGGAGGGCAGATGCCCAGCCCTCCGGGCGGGCGGTTCTGCGACCCGCGACGAGGGGTAGGCCCCTCGTGCAACCGCACGAGCGGCACCACCACGGGGCCACCGAACCAACGAGGAGCGACCATGTCGATGAGTTCGACCACCACAGCGGCGACGACCACCGGCTCGTCGCCGGGTGATGAAGGATCCGCCGTGCAGCACGGTGCGCAGGCGGTCAAGGAGCACGCGGGCACCGCCGCTGCCACCGCCAAGGACGAAGCTGTCTCGGTGGTGCACTCCGCCACCGACCATGCCCGGTCGCTGCTGGGATCCGCAGGCGACGAGTTCCGGGAGCAGGGCCGATCCCAGGCGGAGCGGCTGGGAGAGATGCTCGGCCAGGCAGCGAAGGAGTTCGGGCGCATGGCACAGGAGTGCGACACGACCACCCCGGCAGGACGGACCGTGAAGACCCTGGCCGACGCCACCGGCCAGCTGGCGCATCGCCTGGACCAGGGTGGCCCCGAAGGGATGATGTCGGACGTGTCCCGGTTCGCACGTCGACGCCCGGGGACGTTCCTCGCCCTCTCCGCGGCGGCCGGCTTCGCGGTCGGGCGTCTCGCGCGCAGCACCGACACCCAGGCCATCAAGGATGCGGTGCAGCCCCCGGGATCCAACGGCCAGCGCTCGTCGGCGACGAACGACACCGTCGCCGCCACACCCGCGCCGGCCAGTGACGCAGCGCTCGGTGAGGCTGACGGAGCAGACTTCGTCGGCGAGGTCGCGAGCACGCCGGTCGGTGCCGAGACCGTGCCGGTACCGCCACGGACGGGGGGTCCGGCGGCGGGAGGTGGAGCGCGATGATGTCGCCGCAGCAACGTTCCCTCGACACGGACACCGCTGTGGAACCGTTGGACGCCGAGCGATCGCTGGGCGAGCTCTTCTCGAAGCTCGGTGAGGACCTCAGCGGGTTGGTCACCTCACAGATCGAGTTGGCCCGCACCGAGCTGACCGCCGAGGCGAAGGATGCCGGCAAGGCAGCCGGCCTGCTCGCCGCCGGATCCATCACGGCGTACCTCGCGCTGACGCTGCTCTGCTTCGCCGCCGCGTGGGGCCTGAGCGAGGTCGTGCCCGAGGGGGTGGCGTTCCTCATCGTCGGCCTCATCGTCGGCCTGGTCGCCGGCGCGCTAGTGCTGGTCGGGCGCAAGCACATGGAGGCCGCGAAGCGCGTGGCTCCCGAGACCATCGAGACCATCAAGGAGGATGTGCAGTGGACACGACGACAGATGACATGAGGGCCGCGGAGCTCCGACGAGAGATCGCCGAGCGTCGCGACGGCATCGGGCGCGACCTGGAGGTGATCGGCGACCGGGTGAGTCCCGCCCGCATGGCGGACCGCACCCGCGAGCGGACCCGTCGCCGGGTGTCCGGGCTGCGGGATCGGGTCATGGGTCCGGCCGACTCGGCGAAGTCCACGTTCGGCGACTCCTCGGGACACCAGTCGGTCGGCGAGCGCGTCGGAGGGGCGGCGTCGAGCATCTCCGACCGTGACCCCGTCGGTGCCGTCTCGCAACGCGTCGAAGGAAGCCCGCTCGCGATGGGTCTGGTCGCGTTCGGCATCGGCTTCGTTGCCGGCTCCGTGATCCCCCAGAGCCGATCCGAACAGCAGTTGGCACACCGGCTCGAGCCCCAGGTCTCGCAGCTCGCAGAGGCTGCCGCCGAGACCGTGAGGGACGCGGCAGAGCACCTGGCCCCCGCGGCCCAGGAGGAAGTGGCCACCCTCAAGGACGAGGCGAGGAGAGCCGTCGACAACGTCGCCGACACGGGCCGGCAGGAGATGGAAGCAGCGCGCCAGGAGGCCGCACAGAGCTCGACCTGAGTCTCCAAAGCTCGCGTCGACCCCCGACCCCCGTTCTTGCGGCTACTGGTCGGGGGTCGGTCGCGCAGGGGCGACGCAGACCACACGGGGGTTCTCCGGTCCCACAGGGGGTAGACGCGCGCCACCATCAGGTGACTCGACTGAGCGACCCCGACGATGGCGCGACGTGAGAAGTGTCCACGATGACTCCGTACCTCCTCCCTCCTTCCACCAGCACCGACCGGACGGCGGCAGAACTCGCCGTCGACTACGTGTGGTCGGTGTGCCCGGCGTCAGCCGGCTGTCGAAGGCGGAGCGGATGGAGCTGGTCGACGTCAGCGTCGAAGCAGATCGAGTTCGACGCGCCGGCTTCAGCCCCGCTCGGGCTGGAACAGCACCTTGACGGTGCCGTCGAGCTTCTCCTGGAAGTGCTGGTACGCGGTCGGACCTTCCGAGAGCGGCACACGGTGGGTGGCGAAGGTGTCCACACCCAGCGGGTCGCCCTCGTCCAGCAGGTGTGGCATGAGGTCGTCGACCCAGCGGCGTACGTTCGCCTGACCCATGCGTATCTGCACCTGCTTGTCGAACAGCGTGAGCATCGGCAACGGATCGGCCATCCCGCCGTAGACGCCGCTCAGCGAGATGGTGCCACCGCGTCGGACCAGATCGACCGCAGCGTGCAGGGCTCCCATCCGATCCATGCCGCTGTGCTGCATGAGCGGCTCCGCCACGACGTCCGGCAGGAGCGCGGCCGCCCGGTGTGCCAGCGAACCGACGACGTCGCCGTGGGCCTCCATGCCGACGGCCTCGATGACGGCATCCGCGCCACGTCCACCGGTCAGCGCCTGCACCACCTCGAGCGGCTCAGCCACCTCTCGCAGGTCGATGGTCGTCACCCCGTTGGCCGCAGCCCGGCCGAGACGCTCCGGCACCAAGTCGATGCCGATCACCCGCCCGGCACCCCGCAGCATCGCGATCCTCGTCGCCATGTCGCCGATAGGCCCAAGGCCCAGCACCACGACGCTGTCCCCCGGCGCCACATCGGCGTACTCCACCGCCTGCCAGGCCGTCGGCAGCACATCGGACAGGTAGACGAAGCGATCATCCGGCGGACCGTCGGGCACCTTGATCGGACCGAAGTGCGCTTGGGGAACCCGCAGGTACTCCGCCTGCCCTCCCGGGACCTGGCCGTACAGCTTAGTATAGCCGAGCAGCGACGCTCCCATGCCGTACTCGCGCACCTGCGTCGTCTCGCACTGCGACATCAGACCGTTGCCGCACATGTAGCAGTGCCCGCAGGAGATGTTGAACGGAACAACCACGCGGTCGCCGACCGCCAAGCCGGGCACGTCGGACCCGACCGCTTCCACGATGCCCATCGGCTCGTGACCGAGGATGTCGCCCTCGGTCATGAACGGGGCCAACACTTCATACAGGTGGAGATCGGACCCGCAGAGTCCGGAGGAGGTCACCCGGATGATGGCGTCCGTGGACTCCTGGATCGTCGGGTCGGGCACCTCGTCCACGCGCACATCGCGCCGTCCATGCCACACCAGTGCCTTCATCAGGACCTCCTTCGTCGCAATGCCCCTACCCAGGGCAGGCGGAGCTGACCACGCCCGCCGCATCGTTGAAGGCCCGCGCGGTCAATCCGGGCGGCGCCCCGGTGATGGCACCTCTCGGGTGACGGACAGCTTGGGGACGGTGGCACCCCGGATGCTTCCAACCGCCGACCCACCGACACCGTGCCGGGCGCCCCTCTGCGAGTCGATGACGGCCCACCGCCCGATGACAGCGGTGTCGGAGTCGCTAGTCCGTCCTGCGTCAGTTGCCCTCTAGACCGCGGGAGCCTCGGCCGTCCCGTGGGACGGAACGCCCAAGAGAACCCGTTGCTGATCGCGCAGCCCCGCAGGAATCCGCCGGTGCGTGAGGCTGAGCGGCGGTCGCTGCGGCCATGGGACCGACCGCGACTACCGAACGGGAACGGGCCGCGACTCGAGCAGCAGCCGAGCGGCAGGCGGCGTGGCAGTACAGGACTTGGCGGGTTAGTCCTGGAGGTACATGCACGCAGTGCACCGGCGACGCGCCTTCGGTGGCTCGGCGGCCGTGTGCAGCCGCTCCATCGGGATCCTCTCGGCCTCCAGGCACCCGTCGACGTCGTGGAACACCTCGAGGTCGACGGCCATCGTCGACCAGTACGGCTGAACCTTCCTCACACGTGCCCCCTTCGTTTCATCTGACCCGGTTAGGCGGCGACGCCACGGCTAGGAGACGCTACCGTCCCCGCGAAGTCCTACCCGAAGGTGGTTCAACGTACCACCGCGGGTCAGGAAGCCTCTGAATCCCAGCGGGGCGGGTGGACAACGCCGCTGTCTCGGCACCGCCCGAGCGGCCGCCGGGGCAGCGGCCCCATCAGGCCTCCGAGAATTTGGAGCGCTGTGCAAGCCGGCTCGACAACTCCAGGTTCTGGACCTCGACTGACCGGGTACGAGTGGCGACGAGGAGACACCGGACGCGACCCCTCTCGTCACGGCCCGTCCCCATCGGGCCCGCTCTCCTCGACGTGCACCAGACAGCAGCAACGAGCACTCGGCGTACCCCATGCGCCGGGTGCTCGTCTGCCTGCCCACGCACTTATCGACTACTCCGCAGGACTGATGAGCGCTCGTCCCTCGTGCTCGCCGCTGCCCAGAGACGCCGGCGCAGCGCGCTGGTGAGCGAGGCATGGCCCCCATCCCGGAGGGATCTGGGAAGGAGAGATATCCCTCCACCACGCCCCGCTCATCTACTCAGGTCCATACCCCCAGCAGCGGAGTTGATGCTCCGGTTGGGTCCGGCAGTGGGGCGTTACGAATATGAAAGAACACTGCCGGACCCTCGCCACCCCTACCCGACGAACCGGAGTCTGCCCACGAGCGCCTACTGCCGTCGGTGTCCAACCCGACCGCCACGATGGCTTCGGTGCGAACCGAGCGATCCCGACCTCTACCTGACGGCCGACTGTTGACCTGGGTCGACGTGTGGCGCCGGCAGGCGTGCTCTACCGTCGAAGACTTCGCCACCGATGGTGCGATCGACGGCGTGGCGATCAGCGACGACGCGCTGCGTCGGCGACTGCTCGGGCAGTGGGCCATGCCGGTTCGCAGCGGATATCGGGTAGGTGTCCCACGTGGCTGGTCCGACGTGTCACAACGGGGGACGGGGGAACCTGGGGAGCACGACGGACCAGCCACGTCGATGCATACACGCCCCAAGAACCGGGTAGACGTGTCGTTGAGTCCAACCCCCACAGACTCGCCCGTGCAGTGCCCGCCGCTTTGTCGACGGGCACTGCCGCGTTCGACGCCCCATGCTCTGTGCTCACACGGCCGGTCACGACGCCGACCGGACCACCATGGCCGACCACCACCGAGGCCGCACGCCGACTCGGCGTGACACCCAGGACCATCGCCCTGTTCATCGGCAACGGCGAGCTGCGGCTTCGATCGATGGCGGTCGGGAGTGCTCGATCACGTCGAACCTTGCGGCGGAGGAGCACAGCTATTCGCGCATCTCGGAACGTCCCCAACCGGTACCTTTAGACGGCACTGCCCTCAGAACCGGCTGAGCGGCACTGACTCGCATCGACCTGCTCCCACGCCCTGAGCAGGCCGGACCGACGCACAGCCAGCGATGTCAACACACAACAACGCCGCACACGACCCTCGCGGCACGTCCGCCGCCCGGATCATAAAGCCTTCTCCTACACAGCCCTTCATCGCCGGACAGTCGCATTCATCCGTGAATCGATGCACAAGTGGTCGGGGCAGCGTAGAGTCGACAGCGGTGAACCTGTCGGATGGCGACAGGAACCGTTTCGTCGAGTCTCCCCGCTGATGTGGCCACCCGGTGTTCCGGAGAACCTGAGCGAGGAGAGCTCCATGGACCAGACCGTCGGTACGAATTGTGCATCACAGGTGGTGATCGTGCGCGGTGAGGTCGATCTCGCCAGCGCTTCGAACCTTCGAGACAACATCGAACGTGCCCGGCAAGCTGGCGACGAACGGGCGCTCGTGATCGATGTCCAAGGCGTGACCTTCATCGACTCGACCGGCCTGAGCGAGCTGCTCCGGCCCGCCATCGCCGGCTACTCGGTCACCTTGGTCCGACCGAGCCGAGCGGTCCAGACAATGTTGGACCTTGCGGGTGTCTCGGAGCTGTTCGCCGTCAGCAGCTGAGCCAGAGCGTTCGGTGACTAAGCCTCGATCGGGGGAACGGCGACGACGCTCGTGTCGGAGCCGCGCTCGTGGCGCTGCTCGACCACGCGGAAGAGACACCTGACAACGATCTTGCGGGTGTCATCGAGGCAAAGCTGCCCCACACTCCGTCGAACTTCAACGGCTTGAGGAAGAACAGCGGCCATTTCGCACCGACGAACGTCCGCGTGCGATGGACCGAAGCATTGATGTCGCCGGCGTCGAGCGAGTTGCGGACAGCGTTGTACTGCGAGCCCATCATCTCGACGAGGTCGGTCTTGCCCCAGCCGCCGACGTAGAGACGTAGCTTGGTCCGACCCCGGTGGTGTCCCCCGACGCTCGGACGGTTACCGCGGAGACCGGGCAGGCTGCAATCACCGACCCAGCACGAGGGCACACAGCGGTCCCACGACCAGGTCCAGGTGTGTGCGGCTGGCCGTGCAGCGGCTCCGGCGTCGTCGATATCGTGTCCCGAGCCCCCTGCGCCGCCCGGTAGTCGCTGTTACCGAAATCCGCCGCGTCTCCGTCGGCCAGCACGACCCAGTCGCCCGCAAAAGGAACCCCGACTCGGTAGCTCGGCATGGGAGTGGGTGTGGCGTTGAGCAGCACGGGCACCTGGTCGTCGATCTGGTCGACGCCGGCCCGGCGGAGGTAGACCACGATGCTGTTGCGATCGTCGTCACCGACGATCCACACGAAGCTGGACGGGTCGTCGTCTGCGGCGTGCAAGGCGGGACGTGCCCGGTTGAGCTGGTTCAGCCCAGCGACCCATCGACGGACGCCGTCGTGGCCCGGCGCGTCGTGCATCGTCCAGTCGAGGGGTCGACTCGTGGAACCAGTCGCGCTCCGGCGCCAGCTCGCCGCCCCATGAACAGCAGCTTGGCGCCCGGCTGGGTCCACTGGTCGCCATGCAGCAGCCGCAAGCTCGCGAACTGCTGCCAGCGATCACCCGGCATCTGGTCGAGCAGCGAGCCCTTGCCGTGCACCACCTCGTCGTGGGACAGCGGCAACGTGTAGTGCTCGCTGAACGCCTACACCGAGCGGAAGGTCAGTTCGTCATGGTGCCAGCGGCGCTGCTCGGGGTTGTGACGCAGGTACGACAACGTGTCGTGGATCCAGCCCATGTCCCAGTTGGACGTGAAGCCCAGGCCCCCCTGGTCGGTCGGGGCGGTGACGCCCGGGAAGGCCGTCGACTCCCACATCGCAGGTTGCTGCGCGCTCGGGCCCCTCGGCGAGCGGTCGAGCTGCAGTGATGGTCCAGATGCCGGCCGACAGTCGCACGATGCCGTCATGCGTGTGCTCGGTGAGCGCGCGGCCAAGTCCCGGGTCGTGGTGTAGCCGTCGGTGATCCGCGTCGGCCTCTGGGGTTGTTCTACATGGCTTCGGTCAGTTCGTGTCGGGTCACCTCCTCGAGGTCGCCGTCGATGACGCGGAGCCGGG
>JAESFR010000136.1_pt1 | contig 56586 bp, 46 predicted proteins | sample 9266191 | NCBI WGS metagenome assembly JAESFR01 (sample SAMN14503063, study PRJNA617104) | algae metagenome | isolation source: Pleurocapsa minor HA4230-MV1 and co-occurring heterotrophs from cement on... | place: USA: Nuuanu Pali Lookout, Hawaii | collected 2009-07-20
CCGCCGCCGTCTTCGGTGGCATCGCGGCGGCCATCGCGCTGCGCGGCACCATCGGCGTGATCATCGTCCTCGGCGCGCTGATCGCCGGCACGACGATCATCGTCCGGATCTCCAAGCGGGACGCCGTGACCTCGCACAACGTCACCGACGACGTCGTGGTCAAGGTCAAGTTGGGCCGGGCCGCCAAGGAAGACGAGCTGGCCATGGCCGGCGCACCGTCCTCCGACGGCATCGCGGCACCGATCATCATCTCCCAGCTCACTGGCACGCATCAGTCCACCAGCACCGACACGTCCGCGAAGGGACCGCAGTCATGACCATCAACTGGAACGCGCTGCTGCTCGTCGCGCTGGTCACGCTGGGCGGTGCCATCGGGATCGTCAGCCTCTTCTCCCTCGGCGTCGGGGCCCTCACCTCCCAGGTCCGCAGCCGGGGCGGCGCGGCAGCCTCCGCCATCACAGCCGTCGGATACCTCTTCCTCGCCGCCGCGGGAGCCATCGCGGTCTGGGGCGTTCACATGATCATCCCGGCGACGAAATAACCGTGCTCACACATCCAGTCGATGACTCGCTGCGGACCCGATCGACGCCGTTTGTATCGCCCGGAGGGCGACCCTGGCGTGCCGGGTGGGACCGACGATCACCTTGCCGTCGACCTCGAACGCAGCAGCGCGTGCTCACAGGTCGGCGAGCACTCGGCACTTCGGCTTGGCTGCCGTTGCCGGTCGGAACAACCGCAACGTCCGCACTCGTCACCGAATTCTCGGCTTCGTCCTCCGCCGTCTGCGCGAGTATCCCGAGTGCCTGCGCCGAGTACGCGTCGCCTCGGCTCAGGTAGTCGTGGCCGAGCAGGCCGTTCCGGACTGGGACAACCAGCAGGCCGGCACGATCTACGAGCAGACGTTCACCGCCCAGGGCGGCAAGATCGACGGTGTGCTGGCCGCCAATGACGGCCTGGGCAACGCGGTCATCGCGATCAACAAGAAGAACGGCGTGCAGATCCCGGTGACCGGACAGGACGCCACGTCCAGGGCCTGCAGAACATCCTCGCCGGCGATCAGTGCATGACCGTCTTCAAGGACACCACCAAGGAGGCCGGAGCACTGGCCGATGTGGCGATCGCGCTGGCCAACGGACAGACCCCGAAGACCACCGGCACGGTCAAGGACACCCAGGGCAACCGCGACGTGCACGCCATCCTGGAGACCCCGGAGGCCATCTACAAGGAGAACGTCAAGTACGACGTCGACGCGAAGGGCGTCACCGCAGCCAAGCTGTGCACCGGCGCCTACGCCGCCCAGTGCACCGAACTCGGTATCAGCTGACCTGAAGTAGCCGGCCGGCCAGCTGTTCAACTGCGGACTGCACTCGCGGTGATCTCCCGAGCGCGATTGCCGCGCGTCATCGCTCATGCCCTACTCGGTGACCCACGCCCTTTTCACGGCCCACAGCAGCGCTGCGCTACCACAACACCGTCCTGCGGTTAGCCCGCTGCCGCCGGTCGGTTCGCCGGCTTGGGCAAGTCACGCGCACAGCTGGCGAACCGGCGCGGGTGCCGTCATGCCCTAGCTGGCAACCCACCTCAAAGCGGTTGAGATTAGTTTCGGCGGAAATCTGCGGCCACCCTACGCAACGTCCTGTACGGGTGAGCAGGGAGCGACGCCGATCTTCGAGTTTGTGGCAGCTCCAAAGTATTTGCAGCCGGTCGCATCGATCTCCGCTTGACTGCATGGCCGCTGCATGGCTCCGCCTTGCTGCTGACCAAGCGCGTCTGCGGCTGATGGAGCGCCCACCCGCTCTCTACTGACAGCCGCTGGTCAGCCGACGACTTCCTGACCATCACGTTCGCGTCGGCCGGCCCGCCGCCGGCGGGCGCGGGCGCCGACCACCACGACGCTCGTCGCGACGACCCCAGCCGCGACGCCGAGCAGGAACGAGCTCCGGTGGAAGTTCAGACTCCAGGTCCAGTCCATTACCTGTCGAAAACTGATCACGCCAGGAGTCTAGGAGTCGCGCCGTCGACACCGTCAGGGTGGACAGCACGAACGTGATCGTCATGGCTTATCCGTGGTCTCCAAGATCCGCATGCATGTGAGGCGCAGGTGTTGTGCCAATTCGCTGGGATGACGTGAAAGATCGAGTCGTCGACGCCCTACCACGGCCATGACGTTCCCGTACGCCCACCGGTCCCGGACCGGTGGGCGACTGCGAATTGCGGCCTGATGCGTCCATGAGAATGCCTACGCGTGGCGCCCTGCGATCTGTCGGCGCAGAAATACAGGTGCTGAATGGTGCTGCGACGCCCCTTGCGTTATGTCGAGAAGCCCGACGCCGAACGCGCCGGGGTCAACCCATGACCACTCCGTCGGCGGACCCGGAAGGTTTCGGATCGGGTAGCCGGATCATGCGGAACGAGTTGAACAGCCCGATCAACCCGGCCAGGATCGGGACGAGCAACGCCACCTGCAGGGCCAACGGTCGGGCGTCGGTGTTGATGCGGATGATCTCGGCCTTGGTCGCCGGTGGTTGACCTGCGAGCTGCTCGGCCAGCTGGGTGTTGCTCATCACCTCCGCGTCTTCGTCCAGTGCGGTCGCTACCTGCTGCTGCTCGGCCGGTGCCAACACCGTGCTCGCTGCGGCCATGGTGGTAAACGCAACCGACAGCGTGGCCAGCATGATCGCCCCGGCGAACGCCAACCCGAACGACAGCCCAAATGATCCTGCGGCGGAGTTCACCCCGGCCGCCTCGCTGACCCGCTCCTCGGAGATCGGCCCCAAGGTGTAGTCGTTCAACTGCGAGACCAGCAGGCCCAGCCCGGCGCCCGCGACGACCAGCGGGAGCAGCAGGTACCAGCCGGAATCCGCCCGCGGCACGACCGGAATCAGCACCACCAATCCAGTGGTCAACAGCAGGAAACCCCAACGGATGATGCCGGCGGGGCGCCGATCCCCAGCCTTCTTCCCGGCCAGCAACGCGACCCCGAACATCGTCAACGACAGCGGCGCCAACGACAGCCCCGCCTGCATCGCGTTGTACTCCAGCACCATCTGCAGATAGATGGGCAACGCGATCATGGTGCCACCCAACGCGATCTGCTGCAGCATCTGCTCGGAGATCCCGAGCCGGAACACCTTCGCGCGGAACAGGTCCGGATCGATCAGCGTGGCCTTGCGGTGACGTTTGCGGCGCACCAGCCAGTAGCCGAAGCCAGTCATCGCGACCGCGCCGACGGCGAGCAACGCGCCAACGGCTCCGCCGCCTTCCTGCCACACCAGGATGCCCAGCACGACACCGCCCATACCGACCACCGACAGGATCGCGCCGACCACGTCGACCTCTCGGGGCCCGGTGTAGGGCACATCGTGGACCAGCGAAATACCGGACAGCACCACGGCGATGACGACAACCTCGAGCAGAAAACCGACCCGCCACGACAGGAAGGTAGTGATGAAACCGCCCAGCAACGGCCCGACCGCGGCGGCGATCGCGGCCGCAGCCCCGACCAGCGCATACACCTTCTTCTGCGCGGCGCCATGGAAGTTGCCGTGAATGAGGGACTGCATCGCGGGCAGCAGCAGAGACGCGCCGAGCCCGCCGATCACCGCCCAGAAAATGATGATTGCGGTCAAACCCTGAGCCAGGGTCATGGCCGCCGCGCCGACGGCGTAGCCCAGCAGACCCAACACGTAGGCCCGTTTGCGCCCGATGAGGTCACCGACCTTGCTGCCGATCAGGATGAACGCCGCCGACACCAATGCCTCCAACGCGATCGCGGACTGCACGCCGCTGACGGTGGTGTCCAGATCATGAACCACCGCCGCGATCGACACGTTCATCAGCGAGGTGTCCACCACCAGCACGAACATTGCCATGGCCAGCAGGATTGCCAACCGCCTGTTCAGCGGAGCCTGCACCGGACCACCGGCACCCGAATCCTCCGTCATCGCGGATTCCTCCCCGTACCGGGCGTCCTGTCCGCCGCTGTTGGAACGGCGGATTCGATCTCCACAGTTGGTTCCCTTCGGAATCGGCCCTTATCGATCCACCGGAGGACTGTCACGTGGACGATGCCCTCGGCCCGTGCCGGCAACCGATCCCGCTGCCCGGATTCTGACAGGCCCCACCGGGGCCTGCCCACCGGCGCAGATGCCGACGCAACCGTCGCGGTCAGCGCCGGGAATCAAATCACAGCAGGAGCAGGTCGCCGAATCCGTTGACCGCCCAGTGCAGCAATAACGGGGCGAGCAAGCTGTTGCTGCGTGCCCGCAATACGCAAAACAACACCCGGCCGGGCCGGTGAACAGCACGGTCCGGCCACCAGCAGCAGTGTGCCGCCCGGACGGCACCCAGCACGCAGGCGACGACGCGTTGCGACCGACAACCAACGGCGGCCACATCGCTCCAGTCAAAGCGGCCGACCGGGGGTCCACCCGAAGGTGCACCGGTCGGATAACCGTCTTCGTGTGACCCGAAACCACGCAAGGAAAGATCGCCGCCCAAGCCGTATCGACGGACGTCCACAGGCTGTCGCGCGGAGGCGGACGGGTGGTCATGACCCCATAGGCCGACCGAACACCACAGTCGACCGACGCAGCGTCACAGTTCTCCCTCCCACCGGCTTGGGGCCGTCACCACACGATGATTACCCTTGCAAGCGGCAATTACGGCTGCAACCGGTTCCGTACTGGCGTGGCGCGAGGGGTACGGGCCAGGTCGGGGTGAGGCGCCGGCGCAGCCGTATTTGTGCTGGGGGCGTTCCCTGCTTCATCACGCCGGTGATGGCGGGGGCGCCCACTGCATTCGTTGGTGACATCAAATGCTCCTCCGACCGGCGTTTCACCCCGATGACGTAGCCCGCCCCCACCACCAACGAGTGCTCTGCAGCGAGCAATGCGTGAGCTGCGCGGGGACCCAACGGGTGCTCACTGGTGCCGCAGGCACCTCCGAACTCCGGCGGCACCCGCGGATGCACATCAAAGCCAAGTCAGGGCCGGATGTCGCTTCACCACGCGCTCTGAAAGAAGGGTTTGCGGCTCCGCTGATCGTCGAATACCGCGTCGACGCCTGCGGCCGCTGACGCGGCCAGGCGATCTGTGTACTCGACCAACGAATTGCGTTGGGTCGGTGAAGGCTGCATCACGCCGGGGCTGGTCTCATCGGCTCCTAAGGACGACAGTTTATCCATGGCCGGTTTCGACGTCGTCATTGTCGGCGGGGGCACCGCGGGCTGCGTGCTGGCCGCCCGCCTCTCGGAGGACCCGGGTCGCTCTGTGCTGCTCGTGGAGGCCGGCCCGGACTACCGTGCGGCCGACCTGCCGGCTGCCCTGCAGGACGGCAGGCACGGACCGACGGTGGACGCCCACGACTGGGGACTGCAGGCTTGGTCGAAAGGGCGAGCGGTGGCTGTGCCCCGCGCCCGGGTCATCGGAGGGTGCTCAGCGACCAACGCGACATTCGCTCTGCGCGGCTCACCCGCCGATTACGACTCGTGGGGTCACCCCGGCTGGAACTTCGAGGAAGTGCTGCCGTACTTCGTCGCGCTCGAACATGACCTCGACTTCGCCGAAGCCGACTACCACGGCGCCGACGGTCCAGTGCCGATCCGCCGCTACACCGGCCCCGAGCAGTCGGCCGTCGCCGCCGCGGCCCTCGAGGCGATGATCACCGCGGGGCTGGCGCCGATCGACGATCACAATGCACCGGGGGCGGTCGGCGTCGGGCCGCTACCAGTCAACGCGGTCGACGGTCGGCGGGTGAGCGCAGCGGTGTCGCATCTGGAGCCGGCTCGTGGCCGAACCAACCTCGCGGTTCGCAGTTCCTGCCCGGTCGCGGAAGTCGAGATCACCGGTCAACGAGCAGTGGGCGTCCGGCTGGTGTCTGGCGAGGTGCTTTCCGCGGCCGAGGTCATCGTTTCGGCCGGCACGTACCACTCCCCCATGCTGCTGCGGGCGTCCGGGCTCACCTCGCCGGCGATCGGCACCAACCTGATCGATCACCCGGCGGTCAGCGTTGACCTGCCCTACTACGGGCCGACCGCAGACGTGGCTCTCTTCCAGCTGATCGCGACGCTGCACAGCTCCTACGCCGACCCGGCGACCGACCCGCCCGACCTGCAACTCCTGATCGGCGGACCGTGGCTCGGCGACAAGCCCGGCTTCTTCATCGGCGCTGCCCTACTGAAACCGCGCTCCCGCGGCAGCGTCGGCCCGGACATCGACCTGAACTACTACGCCGACCCGGTCGACCTCGAACGGATGGTCGAAGGACTCGAACTCATCGACGGCATCGTCGCCGACCCATCGATTCGCCGGCTCACCCATAATGAGCGGATCTCCCCCCGGCTGTTCGGCCCCGACCTTCGCGCCTCGATCCCCGCGCGCACCTGGAGCTATCACCACCCAGTCGGAACCTGCGCCATCGGCCGCGTCGTGGACGAACAATGCCGTGTGCCTGACATCCGAGGACTTTCGGTGATCGACGCCTCCACCTTCCCCGACATCCCTTCGGCCAACACCAACCTGCCCACCATGATGGTCGCCGAACGGGTAGCGGCGCGTCGATGAAGTTGTCACTGCACGCCAAAGGCTGCGCCCTGTCACCGAATTGAGCTGTGGTGTCGTCCATGAAATGCCATCAGCAGCCGTCGATGCGGCGGAAAACGCTCGGCGGTTCATCACGCCACTGCCGAGTGAGTGTCGCTGAGTTGCGGCCCCAGCGAGTTGAATTCGAATCAGCGTTGTGAATGTTGTCTCGATGGTTCCGATATCAACCCCCGTACCGTCTCGTTGGGGGCGCCCCGTCGAAACGCGCCCAGTTGGACGGGCCATCGGTATTGTCCCTGTCAGGCAGCATCGAGCCCCACGTGCTGCCAGATGGGTGAATACGTCAAGGACTAACCCTCACTTGGGCCACATCGTCGAGCGCTAGCCCATGCAGTGGCGGCCGATGTTGACACGCACCTAGGACGGAGCGCCCAGGGATTTCAGCGAGCCCCGCGCAGCGTCATAGGTTCCTCGACGTGGGCGCCGTGACGTCAACCCTCCACTGGCAACATTCGCAAGCGGGATTTGCGGATGCAACCGGTCCCACTGTGGCGTGGCGCGAGCTGTACGGGCCAGGTCGGAGTGTGGCGCCGGTGCGGCTCGTTGTCGCTGTGGGTGTGCGTTCCCGCTTCGACGGACCGCTCAGGCAGACGCCCACTGCGCACATGCCATCGGTGCTCCGCCCAACACTGAGCGCGTCCGCCCAAGGACGATGCAAGGTGCCGGTCCGGAGGGCGCCGACCGCATCATCGGCAGCGGTTCGCCCCATCGCCAGGGCCTGGCCATCACAGGCATCAAAATCGATGCGACCGAAATGGAAACCGACCTGCAGCAGTCCCACTTTACGAGAAGCGATCAGCCGGTAAACTGCGAGCTCCGGCGTCGCCGACGATCACATCACGCGCAGCTACAGAAGGGCTCGTTCGTCAGCGGGCGAGTCTGCTGGCGCGTCCCGGTCTTCCGTTCACCGGCGGCGACAGTCGCAGCTGTCACCCGGGAACACTGTCGTCGCCACCAATAAGCATCTGCCTGTCGCTGGCATCAGGTTGTCACCTCGTGCTGGGGCACGGGTTACGGGTGCAGTATCGGACCGGGCCGTCGGTTCAGGAGGTGCGGGTAGTGGGGCTCGGGTCGGGTGCGTAATGGGAGGTGAGACGGCGGATACGCCGGCCGTCCTGGAAGTGCAGTGGGTCAGCCAGGGTGGGCAATGCAGCGGGCGGTCCGTCGGGTTGTCCCCGCGGAGCTCGACCACCGTCACGTCGGCTCCGGTGGTGACCCGGACCGGTTTGCCGCGTACCCCGTCGGTGAAGTCGCGCGCGAGGAGGGCTGCGTACCGGTCGAGCCCGGACCGCGGGAGTCCATCGGCGAGAGCGAAGCGGAGGTCGGCCGCGTAATGGTCCGTGAGGTCGGCGGCATTCCCCGTGGCTTGGAATAATTGCATCGCCAAAGCGGCGACCCGGGCGAACCGTTGGTGGGTCGTCCCCGGCAAATCCCCGGCCGCGGTGACGTTGCCCTTATTCCAGAGTTCCTCGAAGAATCGGCCGGACTTCGTCTTCCAGAGTGCCCGTGACTCGCTCTCCTTTCCCGCTCATCAGCTGTCGAGTCCCCGCCGGCGCACGCCGAACCATGGCCCCCTGATGTCAACCAGACGCCGTTCCCGCAACGCGGAGGACAGGACGAACGTCGCACCACGTCCCACCAGCCGCAACTGAATCGCCTTGTGAATGACTCGACCGACCGGGCGCCCGTCACCCACGACAAAAAGCCGCACCCGACACCGAACGGTTCGAGTGATAAATCTGCGAGGTCAGCGACCATCGCCCCGCATAACGATGACCAGTCACTGGACCGCACTGACCATCTCACCGATCCGGGCGGACACGCGGTGACGGCGGAGGCTGCATCAATTTCCTTCGTCACGGCACCGTGAGCGCCACCGCCCCCGTGGGCCAGTTGGATCCCAGTTGACTGCGGACGTGGTTTGGACGCTCCGGCCGCCACGCATAGGAATTCACGAATTCATACGACATCCATCGATGGGAAAGATCTTTGCGCTGACCGGTAGTCAGCTTCCAGCGGATCATCGCAGGCGGATCGGTTTCAGTACCCGTCGGCGCGCCCGACGCACCATCAGCAATCTGCGCGTCCAGGAAAGCAGAAAAGCCCGTGTGCCCGGGCAAGCCAATCACCAGCAGACTCGCCGCAGTGTGCAGGCACTCGCACAGTGTGAAACCGCACCGCCCCGACGACCAGGGATGCCCACCAACTGTGGCGTCTACCACAGCGAGGAACCACCAGCACCGCTAAATCGCATCTTGCGCCACCAGCACATTCTGCCGACCAGCGCAGGTAGATACGGCCGCGACCGCGGCATCGTGACCGTTCTTCCTCATGTCCGACCAAGCGGAGCCACTCCGGTTGGGTCGAATAAGGATTGTGATGAATGGACGGCTCGTGGACGTCAGTCCAGCCGAGTCGAGCCAGGTGGAGAGCTGGAAAAGCGTTCCACGCAGTCGGGGACATGCACCCAGGTCGGCCGGACCGAGATCCGCGCCATGGACGATCCGCACCTCGGTGCGACCCACGCCTCTCCGAGCACGTCGGCCATGTGACGGTGCGCGGCGGCCTCGTATTCCGGTGCAACGCCGTCGAGCACCTCGACCCGGGCCCTGCCGCGGAACAAAAGCGCCTTTTAGGGCCACGAACGCCTGTCGTCGATTGTGATAGCGACGTCCGGACGGTCGGCGAGTACGCGGAGCTTCGGGGCCCTGCAAAGGTGTGCCCATGATGATCACCTCACCCGCGTAATGGAACCTGCGTGGACCGGACCTGGGCAGCGGTTGCACCTCGCGAGCGACGGGATCGTCGAGGAGGAGAGTGATGCCGGATGGCCCAGCGGCCATGGTGGCACTCCATTCCACGATGGTCACGATGGTGAACCGGGGCTGGCTCAACTGTGCCCCGCACGGCGATGCATTCACCCGGTTCTTCGCGGCGACAACCCTGGTGGCCAGCAACAACTCCATCAGCGACGAGTTTCTCAAGCTGCACTCCAACAAGGGGGGCACCTGCTTCGGTGACTCCGGAGGGCCGAACCTGCTGGGCGGCACCAACATCGTCCTGGCGACCAACTCGTTCGTCGCGAACGGCATCTGCGCCGGGAACACGTACTCCTACCGAGTCGACACCGCCGAGGCGCTGAGCTGGATCAGGGCAACCGTGGCTGCCCACGGCGCTTCCCTATAGCGACCCCCCGATCGCGGGTGGGCAGGAGATCCACCGAAGACGGTGGATCCGCATGGCTCGCTGCAGTTCTCGGTCGTCGAAAATCGATCGGGTTGGCCGGGTCGGGCGCGAACCCGATCCGCCAGACCACCGCACCGTCGGCGTCCCTCGACTAGGCGGATTTAAGTGAACGTGTCAACCGAAGTGCGACGTTCACTGGAATCCACCACGACGCGAAGGGGTCCGTTTTCAGCCGACGTTGACACTCGTCGCCGGTGGCGGCGCACCAGTCGGTGAACAACGCTGTGAGTGGTCGTATTATTTCGTTCCGGCACACATTCCGTAATGGCTGCCGAAACGTGCTGTGGAGCACTGGATCTATGGCTGGGTGCTGTTGCCGGGTCGTGCTTTTGCATCTATCGCGCGCACGATCGACCGGGTGGACCGCATCGCGGCACGGTGGTGATCACCGCGCGTGCACATGCACTTGCCATTACTTAACCGTGCGCGCTGACGTCTCTGGCGAGGATGTCGCGGGGTGGGCGTCCGGCGAGGAGCCGGTCTGCTGATGGTCAGCGGGTCAGTACCGGGATGATTTGTTCGTCGATCAGGTCGATGAAGTCGCCCGAGCCGAACCATCCTGGGGCGTCCTTGCAGGACACTGCGACGACGAGTTCGAGGTCGGGGACGACTTCAATGAGCTGGCCGGCGAACCCAATTGCCGCGTAGGCGGGATGGTCAGTGGAGGGTAGTACCCACCAGAGGTAACCGTAACCGATCGTCCCGGCGGCGTTCTGTTCCGCGACCACCTGGCTGCGGGTTGATTCTCTCACCCATGCCGCGGGCACTAGTTGCCTGCCGTCCCAACGGCCTTGCTGCACGTAGAGTCGGCCGAGCTTGATCATGTCTGGGGCGGTGATTTTCAGGTCGGCCAGCCCGAGATGAAGGCCCTGCGGATCCGTCGACCAGCCGAACCCTGGGAGGGCGTCGTATCCTCGCACGTACTGCTGTGACAGCACCGGTTCGTCGGCGGGCCGCGTCGAGATGCCCAGCGGGTCAAACAGCTTCTCCCGCGCGTAGTCCAACACAGATGTCCCGGTGGCCCTGACCAGAATCGCGGAGAGCAGGTGCGCTCCGGGGCTGGAGTAGAGAAATCCCTTGCCCGGTGGTTGCCGGAGCCGGGTTTGGATCGTCAGCGCCGTCCAGTCGGCCCCGGGCGCGTACCACGGCCGCTCGTCCACGGGAAAGCCACCGGTCATGGTGAGCAGCTGCTTCAGGGTGACCCGTCCGACGACCGGCGCCATTGTGGTTGCGTATTGGGGCAGCAACTCGGTCAGTGTGGCGTCAACCGAGCGGATCCGGCCCTCGCTGATCGCGATGCCAACCAGCATCGACATCACACTCTTGGTCACCGAGTACACGTTGTGCGTCACCGCGGGCCCGGCGTCCGCGCCGTAATAGGCGATCAGGTCCTCGCTAGCCACGTTGACGACAATGCTTTGTACGAACTGCTTCCGGCCGCCGGGTTGGAGATGCACTTCGATCCGGTGCCGCAACTCCGCTGCTTTGCCCGTTGCGACCGCGGCTGTCGAGGCGCCTGTCGGGGACACCTCCGGCGCTGGGAAATCAGTCCTGTCTGCAGGTTGACCCGTGCATCCCGCGGAGAGGACAACCGCGCAGCCGCAGACGGCAATCAGCTTGTAGAGCGCCTTTACGCACTGTCTGTCACTTCTCCATCCGGTAGGAAGCCATGCCATAACCGCATCGCCGGCAACAATGAGCGGCAATCAATCAGCCGACACGAGTTGCCCGTTGGGTGGAGCTAGCGTCCCCCGTCTGTCACCTGACCGCCGCCGTCGGTGACGGTGAGATGCGGCCACCTCGACGGAAGCACCCCCGCCGTCGATTGCGCCGATTTACCTGTCGCCGCAATACCGCCGGCCGCAGGTGGATTCCAACATCAATGCCGGCGCCGGCGAGGATCAAGAAGCGGGGCATGGTTCGTATGCCCGCACTACATTGCGAATGAGTAACTGACTCAGGGTTCTGACCCCTTAGGCAAGGGGCACTGGTCCCCCACTCGCCCGTGTCACTCCAACGGCCAGGCCTGATTCTCTTGGTCGCGAAAGATCTTGGCTGCCTCGTGGCGGCCCCGGTCCGTCATCCCGGCGCCCACACGCCCCCGGCGGTCGAGCACGTACGCGATGAGCAGCATCGTCGCGACGACACTCAGGATGACCAGCCACATCGACCACACGGCTCAACCTCCAGGATCGGCAACCTTCCGTCGCTTCCAACCCGCCAATCACGCGTCGCCGAATCAGCCAAGGGCTCGCTTCCGGTTAGCTCGTACTCTACCTAGACCGTCAAGGGTTCAAGGGCGGTGAACGGTCGAAATATCTAGATCAACTGGGCCAATCAACGCGACTACAGACGCAATGCCAACGTCAAAGATGACGGCGAAAGTGTTGTGCGGCTGTCACGAATTGCTTCCGGTGGCCGTTCAATAACGGGATCGGAGCCAGGTTCTTGTCGACGCCGTGGAATCATCGGGCAATCAGCGCTCACGTGAAGTGGTGATGCCACCGGCTGGTGATCCGCCTGGACGAAACAATTCATTCATCAGCCGGCGTGACCCTCGCGAAGGCCGGCACATCAATCAGCGTTCTCAACCGCTCGGGTTTGCGCCCGCCTGCTACGTGAGCTCACCCGCCGGACGCAACCGGGAGACGATCTTGGTTCGGGATTGAGAGGCCCTCGCGAGTGCATCGCTGGCCAGGGTCGCTCCTTCGGCGGTCAGCCGGTAGTACCGCCGGCGGGGCCGGCCCTGTTCGCGTGGCTCGACGTCCTCCCAGGAACTTTTCAACCACCTAACACGTCCTCGGCCAGGTTGCGCCTCGAACCGGGCGTGGATCGGATGCACGGTCCTGCTGGGCAGTCCGGTGGCGCTGCAGATCTCCAGGCCGTACACGTCATCGGCGCCGATCAGGCAGGGCGCGGAGAACCGCCTGCGTGGTCTGCGTCATGCGTGGCTGGTCGGGCACAGCCTTATGCTACGTAGCTCAGATCTCGGAGCCTGGCATGCCGGGCCACTAGGGCATCGCAGCCCCGCGACCGCATTGCTCAACGGGAGCTCCGGCGATCCCCGCCGCCCCAGACAATGCGCTGGCTTGGGTGAAGCTTAGAACCTTGCCCCGCCGGATGCGATGAAGCTCATCGTGGTTCGACGGGCCGCTTCCCCGCGGCTCATCGGTTCCTTGGGTTTGTGGCATCGGATGCAGCGGAGGAAGGGATGCTTCGGCATTTCCGGGTTGTCGTCCTGCACCGGCATGTACTGGTGACGCCCGAGCCGGCACCGCCAGTCCTTCTTCAACACGAGGTCTTCGATCCCGTCCACGTTGATCAATGCCTGCCGCAAGGACACCGACCCGACCAGCAGGGTGCCCGCCTGAAACACCTGGGACAGCAAGCCGAGCTCGGGCAGCTCGGCGCGGAACTCCTCCCGATACCGGTCCCGCGACGGGGCCGGAACGACGAGCACCACCACAGCCAGCAACCATCGCGCCGGCAGGTGCGGGCGCGGGCCGATCATCCGCACTCCCCCACCTGTCAAGACAACCCGCGAAGCAATCGGCTTGTCTGGTCCGACCGGATGGGCCGCTGGCCGCAAACGCCTGAACAGCGGCGCGTGAGACTTGGCGAAGGCACCCCTTGCCATGGCCAGTCCGTCACGGGTGAGCCTGTAGTACGGACGCCGCGGCCACCCTTGCTCCCTGGATGTCGGAGCATCCCAGCCGCTCTCCAACCACCGCACCGCCTCCAGTCGAGCCAGCACCGCATAGATCTGACCGACGGACAGCCCGGTGCTGCAATGCAACCGCGTCACGTACTGCGCCCGTGTCGGGTCGGCGATCAACTCCGCGAGCACGCCGCGCGCCGCCCGCGTCAACGCCAGATCGACCCCAGCCATAGTACTAGCTATCTATCGATACTCCGTCATAGCGAGACCCACGATGCTTGATCGGTCTCCATCACTGGCAGCGAATGCCTTACCCCAATGGGGGAACCTACCTGCGTTGCATTCGCTGCAAGAAAGAGCACGAGCGGCCACCCGACTGGGATTTCATTATCCCCAGCTAACCACCCTCGACGATGCTCTGCGATGTGCTGATCGGCGCGCGCATGAATCATCCGTCGGTGACCGCTGCCAGCATCGCTGTAATTCGTTCGTGGAATTCCTTCGCTCGGGCGTCCGCCTCGTCGAGGACACCTTCGATACCGCCGATGTCCCCAAGGTCGGCGCGGCGGCGCGCCCACGCCCGTTCCGATTCCGCCAGCGTGTACATCGCCCGCGGGACTGCTGGGGCCTGCGGCACAGGCGTTTCGGGTGCGTCGTCGGTGTCCGCGGGCAGGTCGCGGTGCGCGCCGAGATCCCCGGCGAGCAGGCCCCGGGCTCGGCGGGACACGGAGTGCGGGGTGAGTCGTTGCACCGGGAAGGGGAGGTAGCCCATTGGTCGATCGGTGGCAGCAGCCACACAGCGACCGTCTTCGGGTCCAGGCGGCGGGTGGAACCGCACAGGTGTGGTGACGCGGTGGTCAATCGAGAGGCGTTCCGCAGGGCATCGGCGACGTCCCGGTGGCTGGGGCGGGTGACGGCCTTGTTCCGCGGGTAACGGATGCGGACATCACCTGGTGTGGGACCGCCCCGGCGTCGGTTTCAGTCGAACGCCGCTGCCTGACCCACCCACCGTCTTTGCTACGGCAGTCCCCGGTCACCCGCGCCGGCTTCTTCGACCGACCGCTCCGGGGTCATGTCAACCGGCGTTGCGGATGGGCCCTTCCCTGGGCAGCGGCCCAACAATTAAGGAAATGAAACAGCAGAAAATGGCGTCAGCACACCAGCGCCCTCGAACACATCGTCGTTACCACGCCGCCAATTGAGCGACACGGCTTCAAAAGCGCGACAAAAATCGGCCAGGGGAATATAATGCGTTACGCCAAGTCATCACAACCCGCTGACTCACCCCCCCCGACCAGCGGCCGTGCCCTCCCCTGGCGCGGGATGACGCGGCATATGGGAAGAGCCCCGGTTTCGGCCCCCGAAACCGGGCTCTTTCAACCGGAGCTGCCGAGCCGACCGGGACTGTGGCTTCAACGGTGTTTCTGGCCCGACACGCCGGGCTGGCTCGGTGGGGAGGATGCCGCGGGTGACCGCGACGCTGAACGGTGTGACGAGGAAGAAGCCGGTCGAGGTTCGGCCGAACAGCGGGCAGTGGTGGAGCTGGTCCGCCGGCCAAGGAGCAGGGCTTGCCGTTTGATTGGCCCGGTCGGGTTGCTTAAGCAGATGACCAAGACGGTCTTAGAGAACGCGTTGAACGAGAAGATGACTGAGCACGTCGGCGACGAAGGGACGACGCGGCCGGCGCCGAAGCGGGGGAACATCCGCAACGGCACACGGGCCAATTAGGTGCTCACCGAGACGACCGGCACCGTCGAGATCGAGGTACCGCGGGATCGGGCCGGGATGTTCGAGCCGCAGACTGTGCGGAAACGTCAGCGCCGGTTGTCCGGTGTCGACGAGGTGGTGTTGTCGCTGTACGTCAGAGGATTGACCACCCGGGAGATCAGCGCGAGGTGGCGGTGGCATACGCGGCGGAAGTTCGATCGGTACTTCCGGGAGGTTGCGGTGAGGCTCGTGCTGTAGACCGGCACGCCGATCCCGCCTGCGGACGGCGGCACGAGTGCCTTCGGTGACGCGGTGACACTGGCCCTGTGCGGGTTCTGGTAGCACCATCCGGCGTGTCCCTTGGCGCCGCATCACACCCGAACCGTCCGGTCCGACGGCGAGGTTCTTGTTGTGGTCCTGTTTCGTGTCCGAACCGGACCAAGAAATGCTGGTCCGCAAGCGCATCGACACCGCGTTGAACGGCGGCGTGCTGCACGGCCCGGACGTCATCACCACCTGACGGGAGCTGCTCACATCGAGCGCAGCCACGTGCACGAAATGGAAGCCGAACCCGCCCAACGGCTCGTCAACAGCCAAACCCACCAGCCGGGTGACTCTGCCCAGACTGCAAGACGCCCGTACCTGTTGGGGGTGGGCAGCGAATGCCCGGGACGCGCGGGCTGGCCGATGGTAAACGGCAGCAACCACTTCCGGCCCGTCGCCCGTCGCGGCCCGGGTTTCGCTACGGGCCCGCTCGTACCGGCCGGTGGCCGGGTCACGACGCCCGCAGCCGTTTAATCTGCGTCTGCACCGTGGAATGGGTCCGGCCGGCTGGCTGTTGTTGATCGTTCTAGGCTGCCGTCCTAGCGACCCTCGTGTCGGGTTGCGTTGCCTTGGCGAGTGCGCCCAGGCCAAAAGTAGGCGCCACCCCGACACCAGTCGGGCCCATTCGTTCAGGTTCTTGTGCGCCCTGTCAATGCGTCAACAGGTTGTTGGTCGGTGTTTCAGAAGGCCGCGGCCGGCGTGGCCAGGAAGCCGCCGTCGAGGGCTTCGGTGATGGTCCAGACGCGGACGTCCTTCCCGTCCGGGCCCGGGTGTTTCAGGTGGAACCGGACCGCGGACCCCACTACGGGACATCCGTCGCCCATCATTTGAACGGCGGTGTCATTGCGGATAAGAGTGAGGCAGACGTCGCCGGTGAAGTTGTGGAGTTTGCGCGGGATGCACCCGTCGACGTCGGTGATGGGTACTGCTGGCCGGATACGACCGGTTCGTCAGCCAGGAGATGCACGGTAGGCCCTCTTTCTTCGTGGCGGCCTCTGGTGCCCCAGGGGAGGCTTGTGATGCGGCGCGGTCGATGGTGGTGCGATCGTTTGGCGTGTGGGGGTTGACCTGGTCGGCACCGCTTCCCCCGATCTTCGTTCGGCCCCTCTGGTTTCCTGAGCCGCGGTACCGGCACTGATTGCTGAAATCGCGCCTTAAGTGTCCCGCCACGGCCGTCACCTGTCGAGAGTCTGTGAAGCGTGCCGCATGACGCGGTGCGCCGGTGACAAGTTGTCGACGAGCGACCGGACGACCGCTGTTGCATCGCTTCCCGCACGGCACCCGCACTCCAGGTGTTCCGCACCGTTCGGGGCGACCGTGCGCGGCCTGTGCCAAACGTACGCCGGCGACCGATCGGGTCAAGTCGACGCCGGAGGCTGCCAGTTTGGTCCGTCCCCGTTCGCCGCGGGCACCGTGAGAGTCCCGGCCGGCGAAGGCGGTGGTGCCGTGACCGCCAGCGCGACGGTGGTGGTGGCCGGGCTGCGGCCGGGGTACACAGCGGGATGCGCGCCTTCGTCAACGATCCCGTCAGGGGAACAGCGTCAGCGACGATGCCGCAGTGGTGGAGCGGTGACCGAGCGAGTGGCGCAGCCGGTGCAGCGCTGCAGCAAGCACTGGCTCCGTCGGGCATGCTGCGCGTGTGGCATCTGCCCTTCAAGCCGCTTCAGATCCCGTCGATCTGGGGTCAGTTTGTGCTGCCATCGTGGGCGGCTGGCGGAGGACTGTGCGACACGGGAAGCCGGTTGCTGGCACAACCGGCGATTGCGCTCGATGGCCCCACCAAGAGCCGAACGTTCGGACGAGCCTGTGAGCGGTCGCGGCGGGCTAGATCCGGCCGGGGCGGATCGGCGCATTCACGCCTTGTGGGCAGCGGTGGTCGGACTGGTGTTGGGAGTTCTCACCGGGTGCAGCACGGGGACCGGTCCCGCGGACACCGCCGATCCAACGCCGATCGGCGTTCCTCGTGGTGCGCCGCCTCGAGCCGACGGCGCGCCGGTCACTGTGCTGCAGCTGAACCTGTGCAACAGCGGCATGGCGGCCTGCTATACCGGCCGGTCGACCGCGGAGGCGGCCACGGTGATCCACACCGAGATCCCTGATCTGATCACCCTCAACGAGATCTGTGAGGGCGACCTGCCGACCCTGAGGAACGCGCTGGCCGATGTCGTTGCGGGCGCGCGGGTCGAGTCGGCGTTCCAGGGTGCGCGGGATCGGCGTACCGAAGACGTGTACCGCTGCCGCGACGGCGAGCCATACGGCATCGGGGTGATCTCCCGGTGGCCGTCGCAACCGGGATCGGCTGCCGTTGGCGGGATCTACCCGAGCCAGGACCCTGGTGACCCCGAAGAGAGGGCGTGGCTGTGTCTTGGCGTCGCCGCCACCCCGGCGATCACGGTCTGCACCACGCACCTGGCCGACACCAAGGCGCAGGTGGCCGCTTCCCAATGCAGGTACTTCTTCAGCACGATCGTTCAGCGAGTCAGGCAGCGGGACCCGGTGGGGCCGGTGGTTGTCGGGGGCGATCTGAACCTGGGTTCTGCCGACGGCGCGGTCGTGAAGGGGTGCGTGCCCGCTGGTTCCGCGATCGTCGACGACGGCGGCGTGCAACTCGTGGCGGCGACACCCGGATTCGTCGTGAGCGACTCCCAACGGATCGACCTGCACGGCGCCACCGACCATCCCGGCCTGCTCGTGACGCTCTCCCGCCCGTGAAAATCGAAGGCTGCACCCTCGGTGGCTTTTTGACCAGTTGTGCTTCGGCTCAACGCACTGCGCGAGTCCATGCGCCCCGGTTTCAAAACCGGGTGGGGCCGGGTTGGTTGCGGTGCCGGCGCACCGCGCTGCCCGCGTCGAGGAGAACGGGCAGAAGTGATGCGCCGTCACGGCGATCAGGTACGCCCGCAGGTGACACCGCTGGCAGCACAACCTCGATGGCCGGAGGGCAAACCGGCATCGGCGAAGTTGCCGGCGAGGGCGACCATGTTTGCGTTGGCCAAGCGGACCTTCTCGGCGGTCTCGTCAGCTGGTTGACCCAGCGGCCAGACGTCTCCACTGACCTTGAGTACGCATTTGCATCAATATCCGCGACAGTTCGGGGCGGTCACGCCGGGAGAAGTGGGCTTCCCGCGTCCGGTGCACCGCTCACGATCAACCCCGATCCGGCGTCGGTGAGGCTCCTTGGGCCGGTTGATCAGCTGAGAAGTGGTCCCTACTGCCACGCTTGACGGGCCGGTGCCAGTTACCGTTGGGGTATGCCGAAGTACCTCTTGAACGCCCAGGCTGTTGCATATGCCGAGAAGTTGATCGACGCCCGCCAGTACGTGCTCGACAGCAACTGGGGCGAGGTGCAACCAGACGCGGCAGCAGAGAACAGCTACCTGAAATCTCATTCGTGGGACGACTACGCGGCGTGGCACCTGGGTTTGACGGAGGGTGCCAATGATCAGACCAAAGCGCGTTATGGGTTCGTCTTCGGTGACCTGCGACGGCTCCACCGGACCGGGCTGATCGCTTGCGTCTACCGCGCCTCGGAGTGGCGGCACAAGGACATCGAACTCGCAGCGCATGACCTTCTGCAGCGACTGGATAAGCTCACCGGCTAACAAGGCGTATCCCCGATGGCTGAACCGACCGCGCAGACACCCTTCTCGCAACTTTGGTAGAACCACGACCAGACCCTGGGCGGTCGCTGATGTGCCCTGCGCACGATCGGTCGCGGCGGTTCCTTCGCGGCGCAGCGCGCTCTCAGCCGAGCTGCAATGAAATGCCACGTTCATGCAGAAAGTGGCGGGACGGTGGGATCCGACAGCACGACCCGTCCCGGTCGTCGGCGACGCTTGATGAGTCACTGCCCGCCTCGGTCACTGTCTGCCGTAGACGAGAAACCCTGGACTGTGCCGAACCGACGCCGACCCTGGCCTGTTCGGCGCTTGCCGCTCGTCTTGCCCGCCGCAGGTTCTCGTGTACGGGGCGCTGATCCGCCGGTGGCAGGTGCACACCATCGACCTTGGTGAAGTCCGGCGCCGATTACCGGTTCGCGCGCACCTACCGGTGCCGATCGACGAGTTCACCTCCGTCTTCGGCCGCTACCCGGTCCCGCCGCGCACCGGCGATGAAGGCCTGGACGCCGAGCGGGACCTCAGCGAAGCCGCGAACCACGCCCGCATCGAAATCGGGGTGTATTCGCCGGGAAGATCGTCAGGGAGGTCCGCTCCTACGGCGTCACCCTGGCCCCAGGGCACCAGAAGCTGCCCGCCAACATGCTGGACACCAACCCCAGCAGTGGGGACCGCAAGGTCAACCGGTGACGGGTGCTGCTCGGCAAAACCTGCTGGGACGAAAGGGTTTCCGCTCCGCGACCCGGATCACGAACCGGACCTGGAGGGCGTCGCCCCCCGCGACCGCGGCCTGTGGGAGACCAGCGCTGCACCGGCGTAGGCATCTAGTGCTGGTATGCCACGCAGGCGGGGTTTCCGCGCACGCCTCGCCGTGACCGCAGCGCCATGACCGCATGCCATCCGCGGGTCCACAGAATGTGTGCGGGCTATGCAGGCTTCTCGGTGTGGACGGTCGTGTGTCCGTTGCTCAGGGCACGCGCCATCGCCCGGACCCCCGCGGGGACGGGCTCACCCCACTTGTCCGCGGTCTCCACCAGGATGCGGGCCGCCTCCGCTTGGGCGCGGCTGATGGTGATGGTCTTCGGTGAGGTCGACATCAGTCCGCCTCCGTCCCCGGGTCAATCCGATACCTGTCGCCCTCATTGTAGGTCGTGAGCCCCGGGTTGAGCCGGTCGATCCAGAACGCAACGATCTTGCGTTGGACCTCCTTGTCACGCCTGCCCGGGTTGTCCACGGCGCTGCGCAGCATGTTCTCGCCGAGCCGGCGGGTCTCGGGATCCGCGCTGAGCACCATGCCGATCATCATGTGGAACTCCCGCAGCTCGGCATCACGCCGGTTGTTCCGCTGGGCGACCGCGTTGCTCCAGGTCACTCCGGCCGCCGTGACCAACCCGGTGATGATGCTGGGCACCAGGATCACCCACCAGTTCACGTCCACCGCGGCACCTACTCGGGCGGCATGCCCAGGCGGGTCACGGATACCGCGTCTCCCGCGCCGGGGCACCGGCTCGGTGACCGGGCTGGTCGCGCAGTGCGCCGGTACCGTTCGCGCATGCGGGACGGTGTGCCCCTGCCCGGGCTCACCCCGGAACAGGTGGTGTCGCAGCTGGCGTACCGGGTCCTCGGGCCGCTGCGGCCGGACCGGGTGCGGTGGGTGCTGGATTACCACGGCCTCGCCGGGCGCCGCGCAACCGACCCGGCCGGGACCGCGCGGCGGAACGGGATCACCGTCGGGATGGTCATGGTGCATGCCGCGAAGACCCGCGCCGCTGGCGCGGCGCTGCCGCTGCGCCCGGGGATCGTCTCGGCCGCGATGCGCCCATCCGCGGACGGCGAGGACCACCTGGCCCGGATCCGCATCGCCCGCACGCTAGGGTTGCCCACCCCGTCGGCACGGAAACCTGTTGCTAATTCAACCGTGTCACCGACACAGCGCGAGATCGCCGCCGCACGCGCCGCCATCCGAATCCTGGCCGCGACTGGACCGCTGGACGAGCCGACTCTGCTGGCCGCACTGGCCAGGGCACGACGGTGGAAGACGTCGGCCGCCGTCACGCCGGCAGCGCTGACCGTTGCACTCCACGCGGCGGGCGCCACTCGGGACACCAGCGGCCGCTGGCATGCGCCGCCGGGTGCCCAGGTCCCGGACCGGTACGCCCGCATCGTCGCGGTGGGTGCCGGACGGGATCTCAGTCGCCGGCAGATGGTGGACGTCCTCATCGCCGCCGGCTACTCGACCAGCTCGGCCGCCGGGGTGATGGCCGGCGCGCACCCGTTGTTCACCGGCGCCGGACCCAACCGCTACCGGGTCGTGGCATCCCGGCCGCGAACACCGTCGGATGGTCGCGCCTGACCGCAACCAGGGGTCCCGGCACCGAACAGCTGGTCCCCGGACCCGTCTCGGGACGGGCGATCCCACCACCGCGCTCGGGCGTTCGCGGACGGACCAGGCTCCGCACGGTTGCCGTCATCGACTATCGAGGCACGCTGCGGAAGCACGCGCAGAACACGCTGTCGAGCCGATCAACTCTGGCGGCGCTCCGCGCCGCTGCCGCCGACCACGGTGCTGACCCTTCCGTGGAGCGCACTTGCACGACTGCTCACCGGACGTGTGCCGTTCCCGAGCCATCGTGTACGCACGATCCCAGTCCTCCAGTGGAATGAGGTGTCGGGCGCCGCCGACGGCCGACGCCCAGCACACCGGGTCGTGCTCGTGACGCTGTCCATCCACCATGGAACAAGTGTACGAAAAGAGCCATGATCGGGGTTGCGGTGAGGCCGAACGCAGCGGTAACAGCGAAAGACCGACGCCAGCGTTCAGGTGTGAGGCTGACGCCCGCAGGGCGACGCCGACTCGGTGCCGTGGTCGTCTGCTGTTTCTGCTTCACATTCCGTTCACCAACGGGCATTAACCTGGCTAACCTGTTAGCAGGGTGACGGGCACCGGTTCGGGGGGGCCGGTGCGCGCTGTGCGGACTTTGGGGGCAAGCGTTGATGTCAGCGCCAGGGTCGCAGGTGGGGCGGCACCCGTACGCGGTGGTCCATGGGGCCGGTGAGGCCCTTCGGATCTCGTCGTTGTACCTTGCCGGTGGTCTGGTTGCCCGCGAGCGAGTCATGGTCATGAGCACCGACCGGCGGGAGACCGACCAGCTGCTGGCGGCGGTCCGGCAACAGGGCTTCGATCCGGGCGGCGTCGAGCGCGTAGGGCGGCAACTCGCGGTTTTGGACAAGCGCCGGCTTGCGGGCCTGTACGCGATGTCCGGCGGTGAGCTCGCGAAGGACCTGGCTCGCCAGGTGACCGCCGCCCGACGCGATGGTTACACCGGGGTCCGCTTGGGCGGAACGCATGCCGGCCTGCTCGGGCAGCCAGCCGGGACCGTGAGCGACGTCGCGGCCGCCCATCACATCGGCCGGGGCACGCTGCTGAACCGGGTACGCCAGGTCGGATCCCGGGGCGCCTTGACGACGCTCACCCCGGTCGTGCTGCTGGATGTCATCCGGGCATCACTGCAGAGCGACGACCCCCTCAGCAGGCGGCGGGTCGCCGAACTCCTCGGCCTGCGCGCTTCGCAACTCTGACTGCGGCGGTCCGGACAGCGGCATCCTGCCGCCGCACACATCTGGTGCCTGACCGACGACGCCCCCACCGGCTGAAGTGACTGGGTCGACCCGACCGCGATTCGCATCATGGTCGGGTCGGTTCACGACGGCTTCGCCGCGGCCCCGGCCTGGCAAAGGATCGCCCTGGTGGTGATTCTCGGCGGCGCTGGCGTCTCCGGTGTCCTGCCGGTCGCCAGCAGCGTGGCCGGTAGGGCGCTCGTGCCCGTCGTGGTCGCGCGCGTCGCCGGCGCGGTGTCGTAGGCGCCGGCCGCCGCGAGCCTTCTGTCCCGATGGTGGCCCCTGAGCCCCCGCAACGCGGACCAGAAACGAACGCCAGCAGGGCTTCCCAAAGACAATGCACACCGAACCGAAGACCGAAATGCAGTCAATCATCCGCACCTGAACGAGCAGGAGAGCAGGTCCCCACCAGGCCGGACGGAACATTGTGCCCCCCGGTTCTGGTGCACGGCAACCAGGTCAGCGGGCGCGGACACCGCCGGCAAGCTGCTTATCGGCGCTAATCCCCGGATACGCCGGACTCGCCGACAACGACACCGGCTACGACAAGGAGCTGTGGCGCCGGTACCAGTCCGCCGTCGCCACCACCCGGGAAACCGCAGCAGACCCCGCTCGCGACCGCCGCAGTGCAAGGGGACTTCCACCCGGCGCACACCCACGAGGCCGTCCTCACCGCCCGGATTCCGACAAAACATCCCATACTCCGAACCCGCTCGGCGGCAGGACATTCCGCTGGTGCTGGTGGACAACGACTACGACCCGCTCACCGCGCGACGCCGACCAGCGGCAGGATTCTCTACCTACGGCCGGGCCAGGAACACGACAACCCGCTCGCCGGAAGGGACCGCGATCGCCCCCACCCTTCGGCATCTGCTGGCCGCGTGCACCCGGCACCAAGGGCGGGTGGAACTTAGCGGGTACGGCGCCGGACCGCACCGCCCCGACGAGGGCAGGCGCCGCAGGACTACGGCATCCTCGGCGCCGCCCGCACCGCCGGACAATATTCGGCTCGTCGACGTGCCACGGCGACAGGGCGAGAAAACGTGGGAGTTGTCGTGGGCGAAAAGCTCAAAGCCAGAACGCGGTGACACGCTCCAGCAGTGCCAAGGTCCGCTGGAATCTCGAACGGCAGGCGCCGCTTGTACATGGGGTGGCCCAGCGTGGGGAACCTAATTGATGCATTCCGTACCGCGGTCCAACACTGCCAGGCCTTGACAGACGACCCACCCTCAGGCGGTGGCCGGCCGGCGCGGTGCGCTGGTGTCGTTATGTTGCAGGGCGACACTCACTCTGGCCACGAAGGTTTCGGCCGTCGTCTGCGCCACGGTGTGCAGAAGTTGGGGGTCAACCGCTCCACCGACTTCAGTGAATGGGCGGTAACTGCCGTTCAGCGTTAAGCGACATTTGTTAGTCCCGTGCGGCCGCAGCTCCATATGCGCATCCATGACGGGGACCAGGGATTGCAGTGGTCCGGTTGCGACCCAGCGCAATGGCACCACGGTGGCCTGGCCGTCGGTAAACGGGCGTAGCGACTGTATGAGCACCTGTTTGTGCACCGATCCCGATGCGGCGACCAGGAGGGCCTCGCCTTCCTGCATCGCAGCAACCGCGTCGGTGCCGACGTGACCGTCCACATTTAGGTATTGGCGCAGCCGGTGAACGCCGGTGCTCACCGGAACCGGCGCCACCCTGGTGGCTTGCACGAACATGCGCTGTACTGAACCCCATCACCGACTGTCGCGGCAGGGCACAAAGGCCCTTTCGATCATGAGCGGTTCCATTCGTTGAGGCAGCAAATCGCCGTGGTGGCGTTTAGTTTCGAGCCGGCGAAGCGACGTTCTCTCGTCGAGCGCACCGATAATCCCTAGCCCCAGATGTCGGACAAATACCGCTCTCGCAATCGATGCTGTTGATCTCGGGGCGTCGTTATGGCTGGGGTCGAGCCGACGTCTGGGGCCTCGTTGAACACCCATGGTGCCTTTTCGACAGCGACGACGCCGCTGCATCTCGCCGCGACAGCTGACCCGCGACCAACATCGACCCGAACCCGGTGTCGGGCTCAATTGGCATGTAACTCTCCCGCTGTTCCCCCGATGAGCCGGATCGCTCTGAGTTGCGCCAGCGCGATGGCTTCTGTTTCGGCGGCTGTCCACCAGTGGGTGCCGTCGAGGTCGCTGGTGTTGGGTGTGTTCACTTCGATGCGTGGCGGCTCGCCGGGGTACTGTTGCACACAGACGACCACCGCGTCCCCGGGGCGGTGCGCCGTGCGGATACCGGTCCCGGTGCGCAGTGGCACCACGGCGATGAGCGCCACGCATTCCTCGCCGGCGCCGAGTAACTCGTGGTGGGAACACCACGGCGTGTTCAGCGGACAACGAATAGGTGTCTTCGTCTTTGAAGCCATGGGTCGTCCCTTCCGCTGGCCGCCGATCCGGCGAGTGTCGGCTTGACACTGCGGCGAACTGCCGCGCCGGATAAGGCTGTCCGTGCACAGTAGAGATACTTAGCAATGCTGCACAGGGACTTAAGTCCCTGCCAAGGACCCCGAGTTGCGCTGCATTCCGGTACTTGGGTCTACCGAGGGGCGTCGCATACCGCTTCCGCAACCGTCACCGTTGCACCCGCCGGTCCGGCGACCAGGGCGAGTCCCTTGCTGAATGCGGCTCGCACGGCCACCACGACCACGGCAACCACGACCACGGCAACCGCGACCAATCGGCCCAGCAACTGGTCACCGGTTCTGCGACCCGCGCCTACCACACGGGTCACGTTCACCTGGTGGCCGCAGAGCCGTCGTGTCTGTGATACCCGCGCCGATGGTGATAGCCAGCCGGCCTACGCTGCGCCAGAGGACATCCGGTGTCGCTCGTGGGGCGTTCACCGGTCTCGCTTTCGGCGAGAGCGGTGCACATCTGCAGCGGAGCAATGCGACCGGTCCGGGTGGGAGATGGGACCTCGACGTCTGCGGCCTCGTGCAGCTGTCTTGGTCGACGAGGATCTTCTGCTGATCGCTGCGGGAGGGTGTGCGACACTGCCCTGCCGCCGCGACGTGAAAAGCGTCGAACGGAACAGCCCGAACATCCGCGTGTTCGCCGTGACCCCCGGCCTTCGCGCAACCACGTCTTGCTGGTCCGATGAACCGCGGTTACGGCCGAGTTGCCCGGCCCAGCAGCTCTTGCGTCAGGGTCGGGCGGAAGGTCAGATCTCCGGAGGCGGTGACGCCCGCGGCGATGTCACGAACTTTCTGATTGGTGTGCTGGCTCGCCGTGACCAGCAGCGCGAAAGCCTGAGCGGCCGTCAAACGGTGTTTGGCCATCAAAATCCCGGTGGCGGTACCTATCATCCGGTTGGATTCCAAGGCACCGCGGATCTGCCCGGCCCTGGTCTCGGCCGCATCGACGGCACCCTCACGCAGGTGGTGCAGCTCGTGATGGGTACGGACCCGGGCCAGCAGCTCGCCTGAGGTGAACGGTTTGACGATGTAGTCATCTGCACCGGCCGCCATTCCCTTCGCGGCTGCATCCGGCCCACCGCGGGCGGTCAGCACGATCACCGGCAACCTCGCAGTTGCGGGCGCCGCCCTCAGTTCGCTAACCAGCTGCAGGCCGTCCTGGCCAGGCAGCATCACATCGGTCAGAACCAGGTCCGCAGGAACCCCGGAAGGATCGGTCATCTTGGCGAGTGCGGTCTCGGCGTCCGGCACCTCTAGCACCAGCCACCCGTCTGCGGCGAGCAAGCGGGTCAGGTAGCCGCGCAAGTCGTCGTCGTCCTCGACCACGAGCACCCGAGGCCGTGCCGCACCCTCCGGACCCGCCGGCCGGTCATTCGGGTCGGTTTCCTGGCCGACGACGCCAGGGCCGGCGGAATCGACCGCCGCGGCGGCCAAAGGAATGTCGATAGGGATCTTCACGCGGAAAGTGCTCCCGGCGCCGGGCACGCTGCTCAAATCAATGCGACCCTCGAGCGCGGCGACCAGGTCCGCGACCAGGGCAAGACCGATCCCGGCGCCCTCCGCCGCCTTTCCGGTGTCGCCAGACGCGCGGTGGAACCGCTCGAACACCTTGCGCTGCTCAGCGGCGTCGATGCCCGGACCGGTATCGCTGACGGTCAGCACCGCCGCCCCGTCCGCGGCTCGCAGGGTGATCGAGACCGATCCGTGTTCGGTGTACTTGACGGCGTTGGACAGCAAGTTGGTGATGATGGTCGACCACATGCCGGGCTCCATCTCGGCGGTCACCGGGTCGGCCGGCACATCGACCATGAAGGTCAGACCGGCATGCTCGGCGGCAGACCGGAACATACTTGCGGTATCAGCGGTCAGGGCCGCAAGATCGACGCGGCGCCGGTCCGGTGCGAGCCGGGCGGCCTCGGCGCCGGAGAAGTCCAGGAGTGCGTCGACCATCAAGCGGAGGCGCTCCGCCGCCCGCACCGCCGCCTCCAGGTCTGTCCTGCTCGCCGGTATCGAGGCTCCGTCGACGGATCCGGAGGCCGCGCGGCTGTTCGTGAGCAAGTCCTGCAGGGGTGCGAGCAGCAAGGTCAGCGGCGTCCGTAGCTCGTGGCTGACGTTCTGATAGAACTCCGTCTTCGCCCGGTCCAGGTCCGCCAGCAGCTGTGCGCGATGGCGTTCCGTCTCGTAGGCGACGGTATCGGTCAGGGTGACGCGGATCTGCCGGACCAGCAAGGCGTGGAACTGCTGCAACGGCTCGTCCAGCGGACGGTAAGGGTTAACCCCCAGCACCAGGGCACCGATCGGTTCTATGCGCCCGCTGACCGTGAGCGGCAGCACCACCGCCTGATCCGGGGTCAGCGGGCCGATCGGCCCTGGCGCGAACATTCCCGGGTACTGCCCCCGCAAGCCGTCGACGACCCGCGGCCGACCGTTGCCGATCACCTGCCCGACACCGAGCGACGCGAGCCCGGCAAGCGTGCGGGAGACACCCGGCGGCTCGTCGCCCTCGTCGTCGCCTGTTGTCAATCCGTATCGCGCGACGATTCGGGGGTGACCGCCCGGGTCTGTCAGGTAGACGGCGGCGAACGGGACCGTTTCCCTGGTGCGTTGCAGCACATCGAGCATCGTCCGGCAAATGTCGCGCGCGGTGTCCGCCGCGGTCACCGAGATCGCGCCGACCTCGCGCACGATCCGCATCCGGCGCTCGTTCAGGATCTGCGGAGTCGTCTCGGTGGACGCCATAAACGAACCCACGATCGTGCCGTCAGGATCCCGCAGCGGGCTGATCGAGAAGGTGAAGTAGCACTCCTCCGGGTACCCGTTGCGTTCCAAGATCTGCTGCTCGTTGGTGTACTGCAGGGTGCGACCGCGAATCAGCACTTCGTCCATCCGGGTGCCGACCTGTTCCCACGCCTCCGGCCACATGCTCTTCGCAGACCGGCCCAGCGCCTCCGGGTGCTTCCCGCCGATCAGCGGGATGAACGCATCGTTGTACAACGCCACGAGTTCCGGTCCCCAGTTGATCAGGATGGGAAAACCTGAATCCAGGCACAGTTGCAGCGTCGACCGCAGCGCGGCGGACCATGATCGGACCGGACCGAGCGGTGTCGACGCCCAATCCAGGCTCCGGCACAGCCGACGCATCAAACCCGGCCCGTTGAACAGCTCATCACCCGCGGAGCTCATCAGCGCATCAGCCCCTCTGCGTTCTTCCGCCGTCCACCACCCTCGAACGGAATGATATTCGCCTCCCTGCGCCTCAGGGTGACGACGGCGCCCGACCGGGTACCGGAACGGGCGGCCATCGCACGGTCCCAGACCCATCGGATCGCCCTGGGCCCGGCGGTTGTGAACGCAACCGCCGTGCCGCACCAGTGGCCTCCCTCCGCAAACTCGCCCCTCGGCCGGCAGCACTGACCCGCGACCCCATGGCCACCGTTGCATCGGTCAACGCGGTGATCGACCGTATCGGCCAACGCGGTGATCAACTGTTCGAGGTGCCGGGGTTGCCGGTTTCACGGCGGTCCGCCCGCCCGGACCTGATCCCAGCGGGTTCGCTAGCTGAGGAGGCCGTGCCGGAAGCCGAGCGGCGATCGCGTATGCCTGGTCCCGCGCGCCGAGTTTGCCGAACAACCGTCGAGAGCAACGGTCAACAATGACTTCGGCGAGTAATGCCGGGAACCGATGTCCCAGTCCGTCTTTCCCTCGAACATCGCCCGCAGCACGCCCAGTTCGAGGTCGCTGATCACCCACACCGGGTGCGGGTGACGTGCCGGTCTGCCGGCGATCCGGTGTTGTATAAGCGGATTCGGCGTCAGGGGTCCAAACGATCCCGCCAACCCACCTCGCCGCGACCAGGGCTATCGGCTGTTGCCGGTCTTGCCGACCCGAAGGCTCCGATCATCGCCCAGTTGAAGACCGACGGGGTCTGCCCATCCCGTGGAACCGCCCGAAAACGGTGGCTCAACCAGTGGATTTCCCTCAGCGACGCATTACGGGCTGGCCGGGTTCTTCACCTCCGTCGACGACGATCAATGTAAGAATCCACACCGACAGCTGCTCTCGGCAAAACCCAATCCTCCTCGGCGTAATTTCGCACGGAGCGGTCACTCAGAGTAACCCTAAAGCTGATCCTTTCGATGACATCGACGCTCGGATGAATTGAATGGTCGGCAGTACCATTTCGAGGTTGCGTCTGGCCAGCATGTCATTGGTCCGGCTCAACGAAACGGGGGGCATCGCGCGTTCGGCATGGCCACGTCCGATCAACGGTTTCCCCTTACCTGATACAAGCTGACGAGGAGTCGAAATGACCCTTCCGGAGGTGCTCAACGATGACCTCACCGCACTCAGTGACGCCCTAGATGACCCATCCGCCGACCTAACGGGAACCTTCCGGGCGCTTGCCGACCACCTCGCCGAATCGATCCCCAGCTTCGTCAACGTGACCTTGATGGTGCTTACTCAGGACCGCCCGGTGGTGCACTCGAGCACGACTCGCCGCAATCAGGAAGTGCGAGGCTCACTGCTTCTATCGCTGTCCCCGCAGGGCATTTCGACCACCTGCGGCACCATCACCTTCGCGAGCACCGCCCCCGGCGCCTTCACCAGCCTCGCCGACGCCGCCCGATGGATCTTCAACCTTGACGGTCCGCCAATCGAGGACGGTCGATACCTCCCCGCACATCCGTCGCCGTCGTGTCGTGATGTCGACACCCCGGATACCTAAGCACGCTGATCCCGCAACTGTCACAGGCAGCCACCGCGCAAACCCTTTATCCCACGCTCAGCGTCGGAGTTCAGCGTGGCACATCTCGCCGGCTTCACGGGACCTATCTTGGGGCCGCCCGGCGACGAAGTAAAAGTGCGAAACAGATTGCCCTTATCCGATCGCCGTCTGGACCGCTCTGCGCTCGAGCCGCAGCCGGGTCGGCCCGCGATCTTGACGTCAGGTTTGTCCGCCTGATTGGCACAACAAACCCAACCTTACTGTTACCTGTCCATCCAGCAATTGAACGGTGCTTCCCTTGACGAACAAGTGTTTGTCACGGGAGCATGACGCAACGGTGCGAACAACAGGCTCGAGCCTTCAGGAGCCGATCCTCCGGTCAAACAGCCGGCCGGCGGATCGTCAGGCGCGTGATGATCTCGGCACATGGACACTCGAACCGCGAGGTCCGCCGACTGGAAACAACCTGACGGCGGACCGCCCAGAAGTCGGGTTAAGCACTGTCGGAAGAGATTTCCGCTGCGCGGGTCCACACTCCCTATAGGACCTTCGTCGACGGAAGCCCTCACAGACCGGTCGCGCACTCATGGCAGCCCGCCGCATGCCGGATGAAATTCCGGCAGACCTGTGCCGCCTCAGCAGGGCAGCGTGCACGCGCTCGGGTGACACCCGCGTGGTCACGCGACCGCGGTGCTTGACCATGACGCGGCCCAAGTCCGCCGCGCCATCAGCTGGCCGGACGCGCGTCGAGTGCGCGGCGCGGGATCGCGGCGCCCGCGGGGATGCGGTTTGACCAGCGCGGTGGTGCCGGGGATGGCCTGGTCGGCGTTGCCGTGCTCGGCGCCGGCGGCCTTCACCGCCAGCGCCCGCCCCTTAGATCTGGCGGTCGTCGCGGATCTGCGCGAGCGCGGTGGCCGATCCGAGCTGGGCGAACAGCTTGTCGGGGCGTTCGCCGGACCAGCCGACGATGCCCGGATCGGCCAGCACGGCCTCCGGGTCTCACAGGTCCGCGAAGGCCAGCCACGCCACTGACGACCGGGCGGCGCCCTCCCCCGCGCCGCGCTTGACCACCGAGTAGCGGGCCTGGTCGTCGCCGTCGTGCAGCCGCTCCATCGCTGCGGTCGCGTTCGTCCAGGACCGCGGTGACGGCCACGCGCCGGACGCCTTCTGCGGGTCGACCGCCGCCGCGTCGATCGATCCGCCACGGCGCTCGCAGCGCGCGGCGCGTTGATCTGGTCGCGGTGTGTGCGCAGGGACGCGCTAACCGCGCCGCCGACCCGAGCCCCTTGCGGGGTCGTCGCCGGGCCCGAGCATCGTCGCAGCGACGGGCACGCCTGGTGCGCGGGGTCCATGGTGACCTCGGTGCGCCACTCGACGAATCGAATACCCGCTGCCGGTGCATCAGCCGGTTCGCGATCGGCGGCGGAGCTCCCAGCCGTCCACCGCGACAGCGGGCGGGTTCGCCTCGGCCAGCAGCGCGACGGTGGCCGGCAGCCTTAGCTCCCCCACTTCGCGTTCCTAGAAGATTCGCAGCATCGCCTTGGACACCGACGGCGCCGACGTCGTCAGCTCGCCGAAGTTGATCAACGCGCGGTCCGCTTCGGAGGCGCGGCGGGCGAGCGCCGGCGGGCTGAAACGCAGTCGCCGCCCACTCGATCGGCGAGCACAGGAAGTCGCTGGCCTCCCGGATCGACCCCACCACGGTCTCGGTGTGGAAACCCATGCTCGGGTGGAGGCGCCGATCCTCGTGGTTCTGCCGACCCCGGGTCACCCCACCCCACGGTCGGGACGTACCCGCGGACACCGGCGGCGAACGCTCGCATCATCCGGGCTGGACTGGATAGTGATTGCCACGCCCGCGATGTGTGCAGCGAGGTTGGGGAGGTTAACTCTCGTTTCGGCATCCCAAGCGGGGAGCGTGAGTTCGGAGAAGTCGTGCAACGCCTCACCGGGAGGGAACGGTTCAATGGTCGACAAGCACCGTGACCGCCAAACCCGAGGCGCGCCCGGTGACCGCTTCGGCCGTTGCGCCGACGAGACAAATCACCACGGGCACAGCGGGTTTCGTCGGGCCAGTTGTCTTGCCATCGGTAAAGACGACGATGCAATCCTGCTTCAGTTTCAGGTCGAGTGCGGCGGTGATGCCGACCCGCAGGGCAGTGCCGCTGAGGCCGTGAACGCGGGCGAGTTCCGCGGCGTGCGGTGTAGGCGGGTGGTGCGCTGAGCCGTAGCGTCGACGTCCCAAATGCGCCAAGGCCCAGCCGCGGATGCCCATTCCGGTGGCGATGCCAACGACCTCGCTGGTGACCCATTCGAGGTCGGCATCGCTGACAAAGCCGGAGGTGTCTCGGATTAGCACCATGGTCAGCGCGGGCTGTGGGTGCCCGGGTAAACGATGCGCTTGTCCGGCGCGACGGGTCGATGTCGTACTGCGCGTCGCGGGACGCGACGGCGCGCCGGATCGCCGGGGCGAGCACCTGCTGCCACGGCACTCCACTCTCGGCAGGGACAGGACCCGCTCGGCCTCCTGCGGCAGGTCACCGGGAACGCCGCCCCGGCCGCGTTGCTCGGCGTGCTGCCGGAGCGCGGCCGCGGTGTTGATCCGCTCCACTTCGCGTTCCACGTCCCCCTCTCCCCAGGCGACAGCGGCACGGGAATCAACGCTCTCACCGAGCGGCGGGAGCGGCACCGGAACCGGAACCACAACCGGCGTAAAGACAGTCGGCCGGGGTGCCGCCCCGTGATGCCGTTTGGTTGGACGGCTTGGGACGGATCTGGTGGAAGTACCAGTCCGTGGTGCGCCCGTCCAGCGGGCCCAGCTTCGCGGGCAGGATCCCGTTCTGCCCCAAGGTCCGGCGGCCGGCCTACACCAGGTCAAAGTTCAGCATCACGCCGGCCGCGACGTTCCACGCCGTGCGCTCCCCGTCCCGCACCGCCCTGGCGTCGGCGCGCCCCGCGTCGTCACGGAACAGGTGCCCACATTCGTTGCGCAACGCCTTCGCGAACGTCCCCAACCCGGGGGCGTGCAGCACCCCGAGAGGGAACAGGAGCGGCGCGAAATACGGCATCGCCTCCAGCGCCCTGGCCCGCCCCAACGCCAGCTCGGTGTCTTGGGCCGCGGTGGTGGGGCGTGGGGTCGTGTCGCTGTCGGCGGTCACGCACCGAATGTGTCGGCCAGAACGGATCTGGCCATGGCGTCGAGGCTGAGCGTGCGGGGCAACCGGTCCTAGTTTGCTAGCGGTGCGCCGCCGGGGCAGGCGGTTACGCCCTATCCGGTCCCTGACCGCGTCAGCTCGCGGACATCGTGGCCGGTCGGCCGGGGTCCGCGTGGGGGTGCACGCACCCCTTTTCCGATGCGCATGCGGGCACCATCGGGAAGGGCCGCGGTTTTCGCGACCTTTGATGCACCAGCTCGGGCCATCAGGGGCCGGAGCGCATCAGGGGGAGAGCCCACGATGACCGTCACCGCGATTACCAGCACAACGACCAGCACCGCACCCGCCGGCTCAGGGGCAGCGGCCCCGGTCCGCTGCACCATCCCGGGCCTGCCCTGGCTGGCCGTCGACATCGACGAGATCACCGGGACGCAACTCACCGGAACGCTGCACGTCGGCACCGTGACGGTGCCGGTCCGGGCCGGCTCGCCGGCCCCCGGGACGTACCGGATCGACGCCTCACCCACGGACCTCACCTTCGGCGCGCTGGGGGCCGCCGCCGTGGCGTCCGGTGGAACCGACCCGCTGGCCGTTTTGCCGTGGTCCTTGGCCGGCTTCGTCGGCGGCGTCGGCATCAGCCACGTGGGCATGGCCGTGGACGGCACCGCTCGGGCCGTCACCGCAGCGGAGATCACCGTGACCGCCGACCAGCCGTGGCCCGTGCTGGCGGGGCAGTTGGAGGTCGACGACCTGCACCTGACGGTGGCGTACACCCGTGCCGGTGATTCCTACACCGCCGAGGTCACCGGCGGCGGAATGCTGGTCGGCAGCTCGGTCGAGCTGACCGTGCAGCGGACCGACGACCTCACCTTCACCGTGGCCCTGCACGGGCCGGACGGCACCGACGTCGCGGTGCCGTCGCTTACCGAGGTCGCCGCACTGGTCGGTGCCGGTGACGTGATCGCCTCCGTGCCCCCCGCCCTGTCCGGGCTGCCCGGCTTCGTGCTATCCGGCACCGAACTGGTGCTGGGCTCCGGCGGGGTGCAGTCGGCCCGGTTGACGGTACGGAGCGGGTCCGCCTGGCTGCTGCCGGACCCGATCGGCCTGTCCGTCGACGCGCTCGCGCTGACCGTCGCGGTCGAGCAGCCCGCCGACCCGGGTACCCGCACTGTGGACGTGTCGATCGCCGGTGACGCCACCTTCGGTGGCGCCGCAATCACCGTCTGGATCGAACAAAAGGACGCACACTGGACACTGACCGGTGGATTGCAGCCCGGTGCCTCGCTGACCGCGTCGGCCGTCGCCCGCAGCTATGGGGTCAGCCTGCCGACCCACCTGCCGGAGTTGGTGTTGTCCGGGTTCTCGGTCACGGCGCGGCTCGACACCGGCGAGGTGTCGGTCACCGCGTCATCGGACACCGCGTGGACGGTGCCACTGGGCCCGGACGGCGTCGGTGTCGGCGCACTGTCGGTCCGGTTCGCCCGGCACGCCGCGGACGCCCAGGGCCGCACCGTCACCGGGTCCGTCTCCGGCGAGGTGCACCTCGGCGGCATCGTGCTGCCGGTCTCTGTCGCGGTGCCGGGCAACCTGCTGCTGACCGCGACCGCACCCTCGTTCGCGCCGTTCTCGGTGCTGCAGGACCTCTGCGGCGCGGCGGCCGTCGGATCCCTCGCGCTGCCCCCGGAATTGCTGGCCATCGCACTGACCGACCTCGTGCTCACCATCGACGTCGAGCGCTCGGAGGTCTCCTTCGCCGCCACCGGCCCCGGGTTCAAGCGGGTGCAGGCCGTCGTCCGCAAGGGCACGTCATGGGGCTTCGCCGTCGGCATCGAACTGGACGAGAACGACAAGTTCTCGTCGCTGTCACCCGCGCTTGGCGGTTTGGACGGCGTGCACCTACCGGACGCGTTGATCGTGATCTCGACGTTCGACGACAGCGCATTCACCTTCGACGAGCTCCAGCCGGTCGCCGGCACCGGTGTGGAACACGGCCTGCTGGTAGACGGCCGACTGGACCTTTCCGGACTGGGCGCCGACAAGTTCCTCGGCGAGAGCCACCTCGACGTCGCGGCGCACGTCGGCACCACGCTGAGCGACCTGTCGCTGGCCGCCGGGGTGGGCAATATCGCGATCACCGACGGCGTCGTCCTCAAGGACGCCGAGTTCGAGCTCGTCCCCGATCCGGAGAACATTTCCATTTCGGTGTCCGGCGCGGTCGACGTCACCATCGACGCAAGCCCGCTGGAATTCGTCGGCGGCGTCCGGGTGGTGCCCAACGGCATCTCCTTCTTCGCCACCATGAAGGGCAGCTGGAAGGACCCGTTCGGCGTGAAGGGCGTTGCACTCACGAACGTGTCCCTGGAGATCGGCTCCGACTTCGAGGGCGTGCCGTCGATCGGCATCACCGGCGGCCTGCGGATCGGCGCCTTCGACGGTAAGGCCGCGGTCTCGTTCAACTCCGAATTCCCGACGCAGAGCGTGCTGATCGTGGCCTTCAACCACCTCTCGCTGATGGACGTCATCGGCACCTTCTGCCCGCCTTCGGTGACCGCCGGGATCCCGGTTGACGTCGGCCGCACGCTCGCCGGGATCTCGCTGGACGACGTGGAGCTGTACGTCGTCCCGCAGGACACCTCGATCGGGAAGATCACCTACGCCCAGGGCCTGCGGGCCGGCGGCACGTTGCACGTCGCCGACTTCACCGCCTCAGCGGTGGTGGACATCGATCCGGCGCAGGGCGTTGCGGTCGCCGGGTCACTGAGCCCGGTCCACGTCGCGGACTTCTTCTCCCTGACCGGCGACGGCTCGGACGCCGGGCCTAGCCTGGCCATCGACGTGCGGGCCACCGCGGCACCGAAAATCGCCATCACCGGTCAGGCCTCGCTGCTCGGCATCACCGCCGGCGCCCACGTCACGCTGTCCGACCAGGGATTCGACCTGGGCTGCTCGGGCAGGATCTTCGGCGCCTTCGACGCCGCCGTCACGGCGAAGGGCGGAAGCCTACACTCCGCCGAGGGTTTCGCGGTCCAGGCGCAGCTCACGCAGAGCTTCCTGTCCGACCTGACCAGCCGGGCGGCCGCCGTCCTGCAACAAGCGGGGACCCACGCGGCGGCGCAGATCGCCTCGGCGCAGCGAGATGTCGCCGCAGCACAGGCCGACGTCGATCGGCTCACCGCCCTGGCCGCCGGAGCGCGGGCGGACCTGCAGGCCAAGCAGGCCGACGCACAGCGGCAGATCGCCGACGCGCAGGCCCAGGTCACGGCCGCGCAGAACTCGGTGTCGGCACTGGACGGCCAGATTGCCTCGACCCGCTCAGGCATCCAGGCCGAGCGGGACGCGGCCGCGCGGAAGATCCAGGATGCCCAAGCGAAGGTGGCCGCGGCACAGGCGCCGGTCAACGACCTGAACGCGCAGATCGCATCCCTGCAGGGGCAGATCAACCAGCTCAATGCCGACATCCGGTGGTGGAACGACTGGTACAACAACTCCGCGTGGTACCAGAAGTCCTACCGCTGGACGCAGCTGTCCGGTGAGGTCGGCTGGCGCGGCACCAAGATAGCCGCCCTCATCACGGCGGTCGGCACGTTGCAGGCGTCCGTGGCGACGGCCACCGGTGTTCTGGAGGCCGCGGTCGGGACCCTGCACACCGCCCAGTCCGCCGCCGTGACCTACCCCATCGACCAGGACCCGAGAATCCTTGCGCTGCAGGGCAGCCGCGCAACGGCGGTCTTGGCCCTGCAGGGCACGCAGGGCGTCCTGTCCACGGCACAGCAGGGAACGGCCGCGACAATCACCGCCGCCGGCCAGACCGTCACCGCGCTGGCGCAGCAGGCGCAGGCGGCGACCACGGTCCTGCAGACCACCAGCACCGCGCTGGGTGCACTGCGGCAGGGCATCGGCGAGGTGGCCGACGTCGCCGGGTACATCGCCCAGCACGGGCTCGGCGCCCTGCTGGACGTCCGGTCGGCGTCCTTCGACGGCACCATCACCGCGACCAGCGGCGGATCGGTCACCCTCGACGCGAGCGTCGTGTTCCAGGGCACGCCGCAGACCGTGCACATCGCCTACGACTTCCACGACCTGGTGGCCGGGGCGAAGGCGCTGGCCAAGCAGGTGCTGCCCAGCCTGCCGATCTGACGTCGAACGCACAAAGCCCGCACCGGCTCGGACCCTCCGGGGGCCGAGCCGGTGCGCTCTATGTGGATGTGTCACAAGGTCAATCTCCGCCGGCGAAGACGACATCCAACGCCACCTCGCGGCGCTGCGGTGCATCCTGGGGCGGCGGAGTGGACCGGGATCCCCACCTTCCGCCGCACACGAGCGCTGTGCTGCCCAGGGAACGGCTCGGCGGTGACCAGGACAGTGGTGCTTTCGTCGGTGGCGTCCCACAGCATCGCGAACGACCGGGCCGAGCCCTTCTTGTCCGGTGAAGGAGCCGGTGAGGTCATCACCGGTCATGCCCAGCACGGCGAGCATGGCGTACCCCCAAATGGGGTGTGGTCGTCATCCGGCATCACCACCCTTGCCGGTTTTGATCCGCACCGGCAATGACAGCGCCGTCGACGACGTCCGGCCCAGCCGCCGTCGGTCGCCCGCGGACGACCGACGTCGTCCAGTAGAGGCCGGTGATGCAGCAGCAGATCGGTGCGGGTGGCGGAATCCCATGCAGCGCCGATCGTTTCGGCTGCCTTCCGGCCGTGGCGGCGCTGGAGGCGTAGCTGTGCCGCAGCGCCTCCACGGCGGTGTCCTCGGCGACCAGCATGGCCCGGAACGGGTCTCGGGACCTAATCGGGTCGCTGGTGCGGTCAGGGTACCGGCCGCCGCCGTCGTCGCGGTACACCCGGGCCACTAGCGCCGGGAGCCCCCGCGGATCGGTGGCGCACCCGAATGCCGTTGCCCAACCACGGATGTCCCGCCGGTCACCGGCAAGATGAAACTTCCGGCGCAGCGCGTCGGTCAGCACCACGACCCGCGAGGACATCGCCGCGGCGCTCGGCGTACTGGACACCCCGGCCGACGTGCCCGAACAATTCGCTGGATCCGCGCGTCGCAGCGCTGTTATCGCGCAGCGTCCGGTGCAATCCCCACAACGCAGCGGTGGCCACAGCGACCGCGGGCCACCCCAGCACGGGTCACCGCCTGCGCCGACGGCGGTTGCCCTGGCCACAACCGCTGGGCACCCACGGCTGGCAGACATCAGCGTCCCGCGATGCAGCCGGCGCCACCGAGTCGCGACGCCGCGCCGTCGGAACCGGGCACCGCAAAACTGGGTGTCCCGGCTTGCCGGGCAGCCTCCGTTCCGGCGGAGTCGAACGCGGCGACGGGCTGGCGGGAGCAAACCAGTGGTGCGGTCACGACTGGAATGTGTGCGATTTTGACCAGACTCGCGGCGACGACCTGATAGCGCTTCATCCGTCCCTGAGTGGTTCCCAGCGTGCGCCCCGGGCGCCCACTCCATACCCACCGAATGGCGGCTGGCCGATGACCTAAGTAGTGCTATACCTAAGCCCAGCGGGCTTCATCATCGGCAGCGCAGAGAGGGCGATCATGCTGCGAAACTCGGCATCTCGAGCTGTGGCCCTTCTTGGAGCCGTCCTGGTTGTCACCGCCGCCAGCGGCCAAACATCGTCGGCCGCGGTCATCACAAACAAGTGGCAGGGCTTCATGACCTTTCCGGTGAACACATGCAACAGTGAGGCGGTCTTCGTCCTTGACGGGGTGGCCCACATCCTCCAGCTCCAGCAGCCGGACGGAACAATCGTCATGACCACGAACGGCCACTTCACCGAGGTGGGAAGTCTCGGCAATCGCTACCAGATGAATTGGCAGGAGCGGTTTGTGTCGAGTCCGAAGCAGAGCTCGTACTCGAGCCGCCAATTGATCGTCAGCAACGGATCAGCGCCCAACCACCTCGTCACATTCACATTCACTTACCCACCCGGCGATTTCACCGCGGTCGAGGATTGTCGCGGTAGTTAGCTCTGGAAATGCCAAGCCGCTCGATGTCGCCCATTAATGCTGCCGCATTAGTACTGGCATCCCAATTCGTCACACCATTCAGCGAGCTGAACCAAGCCCCGCCGCACAAATTCGGACCATGTTGAGACAGGGACCTCGACCCGCGGCCCATTGAGCCGGGCGTCACCGAAAACGCGGAGAACGAACCGGTGGTGACCGGGAGGATGCGTTGCCGCGGATCGTCGTCGGGTCGGTGAGGCACGCGCGCTGTACCAGGTGTGGCCCGCTAAGCCGGTAACGGCGGTGAACGCCCCGCCCGGCGCCGGGAAGTCGACGCTGATCCGCGATGTGGTGGCTCACCTGCTGACCCGCAGCGATGTCCCAGTAGCTGGGGCCACATTCTCCCGGGAGCAGGCAAAGGGGGGACATAGCGAGCCGGATCGCCGCGGTGACCCCCCCGAACACGGTGTGCCTGCCGATGCGCGGCTCGACCAGCACGAGGTGCGCCGAGCGTGGTGCTCGGCGCGGCCCCGTCCCGCTCCCTCGGCGCGGCAGCGCGCGCGAACCACGTGGAGGTCCGTACCGTCGCCGCCACCGCCGCCACCGCCGGCGCGTCGGCCGGCCGGAACGCCACACCGAGGGGGCTGCTGGTGGTCGACACGGCACACCGGGTGACGTTCGCGGACGAGCTGGCGGCGTCGCGAAGGGCAGAGCAGATCCTGCAGGTCGGCGACCCGGACAGATCGGACCAGGTCACCACCTCAAACCCGGCGATGTGGCAGGGCCGGCCGGACGCCCCCACCTCCGCGGCCCAGAGGTACCCGGTCGGCCGGATGACGCCGTGCGCCTGCACTTGGCGCCAGCCACCGCATCCGCGCCGACTCGGTCGCGGCGATCGCGCCGCTGTACGACGTTCCGTTCCGCTCCGCCCGTCCCGCAACGGAGGTGGCTGGCCACCGGGAGATCGAGCCGCTGCTCCTGCCGGCAACCGGCGACCCCACCTACCCGGGACGCTTGCCACGGTCGCGGACCCGGCGGCCGCCCTGCTCGGCACCAGTCTCATCACCGACGACGCGTCCTGGCCATCGGGGTCCGCCCGACGTCGCAGTGGTCCCACTAGCGTCCGGGAGCAGTGCGAAGCAGACGTCGGGGAGCGTGTCGCCGCGGTCGGTAACGAACGTTTCCTGAAGCGGACCGACGTCGCCGACCTCCTGAACATTTGCAAGCCAGACCTATGCGCTGGTCGGACCGGCGACGTGAAGGGCATTCAGGTCGGCGGGCGGAACCAAGTGGCCCGCCGAGCGTTCCGCGCTCGAGGAGCCCTTGTATCAACAGTTCATGTGGATACGTCCACGGACCGCGTCGGGCGAGCTGCCCCACAGCCCTCAATCTATGACGCGCGATCCTAAGCCCGGTTGTATCTCACTGGCCAGCCGAGTTTGCCGTCGATAATCAATCGGCCTAGGAACACGTGACACGAAATTGGCCATTGTGTGACGAAATAATGCCAGCATCGTCGCTCGGGCCGATTCTGACCGACCAGATGCCGCCGGTAGTCAGGGCATAATGAAATGAACCGCCTCATTTCAAGGCACGCATATCCCGTTACCGCCGTCATTCTGATGATTTTCGCCTGGGTCATCTACAGGCGTATCGCTCAAGGATGGAGCGAGATCCATCACGCTCGCCGTCTCCGCGGTCATCGTGTGGGTGCTCGGCGCGCCGACGTTCATTTACCTTTGGCCGCGTCTGACGATCAACGGCTTTCAGAGGGCGATTGTCAAGCGGGGTTTCAACGGCGGCCCGATCCCTGTCAACACACTGTATGCCGAGCACCGCATCTCTTCCGCATTGCCATCCGGGAGCCTGATAGGAACCGGAACCGACGATGTGCTCTACATCGCCGGCTGGCTCGACCTGAAAAATAAACCGCAAGTCCTGCACGTGCCCGACATGGACGGCCGGTACTACAGCTTGCAGTTCACCGACCCGACGAACAGCGCAAACTTCGCCTACGTCGGCAAACGAGTGACGGGCACCAAGGCCGGCGACTACCTTCTTAGCGGGCCCGGCTGGAAGGGAACAGTACCGAACGGCATGACGCAGATTTCAGCGCCCAACAATTCCGTGCTCGTTATCGGCCGGGTATTCGTCGACGGCGACAGCGATCAACCGACCGCATACGCGCTCGCGCAGCAAATACAGCTCAAGCCAGTGAATAAGTGAAGATCAACAAATGTCCGCGACGCTGAAGGTGAAACATAAAACGTCGGAGCAGAAGTCCGCCCGCGGCACGTATGACGCCCATGGTCAACGTGGCAAGCGGGTCCTGTTGTGATCGATGGTTCAGGCGATCAACAGCAACCGCGGGCCCGGCAGGCTGAACCATTCGATGCGATCGGTCGGTTCGTGCCAGCTTTGCTGCGGGTGTACGGCCAACGTCGAGCGCGTGAAGCTTTTTACGCGCTAGGCGTCGCCGGAGATCGGACCATCACACGCAGAGTGTCAAGACATGTACTCATTGAGCGGGCCCACCGCTCGGACGGCCGAGTCGCTGAAGAATCTGCCGCCGGAGACGCCCAACCTCGAGTAGCCGCTGTTGTCGCCTAGTGCTGCCAATGCCGGGGCGGCTGGCCGGTCAGCTGGCGGCGCACCGCCGCCCGATACTCAGCGGAGGTGGACGGTTGCGGCCCGTTCCGAAGGCGCCGAGCAGGCAGCGGGAGCGGCGCCGCCTCGTCGTCGTGGTGTCGCTCGGCCCGGGTGGTCGAGAGCCGGAAGGAGAACCGAGCGACCCGCGGAGCCCACCGCGCATACGGTTCGACGTCCGTGACAATGACGCCGGGAAGGTCGAGCAGCGGCCGGAGGACAGCACCGTAGGACGCCAGGACGTCACGAATGACGGTGGGAGACCGTGATGCGACGATCTTGTCGAACACCGCCGGCGCGTCGTCCGGCCGCCCGATCAGAATGGCCAGCAGGACGATCACGCACTGGTACTCGCCGCCGCCGCCGGGGCGGTAACGCTCCAGTTCGTCGTCGGGCACCGAGACCCGCAGCATCCGGTAAATGTTGATCAGCCGCTTGGCCGATCGGGGGGGGGCGATGACCGCCCCAAGTCGTTGCAGCAGTTCGCGTTCCGGGTCGGTGAGGAACAACGCCTCCAGCCGCGGTGGCGGCACGGTGCTCGCCGCCTCGGGCACGTTCTGCGTCGATCCCTCGGTACCGGTGTCGGGGACCGGATGGCCGGTCGCTGGGTCATCCGGTGGTGGGGTCCCGGAACCGGTGGGTGTCGTGACCGGCCAGGACGAGCTGGCATCGCCCGACCGTTCCGTGGTGCCCGTGCCGGGAACGGGCGCCGGCGGGGTGAGCCCGCCGATGAGGTCCCGATAACCCGGTAGGGTCATCCGGCGAAGAGCGAACGGGATCTGGAAGATTTTCTCCAGGTAATTGTCAGGTTCGTCGAGCATGTCGGGGAAGTGCATCTCCAGCGACCGCTCCAGCCAGCGGCTGTCCACGCCCACCACGACTACGAACAGCTTAAACGCCAGGAGCAGGTGCACCGCCTGCAGGACGTCGACCACCTTCTGCGGCGGGCAGCGGTCCAGATCGTCGATGTACAGGACGATCCGGTCAACGGTGGGGACCGTGACATCGGCGGCCGCGGCGGCGTCGACGGCAGCTCTGGCCGCTGTGACCTGCTCGGTGTCGCCGCCCTGATCGGCGATGTGGGCAGTGTGGATGAGCTCGACGAGTTCCTCGAAGTCGGTGCGTACCTGCGAGATGACGCCCAGCTTGTCCCGGTAGACCGAGCTGGCGGCGCGTTCCCGCACGAACTGCTGAAGGCGCTGCCCTTGATCGCGCAGGGCGGCGAGTTCCTGCTCGCTGCGCTCGATGTCACGCTCTGCCTCCGCCAGCTTCGCGCGGGTTTCCAGTAGCGGCTTCTCCCGGGTGTGTCGGGCCTGTCGGGCCAGGACCAGGATCCGGTTGGCCATCACCAGTGCCGGGGACGCCACCGCGATGGCTCCGGCGACGGTGCTGAGCACCTTGGCCCAGTCGGACCAGCCGGCGAGCGCCCAGATCCCGGCGAGGATCACGGCGATGACGACCAGGGTCAGCAAAGTGACTCAGCGGTGCCGGTGCAGCGCTTCTTCTTTGGCCAGTTTCCAGACGGTATTGATGCGTTCGCCGGTGCTGTCGATGTCGCCGAGCACGGTGACCAGTTGCTTGGTTGGATCGCCGACGGGTGCGTTGGCGCTGTCGGGGTCCGCCTCACGTCGCAGGGTCGCCCGCAGGTCCGGGTCGTTGCGGACCGCGCCGAGAACCTCGCCGATGGTGGTGCGGACAACCGACGACGGTCGTTCGACAGCCTGTTCCAGGCGCCTGACTTCACCGGCGAGCTGGGCCCTGCGGGCCTGGGCGTGGGCCAGTTCCTGACGGGCCGCGTCGAGGTCCGGCTGCGGCTGCCCGGTTGCGGGCCCGGTAGGCCGGGCGAGCTGGTCGAACAGGGTGGCGGCCAGGCTCGCCCAGAGATCGGTGTCCGCGTAGTGCCATGCGTTGAACCTGATCTGCCTGACGGCCTTGCAGAACGGTGCACCCCCTGGTTCCCCGGCGGCGGCCTGCCGGGACAGTTCGGCGGTCCGCTCCTCCATCTCCGACATGAAAAAGCTCTTGCCGGTGCCCCAGTCGCCGAACAACCCGACGGCGAGCGGCAGTGGTGTGTCTCTCGCGAGGAGCACCGAGACGAGCATCTCCACCTCGGCGGTGATGCCGAGCCGGTCGGCGCGACGAACGGCCCCATCGCCTGGCACCGGCACGGTGTCGACCGTCGCACCCGCGAGCAGCTGCACCGGTCCGAGGGCGGGGACCGCCTGACCCGACCCGTCCGTCGCCGCCTCCTGGGAGGTCCGAGGTGCTGTGGTGTTCCGCGCCAGGAAGTCGCGACCCAACGGACTCAGCAGCGTTTCCAGCGGCTCAGCCAGCTCCTTCACCAGTGCGCCGAAGATCTCGTTCCCAGCGAGCTGGGAGTACAGGTCCGGGTCGAGGAGTCCGAGCGCGATGACGAACAATCGGCCGTGAATCACCGGGGCACGCAACGGGTCCAGGACCTCCCGGACGCGGCTCACCCATTCGGAGGGGGTCAACCGCGGCTGCCCGGGTTCGGGCACCAACTTGGCCGCAACGACTTTGCCGTCGGCGTAATCACGGTGACTGGCAAACACCCGGTCGGCCAGTCCGGTCGCCGTGTCGTCCGGGAGTGCCGCGTCCAGCGCCCGCGCGACGGTCGGCGACAGCCGCGGCTCTGCGGCGTAGGCACGAACAGCACTGTTCTGCTGGGCGACACTGGCCCGGTCGTCGGCACCCCCCATGGGCACCCCCTGCCCGCGCGAAGAACTGTCCCTCGTGGCCGCAGTACTCGGCGTCGACGTCGACGACTCGGCCTCGTCCGGAAACGCAGCCGATTCCAGGTGCACTGGCTGTTCGGTCTCCACCGGCGACTGCGCGCGCTGAACGTCAGCCAATTCATCCCCCTGGGCAGCGACCGGTAAACGGTCAAATCAGTGTTCCGGCACCCGGCCACCCTGTCCACGCGTTTGCACGCGAACCGACGAGGCCGTCCCCCGTCAACCGCATTGCGCCCCAGAAAGCCCCGACTATCAGCGCTGGCCCCATCGGCGCCCGCCGCCCGGCCGCCGGTGCGAGGCCGCCGGCGACGGCGAGCAACGCGGTGAGCGTCCCGAGCCGCTACACGAATCGGGCGGCCAGCGGTTGGTTCGAGGCGGCTCAGGGACGCCGATGCGTGCCAAGTGGCATCTGGATTCAACCAAGCCGACCTTGGGTCGGGACAGTGTCGGCGGTTGCCGACCGATCAGCGGCGGTTTGCCCGACCGCCAGGAGCACCCGCCGCCTGAACCAGCCGTGGCCATAGCGACGACTCGGGTCAATAGCTGGGCCAGCGGTCCGACGAGCGGTCAACAGCGATTTTCGGATTAGCCTCTTGTGCATGGGGAACACCCATGTCGAATACGGCCTGTGGGGGTTCCCGACCGCGCTAGGTAGCGCTTCGAGCCGTCGTCGTCTGGAGACCATGATGCATTTCCGCGCGCCCAAATTCCTGGTGGCTGCGGCCGTCGCCATGCTGGCGCTGACAGGGACTGCTGGCCCCTCGTTGGCCGCCACCGGGGACGTGAGCCCGCCAGGAGCGAACGACTTCTCGTGCAAGCCCTCGGCCGCGCACCCCTACCCGGTGATTCTGGTTCCCGGTACCTACGAGACCATGGCGAAGAACTGGGCGGTCATGTCGCCGCAACTGAAGAACGCGGGTTACTGCGTATTTTCGCTCAACTACGGGGTTGTTTTCACCGTGCCGGCGTCAGGTCCGATCGAGGACTCCGCCGCGGAACTCGGTTCGTTCGTGACGAAGGTGCTCCGCGCGACGAAGGCCAAACAGGTGGACCTGGTCGGGCACAGCCAGGGCGGAATGATGCCGCGGTACTACATCAAGTTCCTTGGCGGCACGAAGACGGTGCACGCCCTTGTCGGTATTTCGCCGTCGAACCATGGGACCACACTCATGCCGAACCCGTTGAGCTACGTGCCCGGCGTCTCCACCGGGGGTGACGGGGCACCATCGACGGTGGCCGCTCCGGCGACTCTCACCGCCCCGTCCCTCGGCCCTGTCAATGCGGCAGCGTCGGAGCAGGCGGCCGGGTCGGCGTTCCTCACCAAACTCAACGCGGGCGGCGACATCCAGGGCAGCGTGCTCTACACGACGATCGCGACCACGCACGACGAGGTCGTGACGCCCTACCAGAGTCAGGCGCTGGCCGGTCCTACCACACAGGTCACCAACGTCGTGATCCAGAACTTCTGCCCGCTCGACCCGATCGAGCACGACCAGACGCCGAACGATCCGGTCGTGCTGCGACTCGTGCTCGCAGCACTGAACAACGCCAACGGGCCGCTGCCGCCGAGCTTCACGCCCAGCTGCCTGTAGGTTCGCGCGGGTAAAGCTTGAACGAATCCGCACGCACGTTGCGGCGCGGTCACCGCGGAACTGTCCAGCTGGCGGGCCTCTGACGGACGGTATTGGTCGACCGGACCCTTGACCGTCACCAACCTCCGGACGGGCCATTCTCGGGCTCCCGCCCAGCGCCAGCTCACCAGCAGACCGACCGACCCAGATGCGCGTGCAACTCGTCTCGCTCATGCCCGGAGCATTGGCATGAATCACCACCGGCAACGTTGCTGGTCAGGGCCGCCGCGAGTCAGCTTGTTGCATTCGAGAGCCGAAGTATCCGTGACGGCATCACCTTCGGCACCGCCGACAGCCTGCACGGCGGCCAACGCGCCACCATCGTCGAATTGCATGTGGAAAGTTGTTACCGCCGTCGAGAGGGTGGGGTCGGCCCCGCTCAACAGATGCAGGCCGCAAAGAGGCGGTCTCGTCGCCCCACTACCGGCCCCCCACAGAGCGACACGTTGCAGGGCGAGGTATCGAAACCATACGAATGATGGAGATTCTGACCGACCCGGTGACGCTCGACCCCGTCGAGAGGCAATCGATCATGCAGATTGCATACGGTGCCGCTGACGGTAGCCCGCGGGCCGTTCCGGTCGGCTGTCTACTGCGCTGGGCCAAGTTCGTCTTCTCGACCATTCCCAGCTCCGATAAGGTCGCCGCACTGCTTGGCGACCCGCCGATCGTCATCACCACCGACGACTACCCGGCACCGTCCTGCCTTTAGGTCCGGAGGATCGGCACGCTCCGCGAGGAAGACGGCATCCCGCAGAACACCTGGAGGCGTCGTTCCGGACGATGCCAGAACAACAGCACGCCGCGATCGAGGAGCAGGTGCGCGGGCTTCACGACTCGTTGATGCGCATCGAGGTCCCAACCTGGCTGCGACTCAACGATTTCCAACGCACAGCACCCCTGGCCCTCCGAGAGACTCGTTCGGGCCGAACAAAGCTGACTAGTGACGTCGACCGCGACGAGCAGTTACTCGATCTTGCGCAACCAGTCACTCGATTGACCGACGACCCACTGTCCCAAGGGCCTGCGTGTCTTCCACGGAGCCGGCCGGGCCCGACAACGGCCCCTACCCTGCTCACAGGGTTCAGGTCCGATCCGGCACCGCCAAGGATCCGATGCCACTGCCGGTGTTCCTAACGCTCGCGCATGCAGCCGCGATGATTTTTCGTCTTGTGCCTGGAAGCTGGACGTCGGCTCCGGCAGACCGTATCGCCAGTCAATCAGCGGCCCTGCCGTGCCGCGTTGTTCCCGGCATCCTGCCGTGGGCATGTTCGACGGTGTTCGAGTGGTGCTGAGCCGGCGGCAGGGTCGCTCGGCGTGTCAACTGCTCTTTCGTCGGAAAAGCTTGCTGCCCAGCCATACCAGTGGGTCGTACTTGCGGTCGACGACGCGTTCTTTCATCGGGATGATGCCGTTGTCGGTGATCTTGATGTGCTCGGGGCACACCTCGGAGCAGCACTTGGTGATGTTGCACAGCCCGATGCCCTGGTGCTCCTGCGCGAACTCCCTGCGGTCGGTGCGGGCGTCCAGCGGATGCATGTCTAACTCGGCGGCCCGGATGAGAAAGCGCGGTCCGGCGAACGCCTCCTTGTTTTCGTCGTGATCGCGGACCACGTGACACACGTCCTGGCACAGGAAGCACTCGATGCACTTTCGGAATTCCTGGGACCGTTCGATATCAACCTGCTGCATCCGGTACTCGCCGGGCGCCAAGCCGGGCGGGGGTGCGAACGCGGGTATCTGTCGGGCCTTGCGGTAGTTGAACGATACATCGGTGACCAGGTCCCGGATCACCGGGAACGCACGCATCGGAGTCACGGTGATGCTCTCATCCGGTTCGAACGTCGACATGCGGGTCATGCACATCAGGCGGGGCCGACCGTTGATCTCGGCGCTGCACGAGCCGCATTTGCCCGCCTTGCAATTCCAGCGCACCGCGAGGTCGCCCGCCTGCGTGGCCTGCAGCCGGTGAATGATGTCGAGCACCACCTCGCCGTCGTTCACCTCGACCGTGTAGTCCACCAGGTCGCCGGCAAAGGCATCACCCCGCCACACCCGGAAATGCCGGTCACGCCCCATGGTCGGCCTCCTGTGCTCCGGCGCCTCCGGATGCTCCCTCCGGTGGGAGTTCCTCGTCGGTCAGGTACCTCTGCAGCTCCGACCGCTCGAACAGGCCGAGCAGGTCGGGGCGGATCGCCGCGATCGGCTCCTGTGCGACGTCAATGCCACCGTCCGAGGTCAGCGAGCAGATCAGCAGCCGACGCCGCCATTCGGCACTCATATCCGGGTAATCGTCCCGGGTGTGTCCACCCCGGCTCTCCTGCCGGATCAGCGCCGACCGCGCCACACACTCGCTGACCTGCAACATGTTCACCAAATCCAGGGCCAGGTGCCACCCAGGGTTGAACTGGCGATGACCCTCCACGCTGACCGCTGCCACGCGGGATTTCATTGCCTGGAGCACATCGATCGCACGTTCGATCTCCGCCTGCTTGCGGATGATGCCGACCAGATCATTCATGGTCTGCTGCAGTTCCCGGTGCAAGCTGTAGGGGTTCTCCCCGTCCTCGCGGTCGAACGGCGCCAGCGCGGTCCTCGCGGCCGCTTCGACCGACCCCGCCCGCGCCACCGGCCGAGCCGCGCCGATTGCGGTGACATATTCGGCGGCGCCGAGCCCGGCGCGACGCCCGAAGACCAGCAGGTCGGACAGAGAGTTGCCACCCAGCCGATTCGAGCCGTGCATGCCGCCGGCGACCTCACCGCACGCGAATAGGCCCGGCACCCGGGCGGCAGCCGCGGTGTCGGGATCGACCTGAACTCCGCCCATCACGTAATGGCAGGTGGGGCCCACCTCCATCGGCTCCTTCGTGATGTCCACATCGGCGAGTTCGGTGAACTGGTGGTGCATGGACGGTAGCCGCCGCTTGATCTCCTCGGCTGGGAGTCTGGTGCAGATGTCCAGGAACACCCCACCGTGAGGCGTGCTGCGGCCCGCCTTCACCTCGGAGTTGATGGCACGGGCCACCTCGTCCCGGGGCAGCAGTTCCGGAGGCCGGCGGTTGTTCTCCGGGTCGTCGTACCAGCCGTCCGCCTCCTGCTCAGTCTCGGCGTACTTGGACCGGAACACGTCGGGGACGTAGTCGAACATGAACCGCTTGCCCTCGGAATTGCGCAGCACCCCGCCGTCCCCACGCACCGACTCGGTGACCAGGATGCCTTTCACCGACGGCGGCCAGATCATCCCTGTCGGGTGGAACTGGACGAACTCCATGTTGACAAGTGTCGACCCCGCCCGCAGGGCCAAGGCATTTCCGTCTCCGGTGTACTCCCAGGAATTGCTGGTGACCTTGAACGACTTACCGATGCCCCCGGTGGCCAGGATGACCGCCGGCGCGTGAAAGACGACAAACGTGCCCGACTCGCGGCGATACCCGAAAGCACCAGCCACTGAGCCGCTCTCGTCCAGCAGCAGTTCGGTGATGGTGACCTCAGCGAAAACCCGCAGGCCGGCGACCCGGTCGGACGGCACCTGACCACCGGACGCCCTGACGGCCTCGTCCTCGTCCTGCCGCAGCGAGACGATCTTCTGTTGCAAGGTTCGAATCAGCTCAAGGCCGGTGCGGTCGCCGACGTGAGCCAGTCGCGGGTATTCGTGACCGCCGAAGTTGCGCTGGCTGATCCGGCCGTCCGGTGTGCGGTCGAACAGCGCCCCGTACGTCTCCAGCTCCCAGACCCGCTCCGGGGCCTCCTTGGCGTGCAACTCGGCCATCCGCGGATGGTTCAGGAATTTCCCGCCGCGCATCGTGTCACGAAAGTGCACCTGCCAATTGTCCTTCGAATTGGCATTGCCCATCGAGGCAGCGATGCCGCCTTCGGCCATCACGGTGTGCGCCTTACCGAACAGCGACTTGCAGACAATCGCCGTGCGCATCCCCGACGAGCGCGCGGCGATCGCCGCCCGCAGCCCCGCTCCGCCGGCGCCGACGATCACCACGTCGTAGCGATGTTCCTCGAGGTCGGTCACCACGGCGTGCCTCCTGGCAGGTATTCCGGACGATGGGTCGGGACGGCACCGCGAGGATCAGAAGAAGCGCAAATCACTGATCGTTCCGGAGGCCAGCAGCACGATGTACAAGTCGGTGATGACCAGCCAGATCAATGACACCCACGCCAGCTGCATGTGCCGCCCGTTGAGCTTGGAGATCTGTTGCCAGGCCTTATAACGAAGCGGGTGACTTGAGAAGTGCTTGAGTTTGCCGCCCATGATGTGCCGGCAGGAGTGGCAGGACAATGTGTACAACCAGATCAGGCCAACGTTGATCAGAAGGATGAGTGTGCCTAGGCCGACGTGGCCCCATTCGCCCTGCGCGTCGCGGAAACCCAAAAGGGCGTCGTAGGTAAGGATCAGGCCGAAGACAATCGCCACATACCAGAAGTAGCGGTGAACGTTCTGCATGATCAACGGGAACCGGGTCTCCCCCGAGTAACGCTGATGCGGTTCTGCAACCGCGCACGCGGGCGGCGAGAACCAGAACGAGCGGTAGTAGGCCTTCCGGTAGTAGTAGCAGGTGAGCCGAAACCCGAGCGGAAAAATCAAGATCAACAGCGCGGGTGACAACGGCCACCAGGCGATCGCCGGGCCGAAGCCAGCGGCTCCCGGCACACACGACGTCGTGATGCACGGCGAGTACAGCGGAGACAGGTACGGCGCGGAGTAGTAGTTGACCGCCCAGAACGCGCGGACCGTGCCGTAGACGACGAACAGGGCCAGCCCGATGGAGGTGATCAGCGGCGCTCGCCGCCAGTTGTCGGTACGCAGCGTCCGCGCCGACAGCCGGGCGCGCCCCGGAGTGTTGACCCCGCTCAACGGCTCTGCCCGTGATAACCACCGACGCCTTCTTGGTCGGCGTCCTCAGCCCACATGGACTGGTCGTAAGGCTCGTCGCTCACGGTGAACATGGTGGGCGTCGGATCGCCCGCGACCGCCTTCGCCATCCGCAGCGACTCGGCGTCGGCAACATCGAGTTTGAGCCGATCCAGGTCGTTGCCCAGCCGGGCCACGATAGGAATCTTTCCATAGACCCGCGAGAGCACCGCCACGGCGGAGGCGAGTTCGTCGACGGCACGTTGCAGAGACTGGAGCGCGGAGTCAGTCATCAAACCCCCGGTCAGCGAAGGCAGTGTGACATCGGTGACACTATCCCCGCGCCGCTGTCCTGTCTGCCTGCGTGGCTCGATTCCTCACGGAGCGGTTCCGCCGCGTGCGCCGCCGCACAGACGCGTGCCCGTCGTCCGGCTCGGAAAGGTCTTGGAATGCCGCGACGCCCGCTCACACCAGCCGACCGGGTCCCGTACCCGGGCGGCACCGCCATCATCGCGTGCAGCTGTGCGGGCCACAGCGCCTGTGCTCGGCCTGGAACTGATAAACGGCCGACCAGTGGGGCGAGCATGCCGCGCCACGACGGCATCCCACGTGTCCCGGTCACCCAAGCAGCGGGCTGGACCGACGCCCCGGCCACTACCCGTTTAGGTTGGACCGGCATCGGAGCACGTGCACCCAGCCGCCGCCGCCAGACGCACGCGGCACAGCACGATGGACCTGGACCGGTGTCGCCCGCCGCAGCCAACTCGTGCTGGTCCCGACCGTCACCTGCTGGATCACCCGAGTGGCCGACTCACACGGCATAAGCCCTCTCCGAGCGGGTACCCCGGCTGATGGCTCCTGCAGCGCCTGGACGGGCCGTCAGCGCAGAGAAGCGCGGCGGCACAGCGGTTTTGTCGCCGTTCAGCGACACGCCGTGCAAGTTGACAGCACGGGTTGGTCCGGCCGAATGCCTTCCACTCATCGGCCGTGAGGTCGCGATTGGCGACGGCACACCCTTGTCGGAGCCACGCCGTCGCATACGCCCGGCTCGACCCCAGGCGGCGTATCAACCCACCAACTCGCGGTTCAAACCAGGCTGCTGGTTGAGCGCGGGCCCGACCGCAATGCACCGGCTCGTAAACGCGGTCACAAAGCGTGCCTAGCACGGCAGCAACACCGGAACCTCTGGCCCGCCCCCCGTGTCCCATTCGGGCCTGCGGCATCACAGCCCACGTCACGGGCGCCTTTCCGCCGCAGCCGGTGAAACGGCCGTTGATCGGTCTCAAACCCCCGGCCAGTTTCCTCAGCGACCACTGCCGCCGCCGCCGCAACCCAGTCGGCGAACGCCGCGGCGGCACGCTGCTCGGCAGCCCAGAACAGCGGGTCACCACGCTGAGCGCCCGCTGCAGGCGCGTCGGTCAGCTGCGCCCGGCCCAGCCGTGCCCGGCGCGCCATCAGCAATTGCTGCGCGTCCAGGAAAGCCCGTTGTGCCCGGGCAAGCCAATCGCCAGCAGACTCGCCGTACTGTGCAGGCACTCGGTCAGTGTGAAACCGACCAGCCCCGATGACCAGGGATGCCCAGCAACTGTGGCCTCTTCCACAGCGAGGAACGACCAACGACGCCGCTAAAAAGGCATCTTGCGCCAACTGGACAATCTGCCGACCAGCGCAGGTAGATACCTCCGCGATCGCGGGTCGAACCAGCGTTCGAGGTTCAACCGTCTACCCTGGCTTTGGTTTCCGGAAGTACTGGAACAGCTGGCCGTTGGGAGCTGCAAATTTCGGCACGGCGAAATTCGCTCCTTTGCACCGGCAACTCTGAACCAGAGGTAATGGGGATTGCTGAACGTCACAGCCGGCTGATCTTGGTTCCGCGGGCAGAGCCGGTGCACGGAACACACACCATCGGTCTCGGGCGACGCTTTCTTTGCCGGAGTATCTGGCGCCAGCACCTCACGCGCGCGGTGGGTGCCACCTCCCGCCGCGTCCGGGCCCGAGCGCGACCCCGGGACGTCGCCGGTGAGCAACCCGGGTGCCGGGGCGTCCGCAGCTCAACAGGTCCTGCAACCGGCTCTGCAACATTAGGTGCCCGACACCTTGCCCAGGCCGCTCACCGGACGACCCCGGTGACGTCGCCTGAACACGACCCGGTCGGCCGAGGATGCGCGTGCCGCCCCTAGGCACCTCTCACCTCGAGACCCGGTGCGGCCACCCGCCTGAAACGCGAACTGGCGCCGCCTGACCGACCCGAGCAACCACCACCGACGGCAGCCCTGCCGACCATGACTCCCCGGACCGGACGCAGGACACAACGTCAAATGCATGGCACTCAGCCCCGTGAGGACGCTATTCCGAGCTCCTGACTTCCCTGCGATCCGTCCGACCCGGTCCGGTGTGACTTTGTGCCCTTCCTGGCGCCGTTGGTGTTGTCCGATCGTGAACGAAACACCGCCGCCGACAAGGCCCGCGGCCCCGTTCCGGAGGCGATAGGAGGCGCGCGATGACACCAGTGACAACCGGTCCCGCCCGACCGGCGCCTACGCACGGTGCAGTCCATCATCGTCGACTTCAGCCGCTGGGGTACCGCAGCTGCGTCGAGCTGCTCACCGGGCGCCGGATCGGCCGAGTCATCTACACCGATGCCGCGATGCCCGCCGCGCAACCGGTCACCTACGGCATCGACAACGACGACATCATCTTCATCACCGACCAAGGGAGCGTCCTTGACCGGGCCGTCAGCGGCGCCGTCGTCGCCTTCGAGGCCGACGACATCGACGACGACACCCAGACCGGATGGAGCGTGCTCGCTATCGGCCAGGCGTACCGGGTGACCGACCCTGAACGGGTCACCGACCTGGACCGCCGGATCCCCCGATCCACCTGGACCGGAACGCTGACCACCACCATCGCCATCCCAATCACACAGATCACAGGCCGCCGCCTGCCGACCACCACATCGCCCACCCAAAGACCTGGGTAGGTTCCGCCCCCCAACACGGCGGCATTGTCGGGGAGGCGTCAAGGGCCCGGACCACGTCAAGGTCGCGCCGGCCGTCCCGGCAGGGTCGCGACGACGGTGAAAGACAGCGTCGGATGTGTCCCGGTGGCGCCCAGAAACATGGGCTCAAATCCACCTCGATCACCGTCAGTCCCGCACGTCCCAGCCGGGCACGGCGCCGAGTTGACACCAACGGGAGACGTCTAGCCTGGGTCGATGACGGCGCCGTTGGTGATCTGGGACCCTCGCATCTTGGGTTATGACCTCGGTGGCGACCATCCCCTGCACCCGTTGCGCTGGGAACTGACGTGGGCGCTGGCCGGCGAACTCGGGGTACTCGATCACTACGAGGTGTTCTCCCCCGACCCCGCGGATGACGCGTTACTCGGCACGATCCACACCCCCGCCTACATTTCGGCGGTTCGGGACGCCTCCGAGCACGGCGCGCTGGGTGCGCTGCGGCACGGGCTCGGTACCGAGGACAACCCGGTGTTCATCGGAATGCACGAGAACGCGGCGCTGATCGCCGGCGGGTCGATCGCAGCCGCGAAAGCGATCGCGCTGGGACAAGTACAACGCGCGGTGAACTTCTGCGGTGGCCTGCACCATGCGATGCCGGACTACGCCTCGGGATTCTGTGTCTACAACGACGTGGCGTTGGCAATCCAGGCGCTGCTTGATTCCGGTGTCCGTCGGGTCGCCTACGTCGACGTCGACGCCCATCACGGAGACGGTGTGCAGGCGGCGTTTTACGAAGATCCGCGGGTGTTGACGGTATCCATCCACGAGAGTCCGCTATCGCTTTTCCCCGGGACCGGATTTCCTGCCGAGGTCGGTCGCGATTCCGCGGAGGGGACCGCGGTGAACATCGCACTGCCAGCCGGAACTTCGGATGGGTCTTGGCTCAGGGCGTTTCACGCGGTGGTGCCCGCGCTCGTCCGGGCGTTCGCCCCCGAGGTGCTGGTCACCCAGCACGGCACCGATACCCACCGGGAGGACCCGCTGGCCAACCTGAATCTGACCATTGACGGACAGCGGACGTCCTACCTGGCACTGCGGGACATCGCCGAGACGATGACCGACGGCCGCTGGCTCGCCCTGGGCGGTGGCGGTTACGCCCCGGTGCGGGTGGTCCCGCGGGCCTGGACCCATATGTTGTCGATCGTCTCGGGGCATGACCTGGACCCCGCGATGGCGATGCCGCCCCGCTGGTTGGCGCTGGCCGGAACGGCCCGACCCGATGTCGAATTGCCAACCGTCATGAACGAGGGCACGACCGGTCTGGTGCCGTACGAAAAGTGGGTCGGCTCTGAAGGTCTGGACGTGGACCGGGCGATCGGGGACACCCGCTCCGCTCTGTTTCCATTGCACGGGCTCGATCCCCGCGACCCGCGTGACTAAGCCCGACACGGTGTCTGCCCACCCTGGGCGTCGAGCCACCGGAAACAGGCACCTGGCTGGCACCGAGGCCGTGAGTGCGCCCACCCAACTGCGCCACGTGCGGAGGGACGCCTCAAGCGTGCCGGGGCCAGCACCCAGCGGATCGGTGTCTCACCGGTGAAGGCCGCCAGCGCCGCCGCCGGTCGATGCTGCCGCTCCCGGTGGCCGGCCGGTATGCGCGGGTCAATCAGTGGACCAGGCTGGCGAACAGGTCGACGTACTGGGTGAGGTGGCGGTCGCCGAGGTATTCCGCCGTGACCCGTTGTTGTCCGCCCGTGCCGAGCCGGGCGGCGAGTCGCGGGTTCTCCAGCAGAATGTGCAGCGCATTGGCGAAAGCGTCCAGGTCGGAGGGGTCGTCGATCAGCAGTCCGTCGTGGCCGTGAGTGATCTGGTCCTGAATTCCGCCGACCGCCGTGGCGATCACCGGCCGGCCCTTCCACAGTGCCTCGGTGACGGTCAGACCAAAGCCTTCGACCAGGCTTTTTTGGACCACGATCGCCGCGTGCCGCTGCAAGGCGTTCACCATGATCGCGTTTTCGTCCCCGTCATCCATCGGCAGGCTGACCAGGTGGACGCGGGCCCTGACGTCCGGCGCGAGTTGCTCGATCATCGATTGGCACTCCCGCAGCACGACGGCCCCTTCGGGATCGTCGGCGACCGCGGAGATGTCGGGGCCGACCAGCATCAGCTGTACGTCGGCCGGAGTGGGGCGCATGCAGAAACCGGTCAGCACCCCGGTCATGTCCTTGAGGCGATCCCAGCGGCTGACCTGGATGACAAGCCGGTCCGATGGGGCCGGTGGGCGGTCGCCATCGAGCAGGCCGCGGTGCGGCCGCACCGTGCCGTGGCTGCCGTCCCGGCGGGTGAACCGCAATGTGCCGCCGGCGTCGACCCCGGTCAACAGGCCCGCGCGAACCAGAATTGCGGTGACCGCCGCCGGTTCCAGCTCCCTGTTCTTGGCCGAGAACGGATCGATGGAGGGAGGGATCACCCACAAGCGGTCCTGGTCCACCCACGCGGGTGCGTACGCCTGGCGGGAGAAGATGAAGGCGTCGGCCCGTTCGGTGTACCGGCGCAGGAACGTCCAGCCATTCTCGGTGCGCTCGTTCTCCTCATCGCAGCCCACATGGCAGCGCCACACCACGATCGCGCCGAGGGCACGTAGGCCATCGACCATCCCGGCAGTCT
>JAESFR010000137.1_pt1 | contig 56536 bp, 47 predicted proteins | sample 9266191 | NCBI WGS metagenome assembly JAESFR01 (sample SAMN14503063, study PRJNA617104) | algae metagenome | isolation source: Pleurocapsa minor HA4230-MV1 and co-occurring heterotrophs from cement on... | place: USA: Nuuanu Pali Lookout, Hawaii | collected 2009-07-20
TACTCCTCAGAGAACGAACGACGCGCTGCCCTGCCCGGATGGCTGCACTTCTACAATCATCATCGAACCCACTCCGCCATCAGCGGCCCACCCATCAGCAGACTCAACAACCTGCCTGGACATCACACCTAGTCGCAGGCACGACGCGGGTGCCGACGGTGTTCGCCCGATGGTCGTGTCGCGTTCTCCGGCCTCTCGTAGAGTCGGCATGTGGCGACTCCCCCCTCCCTGGCGCGACGCCTCGGGCTCGGCGACGCGATCTTCATCGGACTCGGATCGATGATCGGCGCGGGCGTGTTCTCGGCTTTCGCCCCCGGGGCCGCGGCAGCCGGGGCCGGGCTGCTGATCGGCCTCGGGATCGCGGCGATCGTGGCCTTCTGCAACGCGACCGCATCCGCTCAGCTCGCCGCCGCCCACCCGACCTCCGGCGGCACCTATGCGTACGGCCGAGCCGAGCTCGGTCCGTGGTGGGGCTTCCTCGCCGGGTGGTGCTTCGTGATCGGCAAGCTCGCGAGCTGCGCCGCGATGGCGCTCACGTTCGCCGCCTACGCGGCGCCGCCGGGCTGGGAGCGACCGATCGCGATCCTCGCGGTCGGCATCCTGGTCGCTGTCAACTGCTTCGGGGTCACCCGCACGGCGCAGCTCACTCGGGTGATCGTCGTGGTGGTGCTGCTGACCCTGGCCGTCGTCGTCGCCTCCGGCCTCGCCGCCGGACCGACCGCGTCCGCCGGAACGTTCGGCGGCCTGACGGAGCACGGCGCGTACGGCATCCTGCAGTCCGGCGGACTGCTGTTCTTCGCGTTCGCGGGGTACGCCCGCATCGCGACCATGGGCGAAGAGGTGCGCGACCCGCGGCGCACGATCCCGCGGGCGATCGTGCTCGCGCTGGCGATCGCCGTGGCGGTGTACGCCGTGATCGCCGTCATCGTGCTCACGGTGCTCGGCCCGGACGCCACAGCGACTTCCAGCGAGCCACTCGCCGAGGTCGCCGCGGCGTCGGGCTGGGGGTGGACCCAGCCGGTGGTGCGGATCGGCGCGGCCGCGGCATCCCTCGGCGCCCTGCTCGCCCTGATCGCCGGCATCGGCCGCACGACGCTCGCGATGGCGCGCGAAAGCGACCTGCCGCCCTTCCTCGCGGCGGTGCACCCGCGGTGGAAGGTGCCACACCGCGCGGAGATCGCGGTGGGGATCGTCGTGGTGATCACGGTCGCGCTCGTGGACCTGCGCGGGGCGATCGGCTTCTCGTCTTTCGGTGTGCTGATCTACTACTTCATCGCGAACCTCGCCGCATTCCGCCAGGCACCCACGGCCCGCCGCTATCCGCGCGTCCTGCAGCTGCTGGGACTCGCGGGGTGCGCCGTGCTGGTGGTCACCCTCCCCGTCACCGCCGTCGTCGTCGGAGCCCTGGTCGTGCTGGTCGGCGTGGTCTACCGCCTGATCCGCGTCAAGAGAGCATCGTCGCGCGCGCGATGACGGCAGGATGAAGACATGCCGGGTGGCGGAGGGCCGAGCAGGGCCAGAGGGGGCGGTGCGAACGATCAGCTCGTGAGCATCGGCGGCCGACGCCTGCGCATCACGAACCTCGACAAGGTGCTGTATCCCGAGACCGGCACGACCAAGGGCGAGGTGATCGACTACTACACCCGCATCGGGCCGACGATGATCCCGCACATCACGGGCCGCCCGGTCACCCGCAAACGCTGGCCCGACGGGGTCGGCACCGAGCAGCATCCCGAGCAGTCGTTCTTCGCGAAGGACCTGGAGCGCGGGGCACCGGACTGGGTGCGGCGGCTTCCGATCCCCCACTCCGGCGGGCCGAAGGACTACCCGCTCGCCGACGATGTGCCCACGCTCGTGTACCTCGCGCAGGTGGCGAGCCTGGAGCTGCACGTGCCGCAGTGGCGCTTCACCCCGGCCGGGGACCGAGGGGATGCCGACCGCCTCGTGCTCGACCTCGATCCGGGCCCGGGGGTCGGGCTCGCCGAGTGCGCCGAGGTCGCACGGTGGGCGCGGGACATCCTCGGCCACATGGGCCTGGACCCGTACCCGGTCACGAGCGGAAGCAAGGGCATCCAGCTCTACTCGGCGCTTCCGCCCGGCCAGTCCAGCGAGGCGGCATCCGCGCTCGCGCACGAGCTCGCCAAGGCGATCGAGGCCGACCACCCCGACCTTGTGGTCAGCAGCATGAAGAAGGCGATCCGCGGCGGTCGGGTGCTGATCGACTGGAGTCAGAACAACGGCGCGAAGACGACGATCGCGCCCTACTCGTTGCGCGGCCGCGCCCACCCGAATGTGGCTGCGCCGCGCACGTGGGACGAACTGGACGATCCCGGCCTGCGCCAGCTGTCGTTCGAGGACGTCCTCGAACGCGTCGAGACGATCGGCGATCCGCTCGAGGACCTGGGCTTCCACGCCGGGAGCCGCGGCGGAGACGACGCCCCTTTGAGCACGTACATCGCGAAACGGACGGCGGCCAGGACTCCCGAGCCGGTGCCCTCCGACCCGTCGGCGGCTGCGACGTCGCCCGGCGAGCTGCCGAGCTTCGTGATCCAGGAGCATCACGCGACCGCCCTGCACTGGGACTTCCGGCTCGAGCGCGACGGCGTGCTCGTGAGCTGGGCGGTGCCGCGCGGTGTCCCCCACTCGTACAAGCGCAACAACCTCGCGATCATGACCGAGGACCACCCCATGGACTACGCGACGTTCGAGGGGACGATCCCCGCGGGCGAGTACGGCGGCGGCAGCGTCACGATCTGGGACGACGGGCGGTACGAGCTGGAGAAGTGGCGCGACGACGAGGTCATCGCGACCCTGGAGGGCCGGCCCGGCGGCCCGCTCGGCCGCGTGCGCCTCGCACTGATCCGCACCGAGGGATCCGGTGAGAAGTCGAGCTGGCTCCTGCATCGGATGAAGACCGACGCGGAAGGCCGGGTACAGCCCGACGGCGCTCCCGTCGTCGCCTCGGCACAGGCCGACGAACCGCGCCGGCCCGCCCGGTCGTCGCGGTCTCGCCCCGACTCCCCTCCACGTCGTGCAGTCCCGATCCCGGAGCCGGCCGACATCCCCCTGGAGTGGCCACCCGGCGCCGCCGGAGTGCGCCCCATGCTCTCGACCGGCTCGACCCCGGAACGGGCGCGACTCGCCGCCCGTCAGTGGGGACCGCCGGAGTGGGCGGAGGGCAAGTGGGACGGCATCCGCGCGGTGGGTGTCTGGGACGGCGCACGACTGCGGCTGTTCGCCCGGAGCGGGAACGACATCACGGCGAAGTACCCGGAGGTGACCGACGGCGACGTCGGGCTGGGCGCGGAGCCGGCGGTCGTGGACGGCGAGATCGTGGCGATCGACGAGCGCGGGCGCCCGAGCTTCCCGCTGCTGCAGACCCGGATGAACCTCGTGCGCCCGGGAGACATCGCGCGGGAGGCGAAGCGCACACCGGTGCAGTACTACCTGTTCGACGTGCTCGGCGCCGAGGGCAGCGATCTCGGGCCGGTGCCCCTGCGCGAGCGGCGCGCGGTGCTCGAACGGCTCACCGCCGGCATCCGCCCGCCGGTCGTGGTGCCACCCGTGTTCGACGACGTCGACGGGGCGCTGCGCACGAGCGAACGACTCGACCTCGAAGGCATCGTCGTGAAGGATCCCGGGTCGGCTTACCGCCGCGGGATCCGCAGCGAGTCCTGGCTCAAGGTCAAGCTCACCCGGACGCAGGAAGTCGTCCTGGCCGGCATCCGCCCCGGTAACGGCGGTCGGGCGCAGATGTTCGGCTCGCTCCTGCTCGGCATCCCCGACGGCGACGGTCTGCAGTACGCCGGCCGAGTGGGCACCGGCTTCAGCGATTCCACCCTGCGGTCGCTGCTGCGCACCCTCGAGCCGCTGTACTCCGATGCCAACCCGCTGCAGGGCGTGCCGGCGATCGACACCCGCGGTGTCCAGTGGCTGCGACCCGAGCTCGTCGGCGAGGTCGAGTTCGGAGAGTTCACACCCGGCGGCATCCTGCGTCATTCGCGGTGGCGCGGCCTGCGGCCCGACAAGTCGCCCGCCGACGTCGTGCGCGAGTCCTGATCCCCGGACCGCTCCCCTGTCGCAAAACGTTGGTGGGACCCGCACTTTGTGACAGGCGAGCGGTCCTCCGGGGAGCCGGGAAAGGTCAGGCGTGGGCGTCGTGCTCGACGTGCCCGGCGGGCTCGAGCTGGAACGTCGAGTGCTCGACGTCGAAATGCTCGCTCAGGCACGACTGCAGCCGCTGCAGGATCTGCCCCGACCGTCCGTCCGCGAGCGCCTGGTCGTCGACGACGACATGGGCGGTGAACACCGGCGCCCCCCGCGTGAGCTGCCACACATGGACGTCGTGGCAGTCCACGACTCCTGGGGTGGACAGGATGTGGTCGCGGATCTCGGTGATGTGCATGCCGGCCGGCGTGGACTCGCTGAGCACCGACACGACCTCCCGCAGCAGCGTGATCGCGCGCGGGATGATCATCGCCGCGATCAGCAGCGACGCGACCGCGTCGGCCTGCACCCAGCCGGTCGTGACGATCACAATCGCCGCGACGATGACCGCGGCCGATCCGACCAGGTCGCCCATCACCTCGAGGTACGCGCCGCGCACGTTGATGCTGGTGCGCTGCGCCGCGCTCAGCAGCCACATCGCGACCGCGTTCGCGATCAGGCCGACGATCGCCACGACGAGCATGAGTCCGCCCGCGACCTCGACGTCGGCCGGATGCAGCAGGCGCTGGATGCCCTCGAACGCGACCCACACCGACAGGGCGATGAGGATCACGCCGTTGACCAACGCCCCGAAGACCTCGGCACGCTGGAAGCCGAACGTGCGCCGGTCGTTCGCCGGCCGGGCCGCGACGACGCTCGCGATCAGCGCGATCACGAGGGCCGCTGCATCCGTGAACATGTGCGCGGCATCCGCCAGCAGCGCGAGCGATCCCGACAGCGCAGCGCCGACGATCTGCACCACCATCACGACGGTGGTGATCGCGAGCGAGATCGCGAGCAGCCGGCGGTTGCCGGTGCCGCGGATGCCGGGCGCGTGGTCGTGCATACGCCCAGGCTACGACCGCGACGCCGCCGACCGGGGCGTGCAGCGCCAGTCGGGAATGAGACCCGTTCTCAGCTGCGGCTCGCGGCCGTCGAACGGCTCAGAGATCCGCGAGCAGCGGCACGAGGGCGACGAACGCCCGGGAGCGGTGCGAGGCGGCGTTCTTCTCCGCGGCGGACCACTCGCCCACCGTGCGCTCCGCACCGTCGGGCTGTCCGTCGGGGATGAAGACCGGGTCGTAGCCGAATCCGCCGGCGCCCGATGGCGCGCTCGCGAGGCGGCCGGGCCAGCGCCCCTCCACGACGTGCTCGGCATCCGTCGCCGACGCGGCCCCCGGAACCACGAGCGCGATCGTCGAGACGAAGGATGCCGTGCGATGCGGGTCGCGGATGTCCGAGAGCTGGTCCAGCAGCAGCCGCAGATTCGCCGCGGCGTCCTTCGCGTGCCCCGCCCAGTACGCCGAGAAGACGCCGGGAGCCCCGCCCAGGACATCGACGCAGATGCCGGAGTCATCGGCGAGTGCGGGCAGCCCGGTGTGGGATGCCGCCGCACGCGCTTTGATCAGGGCGTTGTCGGCGAAGGTGACGCCGTCCTCGACCGGCTCCGGACCGTCGTAGCCGACGACCTCGAGGTCGGGCCGGGTCGCCGAGACGATCGCCTGGAACTCCTCGACCTTGTGCGGGTTGTGCGTCGCGAGGACGATGCGCGCCGACACGCCTACGCGTCCGCCAGCGCCGCGAGCTGGAGCGCGCGGAGCTCCGCGCATCCGGCCACGCCGAGCTCGAGCAGCGCGTCCAGCTCGCGCTTGTCGAACGGCGCGCCCTCGGCGGTCCCCTGCACCTCGACGAAGAGTCCTCGACCGGTGACCACGACGTTCATGTCGGTCTCGGCGCGGACGTCCTCGACGTACGCGAGGTCGAGCATCGGCTCGCCGTCGATGATCCCCACCGACACCGCCGCGACGGAGTCGATCAGCGGCGTGGCGCGCTGACCGATGGACTTCTTCTCACGGCCCCACGCGATCGCGTCGGCCAGGGCGACGTACGCGCCGGTGATCGCGGCGGTCCTGGTGCCGCCGTCGGCCTGCAGCACGTCGCAGTCGATCACGATCGTGTTCTCGCCGAGCGCCTTCGTGTCGACCACCGCGCGCAGGGCGCGGCCGATCAGGCGCGAGATCTCGTGCGTGCGCCCGCCGATCCTGCCCTTCACGCTCTCGCGGTCGTTGCGGCTGTTGGTCGCGCGCGGGAGCATCGCATACTCCGCCGTCACCCAGCCCTTGCCCTTGCCGGTGAGCCAGCGCGGCACGCCGTTCGTGAAGGAGGCGGTGCACAGCACTTTCGTGCCACCGAACGAGATGAGCGCCGAGCCCTCGGCCTGGCTGCTCCAGCCGCGCTCGATCGTGATGGTCCGCAGCTGGTCGGCCGAGCGTCCATCGGCGCGGACGGTGGCGGGTGCGGTCTCTGTCATACGAGGTCCTCTGGTCGGTGCGGCGGTTTCGATGCCCGCCGGGTGGATGTCGGAAAGTCGGTCGGAAGACGGCGAGATGGGCGCCTTCTCCCTGACGCGGAGGTCAGCTCCGCGTCGGCAGGTCGATCGCGCCGGTCTGCACGAGCTGCACCTCGCTCACCTCGCGGCCCATCAGGCGGTGCGCAAGTCGCAGGAACTCGTCCGCGGACGCCCCGGTCGCCTCGTACACGTGATGCGGTGCGGCATCCGGCCCGGCGAGCAGGTCCCTGCTCACCAGCTGCCGGTAGACGTCCTTCGCGGTCTCGGTGTCGCTCGAGACGAGGGAGACCTCCGAGCCCATCACGTAGCTGATCGCGCCCTCGAGGAACGGATAGTGCGTGCACCCCAGCACGAGCGTGTCCACGCCCGCATGCCGCAGCGGCGCCAGGTACTCCTCCGCGACGGCGAGCACCTCGGGCGAGTCCGTCACGCCCGCCTCGACGAATTCGACGAACCGCGGGCATGCGGCGGCGAACACGGTCAGTGTCTCATTGACCTCGAGCATGTCCTGGTACGCGCCCGACGAGATCGTGCCGGCCGTGCCGATCACGCCGATGCGCCCGTTGCGCGTCGTCGACATCGCGGTGCGCACAGCGGGGCCGATCACCTCGACGACGGGCACGTCGTAGCGCTCGCGCGCATCGCGCAGCATCGCGGCGGACGCGGTGTTGCATGCGATCACGAGCATCTTCACGCCCTGATCGACAAGCGTGTCCAGGATCTCGAGCGAATAGCGGCGCACGTCCGCGATCGGCTTCGGGCCGTACGGGGAATGCGCCGTGTCGCCGATGTACAGCAGCGACTCGCGCGGAAGCTGCGCCGAGATCGCGCGGGCCACGGTGAGCCCGCCGACTCCGGAGTCGAAGATCCCGATCGGCGCGTCATCCACGATCCACCAGCCTACCCGCGGCCCCTCCGGCTGCCGTCGGCGATTCGTGTGCCGGTTGCAGGGGCGGCGACGCTGGCACCGCGCCCACCAGGACCACGCGTCCCCTCCGTCACACCGGACCCTGCAACCGGCGCGGCGCGAGACCCTAGGCTGACGCCATGACCGGCAGCACCGCTCTGCACACCGACCGCTACGAGCTCACGATGCTCGATGCCGCTCTGCGCGACGGCACGGCGCACCGCCGCTGCGTGTTCGAGCTGTTCGGGCGGCGCCTGCCCGGAGCCCGGCGCTTCGGCGTGGTGGCGGGCACCGGGCGGCTGCTCTCGCTCATCGAGGACTTCCGATTCGGCGACGACGAGCTGCGTTTCCTGCGCGACGAGAAGGTCGTGGATGCCGACACCCTGGCGTACCTGGCCGACTACCGCTTCACCGGCTCGATCAGCGGCTACCGCGAGGGCGAGCTGTACTTCCCGGGCTCCCCCATCCTGACGGTCGAGGGCACGTTCGCCGAAGCCGTCGTGCTCGAGACGATCGCCCTCAGCGTCCTGAACCATGATTCCGCGGTCGCGACCGCCGCCGCGCGCATGAGCATCGCCGCGGGCGACCGGCCGCTGGCCGAGATGGGGTCACGGCGCGCCGGCGAGGAGTCCGCGGTCGCAGCGGCGCGAGCGGCCTACATCGCGGGATTCAGTGCGACGAGCAACCTGGAGGCGGGTCGGCGGTGGGGCATCCCGACCATGGGCACCGCGGCGCACGCGTGGACGCTGCTGCACGACACCGAGGAGGAGGCGTTCCGCTCGCAGATCGACGCGCTCGGCGTGGGGACGACCTTGCTCGTGGACACGTACGACACGCGAGAAGGCGTCGAGCTGGCGATCCGCGTCGCCGGAACCGCGCTCGGCGGCGTGCGGATCGACTCGGGTGATCTGCCGACCGTCGCCGCCGAGGTGCGCGCGCAGCTGGACGCCCTGGGCGCGACCTCCACGAAGATCACCGTGACCAGCGACCTGGACGAGTTCGCGATCGCGTCGCTCGCGGCATCCCCCGTCGACGCGTACGGCGTCGGCACGTCGGTGGTGACCGGATCCGGTGCCCCCACGGCGGGAATGGTCTACAAGCTGGTCGCACGCCAGTCGGCCGACGGGTCGTGGGTCGCCGTCGCGAAGGCGTCGACCGACAAGGCATCGACGGGGGGTCGGAAGGCCGCATTCCGCAGCCTCGACGACGGCACGGCGACCAGCGAGCTCATCGCCGTCTCGGACGGCTTCGAAGAGATCGACACGCCCGCCGAGCACCCGGACGCGCGGCCGTTGCAGGTCGTGCTCGTCGCGGACGGCGAAGCGGATGCCGCCTCGCTCGGCGCCAGTGGGGTCGAGGCCGCCCGTGCCCATCACGCGCGCGTGCGCGAAGAGCTCCCGGTGCGGGGCCTCGCGCTCAGCCGGTCGGACCCGGCGATCCCGACGGTCTACGTCGACGCCGAAACCTGACGGCGGCGGTCGAAGCGCCCCTCAGCCGATGAGGGACTCGTAGATCTCCTTGCACGTCGGGCAGACCGGGAACTTCTCGGGGTCGCGCCCCGGAGTCCACTTCTTGCCGCACAGCGCGCGCACCGGCTTGCCGGTGAGAGCCGACTCGAGGATCTTCTCCTTCTTCACGTAATGCGAGAAGCGCTCGTGATCCCCAGGCTCGAGGTTCTCCTCGCGGATGAGCTCTTCGAGTTCGCGATCGAGGGTCGTCGTGCCACCCTGATCCGGGCTGTCGAGGGGTGTGCTCATGGTCAGTCAGTGTATCGCGCGCCCCACGACGTGGGGCGGGATGCCGCCTCCTCTGGGGTGCGACGGCGCGGGTCAGGTGGACTCGGCGAACTCCATGAGCCGGCCGCCGCGACGCGTGAAGACCGCGGATCCGATCAGGACGCCGAACAGCAGCACCGCGACGCCGATCGCGAGCCCGCCCCACAGCGCCATCGTCGCCGCGTCTGCGTCGCCGTTCAGTGCGAGCCACCCCCACCACAGGGCGGGGACGCTCAGCACGACGGCGCCGATCATCACGACACCCTGCGAGATCGCTCCGGCCGCGCCGGTGCGCTGCGGCTGCTGGAAGGGGCTCTCACCGGGGCGCGACACCGCGTAGGGGGCGACCACCGACGCGACGCTGGAGAGTCCGAGCCCGCACAGGAACAGCGAGCCGCACACGCCCGCCATCGCCGGCAGAAGCGACCACCGTCCGTGCAGCGAGACGGCGATCGGGATCAGGACTGCCAAGACCGGGATGCCGATCAACAGCACAGGGATGAGCCGGCCGATGCGATCGGAGACGCCCTTGACTCCGCTCGCGATGTGCATCCAGATCGCGGTGGAGTCGTACGCGAGGTCGTTGTGGGGAAGCCAGCCGAGGAACAGCGCGACGATCGGCACGGGCACGAGTGCGACGATCTCCGGCGGCACACCGGCGATCAGCAGCGGCACGACGGTCAGGGCGCCGGCGATCGGGATGACGACGATGTTCACGAGGTACCGGCGGTCGCGCAGCCAGTACACGAGGCTGCGTGCGGCGATCGCGCCGCCGGGCGTTCCGGGGGCCACACCGAACCAGCCGAGCCCACCGCGCTCGCGCACCGAGACGGGACGCTCGGTCGTCGTCAGCAGACGCCGCACGAGGAGCCACCAGAGCAGCCCGAGCACGAGCACCGTGGCGAGGGCGACCAGGAGCGTCGGGACGGCGGAGGTCGAACTCCCCTGCGCCACGCGGCCGGGGAACGCCCACGCGGCGCCGAGCGGTGTGATCGCGAGGATCGACACCGCTTCGCCCAGCTGCGTGGGCACGCGGCCGCGCCACTCGAGCGACGCGAAGAACACGCCGACCGGGACGACCACGACGAGGATCGCGAGCGCGAACAGGCCGGACAGCTCGCGAGAGCGCCGCTCCCGCAGGAAGAGGGCGGTCAGCGCCATGCACACGCGCGCGAGCAGGACGCACGTGGTCACGCCCAGCACCACGCCGACGACCGCGGCCGGCACCGGCACTCCGTGCGCGCTCCAGACGACCGCGGCGCTGATCGACACGGCGAGCAGGGCGAAGGTCGGCACGCTCAGGAAGCCCGCGACCGCCAGGATCGCCGCCAGCGGTCCGCTCGGCAGGCCGAGCACGATGAATCGCCGCGGATCGAGCGGATCGGTCGCGCCGGCGATCAGTGGCGCGAGCGCGAAACCGAGCGTCACAGCGGACCCGGCGAGCACGATGACCGCGAGCACGACTCCCGTCGCGTCGTCGCGGAGCCGCAGCAGCCCCCAGCACACGACCCACGTCGCTCCGATCAGGAGCAGGAGACCGAGGATCGTCCGCCGGACGGTCCCCGGGTCACCGCGCAGGGCACCCAGCAGCAGCGCGATCCTCAGTCGGAGAACGTGTGCAGCCACTCGAGACCCTCCACGTCGCTGAGCCCGCCCGCGAGTTCGATGAAGCGCTGTTCGAGCGTCAGCTCACCGCGCACCTCGTCGACGGTTCCTTCGGCGAGCACCTGCCCCGCCACGATCACGGCGACCCGCGAGCACACGCGCTGCACGAGGTCCATGCCGTGGCTGGAGAGGATCACCGTCCCGCCGTGGGCGACATAGGTGGAGAGGATGTCGAGGATGATCGCGCTCGAGACCGGATCGACCGCTTCGAACGGCTCGTCGAGCACGAGGAGCCTCGGCGAGTGGATCATCGCGCCCGCGAGCATGACCTTCTTGACCATCCCGGCGGAATAGTCCGACACCACCCGACCCAGCGCGTCGGACAGGTCGAACGCGCGGGCGAGGTCCGCCGTCCGCGACTCGACGACCGCGGACGGGAGCCCGCGGAGCACGCCGTAGTAGTGCAGGAGCTGGCGACCGGTGAGCCGGTCGAAGGTGCGGAGACGGTCGGGCAGCACGCCCATCTGACGCTTCGCACCCGTCGGGTCGGTCTTCGCGTCGATCCCGTTCACGCGGATCGTGCCGCGGTCGGGCCGAAGGAGCCCCGCGATCATCGACAGGGTCGTCGTCTTGCCCGCGCCGTTGGGCCCCACGAGGCCGTAGAAGATGCCGGTCGGCACGGTGAGATCGATGCCGTCGACCGCGCGCGTCTCGCCGAATGCCTTCGTGACGCCCTTGACGACGAGCGCGGCGGATGCGGGATCGACGGATTCCGACACCGATCGGCCCGCGAAGATGAAGGGCTCGGCGACGGGCGCCGGATCGTCGGCGAATGCCTGCTCCAGATCCTCCAGCGTCGCCGCGTCGTCGTCGATCGCCGTCGCGGGGTCGCTCGTCTGCTCGGGTCCCAGGGCTGCGGCGCTCACGACTGCCGCGGAGTCGGGCTCGGCGGCGGCGGCCGCCGGCTCCGGGTCGACGACGGCTGCCGGCTCGGAAGCGGTCGTCACGACGGCTTCCGGCCGAGGGTCGGAGTCCTGCGCCGGTGCCGGCTCGACGGCGACGGCGTCTTCGGGTTCGGTATCCGCGACCACGGGGGGCTCGTCCTGCGCAACGACGACGGCGTCAGTTCCCTCGGCGACACCCGGCTTCGCGTCCTCGGCGACGGCGGGCTCGACAGTCAGCGGCACCTCGGCGGCATCCGCATCCTGCTCCGCCGCGCTCGGCAGCGGCGGCTTGGGCGGAATCAGGAGGTCGGGCGGGAGCGGCGGCGGCGGGCCCGGGTCGGCGGCGGCGGGCTTCTTCCGCGGCGACTTCTTGGACGGGCGGCGCGCCGGCTTCTTCGCCGGCGGCGGCTGCGCGGCTGCGAGATCGGCGGGCGTGTCGGGTTTCGGAGGCAGCGGCCGAACCGAAGTCCCGGCGCCGCGCGCGCTCCCCCGCACGCCGTCCGGCTCGTCCGGATCGGCGTCCTGGGGAAAGGGCAGCGAGGCTGTCACCAAAACAACCTACCAAGCGGGTCGTCGAGCCCTGCAATGTTCCGCGGAACGCGCCGCATCCGACGGGTTATGTCACGAATAGGCAACGGCGCGACTGCATTATGCACCTTCCCAGGTGCCCTCGCTACCATGGACCCGGCACGAGGGAGTGTCACGTCGGTGAACCGACGGTGAAGACACTCATCCCAGGAGCAGACTTTGACCCTTCAGACCGTGATTCTCGCAGCCGGAATGGGCTCGCGGCTCGGCCGCAGCCTGCCCAAGCCGCTCACCGAGCTCAGCGACGGCCGCAGCATCATGCAGCAGCAGCACGAGAACATCCGTGCGGCATTCGGCAGCGATGCGCGCATCATGACCGTGGTCGGCTACAAGGCCGAGTCGATCGTCGAGGCCTTCCCCCGCGTCGACTACGTCTACAACGACCGGTACGACCAGACGAACACCTCCAAGAGCCTTCTGCGCGCACTCACCAAGAGCGGCCGCGGCGGTGTCCTGTGGATGAACGGCGACGTCGTGTTCGATCCGCGTGTGCTGGGTCGGGCGATCGAGCTCATCGAGCGCGACCAGTCGTTCGTCACCGTCAACACCTCGAAGGTGAGCGACGAAGAGGTCAAGTACACCATCAGCCCCGACGGCCACATCGCGGAGCTGTCCAAGACCGTGATCGGCGGCATCGGCGAGGCGGTGGGGATCAACTACATCTCCAGCGCCGACAAGAAGGCCTTCATCCGTCAGCTCTCCCGCGTGGACGATCAGGACTACTTCGAGCGCGGCCTCGAGCTGGCGATCGCCGAGGACGGCGTTCGGATCGCGCCGCTGGACATCTCCGACCTGTACGCGGTCGAGGTCGACTTCGCGGAAGACCTCGAGCGCGCCAACCTCTTCGTCTGAGACGACGCGCCGGGGCTGTCAACCCCCGCGTCCGCCTAGGAGCGCGCGCATAGGATCGGCCTGATGGCCGCGAAGGTGCAACGAATCCACTCCCTGCCGGACGACTCTCCGTGGACGGGAGGTCTTCCGCCTGCCGGTTCGGACGAGCACCCGATGATCGTGCGTCTGCTCGATCGCGTCCTGGCGATCCAGCGTCCGGTGGTCGTGGCGCACCTGCGCAGCATCCGCCTGCGCCATCCCGACGCGACGACCGCGGAGATCGTGCGCATCCTGGAACGGCGCTACCTCGCGGCGGTCACGACCGGCGGTGCCGCGGTGGGCGCGACGGCGGTCGTCCCCGGCATCGGCACGGGGGTCACCCTCGCCCTGAGCGGCGTCGAGACCGTCGGCTTCCTCGAGGCCACCACGCTGTTCGCCCAGTCGGTCGCCGAGGTGCACGGCATCCCGGTCGCCGATCCCGAGCGTGCCCGCGCGCTCGTGCTCACGCTCATGCTCGGCAAGGAGGGCGTCGACCTCGTCGCACAGCTCGCCGGCCAGGCCTCCGGCAAGGGCCCGACCCGCGACCGCTACTGGGGAGAACTGGTCACCAAGACCATCCCGCGGGCGGCGATGGGCCCGCTGGTCGACAGACTGAAGACGGTCTTCGTCCGCTCGTTCGCCGCCCGTGGCGGCGCATCGTTCCTCGGCAAGGCCCTCCCGTTCGGCATCGGTGCGGCCGTCGGCGGCGCGGGCAACCACATCCTCGGGCGCCGCGTGCTCGTCGGCTCACGGCGCGCGTTCGGCGTCCCCCCGGTCGAGCTGCCCGCAGACCTGGAGCCTCGGCCCGACACGCTGCGTCTCGAGCACGCCGCGTCCCGCGGCATCCGGCGTGCGGGCGGTGCGCTCGCGGGCGGCGTCACCCGGAGCATGTCCGCGGTCGGCTCCGCGGGTCGCCGCGTGGGCGGTGCCGTCACGCCGCGCAGGCGGAAGGCGATCGAGGCGCCGGATGCGGCGGCATCCGCCGAGGACCCGCTCGACGGTCTCGCCGACGACTGAGACCGGCACGGGCGCACGCAGCGCCGGGCGGGCGCACAATGGAGACATGGGTATGTTCACCACGCGCCCCGAAGAGCCGACCGAATGGGCGGGGCTCCCGTCCGAGCCGCTCGGCCCACGACCGGCGGCCGAGTCGCTGGACGAACAGGTCGTCTCGGCAGCCACCGTCGGCTTCCCGGGCGACGCGGTCACGTCCGTCTCAATCGACCTGAGGCCGTCGGATGACGCGGTGGCGACCAACGGCGCCTCGGACGCGGAGCCCGACTCGGCCTGACCCGGCGCCGGACCAGGCTCGCGCCGCAGGGGCGTTCAGGACCTGACGCGCACCACGTCGGGATCACGGGCGGTGACCTCGCGCGTGATCTCCTCGGCGCGCCGGAGTCCCTTGTCGGTGAGCCCGCGCTCGACGTGGAGCACGACGCGCTCGGGATCGTGCGTCACCTCGGCGCGGAAGCCCTCTCCGAGCGCCGCCTCGAGCTGACGCTCCGTCTCGGCGTCGCGCTCCGGCTCCCCGCGCCGCGGCGGATCGTTCAGCCGGCGGTCCAGGAAGCCGAGGACCGTGTCGACGCCGTACTCGCGCCGGTGCGCCGTGAGCACGGAGTGCCCCTTCCCTTCGAATTCGACCGCGAGGAAGCGGTCTCCGAGTTCCCGTCGAAGCGTCGAGAAGCGGGTGCCCGTCGCCGGATCGGTGCGGTAGCGCAGTCCGAGGACCTCGCATCCGCTCTGCTTCACCGCGTCGAGGTCCGCCGGCGACAGCCCGAGGTCAGCGCCCCGTTCCCGTGCTCCTCGGGGCAGCCCGACGGCCGCGGGCAGCGAGGGTTCGGCGACCACCGGGGCGAGCACCGGGGCATCGGCCAGCACCGCGAGGGCGAACCCTCCCGTGAAGCACATGCCGATCACGCCCACCCCGTCGCCGCCGCACTCGTCGTGAAGGTGCCGGGCGAGCCCCCGCAGCCAGCCTGCGATCGGACTCGTGCGACCGCGGGCGAACACCGAGAACTCCCGCCGCACGCAGAACTGCCGGAGGTCGCCCAGCACGTTCGACGCGGAGAAGTCGGCGCCCGGGGTGCCGAAGAGCACAGGCAGCACGACCGTGAAGCCGGAGGAGACCACTTCCTCGGCGAAGACGAGGAGACGGTCATCGATTCCGGGGAACTCGTGGATGATCATCACGCCGCGTCCGGACCCCCGGCGGAACACCTCCCGAGTCTCGCCGACGAAAGTCATCTCCGTGCGTGACCAGCCCTGCAGAGCGTCCATCCCGCCATCGTCCCAGACATCCACGGCACGGGGCCCGTCCCATGCGGATGCGGTTGTGCAAGCGCTTGCGTGGCGCCTCGACAGGCCTCGCCGCCGGGGCATAACCTCGGGGGTATGGACAGCACGCTCGCGTGCCTCGCGGCATGGATGCCCAGGCAGCGGTGGTATGCCGCGAAGGGCAGGCCGCCGAGTCTGCGCCTCGTGGCGTGGTGGGAGCCGCCGGTCGTCGACGGGTCGGCTGAGCCGGCGGATGCCCCCGGCGCCCGCATCCGCACCTTCCTCGTCTCCGACGAGGGCTCGCTGCCCCCGGTGCTGTACCAGATCCCGGTCGTCTCGCGCGCGACCTCGAGTGTCGACGCGTCACCCGATCACATCATCGGGACCCCGGAGCCCGGCACGACGTTCATCGACGGGCCGTTCGATCCCGCGTACACCGCCGCCCTTCTGCAGCTGGCGACCACGGGCGGGCGCGGTACCGGCCCGCAGAGCAGTGTGATCGGCCGGCCGTCGCAGCATCCGCTGGCGCCCGCCGAGCGCATCGCGACGGTCCTGGCCGGGGAGCAGTCGAACACCTCGGTGATCTACCGTTCCGGCGACGGGTCGATGCCCGTCATCTGCAAGGTCTTCCGTCAGCTGCACCCCGGGCTCAATCCCGACATCGAGCTGCAGACCGCACTCGCCGATGCGGGGTCGCCGCATGTTCCGCGCGCGATCGGGTCGATCGAGGGGTCGTGGCCGGACGACGCGACGGCCGACGGCTCGGTGACCGGCTCTCTGGCCTTCGCACAGGAGTTCCTCCCGGGTGTGGAAGACGCGTGGCGCGTCGCCCTGCACGCCGCGGCGCGCGGAGAGGACTTCCGCGTGCGGGCGCACGCGCTCGGCACCGCGACCGCGGAGGTGCACCGTGATCTCGCAGGCCTCTTCCCGACGCAGCCCACGGGTGCGCCCGAGCGCGAGGCGATCGCCGCCACCTGGCGCCGCCGGCTCGCGATCGCGATCGCCGAGGTGCCCGCGATCGCCGAGCGGCGCGACGAGATCGAGGCCGTCTACGACGGTGCGCTCGACGTGGCGTGGCCGGCGCTGCAGCGCATCCACGGCGACTACCACCTCGGTCAGGTCCTCCAGGTGCCCGATCGCGGCTGGGTGCTGCTGGATTTCGAGGGCGAGCCGCTCCGGCCCATGGCGGAACGCGTGCTGCCCGACCTTCCGCTGCGCGATGTCGCCGGCATGCTGCGCTCGTTCGACTACGTCGCCGGCTCGATCCGTCTGGACAACCCCGAACGCTCGCCCGAAGCCGTCCGGGAGTGGGCGCGCGGTGCGCGACGCGCGTTCGTCGAGGGGTATGCGAGCGCTTCGGCCGCCGACCTCGACGTCGGCAGCCGGCTGCTCGCAGCGCTCGAACTGGACAAGGCGGTGTACGAGGCGATCTACGAGTCCCGCAACCGCCCGACGTGGGTCACGATCCCGTTGCGCGCGATCGCCCGTCTCGTCGACAAGCCCGCCACCGTGGCCTGAACCGGCCCGGACACAAGCGGATCAGTCGTCCAGGTCGGCTTCCTCGGGATCGTCTTCCTCGTCGTCCTCGTCGTCCGCCGCGCGTCGGTGCCACTCGTCCCACGAGTCCATGAGCGTCGACACCGCGGCATGGAACCGGCCCGTGGCAGCCCCCGGCGAGGTGTCGCCGAAGTAGTGCGACACCCACTCCTCCAGTCGGGCCACCGCGTCCGGGTCGCCGAGCACGCGGTCCGTCTCGGAGACGATGCCGCCCGCATCCGCCGCATCGAGCCATTCGCACGCCGACAGGTAGCCGTGCATGTCGATCGCGGCTTCGGGGTCCGCCGGGCGCGTCACCAGGAGCGGGCGGTCGGCGGCGAGCCGGTCGTAGACCATCGCCGAGATGTCGACGATCGCGACGTCGGCGGCGGCGAGCTGCCAGCCGAGCTCGGGTCCGTCGTCGAACACGTGGTGGGATGCCGGATCCGCGGCGTTCGCGGCGGCCAGAGCCGCAATGATCCGGCGGTTCGCCGCTCCGTACTCCGTATCGACCACGCCGGAGCGGGGGTGCGGTCGGTAGATCACACGGTGGCGACCGGTCGCCAGGAGCGCATCCACGAGCTGCTCGCCGTGCGAGCGCACCGAGCCGTAGTGCGCCGACGGGCGGTCGCCTTCCCACGTCGGTGCGTACAGCACCACGGTCCGCTCGTCGGGCGTGTACGGCAGCACACCCGAGTAGTGATCGGCCTGCGGCCTGCCGATCTGCACCGTGCGGGCATCGAGGTCGTAGTCCCACAGCACGCGACCGAGACGATCGCGTGCGGCGGCGCCGGCGATGAAGGCGTAGTCGTACGCCTTGTACTGGTTCGTGGTCATGTACATCTTGTCGGACTCGCCGTGGTTGATGAACACGTGCCATCGACGCCCGTAGCGGAACATCTGGAAGTTGCGGGTGTTCTGGTTCACGTACAGCACGACCCGGATGTCCTGCGTCGCGACGAACCGCTCGACGTCGCGCACGGTGGGGACGAACGCGACAGGCAGCGCGTCGTCGGCGATCAGGGCGCGGGCGCCCGTCGGGTTGCGGCTGAGCACGACGACCGGCCACGTGCGGGCCAGATCCGCGAGCGGCTTGTACCACTGCCGGATCTGGTACATGTTGACCGCCCCGTCGGCGAAATAGACCCCGACGCGGAAGTGATGCTCGGGCAGGGGCGCCCGCTCCGAGAGGGTTCGCCGGACCTCCCCGACGGCGGTGCGGTTGCCGACGGCCTTGCGCAGCAGCGTTGCGGCCTTCTTCGTATCCGAGACCAGACCCACATCCTCAGGATACCGACCGGGCCGCGTGACATGATCGACGGGTGCATGTCGCCGAGCCCGGACGCCGAGACGCGCCGGCCGTCGAGGCCGGTGCGGGCGTGAGCTTCGTCATGCCGGTCCTCAACGAACGGGCGTACCTCGAGCGGGCCGTCGAGACCGTCTTGGCGCAGGAGGTGACCGGGCCCATGGAGCTGATCCTGGCCCTCGGACCCTCGACCGACGGCACGACCGAGCTCGCACACGCCCTGGCCGAAGGCGGGCGCGTCGTACTGGTCGACAACCCCGACGCCGACATCCCGATCGGGTTGAATCGCGCGATCCGCGCGGCGCGCTACCCCACGATCGTCCGCGTCGACGCCCACTCCGAGCTCGAACCCTCGTACACGACACGCGCGCTCTCGACCCTCGATCGCGTGGGGGCCGCGAACGTCGGGGGCGTCATGCGCGCCGACGGTCGCTCACCCTTCCAGCGAGCCGTCGCCCGCGCCTACAACTCCCCCATCGGGCTCGGCGGCGGCGCGTACCACGGCGGCACGCACGAGGGCGAGGCGGAGTCCGCCTATCTGGGCGTCATGCGCCGGGAGGTGCTCGAGGAGGTCGGTCTGTTCGACGAGAGCATCCGACGCGGCGAGGACTGGGAGCTGAACCTCCGGATCCGCCGCGCGGGATACCGGGTCTGGTTCGACCCGGCCCTGTCCGTCACCTACTGGCCGCGCGAGAGCTGGTCACGGCTCGCGCGGCAGTTCTCCGCGACCGGCCGGTGGCGCGGCGAGCTCGTCCGCCGGTACGGGCGCGGCAATTCGGTGCGCTTCTTCGCTCCGCCCGCGCTCGTCGTCGCCATCGGGCTCGGCGTCGTGGTCGGCATCCTGCAGCTGACGGGCGTGCTCAGCGGGTGGTGGGCGCTCGCGGCATCCGTGGTCTACCTGCCGGTGATCGCGTACGCGCTGCTCGTCGTCGTCGTCGCGATCGGGCCGGGCGGAGGCCGGGGCTGGCGCGACAAGCTCTGGACCCTCGCCGTGCTGCCCACGATGCATCTCGCCTGGGGGGCGGGATTCCTCGGCGGGCTCATCGGCGGCGCCCACGACACCGTCGACACCTCACGACTGGGTACGCGCAACACCCCGCTGCCCTGACGAGGGTCCTCGACGGTGACCTACGCCTCGACGCGCACGAACCCCTGGTCGATGATGCGGTCGACGACACGCTCGGCGGCATGCCCGTCATCACGGGGATTGAACTTCTCGCGCCACACGGCGTACTTCGCCGCGAACGCGCCCGGGTCTCCGTCGCGGACGGCGTCGACCAGCTCTGCCTGCGTCCGTACGACCGGGCCCGGCGCGTGCGCGGCCAGATCGAAGTAGAACCCGCGCAGCTCCCCCCGATAGTGCTCCATGTCGGGCACGAGGAAGTACATCGGCTTGCCGGTGACGCTGAAATCGAACATGACCGATGAGTAGTCCGTGACAAGGGCATCGGCGACCAGGAGAAGCCGCGACGTGTCCGGGAAGCCCGTGACGTCGACGACGCGCGGGCCCTCGGCATCCCGGCCCGGCAGCAGCGTGCGGGAGTGACCGCGCACGAGGACGACCGAGTCGGTCGCCTCGGCCAGCGCCACCGGATCGACGAAGTCGACCATCTCCGAGCGGTCGTCGCGCCAGGTCGGCGCGTACAGCAGCACGCGCTCGTCGGGTCCGATGCCGAGGGACGCGCGGGTCGCCGCTCCGTCGCCCGTCGTGAGCACGTCGTTGCGCGGGTAGCCCTCGACCCAGACCGGCCGGGTCAGGAAGGCGTACGCCTTGCCGAGGATGCGCGCCGCGTAGGGGTTCTGCGCGAGCAGCACGTTCCAGCGCCGGGACTCCTTGAGCACGGCGGCCATCCGGCGCGGATCGAACCCCGGCCGATGCAGTGCCAGTCTCTTCAGCGGCGTCCCGTGCCAGGTCTGGAGCACCACCTGGCCGGGCCGGCGCGAGAAGGTGCGGCGCAGCCAGTCGTTGACCACCAGAAGCCGGGCCGACCCGCGCGCCCGCCACCACTCCGGGCTGCCGTCCACGACCGGCACAGCGCCCTCAGGGACCTGGACCGACAGGTCGACGACGCTCCAATAGCGGGTGACTCCGGGAGCACGGCGCGCGAGTTCGCGGTCGATCGCGAGCGGATTGCAGCTCGCGTTGCGCCCGTAGAAGCTCTCGAAGAACACCGCGTTCTCGAGTGCGGCGGGGCGCGTCGCGTATCGCCGGTCGAGCGCGGCCTGTCCCTCGCCGGAGTCGTACGCGGGGTCGATCGGCGGGCCGATCTCAAGGACGGAGCTGTCGAGCGACGCGCGCAGCGTGCCCAGCTGGGTCAGGGGAACGGATGCCGGGGGGTCGATGCTCTCGCCCTCGGAGGGCTGGATCTGCAGCTCGTACACACCCGCCGGCAACGGCAGCGACGCGCCGCCCCACCGTGACGCGCGCAACGGGAGCACCGCCCGCCAGGTCTTGCCCCGCCCGGTGATCGCAGCCACGGCGCGCGCGCGGGGTCCGACCAGTTCGACCGACCGCGGCCGGGCACCCGATCCCGAGACGATCAGAGTCGCGCCTCCGTCGCTGGAGAAGCGGGCGTCGGTCATCGGGTTCCCTCCGTCGTCGGTGCCGGATCGGTGCGTCGCGCGGCGCGGCGCTCCGCCAGGATCGCACGGTACACCCTCTCGGTGTTGCGGCCGTCGCGATGCGCGTGCACGCGGCTGCTGAGGCGTTCGGCGGCCCGGATGCGCCGCGCGCGCTCCGCGGAATCGCCGAGGACGGCATCCAGCTGCTGCGCCGCCTGCGTCCACTCCGTCGCCCAGTCGCTGCCCGCCACGTCGGCGTACGAGCCGTAGAAGCCGCGCGTGCGCGCGTAGCCGTCGACGTCGGGAGCGAGGAAGACGACGGGCAGCGGGACGAGCGCCGAGTCGAACGCCAGCGACGAGTAGTCGGTCACGAGCGCATCCAGGCCCGGCAGCAGAGGCGTGACGTCGGCGACGACGTCGCTGCCGAGCGCGACGACGCGCTCCGTCGGGAACGGCGGAGCGTAGTCGCCCGCCCCGAGCGGATGCGAGCGGACCAGCAAGACCGCGCGATGGCGCTCGAGCACCTGCACGATGCCTCTCCACTCCTCGGCCGAGGGGATCGCCGGGTCGGCAGCGCCGTCCCGCCAGGTCGGCGCGTACAGCACGAGGGGCACGGAGGGGTCGAGGATGCCGGTGGCGTGCGAGATCGCCGCGCGGGCCGACGACCGGCGCGTGACCGGATCGCCCGCGGACAGCACGTCGACGCGCGGCTCACCGGTCATCGGCACCCGCGCGTCGGGCAGTCCGAACGCCGATTCGAGGCGCCCGCGCGCGAGGTGGGACGCGGCGGGCAGGATGCGGATGCGGCGGGCGGCGCCGCGGTACATGAGGCCGAGCGCCGAGCGCACGGCGCGCGAACGCGGCAGGATGCCGCTGCGCAGCGTCTCGCGCGAGTCGAGTCCGATGCGCTTGAGCGGGATGCCGTGCCACAGTTGCACGATGAACGCACCCGACACGGCGTAGCGGTTCACGTCGCCGAATCCGTGCGTCACGACGACCACCGCGGCACGCGCGGTCAGCCAGAACCCGCGCGGCGAGCGCTTGAACGCATACGGGATGCCGCGGGCCGCGGCATCCTTCGCCTCCCGCGAAGAGCCCACCAGCCACACCGCCGGATGCCCGCGATCGGCGACGAGGTCCCACAGCGCGAGCGCGCCGTCGCCGATTCCGGCGCCGCAGCCGAAGACCCAGGCATCGCTCCGGCGCGGGATCACGAGAGTGAGGAGGCGTCCTAGCGCGTACAGCGGGATGCCGGCGATCTTGCGCGCGTTCCCCGCACCGAACGAGAAGGACGCCACCCCGCGACTCTATCGCGGGGTGGCGTCTCGACCTGTGCGGGTCCCTTCACCGGCCCGTGACTGAATCGCGGGGTGGCGTCTCGACCTGCGCCGGTCCCTTCACCGGCCCGCGACTCCATCGCGGGGTGGCGTCCGGACGTGTGAGAGTCCGCCTACTGGGTGAGCTCGCCGAGCGTGACGTCGACCGTCTGGCTCTTGCCGTCGCGGACGAAGGTCACCGTCGCGTCGCTGCCGGCGGCCGCCGCGCGCACCTGCGCGGTCAGGTCGGTGGCATCCGTGACGGGCACGTCATTGAACGACGTGACGACGTCGCCCTCCTGCAGCCCTGCAGCCGCTGCGGCGCCGCCCTCGATGACCTCGGCGATGTAGGCGCCGGTGGTCGTCGACCCCTCGACGCTCGCGGCGTCGCGCACGCTGGCACCGAGAAGGCCGTGCGTCGCCGCGCCGTTCTCGATGATCTCGTCCGTGACCCGCTTGACGATGTTCGACGGGATCGAGAAGCCGACGCCGATCGACCCCGCCTCACCGGTCGATCCGCCCGCCGTCGCGATCGCGACGTTGATGCCGATGAGCTGGCCCTCCTCGTCGACGAGCGCGCCGCCCGAGTTGCCCGGGTTGATCGCCGCGTCGGTCTGGATGACCGCGATCGAGATGGACTCGGTCGCCGTCTGGGACTGCGCGTCTCCCTCGCCGAAGTCGAAGAAGAACGGCGGGGTCTGACCTTCGTCCTGAGGAGTCTGACCGTCGCCCTCCGACCCGTCACCGGTGTCGCCCTGCGATCCGTTCGAGTCGGGCACCGCCGACGACGCGATCTGGATCGACCGGTTCAGGGCGCTGACGATTCCGGTCGTGACCGTGTTGGAGAGCCCGAGGGGCGCACCGATCGCGATCGTCTGGTCGCCGACGTTCAGGTCCGAGGAATCCGCGAACTCGATCGGGGTGAGCCCCTCGGCGTCGACGAGCTTGATGACCGCGAGGTCGTACGTCGGGTCGGTGCCGACGACCTCGGCGTCGTACACGCGTCCGTCGGACGTGGTGACGCGGATCGTCGCGTCGGAGGTCGCGCCGTCGAGAGTGACGACGTGAGTGTTCGTCACGACGTATCCGTCGCTCGTGAGCACGACGCCGGAGCCGGTGCCCGCGCCGTTCGTGCCGGTCGCCTCGATCGTCACGACGCTCGGAAGCACCTTGCCGGCGATCGCGGTGGTCTGATTGACGGAGTCGCTGTTGTTCACCGTGACGGTCGCCGGACCCGCGGCGGGACTCGTGCCGGCCGGCGTGAACAGGTTCACTCCGGCGTAGGCGCCACCGAGGCCGGCGGCACCACCGACGATCGCGGCGGCCACGATCAGTCCGACGACCTTGCCGGCGCCCGCCTTCTTCTTTCCAGCGGCGTCCGTCGGCACCGTGCCGGTCGGGGTGCGCTCGAACGGCACGGTCGGCTGCGTCTGGTTCTGCCCTGCCGCGGCGCCGAACGACGACGCGTACGCGGGAGCAGCTCCGGGCTGCCCGGCGTAGGTCTGCGCGCGCGGCGGACCGTACGGCGGGTAGGCCGGATAGCCGGCGGGCGCACCCGACTGCTGCGACGCGTGCGGCGCCTGCCAGCCGTGGGCGGCGGGCTGAGCCGGCGCGACGGGCTGCACGGGCGCGGGCGGCTGCGGCGGCACGACGGGCGCGGACTGCGCGGGCGTCTGCGCGCCGGACTCGACCGGGCGCTCGGCCGGGGACTCGGGGGTGGATTCTGCGGGGCGCTCGCCCTCGGTCTCGCTCATGGTGTGCTCCTTCTGCCGACCACTGACCACTGTGCTGCCGGATTCTGTGCGTTTCTTATGCCGCGGATGGGGGTCGACTATGCGAGTAGCGTGAACCGGATGCGAGTTCTCCCCGGCGCCTGGCGCCGCACGGCCACCGGCGCCGGCCTTATCGACGCCGACGGAACCACCCGCCCCACCATCTTCGCGGAGATGTCGGCTCTCGCGGCCCGAACCGGCGCGATCAATCTCGGTCAGGGCTTCCCCGACGAGGACGGGCCGGCCGAAGTGCTCGAGGCGGCGCGCGCGGCGATCGCCGACGGGGTGAATCAGTATCCGCCCGGTCGGGGCATGCCCGACCTGCTGGATGCCGTCGCCGAGCATCAGGGTCGCTTCTACGGCCAGCAGCTCGACCCGGCACGCAATGTGATCGTCACCGCGGGGGCGACCGAGGCTCTGGCAGCGTCCCTGCTGGCGCTCGTGGACGGACCGGATGACGAGATCGTGGTGTTCGAGCCGTACTACGACTCGTACGGCGCGGTGGTCGCGCTCGCGGGCGCCCGGCTTGTTCCGGTTCCGCTGCGCTGGCCGGATTTCCAGCCCGACCTCGCGCAGCTGCAGGCCGCCGTGACCGATCGCACGCGCGTGATCCTCGTCAACGACCCGCACAACCCCACCGGCGCGGTGTTCGATCGGGCGGTGCAGGAGGAGATCGTGCGCCTCGCGGAACGCCACGACGCCGTGATCGTGACCGACGAGGTGTACGAGCACCTCGTCTTCGACCAGCCGCACGTGCCGATCGCGACCCTGCCCGGGGCATGGGAGAGGACGGTGACGATCTCGTCGGCCGGGAAGACGTTCTCGACCACCGGTTGGAAGATCGGATGGATCGCCGGCCCCGCCGACCTGGTCGATGCCGTGCTGGCCGTCAAGCAGTACCTGACCTATGTGAACGGAGCGCCGTTCCAGCCCGCGATCGCCGCGGGCCTTCGCCTCCCCGAGTCCTTCTTCGACTCGGTGGCCGGGACGATGCGGGACAAGAGCCGCCTGCTGGGCGCCGGACTGCGCGCCGCCGGGCTGGAGATCTCCGTGCCGTCCGGCTCGTACTTCACCGTGGCGGATGCCGCGCCGCTGGGCGCGACGGACGCGGCCGAGTTCTGCCGCTCGCTTCCCGAGCGGGCCGGAGTGGTGGCGATCCCGCTCACCGCGTTCGTGGGTGCCGAGCACCGCTCCGACTACGCGACCCTCGTGCGCTTCGCGGCCTGCAAGCGCGTCGAGGTGCTCGAGGAGGCGGCATCCCGGCTGTCCCGTCTGGCTTCGTGAGGACGGCGGGCGAGTCTGCGCACCGCCGAGCGACTATTCGCGCGGCGCGATCCTGAGCCGGCGCAGGCGGAGCGCGGGATTCACGCGGCGCACGCGCCCGATCGCCTCGGCGTCCAGGTGTGCGACCACCACGTCGGTCCCCGTGCCGATCGCGGCGATCTCGACCCCCTGCGGGTCGACGATCATCGAGTTGCCGACCCCGAGCGGCGGCGGGTGATCCGCCGCAGCCACGAAGACGGTGTTCTCGATCGCCCGGGCGTGGACCAGCGTGCGCCAGTGGTGCTCCTTGAGCGGTCCGCGCACCCACTCCGCCGGAACGAGGAAGACCTCGGCGGACGCGTCGGCCAGCACCCGCCCGACTTCGGGGAAGCGCAGGTCGTAGCAGGTCATCAGACCGAACCGGAGTCCATTGCGCTCGAAGGTCTCGGGCGGGGCGAGTTCGCCGGGCTCGACCCAGTCCGACTCGCGCTGGCCGAACGCGTCGTAGAGGTGGAGCTTGCGATAGCGGGCGAGCAGTCCGGTGGCATCCACCGCCACGACCGTGTTGCGCACCCGCCGCCCGTCGTCGGCCTTCTCCAGCAGGCCGGCCACGAGCACCGCTGACGTCGATGCCGCGACCTCGGTGAGCGCGCGCACGAACGGGCCGTCGATCTCCTCGGCGTTCGCGGCGAGCGAGTCGTCGAACGGGTCGACGAAGTAGCTCGCGTACTCGGGGAAGACGATCACCTCGGCGCCTCGGCCCGACGAGGTGCGCGCGAGCTGTCCGATCGTGTCGAGATTTGCGCCCTTGTCCGCCGACGGCGCGAACTGGGCGACCGCGACACCGGTGGTGCGGGGAGCGGCCGGGGTCATCGTCCACTCCGCGGGAGCCGGGAACGGATGGCGAGCGGCGCCGCGACCCAGAGCGCGATGATGACGACACTCAGTGCGATGACCGACACGATCGCAGCCTGCGAGTCCACGACGACGTCGAACACGAACCCGACCACGCCCACCAGCAGCACCGACACCGTCACGAGCGCGGTGATGAGCGCGGCGTGACCGTACGAGACGACCTCGCGTTTCGCGCCCTGCCGGAACAGGATGCGATGCAGCGACACGGGCGCGAGGGCGACGATGGACGAAAGGGCCGAGAGCACCACCAGCGCGAGATACATTGCGCGCTGCGGCGACGTCAGGTCGGAGAAGGCCGGCTGGAACGCGAGTGCCAGCAGGAATCCGGTCAGGATCTGGGTGCCGGTCTGCATGACGCGCAGCTCCTGGAGCACCTCGGTCCAATTGCGATCGGCGCGTTCGGGAGGCGTCTCGTCGCGCAGATCGCGCAGATCGTCTGCCGGGTCGGTATCGCGCTCGGGAGACATGCCCTCATCCTCCCGTGCCGCGCATCGGAGCGGCAAGCGCGTGCGGGCGGCTCGGAGGCTCCGGAAAGCGTGCTAGGCTTTTCTCTTGTGCCGCGGGGTGGAGCAGCTCGGTAGCTCGCTGGGCTCATAACCCAGAGGTCGCAGGTTCAAATCCTGTCCCCGCAACGAAGAGAAGGCCCTCGGATCCGTCCGAGGGCCTTCTTCGTACCATGCGCAGACCCCCGGCGTCGACCCTCGGGCACCCCCGGCTCGGTAATGTGGACACCCTCTCGAAACCCCTTGTACTATCGTGCAAAGGAGATCGCTAGGCAAACTAGCGAATTGAAGGAGGAACCATGATCGACGCCGACCACGTTGTCCTCCTCGACGATGAGGGACGGGCGATCGGCACCGCGCCCAAGAGCAGCGTGCACGGATTCGACACCGCGCTCCACCTGGCCTTCTCGTGCCATGTGATGAACGACGACGGGCAGGTGCTCGTCACACGGCGCGCCCTCGGGAAGAGCACATGGCCCGGTGTGTGGAGCAACTCGTTCTGCGGACACCCCAAGCCCGCGGAGCCCGTGCTCGCCGCGGTCCACCGCCGCGCGGAGTACGAGCTGGGAATCACCCTGACCGACATCGAGCTCGCGCTGCCGCTGTTCCGCTATCGCGCGGTCGACACGAGCGGGATCGTCGAGCACGAGGTGTGCCCCGTCTACACCGCTCGGACCTCGGATGTGCCCGAACTGAACCCCCTCGAGGTCGTCGACGCGAAGTGGGTGGACCCCCTCGACCTCGGCACGTCGCTCGCCGCCACGCCGTGGGCCTTCAGCCCCTGGCTCGTCCTGCAGGCCGAACAGCTGCACCTCTTCGACTCCGAGCCGGTGGCGCAGCGACGACGAGCATCATGATCCCGCCCGCCACCCGCACGGCCATCGACGAGGCGATCGATGACTCGCTGCGGCGGATCGGCCATCGTGCCGGCGAGCTGGGCGGAGGGTTCGAGCAGCTTGCCGCGTCGATGCGGCGCGCCACGTCGGGCGGCAAGAGGCTCCGTCCGGCCCTGGTGGCTGCGTGCTTCACCGCGTTCGACGGCGACAGCGACGACTTCCCCGCGCTCTTCTCGGTGGCCGCCGCCTTCGAGCTGCTGCACACCGCGTTCGTGATCCACGACGATGTGATCGACCACGACACCGTCCGTCGCGGCATCCCGAACGTCGCGGGCGAATTCCGCGTGCGCGCCCGGGAGCGGGGTGCCGACGCGGCGGGCGCCGCCGTCCTGGGCGATGCGGCTGCGATCCTGGCCGGAGATCTGCTGTTGCACGAGGCATCCCGGCTGATCGCCCTGGCCGATGTCTCGCTGCCCGTGCGGGCGCGGCTCTTCGACCTGCTCGATGACGCGATGTACGTCTCCGCTGCGGGTGAGCTCGCCGACGTCGAGAACGCCGTCGCGCCCGACTACGCCGAGGCCGAGGCCATCTTCGACGCCACGTTCAACAAGACCGCGGTGTACTCCTTCAGCGCCCCGCTGTGCGCCGGGGCGGTGCTCGCGGGAGCTCCCGATGGCGCGGTCGCCGCGCTCGAGGCCCAGGGCGGCCGGCTGGGGCTCGCGTTCCAGCTCGTGGACGACCTGATCGGGGCGTTCGGCTCGTCCGAGCAGGCCGGACGCGACGAAGGCGGCGACCTCCGCGAGTCCAAGCGCACTCCCCTGATCGCGCTGGCCCGTGAGACCCCGACCTGGTCGCGCGTGAACGACGCGCTCGCGGTGGCCCACACCGGACCCATCGCGGTGCGGGAGGCGCAGCTCGCACTCGAGGAGAGCGGTGCCCGTCTGCGCCTGCGTGCTCTGATCGGCGATACGCTCGACAGTGTGCGCAGCGCCGCGGAGGAGCCGGGATTCCCGATCCAGGCGCGCCCGCTCATCTGCGAGTTGGCGGATCGGGTCGAGGAGCGCATCCCGTGAGCTCTGAGCCGACCGGGCTCGCTCTGTACGATCGCACAGCGCAGGATGCCGCCGCCGCCGTCATCGCGGCCTACTCGACCTCCTTCGGCCTGGCGACGCGCCTGCTCGGCCCCCGACCGCGCCCTCACGTGCGCAACATCTACGCGCTCGTGCGGATCGCCGACGAGATCGTCGACGGCCCGGCCGCGGCTGCCGGCCTGGATGCCGAGGCCGAGCGGAGCGTGCTCGACGACCTAGAAACAGAGACCGCCGCTGCGATCGCCCGAGGCTTCAGCTCGAACCTGATCGTGCACGCGTTCGCCCGCACCGCGCGCGAGTGCGGAATCGACGACTCCCTGACCGGTCCGTTCTTCGCGTCGATGCGCACCGACCTCTCGACGCTGCGCCACGATTCCGCGTCGCACGACGACTACGTCTACGGTTCGGCCGAGGTCGTGGGACTCATGTGCCTCCAGGTGTTCGTGAACGCCGGGAAGCCGCATCCCTCGCCCGCGCCGGCCGATCTCGTGGAGGGTGCGCGACGGCTCGGAGCAGCTTTCCAGGACGTGAACTTCCTGCGCGATCAGGACCACGACGAGGGGGCGCTGGGGCGGGACTACCTCGGGCTCGCCTCGGGCTCCGCGCGTCGCGAAGAGGTGCTCGATCGCATCGACTCCGACCTGGCGGCTGCGGCCGCGGTCATCCCCCGGCTGCCGGCGGACTGCCGCCGCGCGGTGACCGCCGCGCACGACCTGTTCGCGGCTCTGTCGATGCGTCTGCGCCGCGACGCCACGCCGGACGAACGCGTGCGCGTTCCCGACCCGGTCAAGGCCACGCTCGCCGCGCGGGCATGGCTGGGGTTCGCACCACGTCAGTACCGCGCGACCCGTGCCCGCGCATGACCGACCCAGACCGATCGACGGAGGAGAGCGAATGACGGACGAGCCGAAGGGATCCGCGGTCGTCATCGGGGCCGGGATCGCGGGACTTGCCACGGCGGCGCTCCTGGGCGCCGAGGGATGGCGCGTCACCGTCCTGGAGGCCCGCGACGAGCTCGGCGGCCGCGCCGGATCCTGGCAGCACGAGGGATTCCGGTTCGACACCGGCCCGAGCTGGTATCTGATGCCCGAGGTGTTCGACCACTTCTTCCGGCTCCTCGGCACGAGCGCCGAGCGCGAGCTCGATCTCGTCCGGCTCGACCCGGCCTATCGCGTCTACACCGACCCCGCGGCCGCCGAGCCGCATCCGCCGACCGACGTGCGGTCGGGCCGCGCGGAGTCCACCGCGCTGTTCGAGAGCATCGAGCCGGGCGCGGGGGCGAGGCTCGACGAGTACCTCGACTCCGCCGCCGACGCGTACGAGCTGTCGGTCTCGCGCTTCCTCTACGACACCTACGAGACGACCGCGGGCCTGCGCGACCCGGCGCTCCTGCGCCGCGCCGGTCAGCTCGCGCCGCTGCTGACCCGCACCCTCGCAAGCCATGTCGACCGTCGTTTCCGCGATCCCCGCCTGCGGCAGATCCTCGGGTACCCCGCGGTGTTCCTCGGCGGCTCGCCCTACGGTGTTCCGAGCCTGTACCACCTCATGAGTCACCTCGACCTGGATGACGGCGTGCTGTACCCCCGCGGCGGTCTCGTCGAGGTGATCCGCGCGGTGGAGCGCCTCGCGCGCGCGAACGGCGCGACGATCCGCACGTTGAGCGAGGTCGTCGAGATCACCACGTCGGATGCGGTCGCGACCGGTGTCCGCCTCGCCGACGGTGAGGTGCTCTCCGGCGACCTCGTGGTCTCGACCGCCGATCTGCACCATACCGAGACCCAGCTGCTGCCTCCGGCTCTGCAGACGTACCCGGAGAAGTGGTGGAGCAAGCGCACCCCCAGCCCCGGCGCGCTGCTGCTCCTGCTCGGCGTGGAGGGATCGCTCCCCCAGCTCGCTCACCACACGCTCTTGTTCGCCGAGGACTGGCGGGCCAACTTCGACGACATCTTCTCGTCGCCGACCCGCATCCCCGACCCAGCGTCGCTCTACGTCTGCAAGCCGAGCGCGACGGACTCGGGCGTCGCCCCCGACGGCATGGAGAACCTGTTCGTGCTCGTGCCGGTCCCCGCCGACCCCTCGATCGGCCACGGCGGCGTCGACGGCGACGGCGACGCATCGGTCGAGCGCGCCGCCGACCGGGTGATCGAGCAGATCTCGCGGTGGTGCGACATCCCCGATCTCGCGGATCGCATCGTCGTGCGCCGCACGATCGCCCCCGGCGACTTCGCCGCCGATCTTCACGCGTGGCGAGGCAATGCGCTGGGGCTCGCGCACACGCTCGGCCAGAGCGCGATGTTCCGGCCCCGCAACGCGTCGCGCAAGGTCCGCGGGCTGTCGTACGCGGGCGCGTCGGCACTCCCCGGCATCGGCCTGCCGATGTGCCTGATCTCGGCGGAGCTGGTCGTCAAGCGGCTGCGTGGCGACCGGACACCGGGTCCGCTGGCCGAGCCCGCCTGGGTCTGACGTGCCGGGACTGTACCTCCTCGCAATCCTCATGTCCGCCGCCGGCATCGCCGCACTCGACGCCCGGTGGCGCCTGGCGGCCTGGCGGGATCCGCGACGCACCGCGGTCGCGGTCGGCGTGGGCACCGCGTTCTTCCTGGTGTGGGATGCCGTGGGCATCGCGACCGGCATCTTCGTGAAGGGCGGCAGTCCGCTGCTGCTCGGAATCGACCTCGCGCCGCACCTGCCCCTCGAGGAACCGGTCTTCCTCGCGTTCCTCTGCTACCTCGGACTGGTCGCCTGGGCTGCCGCGCTGCGGATGCTCGCGCGGCGGGACGCCCGCCGCGCGTCGGGAGGCGAGGAGAGGTGACCTACGCGCTCATCATCGTCCCGTTCCTGATCGCGACGCTCGCCGTCACCCTGGCCACGGTGCGCCGACCCGCGTTTCGGCGGAGAATGGTGGCATCGGTACTGTCGGCCGTCGTCCTCCTCGCCCTGACCGCGGTGTTCGACAACGTCATGATCGCCGCCGACCTGTTCACGTATCCCGACGAGCACCTGAGTGGTGTGCGCATCGGTCTCGCACCCCTGGAAGACTTCTCTTACCCGCTGTGCGCCGCGTTCCTCGTCCCGGCCGTCTACACGCTGAGCAAGCGGCGCACCGATCGAGAGGACACGGCATGAGCGACGCGCAGACGCTCCGCCCCGGCGCGGTCCTCTCGCAGCTGTTCGTCGCCTCGCGGCCGGTGAGCTGGATCAACACGGCCTACCCGTTCGCGGCGGCCTATCTCCTGACGACCCGCCAGGTCGATCTCACGTTGATCATCGGGACGCTGTTCTTCCTGATCCCCTACAACCTCGCGATGTACGGCATCAACGACGTCTTCGACTACGAGAGCGACCTGCGCAATCCGCGCAAGGGCGGCACCCACGGGGCGGTGCTGGATCGCCGGATGCACCGCGTCACGCTGTGGGCGTCCGGCCTGAGCTGCGCGCCCTTCCTCCTGTACCTCGGCGTGGTGGGCTCGCCGTGGTCGTGGCTCGTCCTCGGGACCAGCATGTTCTTCCTGGTGTTCTACAGCGCTCCGCCCCTGCGTCTGAAGGAGGTGCCGTTCGCGGACTCCGTCACCTCCAGCATCCACTTCTTCTCCCCCGCCGTGTACGGGCTCGTCCTGGCCGGCGCGGTCTGGACGTGGCAGCTCGCCGCGGTGATACTCGCCTTCGCCCTCTGGGGTGTCGCGTCGCACGCGTTCGGAGCCGTGCAGGACGTCGTCGCCGATCGGGAGGCGGGCATCTCCTCGATCGCAACCGCCCGCGGGGCGCGGTGGACGGTCTGGTTCGCCCTGGTCTGCTACGGCGCCGCCGCGGCGGTCATGCTGACCACGCCGTGGCCCGGGCCGCTGGCCGCGCTGATCGCCCTGCTCTACATCGCGACCGTATGGCCGTTCCGCGGCATCACCGACGCGACCGCCGAGCGCGCCACGGTCGGCTGGCGCCGGTTCCTCTGGGTCAACCAGATCGCCGGCGCAGGAGTCACCCTGCTGCTGATCTGGCAGTGGATGCTGACCTCCTGAGCCGGCGACCCGGGACTACTGCTCCCCGAGGGCGATGAGCTTCTCGACCGCGGCGGTGAGCCGCTCGTCCGCCTCGGCGAACGCGGTGAGGTCACCGGCCTGCAGCGCCGCCTGACGATCCAGCATCGCCTGCTGCGCGTCCTGCAGGGCCGCCTGGTACTCGTCGGTCGGCTGGGTCGGCTCGGTGGGCTCCGTCGGCTCGGTGGTCTCTCCCGGCGTGGGGGTCGGTCCCGGAGTCGGCGTCACGTCGGCATCACCGGTGTCGACACCGGAGTCTCCGCCGAACAGCACGTCCAGCGCTTCGTTCAGCGTGTCCTCGAACGCGACCTCGTTGCCGAACGCCACCAGCACCTTCTGCAGCTGCGGCAGCTGCGTCCCGCTGGACGCCTGCACGAAGACGGGCTGCACGTACAGCAGACCGCCACCGACCGGCAGCGTCAGCAGGTTGCCGTTGATCACCTCGGACTGCCCCTGTTTGAGCAGGTTGATCTGCGACGAGATCAGCGGATCGGAGTTGAAGGTGTTCTGCACCTGACCCGGCCCCGGGATCGTCGTGTCGGCATCCACGACGAGCATGCGCAGCTTTCCGTAGTCCGCACTCTTCTTGCCCGCTTCCGAGCCCGCGTTCGAGTCGACCGCGAGGTAGCCCATGAGGACGTTGCGGGATGCCGTCCCCTCGGAGGCGGGGATGAAGCTCGTGAACATCGAGTACGTCGGAGCGTCCTGGCCAGGCATCTGCATCGTCAGGTAGTACGGCGGCTGCAGGACGGTGTCCAGCTGCGGGTCGTTCGGCGTCTGCCACGCGTTGTCGCGCTGGTAGAACGACTGGGCGTCATCGACGTGGTACACCCCGAGCGCGTAGCGCTGCACCTTGAACAGATCGGTCGGGTAGCGCACGTGACTCATCAGGTCGCCGGACATCTCGCTGATCGGCTTCACCGTCGACGGGTACACGTTCTGCCACGACTGCAGCACCGGGTCCTGGTCGTCCCACGCGTACAGCGTCACCTTGCCGTCATAGGCGTCGACCGTGGCCTTCACCGAGTTGCGGATGTAGTTGATGTTGTCCAGCGCGAAACGCTGCGCGGTGGTGTTGGAGTCCGAGATCGCCTGCTGCAGGCTGACGGTGGTGGAGTACGGGTAGTTCGCGCTCAGCGTGTACCCGTCGATGATCCACACGATCCGGCCGTCGACGACGCTCGGATACGGGTCGCTGTCCAGAGTCAGGTACGGCGCGGCCTTCTGCACGCGCAGGCTCGGGTTGCGGTCGTAGAGGATCTGGGAGTCCTCGTTGACGTTGTCCGAGAACAGGATCTGCTCCGACTGGAACTTCAGGGCGTAGATCAGACGGTTGAAGACGTTCCCCACGCTCGGTCCGCCGTCCCCGTCGAACGTCGTCTTGGTCTCGCTCGCACCGTCGGCTCCGGTCGGGTAATCGAGCTCGACCGGGTCGGTGCCCTCGGGTGCGCCCACGATCGAGTAGGTCGGCGAGAATTCGCCGAAGTAGACGCGCGGCTGGAAGTCCTCCTGATCGGACAGGAAGCCCGCAGCCGGAATGCCGCGCTCGAGGAAGACCGGGTCGCCGTCGGTCGTGCGGTCGTTGCCCTTCGCCGCGACGAGGCCGTAGCCGTGCGTGTAGACGAGCGTGGTGTTCTGCCACGAGGCCGCCGCGCCGAGCTGGTCCATGTTGAGCTCGCGCACCGAGACCACCGTGTCCTGCGAGACGCCGTCGATCGCGTAGCGGTCGACATCCAGCGGGTCGGCGAACTGGTAGTAGCCGCGGAACTGCTCGAGCTGGCGCACCGTCGGGCTGATGACGGCCGGGTCCATGATGCGGATCTGCGCCGTCGTGGCAGCATCCTCGCGCAGCTGGTTCTGCTCGACGTCGGTCACTGCCTGGAAGTTCGTCTTCTCGAGACCGTCGATCCCGTAGGCGGCCTGGGTCATGTCGATGCCGCGCTGGTAGTACTCGCGCTCGAGGGCGAGCTGGTTCGGGCGCACCTGGAACGTGTTGACGACCCAGGGGTAGCCGATCCCGACGACGATCGCCGAGACGACCAGGAGCGCGGTCGCCAGCAGCGGATAGCGCCAGCGGCCGATCACGGCCGTGACGAAGAAGAGGATCGCGACGATCACCGCGACCACGGCGAGGATCGTCTGCCCGGGGATGATCGCATTCACGCCGGTGTACCCGGGGCCGGTGATCCGGTCGCCGGGCTCGACGAGGGTCTTGTAGCGGTCGAGCCAGATGCTGGCGCCCTGCACGAGCAGGTACAGTCCGGCGAGCACCGCGAGCTGGATGCGGGCGGCCTTGGAGATCCGCAGCTCGCGCTGGCCGATGCGCACCGAGCCGTACAGGTAGGACACCAGAGCCGTGACGAGCAGGCACACCAGCAGCACGGCGGAGATGAACCCGAGCAGTGCGCTGTAGAACGGCATCGCGAACAGGTAGAAGCCTGTGTCGAGGTGGAACTGCGGGTCGGTCGTGTCGGTCGCGACCCCGTTGAACCACAGCCAGGTCGTCTCCCACTGGGCCGACGCCGCGAAGCCGGAGAAGAACCCGAAGAAGATCGGGATGCCCCACATCGCGAGGCGCCGCAGCGGCTCGACGACCTCCTGGTAGCGGTCCAGCTGGGAGCTCAGCCGCGCATACACGGGTCGGAGCCGGTAGGCGAGCTGGATCGCGAGCCACACCGGGACGGCCATCCCGACGAATCCGACCAGGAACATCACGACGCGCGCCACCCACTGCGTCAGCAGCACGGACTGGAAGCCGAGCTGTGCGTACCACTGCCAGTCGGCGTAGAGGTTGGCGAAGACGAAGAACGCCACCACGAGGGCGGCGATGATCGCAAGCGAGATGGCGATGATCCGTCGGGTGCGGGAGGGCGTGGCCGGGGCCGGCGCTGAGGTCGTGGTCACCCCTCAATCCTAGGCGGGCCGTTCTGGACGTATGCCGTGCAGCGGGCGAACACCCGCCGGGAGTCGTCTCAGGTGCGGCAGGTGGGCAGGTCGGCGAGGTCGCCCCCCTCGCGCACTCCCTCGAGCACATCGAGGGCGTCGTCGAGGGTGCCCACCGAGAACACCCGGAGACCCGCCGGCACGTGACCGACGACTTCGTCGCAGTTGTCCTCGGGCGCGAGGAACACGTCGGCGCCGGCGCCCACTGCGCCCCACATCTTCTGCCGGATGCCGCCGATCGGGCCGACGACCCCGGCGGCATCGATCGTGCCGGTGCCGGCGATCGTCTCGCCGCCGTTGAGCTCGTCCGGGGTGAGGGTGTCGATGATCCCGAGGGCGAACATCATCCCCGCGCTCGGACCGCCGACGTTGTTGAGCTGGATCGTGACGTCGATCGGGAAGTCGAAGTCGTTCGTGAGGGTGATGCCCAGCAGCCACAGGGTCTCGCCGTCGACCTCGGACTCCTTCGGCGTGACCGAGACGGTCTGCTCCTCGCCGTCGCGCTCGATCGTCAGCTCGATCGGGTCCCCCTCGCCCGCGTTGACGATCTCGCGCAGTTCGGAGGCTCCCGCGACCGGCGTGCCTTCCGCGGCGATGATCACATCGCCCTCTTCGAGCACGCCCGCGGATGCCGCATCCTTCGTGAACGAGTAGACGGTCAGCTGGGGATCGACGTCGTAGCCGAGCTCGGTGAGAGCGGCTGCGGTCGCCTCCTTCTGCGAGTCGACCATCATCGCGGCGCTCTCCTCGTTGCGCTGCTCCGTGGTCTGACCCTCGGGGTAGACGGTGTCGATCGGCAGCACGGCGCGGCTGGGATCGAACCAGGCGGTGGCCAGTTCGAACCACGACGGGGTGCGCTCGCGGTTGCCGACGACCTGGACGGTCAGCAGATCGAGCGCGCCCGCGGTCGGGTAGGTCCGCGCACCCTCGACCGAGATGAGAGAAACCTGCGTGCCCTGGGTCGACTCGGTCGTGCCGAGCGTGTTGTACACGGGACCCGGCTGCTGGATGACGTACGACGTGGGCAGGAACGTGATCACCAGCAGCACGGCGAGGGCGACCGTCAATGCCCAGACGCCGACGACGGTCCCTCGCGACAAGCGCTTGCGGGGCGCGGGCGCGACCGTCACGTTCTCGTCGAACAACGTCACGAGGGACCTTTCTCTGCCTGGTCGTTCGCGACCGGCGTAAGGGTGAAGGGTCCGTGCCGGGAAGTGCGATGATCCGTGCGACTAGCGTAGATGGCGAGCTCATGACCCGGCTGAAAGGCGGCTGAAGTGGCAGAGTCCGACCGCGAGGACGATCAGAGCCCCGAGGAGCAGTTCCAGGAGCTGATCAGACAGCTGTTCGGCGGAGCCGGAACCGACGTCGACCCGGAGCAGCTCGCGCAGCTGTCGGGTATGGGCATCGACCCGGCCATGATGCAGACCGTGATGCAGCACCTGCAGGGCGCCTTCGCGAGTTCCGCCGGCGGCGAGGGCATCTCGTGGGACATGGCGAAGCGGCAGGCGCTGCACATCGCGAACCAGGACGGCCTGGGCATCACCGACGGTCAGCGCACCGACCTCGATCAGGCGTTCTCGCTGGCGTCGCTCTGGCTCAGTGAGGCCACGACGATCTCGGACCTCCCGGCCCCGCCGCGCACCCTCACCCGCGGCGGCTGGGTCGAGGCGACCCTGCCGGTGTGGCAGGAGCTCGCCGAGCCGGTCGCGACCAGCATCGCCGACGCATTGACCGCCGCCCTGCGCGAACAGGCGCCGGAGGAGATGCAGAGCCTCGTGCAGGGCGCCGGCCGACTGATGCGCACGGTGGGCGGCTCGCTGTTCGCCTCACAGCTCGGTCAGGTGGTGGGCAACCTCTCGAAAGAGGTCGTCAGCGGCGGAGACGTCGGCATCCCGCTCCTGCCCGACGGCGATGCGGTGATCCTCCCCCAGAACTTCGCGGACTTCGGTCGCGATCTGGAGATCCCCGACGACCAGCTCGCCCTGTACATCGCGACGCGGGAGCTCGCGCATGCGCGCCTGTTCCGTCACGCACGGTGGCTGCGCCTGCACGTCATCTCGCAGGTCACCGACTTCGCCCGCGGCATCCACGTCGACACCGACGCGCTCGACGAGCTCGCGTCGCGCTTCGATCCTTCCCAGCCCGAGGAGCTGCGCCGGGCGCTCGAGAGCGGTGCGCTCCTTCCCACCCGGTCGGACGCGCAGAACGCCGCGCTCACGCGCCTCGAGAACCTGCTCGCGACCATCGAGGGCTGGGTCGACGTGGTCACCGAGGGGGCGACGTCGCGCCTCCCCTCGGCGGGGCGCATCGCCGAGGCCGTGCGGCGACGTCGCGCGGTGGGCGGACCGGCCGAGCAGGCCCTCAGCTCGCTCGTGGGGCTCGAGCTGCGGCCGCGGCGCATGCGCGAAGCCGCGGCGATGTGGCGTGCGGTGACCGATGCCGTGGGCGTCGCCGGCCGCGACGCCCTGTGGGACTACCCCGACCTCATGCCGACCGCCGAGGACATCGACGATCCCGCCGCACTCGTGGCGCGCGTCGTGGCGCGTGCGCGGGGCGAGGAGCCGGCGCCCGACGAGATGGACGACGCCCTCGCGCGGCTGCTCGCGGGTGAGGACCCCACTCCGACGTCAGACGGCGGCGACGTCGACGCCGGACCCGACGAGGACCCCCGTCCGGTCTGACCCCGAGGGCGCCGTCGGCTCCTCCCCAGGTCGGCTGCGGTGCCGGTGATGAACTCCGCCTGTGGAGAACGGTGCATGGCGATGTCCCGGCGCGCACAATCGGGGGATGCTGCGACTGGACCCGGCCCATCCGCCCCTGTGGCGGTCGGCGACCGCGCTGCAGTTCGGTCCCGACGCCGTCGCGGTCCTCGAGGACCCGGCGCCGTGGCAGCAGCGGCTCATCGCGGAACTCGAGCGCGGCATCCCCGACGCCTCCCTCGCGCCACTCGCGGCGACGCTCGGGGCGCCCGATCGCGCCGCCGATGCGCTGGTCCGCGACCTCGCCGGTGCGCTCGCATCGCCACCCGTGAGCGTGACGAGTCTCGCGCTCCAGGTGCCCGACGTCTTCCCCGGCGAGCACACCGCCGCGGTCGAGCAGGCGTTCGCCGTGGCGGGAGTCGAGCTCACCCGCCTGACCTGGTTCGGCGCCCCTGAGGAGACCGTGCCCGGGCGCGCTCCGGTCGTGGTGCTCGCACACCATCTCGTCGAGCCGCGCCGGGTGGCGGCACTCATGAGCGCGGACATCCCCCATCTGCCGCTCGTGCTGACCGGAACGGGCGCCGAGATCGGCCCGCTCGTCATTCCCGGGGCCACGCCCTGTCTGTCGTGCCTGGCTGCGACCCGGCGCGACGCCGACCCGTCGTGGCCGCTGATCGCCGCTCAGCTGATCGGCCGACAGCCTCCGCCGATGCGACCGGCGCTCACGATGGAAGCGGTCTTCGTCGCGGTGCGGCTGATCACCGCCGAACCTCCGGCCGCCCGGCTGCCCGTCGCTCGTTCGGTGATCCTGACCGAGAACTCCCTCGAGCGCTCGATCCGGGTGCACCGGCCGCATGCAGATTGCCGGTGCCGATCTCTCTCAGGAATCGGGACGGCTGACGATCCCGCGGTCCTGCCGACCACGACAGGGTCAGCGATCGCGCGGCCCGCGTGATGCCGACGTAGGCCAGCCGACGCTCCTCGTCGATCTGCTCGAAAGTGGTGGCATAGCCGATCGGCAGCAGACCTTCTGCGACACCGAGCAGATGGACGTGATCCCACTCGAGCCCCTTCGCGGCGTGCAGGGTGGCGAGGGTCACGGTGCGCAGCGCGGGCTCGTGCTGCGCGCGGGCGCGCGCCTGGAGCTCGTCGGTGAAGGCGCGCAGCGTCGTGCCCGCCGGGGCCTCCTCCGCGAGACGCAGAACGGCCGCCCGGGCCTCCCATGCGTCGCGGAGTGCGCCGCCGGCCTCGGGCGGCTCGTCGGTGAGGCCGCGGGCGCGCAGGATGTCGCGCACGGTGGCCACGAAACCGGTCTCGATCGGCGCGACCGACGCGGCGCGCAGCTCGAGGAGGGCCTGACGCACTTCGGGCAGGTCGAAGAACCGCTTGCCCCCCAGCACGGTGGACGCGATCCCCCGATCGGCCAGCGCCCGGATGATCTCCGCGGATTGGGCGTGCGACCGGTACAGGATGGCGATCGTGCGCGGGTCGATGCCGGCAGCGATCCGGGAGTCCACCTGCACGGCGACACCGCGGGCCTCGGCGACCTCGTCCTCGTACGCGGCCACTGTCGGCTGCTCGTGCCGGTCACCCGCTCGGCGCCCGCCGCCCTCGTCCGCGGATGCCGCCGTGAGCTCGAGAGCCCCCGGCCGGTCGCGCATGAGTGCGTTCGCGACGCCCAGGATCGCGGCATCCGACCGGTAGTTCTTCTCGAGACGCACCACCCGCGCGTCCTCGTGGGTGGCGGCGAAGTCGAGCAGGAATCGCGCGTCGGCGCCCGCGAACGAGTAGATCGTCTGGCTCGCATCACCCACGACGCAGATGTCGCGCCGGTCGCCCCGCCAGAGCTCCAGAAGCCGGTGCTGCAGCGGCGAGACATCCTGGTACTCGTCCACGGTGAAGTGGCGGTACTGCTCGTGGACGGCCGCAGCGACGTGGGGCTCGGCCTCGAGCATCCCGGCGCACGCGAGCAGGACGTCTTCGAAGTCGAGCTGGCGGCGCTGGTCCTTGATCTTCTCGTAGGCCCGCTGCAGATCGACCACCCGCGACACGTCGAGCCGGCCCACGCCACCGGGGCGGGCCCGGGCGTACTGGTCGATGCTGAGCATCGTGACCTTGCGCCACTCGATGCCGCTCGCGACGTCGCGGAGCGTCGCGACATCGGGGTCCAGTCCGATGCCGTCGGCGGCATGGGCGAGCAAGCGGACCTTGTTGTCCACGATCGTGGGCGCCGAGTCGCCCGCGACCGTCGGCCAGAAGTAGTTCAGCTGCGCGAGGGCGGCCGCGTGGAACGTGCGTGCCGCGACGCCTTCGACGCCCAGGGCGCGCAGGCGCCCGCGCATCTCCCCCGCCGCTTTCGCCGTGAAGGTCACGGCCATCACACGGCCCGGCGAATACGCACCCGTGTCGACGCCGTGCGCGATGCGGTGCGTGATCACCCGGGTCTTCCCCGTACCGGCACCGGCGAGGACGACAACCGGTCCGCGAAGCGCCGTCACCGCCTCCCGCTGCGATTCGTCCAGACCGGCGAGGGGTCCGTCGCTCATGCCGAGCCCGCGTACCAGTGGCTGATGAGACTGTGCGCGATCGACGCACGGCCCGGCAGCAGCAGATCGCTCTCCCCCGCCAGACCCGCGCCGATCTCCGCACGGTCGAACCAGCGCACGGCGACGATCTCCTCGCCGTCCGGGGTGGCCGCGCTGTCGTCGGCCGCGACGGCGAGGAAGCCGAGCATCAGCGAGCGGGGGTACGGCCATGCCTGCGACCCGCGGTACTGCACGTCGACGACCTCGACACCCGCCTCTTCGAGGACCTCTCTGGCCACGCTCGCCTCGAGCGACTCCCCCGCTTCGACGAAGCCCGCGAAGCACGAGAATCGGTCGCCTCCCCACATCGCGTTCGAGCCCAGCAGCAGCCGGTCGGGATGCGTGGCGCTCGTGATCGCGACGATCACCGCCGGGTCGGTCCGCGGGAAGTGCTGACGGCCGCACGACGGGCAGTGGCGCGACCAGCCCGCATCCCGGACCTCGGTGCGTGCGCCGCACGCGGGGCAGAACGGCGAGTCCAGGAGCCACCGGCCCAGGCTCAGCGCCTCGACGAATGCGCCGGCATCCGATGACGACAGCTCGCCGCCGACCGCGCGCAGCGCCGCCCAGCCGTGCGGCGCCGCGAACGCCTCCTGCTCTTGGCGCGGGAGCACAGCGGCCAGCAGCGCGGCGCCCGTGTCGTCGCGGCCGAGGAACGCCCACTCCGCATGATCCGGCACGCGGTCGGCGTCCACCCAGAGCAGCGCGTCCGGTGCCGCGAGCGGCGCGGTGTCCGCACTCAGGACGAGCACGCGGGTCGCGGCATCCGCCCTCGCCCGCGCGAGCAGATCCGGGGTCGTGCGCTCATGGGCCGCGCGGTCGGGACCGATCCGTGCGAGCGGTGGCTGCGACGCGCTGTCGGGGGCCGTCATCGAGGACCTCTCTGCCGCTGGTCGACAAGCCGGGCGTGGCGCGGGGGCGCACGCGCGCACCCGACCTACCCTGGGCACATGGCACGCTCACCCCTCACTCTAGCCGCGTCGGTGACGTCGGCTCTGCCCCGCGTCGGCGTCGTCGGAGTCGGGGTTCTCACCGAGGGTGCGGCCGGTCGCTACGACGCCGCTCTCGCCGAACTCGACGACGGCCGACGCGTCGTGGTGCGGGCGCCGGCCGACGCGGATGCCGCTCCAGACTTGGCTGCCGAGGCCCGCGCGCTGCGCGCGCTCACGCCCGGTGTGCGGGGTCTGCTGCCCTTCCGTGCGCCCGAGCTCCTCGGCGAAGCCGGCCTGGGCGACGCGCGCGCGGTAGTGGTGGACTTCCTTCCGGGATACCGGGTGGATGCCGCGCATCTGCCGTCGGGGCGTGGCGCGGCGACCTCGATCGGCGAGGCCCTGGCCGCGCTCCACTCGCTCCCGCTGTCGATCGTGCGCACCGAGGGACTTCCGGTGCGCACTCCACAGCAGGTCCGCGATGACGTGTCGCGGCTCGTCGACCGCGTCGAGGCCACTCGGTCGGCGCCCGGCTCGCTCGTGCACCGGTGGCGGCGCGCGGTCGCGTATGACCGCCTGTGGCGGTTCGAGTCCGCCGTCGTGCTCGGCGGTGCGGGCGCCGCGTCGTTCCTCTTCGAAGACGCGGATGCCGAGCCCCGGGTGAGCGGTGTGCTCGACTGGCACGGACTGTCGGTCGGCGACCCGGCCACCGACCTGCAGTGGCTCGCGTCGGCCCCGGCGGCCGCCGACGACGTCTACGACGCGTATGTGAGCCACAGCGATCGGGCGCCCGACCAGCTCGTGCGCTCTCGCGCCCGACTGTACGCCGAGCTCGAGTTCGGCAAATGGCTCGTGCACGGGCACGAGGCGGGTCGCGATGACATCGTCGCCGACGCCGTCGGGCTGCTGGAATCGCTCGCCGCCGGCGTGCGCGACGATGACATCGCCCCGGACGCGGCGCTGGGGGTCGACGACGCGATCGCCCTCCTGGATCGCGTCCCCGATTCTCCGTCGCCCGCGCTGGACACCTCGATGCACACCGATGCGTACGATCCGGCCGAGCTCGCGCTCTGGGTGACCAACGACGAGAACGACACGCCGGCCGAGGCCGAGCCCGAACCGGATCGCGCGCAGCCGGTGTCCGGCCCGGCCCCGGGGTACGACGACGACTCGACGGCGCCGATCGACATCTCGGCGCTGAGCGACCGCACAAGCGCCACGCCGGCGGCCCGGAGTGGGACGCCGACCGCGTCCGATGACGACCAGGCCGATGCGCAGGCGGACGCGGAGCGCGCCTCCGACGCGGCGCTGCGCCGCTGGCTGGCCGACTAGCCCCCGCCGCCCACGGGCTCGGAGCGACGGGTCGCACGCTCCCGCCCGGTCGGCCTCAGCCGCGCAGGACGAGATCGTCCGCGACGTAATACAGCGCGACGTCGATCTCCTCGAGCGGGATGCCGTGCTTCGCGTGGTACGCCCGGCGATAGAGCTCGAGCTGCAGCATCCGCTCGTCGCGCTCGGCCTCAGTGCGCGGTGGAGCGCCGGTCTTCCAGTCGACGATCTCGATCCGGCCGCCGCGATCGTCGCGTCGGTACACCGCGTCGAGCTTGCAGATGATGACGTGCGGCCGGTCGGTCAGGAGCGGGAAGGCGGCGTCGTCGATCGTGAAGTCGATCTCCGTCTCGACCTCGATGGGCTCCAGGTGCGCCCACTCCGACGCGAGGAAGGTCTCCTGCAGGCGGGCGAGCAGCTGCGCGTCCTCGGACGACGCGGCGCTGGCGGGAACGTCGTCGTCGAGCTCCCACAGCGCGTCATCGAGCGAACGCGCGACGCCGGCGCGACCGGAGCGCTGCTCGACCCACGCGTGGAACAGCGTGCCGAGCCGGGTCTGTCGATACGGCCGCTCGGGCAGCGGCCGGGCGATCCGCGCCACCGTTCCGACGTAATCGGAGACGAACTCCTTGTACCGCGACGCGGCGATGCGCGTGGGGGCTGCGTCCCGGGGCGCGCTGCGGCGCGCGTCGCGCTCGGCCAGCAGCAGCGACAGATCACGATCGGGGGCGACCCGCGGAGCCGCCAGAGCCCGGTCCACCGCACCGGCCGCCTCGAGCACGGCCTCACGGCGGCTTCCGAGCGGGTCGATGGGCCACTGCAGCATCCGCCGCTCGCCGAGGTACGGGTCCTCCCCCGGCTCGTCGTCGGGCAGATCGACCCCGAGTGCGCCGGCCATCTCGGTCAGGAACACGCTCTGGCGGCGCGGACGCTTCGTCCCCGACCAGCTCGCCCCGCTGAGCAGCAGATGCTCGCGTGCCCGGGTGACCGCGACATAGGCCAGCCGCCGGTCCTCGTCGAGCTGCCGAGCCCGGTTCGCCGCGACGAACTCGTCGATCGCGAGCTTCAGGTCCTGCTGCGTGGGGGCGGCGTCGCGCTCCCACTGCAGGGCCGGCAGCCAGCGCGCGTCGCCGCGGAACGCATACGGCAGGATGCCGAACCCCAGCCAGCCCTTCGTGTCGCGCGGCAGGCTGGGCAGCTCGTCCTTGACGAGCCGCACGACGGCCACGGCGTCCCACTCCAGCCCCTTGGAGCCGTGGATCGTGAGGAGCTGCACGACGTCATCCTCGGGCGGTTCGGTGCGCGGAGCGAACTCGTCGAGCTGCTCGGCGTGGTCGAGCCACGCCAGCAGGCTCGTGATCGAGCCCGACTCGTCGGCGGCGAGGAACGCGTGCAGCTCGTCGACGAACGCCCGCAACTGCGCGGAGGCGATGCGCGCGGGGCCGCGTGACTCGTTCGCCGCGAGCTCGACGTCCAGTCGCAGCTCGAGTTCGATCAGCCGCACGAGCTCGGGGATCGGCATCCCGACGGCACGGCGCAGACCCGCGAAGACCGACGCGGCCTCGGCCAGCCGCTCGCGCGCGTCGGGGGTGAATTCGGCCAGCCACCCGTGCTCGGGCTTGTGGCGCAGAAAGAAGTCGAGCGCGTCCACGAGCGAGCCGTCGTCGTCGCCCGCACTCCCGCGGATGCGCTCCACCACCTCGGGCGGAAGGGGCTGGAGCGCAGCGTCGTGTCGTGCGATGCGACGCGCCAGGGCGGCGAGGCGGCGAAGGTCGGGGAGGCCGATCGCCCAGCGGGGGCCGGCGAGCAGGCGCAGGAGCGAAGACCCGGCAGACGGGTCGCTGAGCACGCGCATCGCGCACACGACGTCGACGACCTCGGGCGTCGAGAGGAGTCCGCCGAGTCCCAGGATCCGGTGCGGGATCCCTCGCCGGCCCAGGGCGTCGCCGAAGCGCACCATGTGCTTCTTGCTGCGGAAGAGGATCGCTCCGGTCGTCGATCTCGCCTGGCGGCCGCGCTCGGCCCGCACCCGCCCGAACCACTCCGCGACCCGGTCGGCTTCGGCATCCAGATCGCTGTCGAACGCCACCGCGACCTCGCCCATCGGCGCTCCCGGCCGGGCCCGCAGCTCCTGCACCGCGACGGGGGCGGAGGCTGCGAGCGGAGCGAGCACCGCATTGGCCGCGGTGAGCACGCCGACGCTGTTGCGCCAGCTCGTCAGGAGCGAGAACCGCGCGCACGCCGCATCCGGTGCGAACGCGTCGGCGAAGCCGCCCAGGTTGCCCGCGCTGGCCCCGCGCCACCCGTAGATCGCCTGATGCGGGTCGCCCACCGCCATGACCGCCGTGCCGGCGAAGAGCGTGGCGAGGAGGTCGGTCTGCACGACGGAGGTGTCCTGGTACTCGTCCAGCAGCACCACCCGGAAGCGATCGCGCACCTCGTCGGACACCACGGGGTGCGCGCGGACGATCTCGAGTGCTCCGGCGACCTGATCCGAGAAGTCGAGCACCCCGATGCGCTGCTTCTCGACGGCGTACTCCCCGGCGAGATCGGCCAGCACGGCGAGGGCGTCCACTTTCTCTGCGGCCTCCGCGACGTCGGCGTACACGACGGTGCCCTTGCGCGTCGAGGGCCGTTCGAGCACGTCGCGGAAGCGCTCGGGGAATGCGGCCAGCTCGCGGAAGGGCACGAGATTGTCGACGCCGTCGCGCGCGATGCGCAGCGCCGCATCGACGATGCTCCGCACGGCCTCGCCGCGGGTCTCGAGCCGCGGGTCGTCGGAGGCGAAGACGACCCGTCGCATGAGCAGCCACGCGGCGGACTCGGAGAGGATGGCCGCTTCGGCGTCGCGACCGATGCGCACCGCGTGCTCGCGCACGATCTGGTCGGCGAAGCTGTTGTAAGTGGCGACCGTCGGGCGGTGCAGCAGAGCGTCGTCGTCGGCCGCCTCCGGCGTCGCACCGACCTCATCGGCGAGAGCATCCATCACCGCATGCCGCTCGGCGGCCGCGCGCGGGCCCTCGATGCCGCTGCGCTCGAGCTCGCCGAAGACGTCGAGTCGCCCCGCAGCGTCGAGGGAGGGCAGAGCCTCGAGCAGTCCGCGTCGCTCGAACTCGCCGAGGCGGTGCAGCCGGCGCTGGATGCGCTCCGCGAGCTCGCCGGCCGCCTTGCGCGTGAACGTGAGCCCGAGCACCTCGTCGCGACGCACGAGCCCGTTCGCGACGAGCCACACCACGCGCGCCGCCATCGTCTCGGTCTTGCCGCTTCCGGCCCCGGCGATCACGAGCGCGGGTTCGAGCGGAGCCTGGATGACCGCCGCCTGTTCCGGAGTCGGCGGGAACTGACCGAGTGCCGCCGCGATCGTCGTCGCCGACAGCAGGGTCGTCCGCACCGGTGGGCCGGTCGCCGTCGTCGTCATGAGGCGCTCACCGCGCCGATCGTGTGGATGCGGCAGAGGCCATAGGAGTACTCGTCGCGGCAGTGGTCCTCATAGGGCGCCGCGAACGTCGTGCCGCGCATCACCGCGACCGCGGCGCGGATGCGCTCCAGGAACTGCTCACGGCGCTCGTCGTCGAACGGGGGCTGCCACGGCGTCGCGTAGTCCGCGCGTGCGGCGGTCGGGCGCAGGACGAGCAGCTTCGCGCCACCCGCCGCCCTGCCCTCGGCCGCAGGGATCGCACCCGACTCGAACGCGAGCTGGTACGCGCCCAGCTGCGGGTTCTCGAGCACCTTCGCGTCGGTCTGCGGCTCGCGCTTGCCGGTCTTCAGGTCGACGATCACGACCGTGCCCTCCGGTGTGAGCTCGACACGGTCGATGTAACCCGACAGGATCGCGCCGTGCTCGAACGCGTCGGCGTCGGGCAGCGGGATCGCGACCTCGAAGTGCGGCTCGGCACCGATCAGCGAACCGCCGTCGGATTCGAAGCGCCGGAGATACAGATGCAGGCGCCGGACGAGGTCGCGGGCGCGCACGCGCTCGGCCCGCTCCCGCCAGTCGGCTTCGAACGACAGCTCACCCCACCGTGCGTCGACTTCGGCCCACAGCGCCGCCTCGTCGGTGCCGCTCGCGTGTTCGAGGGCCGCGTGGATGATCGTCCCCAGTCCGGCGGTCGTCCCCCCCGGGTCTCCGCCGAGATCGCCGATCACCCAGTTGAGCTCGCACTCCTCGAGCGAATGCAGTCGCGACGGCGAGACGCGCACATCCTCGTGCGCGAGATCGCGCAGCGGCCCGACCGAGGTCGCAGACGCGACGCCGAACCATTCGCCGGGGGCAGCACCCGGCACGCCCGCGTCAGCCAGGAGCGCCAGTTGGCGCGCAGCGTGCTCGCCGCGGCCGCGGCCCGCAGGTTCGGTGAGCGCGCGGCGATGCTGCGCGACCAGCCCGCGCAGCGAGAGCGGATGCGCGACCGTGTGCCGTTCGGGGTCGGGGAGGAACTCGAAGAACACGCTGGGGCCGGTGTCGTCGTCGTCGACGGCCGTGACGACCACGCGCTCGCTCGCCCGCGACAGCGCCCGCGCGAGCAGTCGGAGCTCGTCGCTCATCGCGGCGCGCCGACGGTCGAGTGTGGAACCGGCGTCGGCATCGACCCGGGTCGCGGCATCCGCGAGTCGCCACGTCGCCAGGAGCGAGCCGCGAAGGCGCGTGTTGGGCCACACGCCCTCCTGCACACCCGCGATCACGACGGTGTCGAATTCGGCGCCCAGGGCGCCGGCCGGCGTGAGGATGCGCACGGCCTCTCCTCCGGCGGGCGCGTCGAGCCGGTCCTCGGCCACGGCGCTGTCGAGGATGCCGCGCACGAACACCCGGGGGTCGGCATCCAGCGACCGCTCCACGAATCGCTTGGCCGCCTGGAACAGCGCGACGACCGCATCGAGGTCGCGGCCGGCCTGATCGGCGAGCGGACCGTGTCCGCGCGCGAGTTCGGACCACGCCCGCTCCAGACCGCTGCGCTCCCACGCGGTCCACAGCAGTTCGTGCGCGGTCGCGCCGCGCGCGAGGTCGTCCCGGAGAACGGCCAACGTGCGCGCGAGCACCGCGGCGCGCCGGGCTTCCCGCGTGTCGACCAGGTCGAACTCGAGCGGCTCGCGCATCGCCGAGACGATCAGCTCGCGGCCGGATGCCGCCGGTTCGGCCCCCGGCTCCTGTGCGCGCGCGAGCGCGAGGTGGCGCAGCGTGGAGCGCAGCCGCCGCAGCTCGATCGGGTCCAGACGCCCCGCCGTGCCCAGCAGTGCCTCCGCGAGGTCGTCGAAGGACCACTCGTCGCGCGCCGCGAGATCGATCAGCCGCAAGAGGTCGCGTGCGGGGGCGAACGTGCCGAGCGGACGACCCGGACCGCTGGAGCGCGTGGGCACTTCGCGTGCCGCGAGCTCGGCCTCCAGCGCGGTCACCTGCCGGGTGTCGTGGGCGATCACGGCGCACCGCGACCACGCCACGCCGTCGTGCACGTGGCGCTCGCGCAGGACTCGCGCGATCGCGTCGTACTCCTCCGCCGGTGAGCGCAGCGTGAGCGCGCGCACCGACGGATCGGATGCGGCGCCGGAGGCCGGCCCCCGGTGCGCGACGACGCCCACCGCACCGATGCGCTCGGTCACCTGACGCACCAGCTCGTTCTGCCACGGCGTGCCGCGGTGCCGTTCGGGCAGGACGTGCACGTCGCCCAGCACGCCCGTGAGGCGCGCGAAGTTCTCGGGGGTCGCGCCGCGGAAGGCGCCCGAGCCGACATCGGGGTCGCCGAATGCGACGACCGCGATCCCCCGCGCCCGGCACGCCTCGAGCAGTTCGACCCCACCGAGCGTCAGCTCCTGCGCGTCGTCGACGAGCACCACCGCGACCCGGTCGGCGATGTCGCTGCCGGGCGGCGCCGTGCGCAGGATGCCGACCGCCTCGCGGACGAGCCCGGCCGCATCCCGGTGCGCACCCCGCATGTCGGCGCGCACCTGCAGGTACTCGTCGAAGAAGTCCGCCATCGTGTGCCACACGGGCTGCTCGCAACGGTCCGCAAGGGCGCGCAGGCGGTCGGATTCGATGCCGAGCGTCGTGCATTCGGCCAGGAACGCGCGCACCTCGGTCCGGAAGCCCTTGGTCGCCCGGATGGCGCTGCCGAGGGACTCCGGCCAGCGACCGGCGCCGGAGGCCTCGTCCTCGGCATCGCCCTCCAGAAGATCCTGGATGAGCTGGTCCTCATCGCCACCGGTGAGCAGCTGCGGAGGCTCGGCTCCGGCGGCCACCTCGGTCGCGCGCACGATGCCGTACGCGAAAGAGGCGACCGAGCGCGCCATCGGACCGGAAGTCGCGCGGCCGACCGCGAGGGCGAGACGGTCGCGCAGCGCGGTGGCGGTCTGACGCGACGGGGTCAGCACGAGCACGCTGTCCGCGTGCAGGCCCCCGTCGACCAGGGTCGCGACCCGCGCGATCAGCGCCGTCGTCTTGCCGCTTCCGGGAGGACCGACCAGGACCCCCGACGCATGCGGCGGAAGGGCGAGCACCGCTTCCTGCGACGCGTCGAGCGCGGTGTGCGCGCTCGCCTGGTCGCCGGTCTCCATGGCATCGACGGTAGCTCCCGGCAGGGACATTCCCGGGTCGCCCGCGCCGGTGTCGGCGTTCGCCCAGAGCGTGCCGCGCACGGCCGAGCCGGCCGGGGCGGTGTCGTAGAGTTGCTCTGCGCGCCGGGCGTCCCGGCGCACCAGGCTCACGGGGTGCACCCCCGTCGCAGGAGGTAATTTCCGTGGAGATCCGCATCGGCATCGCGAACACCGGCCGCGAGCTCAACTTCGAGACGACCGAGGCCGCCGCCGACGTGAAGAAGTCGGTCGCCGCGGCGCTCGACTCGGGCGCGACCCACGTGAGCTTCACGGACGCGAAGGGCACGAGCTACATCGTCCCGACGGCGACCCTGGCCTACATCGAGCTGGGCACGGAAGAGTCGCGGCGCGTCGGCTTCGTCGCCTGACGCGACCCGTCGAGCACATCGTGCAGATCCTCCTCGCGTTCCTGATCGGCGCCGCGGTCGGCGCGGCCGCCCACTTCCTCGTGCGCGATCGCTCGACCCGGGGCGCCGCGCTCGGGCCGGTGATCGGCGCACTCGGCGCCGGGGCGGTGTGGATGATCCTCACCTGGGCGGGGCTCGGACTGGACAGCCCGTGGCTGTGGCTCTCGGCACTCGTGGTGCCGATCGTGGTGACCTACCCGGTGCTCGCCGTCCTCGCCCGCTCGCGCACGGCGCACGACGCCCGCGAGCGCGCGCGGCTCAAGCTCGGCTGACCGCCCGCCGCACCGCGCGCGTGCGCGCAGCGGTCGTCAGGCGGCGAGCCCCATCGCGTCCATCCGGCGCGAGTGCCCGGACATCAGCTCGGTGAAGACCGGCTCCACCTTCTGCTCGTCCGCGAGCCGCAGCGTCGTGGGGCGCAGCGCAGCGCGTGCGATCAGCAGGGTGTCGCCGACGAGTCGCCGCCCCCACATCGCCAGGAGCGACTTCCACTCCGGGTCGCTCGCAATCGTCTCGGCGATGATGTCGACGATCGCCTGCCGGTCATCATCGGCCTGCAGGATGCGGGCCACCCGGCGTCCGTTCTCGCCGTAGCTGCTGGAGAGCGCCAGGTAGAAGTCGTCGAGCATGCCGGCGGTGATGTGGACCGACAGCATCGTCTCCTGAGGCCGCACCCCGTGCGTCGCGCGGCGGAAGGCGTCGAGAGGTTCGCGGAACGGCAGCATGAGCGCCGTCGGGTCGTCTCCGCGGTCGCGGATCAGCGCGACGAGCTCTTCGTGCTTCTTCAGCGCCGCACCCGCCGCGCGCGACAGGGACTCCTTCTCCGCGAGCTGCGGCGTCGAGGCGATGAGCTCGGACAGCGTCTCGAAGTAGCCGAGCTGCAGGTACGCGGCCTGGCCGAGGAACGTGTCGATCTCGGGCGCGAGCTCCTCGAAGTCGACGCGATACGCGTCGCTCGCCTCGTCGCGCGACCGGAGCTGCAGCTTCCGGACCTGCGGGCGCTGCTGCCAGAACCACTTCACCACGAGCTACAGCATAGGTGCGCGGCATCCCGCGCCACGTCGGATGGCCGATGCCTCGACCTGCGGCGGAACCCGGTATCGTAGGAGCGTCCCCGGCGTCGGATCGGGGCCCCCGCGCCTGTCGCAGAGAGAGGGCGTGGATCACACCACCGCCCGCGCGACGACATCGCATCGCGCCAGGGCGACCACCAGGCAGCATCTCACTGCCGGACAGGCCCATATCGTGACGACCTTCGCCGAACTCGGCGTCGACCAGGACATCGTCGAGACCCTCGCCGCGCGGGGCATCGTCGACGCGTTCCCCATCCAGGAGCAGACGATCCCCCTGGGTCTGCCCGGCCAGGACATCATCGGCCAGGCGAAGACCGGAACCGGCAAGACCTTCGGCTTCGGCATCCCCGTGGTGCAGCGACTCGGCCTCGACCCCGCGCCGGGCGTGAAGGCGCTCATCGTGGTGCCGACGCGCGAACTGTGCGTGCAGGTGTACGAAGACATCGACATGCTCACGTCGGGCCGCTCGACGAGCGTCGTGGCGATCTACGGCGGCAAGGCCTACGAGGGTCAGATCGACCAGCTCAAGGCCGGGGCGCAGATCGTCGTCGGCACCCCCGGACGCCTGATCGACCTCAACAACCAGCGCCTGCTCGACCTGTCGAACGCGACCGAGGTCGTGCTCGACGAGGCCGACAAGATGCTCGACCTCGGCTTCCTCCCCGACATCGAGAAGATCTTCTCGAAGGTCCCCGCGATCCGGCACACCCAGCTGTTCTCGGCCACGATGCCCGGCCCGATCGTCGCGCTCGCGCGCCGGTTCATGACCAACCCGATCCACATCCGCGCGACCGATCCCGACGAGGGACTCACCCAGGCGAACATCCGCCACCTGGTCTACCGCGCCCACTCGCTCGACAAGGACGAGGTCATCGCCCGCATCCTGCAGGCCGACGGCCGCGGCAAGACCGTGATCTTCACGCGTACCAAGCGCGCGGCGCAGCGACTGTCGGATGAGCTCGGCGATCGCGGCTTCAACACCGCGTCGGTGCACGGCGACATGAGCCAGGAAGCGCGCGAGCGTTCGATGGCGGCGTTCAAGGCCGGCAAGAAGGACGTCCTGATCGCGACCGACGTCGCCGCGCGCGGCATCGACGTCGACGACGTCACGCACGTGATCAACCACACGATCCCCGACGACGAGAAGACCTACCTGCACCGCGCGGGCCGCACCGGTCGCGCGGGAAAGACCGGCATCGCCGTGACGTTCGTCGACTGGGACGACCTGCACAAGTGGGCCCTGATCAACCGCGCGCTCGAGTTCGGTCAGCCCGAGCCGGTCGAGACCTACTCCTCCAGCCCGCACCTGTACACCGACCTGGACATCCCGGCCGGCACGAAGGGACGCCTCACCACCGCGCCGCGCACGCAGAGCGTCAAGACGCAGGATGCCGGTGCCTCGCGCTCCGGCGAGCGCACCGGCTCGCGCGACGGAGCACCGCGTCGTCGTCGCCGCCGCGGCGAGGGCGAGGGCGACAGCGGCGCGGGCACGAGCACCGCGGTCGCCGAGGTTCCGACCGAGCACGGCGGGAACGACGGCGCGGACGGGGCCGGCACGCACGACGGAGGCGGCAAGGAGCACCACGACGGCAACGCCGCTCCGCGCCGGCGCCGCCGTCGCCGCGGCGGTTCGCGTCCGAGCGGCGCTCCCGCCGGCGCCTGATCAGCGGCATCCCGTCACGAGATCAGGTGATTCCACCGGAGCAGGATGAGTCACGCCGATTCGTCCTGCTCCCGTGAGATCACCTGATCTCGTTCCGCTTCTGCGCGGGTGGGCGGCCGGGGCGGGTACACCCAGGCCACCAGCACGACCGAGATGATCATCAGCAGGAACCAGGACACGAGCTTCGTGATCGACACGGGCTGCCAGCCCTCGAGCTGGTCGGGGTACATCCAGGCTCCCGCCCAGGTGCCGATGTTCTCGGCGAGGTAGATGAACAGCGCGACGCCGCCGAAGGCCGCGAGCAGCGGCATCCGGATCACGGCCCGCCAGACGCGCGCGTACATCACGGTCCTCGCCCACAGCAGCACGACCGCGATCAGCAGCACCCACCGGAAGTCCCAGATCCAGTGGTGGGTGAAGAAGTTGAGGTAGATCGCCGCCGCGACGACCGCGGTGATCCAGCGACGCGGGTAGCGCACGAATCCGAGATCGAAGAGGCGGTAGACCCGCACCATGTACGAGCCGACCGCCGCGTACATGAAGCCGCTGAACAGCGGCACCGCGCCGATGCGCAGCACTCCTTCGGCTTCGTACATCCATGACCCGACATCGGTCTTGAACAGCTCCATGACCGTGCCCGTCACGTGGAAGAGCACGATCACCCAGAGCTCGCGGCCGGACTCCAGCCGAGTCGCGACCATGATCACCTGGATCGCCACAGCGGCCAGGGTCAGGAAGTCGTTGCGCGCGAGCGCCGCGTCGTCGGGGTACCACAGCCGCGCCGCGACGATCACCGCGAGCAGTGCCGCACCGAAGATGCACGCCCAGCCCTGCTTGAGCACGAACACGCCGCACTCGATGCAGACCGCGCGCACGCCTGAGGCGGGAGCACCCGCGAGCAGACGGTGCGCCACCGCATCGACCCGCCGCTCGAGTGGGGTGAGCTGGCGCATCCTCCGACGCTAATCGAGGGGCGGCGCCCCTCCCGGTCGCCCGTTCCTGTGAGAGCGCCGGGAAGCCGCTAGTGTGAACCGCGCGCGACCGCGCGGCACACCTCGCTCGAAAGGCAGTGATGAGATTCATCGACGCAGTGGAGTACCAGGGCTTCTGGGGCTCCATCGGAGACTTGATCTGGTGGTTCCTCTGGGCCTTCGTCTTCTTCACCTACTTGTTCGCCCTGTTCGCGGTCATCAGCGACCTCTTCCGCGACCACCAGCTCAACGGCTGGTGGAAGGCGGTGTGGATCATCTTCCTGATCTTCGTGCCGTTCCTGACCCTGCTGATCTACCTGATCGCGCGCGGCAAGGGCATGGCGCAGCGCTCGGCGGCGCAGGCGCGCCAGTTCAAGGCGGCGCAGGACGACTACATCAAGTCGGTCGCGAGCTCGAGCCCGGCCGAGGAGATCGCGAAGGCGAAGTCGCTGCTGGATTCCGGGGCCATCACCCAGGCGGAGTACGACCACATCAAGGCCAAGGCGCTCGGCTGATCACCGAGCCCCCAGCTCATCCTGGAGAGGTCTCGTCGCACCCGCGGCGGGACCTCTCCGCTGCATCGGGACGGTCAGGGGTAGACCGGCGCGCTGCCGCTCGCGCGGTCGATGATGCGCGCGACCATCTCGTCGCTGGTCGTGTTCTCGCCGGGGTGGTTCGGCTTGCCGAGACCGTGGTAGTCGCTCGAGCCGGTCACGATGAGGTCGCGCTCCCCGGTGATCCGGCGGAGGGTGCGGATGCCGGGCTCGAGGTTCTCGCGATGGCCGAGCTCGAATCCGGCGAGACCCGCCGCGAGCATCCGCTCCATCAGGCCGGGCGGGAGCAGGCCCGCGCGCCCCGCCGGGTGCGCGATGATCGGAACCCCACCGGCCCCGACGACGAGCTCGACGGCGAGCACCGGGTCCGGGGCGTAGAGCGCGACGTAGTAGTCGCCGCGCGGACTGAGGATCTCCGAGAACGCCTCGGCCCGGTCGCGCACGAGCCCCTTCGCGATCAGCGCATCCGCGATGTGCGGCCGCCCCACGGTCGCGCCGTCGGAGGTCTGGGCCACGATGTCGTCCCACTGCACGTCGTAGTCCCGCCCGATACGGTCGGCCATGGTGCGCGCGCGGTCCAGGCGCGACGAACGGATGCGGTCGGTCATCGCACGCAGGTCCGCATCGTCGGGGTCGACGAGGTAGGCGAGCACGTGGACGCTGCGCCACTCGTACTTGGCCGACAGCTCCATGCCCGGCAGGAAGGTCATCCCGAGCGATCCGGCCGCCTCCGCCGCCTCCGCCCAGCCCGACGTCGTGTCGTGGTCGGTGAGCGCGACGGTGCGCAGGCCGTGGCGGTGCGCGGCAGCCATCACCTGGGACGCCGACTCGGTGCCGTCCGAGTGGATCGAGTGCAGGTGCAGGTCGCTCGGCCCCTCGAAGCGTCGCGTTTCCGGCATCCGTCGAGCGTATCGCGGGAGACGCGGCCGACTCGCTCCCCATACCCCGTCCGAGACCGCCCCGGCTGACGGATCTCCCAGACTGCTGACATAGAGTCGCGGCGTGCTACGCCTGTCGGGGATCCTGGGGACCGTGCTCTGCGCGATCGCCGCGGCGATCCTCACGTGGCCGGGCTTCTTCCGCCTCGAGCGGACCTTCCCGATCGCGCAGATCGTGTCGTTCCGGGGCCTTCTCGCGATCGCGTTCGCCGGCATCGTCGTGCTCGCCCTGCTGCTCGCGATCGCACGACCGCTCCGCGGCTTCGCACTGTCCGTCGCGCTCATCGCGATGATCGCCGCGGTCGCGAACGTCGCAATCGTCGCGGGCCGCGGCATCGGCACCGACACGCTGCCGGCCGAGACCGAGACCAGCATCCGGGTCATGACCTGGAACACCGCGGGCTCGGCCACCGCACCCGAGACCGTCGCGCAGATCGCCGTCGCGATGGATGCCGACATCATCACGCTCCCCGAGACCACGATCGAGACCGGCGAGAAGGTCGCCCTCGCGATGCGCGACCTCGGTCATCCGATGTGGGCCCACTACACCGACTACCCCTCGACGCAGTGGGATGCCGGTTCCACGACCCTCCTGATCTCACCCGAGCTCGGCGACTACGCGGTGATCGAATCGTCGCAGGACGGCTCGAGCAACACCTCGACCGTGCCGAGCGCGGTGGCGATGCCCACGAGCGGGGACGGACCGATCGTGGTGGCCGCCCACGCGGTCGCGCCGCGGCAGAGCTACATGCAGTACTGGCGCTCGGATCTGCAGTGGCTCGCCGACCAGTGCGCCGACGACAACGTCATCATGGCCGGCGACTTCAACGCCACGATCGATCACATGACCAATCTGGGCGTCGACGGCGGCACGCTCGGCCGCTGTCACGACGGCGCCGTCGAGACCGGCAACGGCGGCGTCGGAACGTGGACTTCATCCATCCCCGCCCTCGTGGGCGCGCCGATCGACCACGTGATGGCCTCCGGGCGGTGGACGCCGACCGGGTCGCTCGTGCTGCGGTCTCTGGACGGCGCGGGCAGCGATCACCGCCCGCTGATCGTCCAGTTCGAGCCGGTCGACTGAGTCGTCGCCCGGTGCGAGACTGGAGTGATGAGCACCACAGGCGATAGTGAACCGACCGCGACGACCGAGCCAGTGCTGAGGGGGGCGCCGCCCCCGACCCCCCGCGCGCCCGCCCCGCCCCCAGCG
>JAESFR010000138.1_pt1 | contig 55900 bp, 61 predicted proteins | sample 9266191 | NCBI WGS metagenome assembly JAESFR01 (sample SAMN14503063, study PRJNA617104) | algae metagenome | isolation source: Pleurocapsa minor HA4230-MV1 and co-occurring heterotrophs from cement on... | place: USA: Nuuanu Pali Lookout, Hawaii | collected 2009-07-20
CACGCCATTTTTCGAGAGGCGCTGCCAGCATTTCTTCCAGTTCGGCATCATCTTCAACAATATAGAATCTGCGCTTACTGTCATCGGTTTCCAAGGCAGTATCAAAGTCTTCTGTATTAATTTGGAGATCGCTCTGCTTATCTTGTAGCTTTAGAACGTCGTCAAGTGAATAACCAGCAGCAAGTATTAAAATAGCATCGGCAGCCTCTTCTGGTAGTTTAGAGATTAATTTATCGACATCATCATCCGTAACCACAGATCTCACTGCTGCTAATAATTCTTCTGGAACTCCCAATCTTAATAGGTGACGATCGCGAATATCGGCAAATCTTTTTTGTCTGGATGCTTTAGGGTCGGCTGCTATTTCTCTCTCAATTGATGCTACTTCTTCGACATCAATAATTTGTAATGCACCAGATTCGGGATTAATTTTACAAACTCTTCTTTGCGCCCATTGGTATGCTTCGTCGTGATTATCCACCCATAATAGTAAATAAGTATTACCAGTTTCGGGTTTAAGCACGATCGCCCGATAGCTGCCATCAACTCTGACGGATTTGAGGTTTTTATCGGTAGCATTATGAATTGATTCGTAGTTAATCCCTGAGCTAGTAGGATTTTGCCTAAATTTGCTAATAAAAGAATTGGTTTTAGCTTGAGTCTGTTTGGGTAGCTTGCTAAAAGCATCTAAAAAGTCGGCGGCGATCGCTATGCGGATATTGTGGTTGAGCATTTTTTTAAAGTAATAAGTAATAAGTTTTAAGTTTTAATTGGCTAAATATTGATGGTAAAAGGCTTCTGGGTTATTTAAAACCTCGTTCACGGTTATGGTCTTCCAGCCATTTTGGGTAAAGGTTTCTGTTTCGCTGGAGTCTATGACTAGAGCTAATTGGCGATCGCTCCAGGCTAGTTCTGCTTCGGCAATTACAGTGTCAGTATCGTCTGTAAATTCGTAACCGACTTCGGGTACTTGCCAATTATGGACTGCCATATAATCGATTAGAGCGATCGCATCTTCGTCAAAGACTAATTCTTTGATTTCTTGCCAAATCGGATTGCTATTTCTTGTAGATGTTTCTGGCTCTGCGGTAGGTGAAAGCAGGATTTTTTCTAGTTGTGTTTCCTCTTCAGAATCACTGTCGTTAACCAGATAGCTGTAATCGAGAAACTGAAATAGGTTGAATTGCCGTAAAACTCCCGTCCAGGCTTTGATTACTTCATCATCGACCCCTGCAAAGCGATCTCTAAGAGATATGACTATCAGAGAACCTTTACTGTCATAAGATTTGTGTTTTGGAGGGGCGATCGCGAAATAGGATTGAATTAAATTATTCTGTTGGTTTGATTTCCAATCAAGGCTAGCTAAACGGCAAGAGTTATTGAGTTCAAAGGTATTGATTATTTTAGAGCTAGTTAATTTACTAACTTCTTGTTGCCAGATGTCTCGATTGGTTTGGACTTGAGGATTGATATAGGCAAGAGTTCTTAATAACGCCCATTTTTGCCATAGATGGCGATCTGGATTACTGAGATAATTGACTAACCAAACGAAACTATCTTTGTTTTCTAAAGGTCGTAGTTGTTCGCAATTATATTGTTGATGAAGTTGATTTTGATTGTTGCGAAATACAGTACTAATATCTTGGGTTAAGAGATTGACATAAGCTCCCGCCTGCGAATTGAATTGAGATTCAACATCAGACCAAGTAAGCGACCAGACGTGAAAGTTTCCACTTTTGGCGATCGCCATTCGTTGTTGAAAGTCTTGTGATAAGCGATCGCTATGATATTCCCAACCATCGGTAAAGACAGCAATGGGTTTGATATCTGAAGACTCTTTAGCAGGATAAAAAACAAAATCAGCACGACTGGGAATAGCTACTCCGTTATTTTGGTCGAGTTCTACCTGGGGTTCTATCTGCCAGTTTTGTTCGCCAATAGAGAGAAAATAGCCAGGTTTTCCCTTAATTACTTCTTTACGCAGTGTAGTTGTAGTTGGTTTATCTTGATGACGATATCGGGCTAAGGCATCGATGAAACGCTGTTCTAGAACACTATCGAACAGGGCATTTAGCTTGACCTCAGATAATCCTGGTTGAGATAGGGTAATTTTATCCTTGCGAGTGATAATGGCATTTAAAACAGCGATCGCACTTTGACGACTAGTGTTATCTTGCTCGAAGTTATTGCGATAGGCGAAAACACATTCGTAACAGCCATCTTCACAACTACAACTGACAAGTACTGCTAAGGCTTTTTCTAAAACTAAAATTAATTCATGGGGATTGCGGAGTAACTGTTTGAGGTAGCCAGTCCCCCCAGGAACGGTGTCGTAGAGGAATAAAAAGGGTTTTCTGCGAGAACTATTGGGAACGGGTTCTTCACTGACTAAAGTGCGGAGGTGATCTACTTTACCTTGGAAATGTAGCTTTAGTCCCAGATGTAAAGCAGCCAGAAAAGATGGTAATTGTTGGGAAGAATTGATCGTATCTACTGGCATTAAAATACGAATTGCTTCTGATTCAAACTGCCTGAATAGATACAGCACATCAATAAAGTTGTTGGGGTTATCATCTTTCTTACAAGCCAGGGTATGATTGCCTAATTCATCACCATTTTGAACTTTGCCACACTCACGACAGATTTTAAAACCACCCCTCGGACGAGCTTCACCAGCTATTTCAACAGTTTCGGCTTGATTGGTGATTTGCCCGAAATTAATTTCACGAAAGTTAACTCGTGAGAGGAATTCAAAGCCAAAGGGAAATTCTTGTGAGTCAATTAAATAAGACTTTTCTCGAACTTCGGGAGCAAAATCAGCTAGTAATTGATGGTTGAAAAAAGAAGGAGTACGTTCGTCTCGGTCATCTCCAATTCTACTTTTGCGATCGCCTGTAGTTGCCATTACCTGACGCAGACGAACCATTTTACGTTTACGCCCTTCATCAGCCCACATCGTATCTCCGCAGCGTGGGCAGGTTTTTTGTTTAGCAGTTTCGTAAAGAGTAGGAACGGCATAGCTACAATTGCGACAAAAACGCCATTCTTCAATTTCCGATAGTTTGACATCAATTTGGTCTACTTTGACCCGACGACCTTCAGCATAAAAGGTACTAGAGGGGACAAGTTCTCTAATGGCTAATGCACCAGGACGTTCGTATTCAAAAGGATGGGTTTCGTATTTACTATTTTGTTGGTTACTTTTGCGCCAAATGATGGATTTAAGAGTTACGCCAGCTTCGGGAAAGGCATAGTTGGGCAGCAAACCTTCATCAGTGAAGAAATTAAGAGTATTTTTTTTATTTATTAATTCCACCAAGCTCATAAAGCCCCTTCTTTCCTGCTTTAACTCCTCTAATTCTTGCTCATAGTTTTGAGACTTGGCACCGCTTTCTTTATCCTTGATACGACGACCGAGAGTTTTAATTTGATTTTGCAGTCTTTTCCGTTCTTCAACTACTTCCTGTAGACGATTAAGAATACGCCAGCGCAATCCCCCTTCATCCCCTTCTCCTTTAAAAATAAAAACTTCTAATTGTTCTTTAGTACCTTTGTCTATTTCGGTATCGAATAGTTGAATAAACCCTTGTAAAAGTTGTTTTTGATGGCGATCGATAAAATTAAGCCAAGTGTAAGGAAAACGATTTAGATCGCCTTGCTGTATTGGTGCTAAAACACGACTAAAGATTTCAGGTAAATCAGGAATATTTTCTGACGTACCAATCCAACAATCCAAACAATAAGCCGTTAGTTGACGCTGGAGAATAGCCGAGGCATCTAAATAACAGCCAGGAGTTTCTACTCCTCCAGCAATCATCTTGAGTGGGTTAGACCAAAAATAAAGATCGTGATTTGTACCATTGGCGATGGTAGTAACAAAAGCATTACCGTCTCTTCTTCCCGCCCTTCCGATTCTTTGTTGATAGTTTGCTTGTTGGGGAGGAATAGAACAAAGTAAGACTGAGGATAAATCCCCGATATCAATCCCCATTTCTAAAGTAGAAGTCGCAGAAAGCAAATTGGGATCACAACGATGTTGACCGTTAATAAAGCGACGTTCTAATTCTTCTCTGGCTTCTCTTTCTAATAGTCCTGTATGTTCCTGGGCAAAAATACGTCTGAGATTTCCTGTAGAGTAGAGATTTTTATAGAAATTAAGCTTTTCTGCTTCCTCTTGATAGTGTCCCGAACACTGAGATTGCAAGCAAGACATTCCCTGCCAAAAAGATAGTTCAGTAGCTGTACTCACAATGGAGTGATGACAATGGGAACAAGATAAATTTTTGGTGTCTGTATCTAACCTTACTACTGTAGTTTCGATTCCCCAAACTTTGGCGTTTTTGTTAGTATGGCGATCGCCTAAAAGACCAAACTTAACTAGAGTTTTAAAAGTCTGTTGATAGATAGCGGGTGTTTGTGCGCCAATTAAACTAACTTCTTGGGTATTGTTCAAGTTTTTAAATGCCCAATTCTCCCACCAAGTAGAATTTTTGATGATGACTGGTTCAAATTCTTGATGGCTTCTTGCTTCTACTGGGTAACTAGGTTTGATCGAAGCGGGTCCCATATTGGGCATAAATGTCGGTCTTTGTAAGAGAAAAATATTGCCATCCTGTTCAATGTACTGTTTGAGCAAAGGATGTAAAATTCCCCCCTTCTGTCTCATGTGATGAATAATGCCCAGGATAAACTGTTGTACTGTGCGATCGCTAATATGATGCAGTCCCACTTCGTTCTGGAGTTTGATTAGTACTTCTGCTGTAGCTCGGTTTAATTGTTCGAGATTAATCCCTACTGCACAAGTTCCCGTTTGTTCTAATGACCCACCAAAAGAGGTTTTAAGGCTAAGTTCTGAGATTATTTCCCAATCCAAACGGCGATCGCAATATTCTTTTAACTGAGAACTACATTTACCAGATTTCCTTAACTCTTCCCATTCATAAAGCCACTCCAAATCCGAAGGCAGAAAAGTAGCTACATAATCAGCATCCGAACCCAATTGCGATCGCCAATATTGTTTGAATTCGGGAATAATTAACTCTAAATTTTTGCCATTACCTTGTCGATCTAAATATTGCTTGATCGCAGTCCTTAAAGTAGTACGAAAAGTTCGCGCAGCAAAGAAACCAGCCCGATGAGCAGCATCTTGTACGGAGTCGGAGAAGGTGATTAGTTTTTTATCGTCGTTATAGGTAGAAGCAAACAAAGTTCCAATTGCAGCACTAGCTAAACTAGCAGCACGGGAACCTAAAATAGCTAGATTATTCTTTGTCAGACAAAATGGACAGTCATGACTGGATTCTCGCCATTTAGAGCCATTTTTGCTTTTCTCCCGCACCATATTCGGCTCGATAACTGAGAGTAAATTTTTACTATTACAGGTATGGCAGTAAGTAGCTTGAGGAATATTTAACCTCAAACAGTCCTGGCACAGCTTTTGCTCAATTCTTTCTTTCTCCTCATGTTTTTCATTTTCTTTGGTAGGAAAAACAAAAACAGTTAGAGGATTACGATTAAAAAATGCTGTATAGAACGACCTGAGATCGCACCCAAGCTGTTGGTCGTTTTGTTTGCGTCGTAAACTCCCCCATCCCGTAGCACCGCATTCACGACAGTGAATTACAGGGAGGGTTTTACCTGCTTCTTCCGTAGTCAGATCGTCAGCAAAAGTTAGTGCAGGGCGATCGCTAATATTTGCTACCATGCGTCTTAATTCCCTTAGCCATAGTTGAATACGAATATTAGCCCAAGGACGATTATTAATATCCCGTGCAATGGAAAATAAAGCAGCCAGACTGGTAAATATGGCAATTTGATAATTTGTAGGGGCGAATCGCGATTCGTCCTTACTATCAGGAAGACGCATTTTACGACTTAACTGCGCCCAGAGAGAAGGTAAAGAAGTTGGTTTACCTGAAAGAATTTTAAGCAGGTTATGGACTATAGGCAAAGATTTTAAGCGATCGCCTAGATCGATGCGCCAGTCTATTTCCTGCCAATCAGCTTCTAGAGGATAATTAAACCAAACTTGATATTGAGCGCGGATATATTTTTCTACGCTGTCATAATTTTGCGGTAGTAACGAGTCTAATAAATCTGGACTAGGTACAGGTTGCGGATCGATAAAGGCATCGGCTAAAAACTCGGCTGCGCTTAACCGATCTTCCGTAACAACAGCATTGAGATCGAATGTCTCATTAAATATTTTCCCTGCATAACTCAACAATTCATTCCCCGTGTCTTTCTTTTCGCCTAAAGTTGCTGAAGTTCCCACACAAGCTAAATGATTTGCGGGGGTTTGCAAACGAGCTTTCAGACGACGAATCAAACAAGCTAAATCCGTTCCCTGTGCGCCATCAAAGGTATGAATTTCATCTACCACTAAATAGCGCAGAGTTTCGGGACTATTTCCACTCCATAGCCCTTGATCTTTGGGACGAATCAGCAGATAATCCAACATTTTGTAGTTGGTTAACAGAATATCTGGAGGACTGTGGCGCAGTATATCTTTACTGGTAATTACTGCCGTTTCCGTCATTACCGAAGTAGGTTCGCGTTCGCTTTCTCCCACAAATAAACCAGCCGTAACATAACCCTTGAGGTTGGAATTATGCCAAATCAACTGTGCCAATCTTTTAGCTTGGTCGGTAGCCAAAGCATTCATGGGATAGATTAGGATTGCCTTGATACCTGGTTCGCCCCGATGTTTAAAACAATGGTCGAGGATCGGCATCATAAAACACTCTGTTTTACCCGAACCCGTCCCAGTAGCGACGATGGTTGACTGATAATTGGGGTGTTGCAGTCGCCCAAATGCTTGTTCTTGATGGCGATGAGGCGGAAAAGCCATCGGTACGTCAGGAAAATAATCGATTCCCGAACTTCCCGATCTAAAAGGTAAACTGGCAGATAAATATGGCCCTTTAAAGATTGCTTCTGGTTGTGACAAAAAGCGATCGATTAAATCTTCAAAACCAGGAGAAGATGAGCGAAATTCGGTTTTGAGGAAGTCGGTAATGCTGGCTTGGATTTCGGAGGCAAGAACAGATGGTATCATGCGTTAACCTCCTGATTAGCAAATCTTTGTTCAAAAGCTTCCCAGGCAATACGATAATCTTCTTCTCTGTCGCAAAGATCGAATGGGGCTTCGTAAACAATCGTCCTAGTAACAGTTCCTCCTGGTAGGGTGTTGTCTTCAATCACTCGTTCTACCGTTTCAAATTTCATATTTTTGATATCTTCCCAACCTGTTTCGTCTCTGGATGCTTTACGGGGGAAGCCTACCCCTGGAAGTCCTTTACTGGAAGTGAAGACAATGCGCCCGTTTTGGTCGTACCAAGTATCTTTTTCGTATTGGCGCATTACGGGGAATTGCACTCGGTAGATGGTGATGAGTTCGTCTAGAGTTAAACCCAGTGCCATTGCTGCGAGTACGTCTATTTCTACTAATGCCTGTCGGCGTTCAAAGTCAGTGCGGAGGGCAATGTTTCTTTGCCAGTTTGGGGTTAGGTTTTGGAAGAATTGGTTCTTTAATCTAGAGTCTTGTTTTGTCCAAGTGTCTTGATTGAATTCTGGGGTGTGGGTTGTTTCCCAAAGTTCGGCGTAGTGTGTAGTTAGACAATTAAGAGTGAGAACTCTAGAGAAAAATAATCTTTCAAATGAGCTTAAATAAGGCAAAGAAGAAAATTGAGAACCTCCCAAATTACCTACTCCTGTCGATTTAATATAAAAGTCTGCAATTAATGAGGAAGTTATTGCATGAGCAATAATTAGATATTTAGTAGAAATAAACGTAAAAGATAAGCATCCATGAATATGAGATATATTTTTAGGTACAATCGATGAAATAAGCGTTCTTTCTCCACTTTGAGAAAGCATTTTTCTAGCAATTAAACGATAGTACTCAGTTACTTTTTTTGGCTCATTTTCTCCTTTTTCTATCCAAGTAACTTTAGGTATTCGATTTTGATACTCATTTACACTGCACGCAGGAACATAATTAGTACGAGGTAAATAATCATCAGGAATAGCAGTTAAATCTAAAACATCATAATGACCATTAGCAGTACAGACTTGTCTAGGAGTTTTATTTAAGGGATTACCTACAAAAAAATGAGGGCCCGAAAGGATTAATTGATCTGTCGATTCAGGAAAACAAGTATTTCGCTTTATTGTTCCATCTTTACAAGCATTAGTTTCATCAAACATTACCGTAGAGTAATATTGCCCTACGAGGTTTTCTAATTTTTGGGGCTGTGCAGCAAATTTTTCTAATACACTCAATAATTGTTGAGATTGAAGTACTGGAAGCCGTGCTTGTAAAGTAGGTGTATTTTCTCCATCATAAAGTTGAGCAAATAATTTTAATTTCGACTCATTAATATGAACAATTCTTAGAGGATGACCATCAGTATTCCATTTATCATCATCATTTTTAATCCCTGGAACTTTACCTTCTCCGTCATGTTCAAAACAAGAATTAACGGTAGTAGGAGTAAATAAATTATTGATATTGTTGAAATTAACTAAATTAGCTTTGCTATTTCTATAAATATGAGTACCGAACCTCATTCTTCCATGATCGTTAGTACCTTCAAATAATTGAAATTCATTTTGATATTGACAATGCAATAAAAGACGAGGGTATATTTCTTCTCTCAAATGTCCACCCTTTGGATCGTCATAAGTTCCTTCTGGATGAACAAAAGCAGATATTCCATTACGGCTTCCAATCATCCAACTTTGAGGTAAAAAACATTTATACAAATTTGTTTGAATACCTTTTAAAATCGGATAATTTTGATAACTGTTAAGAAAATCTTGAGTACCTTCAAAACCTTCATAAACATTAAAATAATCAAATTGTAATTGAGAATATTTAGTAAAAGTTTCCTCTCTTAATTTTCCTAACTTACTAGCTGAAAACTTACGCAATATAAATAAAGGTTCGGCATCGCCTAAAACATCACCTTCTTGCCACTCAACTTTTATCCAAGGTGGATTTCCTAAGATAAAATCAAAGCCATTATTATCGGCAAAAATGTCAGCAAATTCTAATTCCCAATGAAAGAATCTTTTTTCTTTGGCTATTTCTTCCACTAACTGCAATCTCGGATAGCGACTACAAAGCATTTTTAAGTCAACCGAACCATATTTATTAATAAACTCTTTTGCCTCTGCTTCTGGTAAAGTTTCAGGATAAAGAGGAATTTCTAATTGTTTTTCTGGGACGATGGACATTTCTCCTAAAATGACAGAAAGCTCCATTAAATATTCACTACGAGTAGGTAATAAATCCGCTTTCTCGATGCGCCAAAACCATAAAGAACACCAATAATCCATTACCAGTTTTAATCGCCGATAAGCACTAGAATTACCAACTCCTTCCGACATTTTTTCTTGAGCCACGATTTTATCTTTCATACTCAAGGTACTACGCTGTAACTTATCCTCTTCTTGACCAAAAACAGCCAAAGGGTCGGTGGTACGATTTCGCATCGATCGCTGTTGTTTAACGTGACGCTGCCAAAGTTGATTAATCTTTTTGCTAAAACTGATTAACTGTTCTATTTCAAATTCGCTATAAACTTCTTTGCCAAATTCTTTTTGCCAATCTTTAATCTTTTTGATGTTTTCTGGTGCTAATTGTTTGATTACTTTGTCGGTATAATTAGCCATTCCTGGATCGGGTAATAGGAAATGAAAGATAGTTTTTGCTGGTAATTCTTCTGTTAATAAAACTCGTTTAGGTTCATTATCATACCAGTAGTTTTTATGCCTATTACTCTGGGGTATTAAACTGGTGTCGTAAACTTGACGACGCGCCCCAATGAGAGAATTACCGCAGTGTAACTGCATCCCAAACCAAGGAACGTGCGCCCCTTGATAGATAGAATTGAGCCATAAAGATACTTCCGCTAACTCTACCGCTACGGGATTTAAGTCAATGCCAAATACATTACGATCCGCCAACAGCATTTTGACTTTCTGCTTTTCTTGCAGATAATCTTCTTGTTTAATGCGTCGATCTAATTCTTTTTGTTTGAGTTCTAAATAAGCTTCTGCTAATTGATTAATCGCCTCATTCAAAAACGCAGCACTTCCCATTGCTGGTTCGCAAATTTTTAAATTGAGAATATCATCAGCAGTTTTATCTTTGAGTAATTCTTTGAGAGAATATTTAACCAAACAACGAGTTAGAGATTCTGGAGTGTAGTAAGAAGCGGAATTTTGTCTATCTCTTCCTGCTAAACGATAGATAAAAGTACCCTTGGGATAGCATTTAGGCGTACCATCATCATTGAAAACTCGTTCGTCATCGGTATAGTTTTCTAAATCTGGTAACTTAACAAAATAAGCCACTTTTAATTCATCAGTATTTTTATCATCGGCTTTCTTAACCTCATACAAATCTTCTTCGGCAAAAAAGCCCCGAAAACAGAGCAAAGCTTCGTAAACTGCACCTAATTGGTTAATTCCTAACTGAGCATAGGAAATACGCCCTCTTCTTTTACCTTTACTTGCCCTAGAAAGAGACATCAACTCAATCACGCGACGCAAAACCACATTGCGAAACTTGACTTTATTGAGTATGGATAAACGTTCGGGATCGAAAAGATGACTTTTTAACGCCTTGAGTTCAAAAGTATCGTGGGTAACTTCTTTGCGTTCTAAGTTAAGACTAGATTGCTCATACTCTAATTCGGGAAATCCCTCCCAAACCAACTTGAACAGCTTTTTAATCGAAGCATCAATAAAATAGCCCTCTGTATCTTCAGTCGTGCGTAACTCTGCTTGCTCCAAATTTCGCAGAAACTCCAAACTATAACCCTGGCGGTAAATATCCGAATTCATCGGCGCATAACCCAATTCCCGACGCGCCTCGATATAAAACAGAAACAACAAGCGATACATATACCGCAAGCATTCTAGGGTTAACTGTCCCTCATGCAGCTTTCCCTTGTATACCCCTTCCTTGAGCTTATTTTGCTTATACCAAACCGCTTCATTCCCCAGTAACTCAATGGACTCTCGCAAGGCATACTTAAGATCGTCGGAGACAGAAAAGGCGTGTTTGTGAGAATTCTCATCCAACTCATCCAGTAAAGCCGTTCCCTCACTAGGACAGGTATGTTCGCGATGGAGTAAAATCGCTTTAGCTTGCAGAACATCATTGTCTAGACGCGCCAGAATTTCCTCCAAGTCAAACCGCAGCAACCGCGAAGCATTCCACTTAAAGCGATCTAACAAAACTATTTGGTGAATACCAGCTAAAATAACCCAACGGGGAGGATCTTCTTGAGCAAAAATATAGTCTGATATTAAATCCTCGAAGTCGATGTTGAGTAGTTCGGGATTAGGAAGGCGCGGTGATGGGTTAGTATCGTTAGTTGCATAATTTAGATTAAATTGCGCCTCGTTTAAACTTAGAGAAAGGACATCAACGGCTTCTTGTGAGTCAGAAATAGCTTCAATAATCCAAAATAAAGGCTGTCCGCTACTCTTATTAACCTCCGCAATCACTGGAATTATCTCGTCTTCATCCAAAACTTTTTCAGTCGGTTTAAACTCATAACCCAGTACAGAGAAAAATTTACTAAACCATTCTCTTTGAAGCAATAATCGCTCCTGAATATCCTTTTCCTGACTAATCTGACTGCGAGTTTTGAAATAATCAACTTTTAGAGAGGCGATCGCGTTTGGAGGCGACTTATCGCCTGTTAACTCTGCTTTTTCATTCCAGCGTTTGACAACATCTTTAAGATCGTTCTGTAAAATAGCATCAAGATAATGGTGGGAATAAAATTCATTCTCGTTGATAATTCCAGTTAAAATAGCCATGCTTTTTAAGTAATAAATAATAGGGAATAGGTAATAAGTTAGGGTTATTAATCATTCACTACTGCTTAAAACTGCGACAATTTTTATATAAGGAACTTTCTCGGTAATAGTGCTTTCTTCTACCCAAGAGTAGTAATCGTCAAAAATGCGCTTGATACGGTTTTGCTCTTTCTGCTTCTTACTCTCTGTAATCGTATTTATATTCTCGAACTTCAGTTCAAGCTGTCGATTGTGTTCCCATCTAAGCTGCTCTAGGCGATCTAATTGCTGAGAAAGTATGGGATTAATGCGATCGTTATATTCTTTGTCTGCTGCGAGAATATTTTTGGTCGCCTGATCCACAGCTTGCGATCGCAATTTTAGTAAAGACTCATCTATCGGTTGATTAGTATTGGGAATTGGTTCATTCCCTAAATTAGTGCGATCGCGTGTGGCAGTAAATTCTTCAACCCTGACAAATTTATTTTTCTCAAACACTACCCCCAACCACTTGTTGATCAAAGGTTGCCCTCGGCGGTTAGGAATCACTCCAGAGATAATAAATACAACTTCAGTCGGTGCTAATTTATCACCTAAAGTAATTACAGGAGCTTGATGACGACCAAATAAAGTTACTCCCCTATCGTTGAGCCAAGTAACTATTGGATGTAATTCCCAGAGATACTGCAACGAAGACCAACTATCTTCAGCACGTCTGGCTTCATCTAAACCAAGTGCGATTGCGACTTTATCTGCCGATAACCTTAATGGTTCATTCTTTTCAGGTAAAATCTCTCTGGGAAAGCGTTTATAGCGATCTCGTAACTCTTTCGGCATGGTTAACTCAATTAAGAGTTCATCTTCAAGAATAGATAACTGTAAATCTTGCTCCTGTTTATATTCTTCTAAAGCAGCTTTTACATAACTAAAATCATCTTGGAATAAGCTAGGCATTTCAGCAATGTTTTCATCTCCTACCCGCGTCTCCCGGTCATCGCGTTGCCGTATCTCAACAACTGGCTCATCTAACAAAGCAAAGAAATCAAAATCATCATTTTTTGGCTGTTTGGGTTCGAGGGAGCTAGCAAAATCTTCCGCCGATGTTCCTGATTCAATAGCTTGGGAAGTAATCCTTATTTCTTCATCAACATCAAATACCCCCATAAATACGGAGGGATCGCCAATATTCTTAACCGCTTGTTCATCCTTGACCAATAGTACCTGAATAATTCTCTCAACCTCATCCATCCGAGAATTAGTGGAACGAGTTAATAAATAACGAATCTGTGGTTGTTCTTCTTGTCCATAGCGATCGATCCGACCATTACGTTGCTGTAACGCCATTAAAGACCAGGGAAGATCAAAATGAATTAATCGATGGGATAAATAATGCAGGTTAATTCCTTCTGAAGCCACATCCGTAGCAATCAACAATCTGACAGGAGACTGTTCGTTACCAAAATCCTCAATAATCCGCATCAAATCAACATCAGACATACTTCCGTCCAATGTTGCGAGCGCATTTTCTTTGAGAGACAAATCCTTAGCTAAATTCTTCTCAAGAAAGCGCATTGTCTCCAAACGCTCGGTAAATATAACAATACGGTCTTTTGAGTCTTTCCCCTTCCAAGCAAATTCATCTTGGCTTTTGCCTTCGATCACAGACAATAACTTTTGATATTTAGAAAACTCCGAAGCAGTAACTTGCTTTAAAACAGACTGCAAAACTTCCAACTCAGCAATGTCCTTATCTTGTGTAGACGAATCGCTATTCTTCTCTACTTTCTTGATGCGTCTAGTTAGCGTTTCCAAACAAGCCATCGGACTAGATAACATTGCCTTGAGCAAGGTTGTTTTAAACAACATCCCTGCCTTCCCTTTTTTATTGATCGAGGGGAGTTTCAAACTATCGAGTATCTCAAAAGCTGACTCTTCCAAATTAGAAGCATTACTCTCAATTGCGATCGCGTTTCTTTCGGGAAAATGTTTGGCTAACTGATCCTTGACATCTTTTTTGAAACGACGGACATAGAGATCTCGTATTTCGCTTTTACTATAGTCTTGTTCAGATGCGATCGCTGTTGGATCGAGCATATTCATCAAGCTAGCAAAACTTTCTGCCCGACCATCATGAGGCGTAGCCGACAGCATAATCAAACTGTCAGAACGAGTTGCCAGTCTTTCGGCTAATTTAGCTCTTAAAGAGGTACTTTGTCCTTTTCCGCGACGCGCTACATTATGCGCCTCATCAATAACAATGACATCCCAGTAAGCGTTTTCAATATAAGTACGATACTCGCGATCCTGCTTGAGAGTATCTACAGAAACTATCGCTTTATCGTAATAGTGAAAGGGATTGTGATTGGTGGGAATGCGCGATCTAATTCTTTGAATTCCTACTGAGTCTAAACGTACTAAAGGAATAGTAAAACGCGACCAAAACTCCTTCTGAAATTGAGTTAACATACTTTTAGTTGTTACTACTAAAATGCGTCTTCCTTTACCTCGTCGAATCAATTCTGAAACTAAAATCCCCGCTTCTAAAGTCTTACCCAAACCTACTGCATCAGCAATTAATAGCCGTTGACGAGGCATTTTTAAAACTTTCAAACTCGGGTCTAGCTGAAAAGCCAAGGTATCCATCGCTGCCTTATGACCAATGTGGAGATTAGAGTCGGTAGGCGCAGTCTGTTTTAAATTACCTTCAATGAATAATAATGATTTTAAATAACCAGAAGAATTATCAGCAACTAACTTTATTTCTTTGGGATCTAAAACAACCAAATCATCTTCTAAATCGACGACAAATTGTGCTATTTGATGTTTGATAAAATCACTAATACCAATAACTTCTATCACTACCCTACTTCCAGCAGCAGCTTTGAGAGTTTTACGTATCAACCATTCAGAATCGCGTACAACAATTTTAGCCCCTGGTGCAAGTACGGCAGAATTGACCATATTAAATATCTATTTAAAATATCTATGTATTTCAAATATGCCCAGATCCAACAGCTAAAATGGCAATAGTACATATATTTGGTTGTTTTTGCCTAAATTAATCAAAGAAGATCTTATTTATCACTAAAAAGCACGTACATTTCTCAATGTATTACATTGAGAAATGTACTGATAAAGTTGTTGATTGCGTTATCTTTATTATGCTCGGCGATTGGCTTGGCCTCCTCTCAAAAAGATCGCAGTAGCAGACAATTTCTGGCTACCTCTGTTTTTGCGATAGACTACAATCTTACTGATGATTTATTTAATAAGCAAAATACGGTATGAGTACTGGTACAATCAAGTTTTTCAATGACGAAAAAGGATTTGGTTTCATTCTTCAAGATGATGGAGGGAAAGATCTTTTTGTACATGCTTCGGAAATTGAAGGCGAACGCAATACCAAGCTCAAGGAAGGTCAGAAAGTAGAATACGAAATCGGGCAAGGTAAGAAAGGACCATGTGCAATCAACGTCATTCCCAAGTAAACTATTTTGATTTCAATCTTCTGGAGTTGGTTTTAAAACTAGTCTGCCTTTTTCCGCCAGAAATCTCAAAAGAGTACTGCGACCGTAGCTTCAGCTTAATCGTAGAGTATGTCAATTGTGATGCCAAATTCCCAAGTTGTCTTCTCTAGCGATATTCTCTGCCCAGACTAAATGTTCTGGTTCTTTACATCGACTCGACCCTTGGGTGTCGCGACGGGCTAACCCCCGTTCGAGCAACCAGGTATTGAGATGAATCTCTTGCTCGACTAGTTCATTAGATTTGGTTGAGATATGTTTGACCAACTCAACATCATAGTTACGATCCATTGAGATCCAAGCTTCGTAGCGATCGCCAACTTTTTCTAGTTCTACTGTGCCATCACCCAAATTAATGACTGACTGCAAATACTTCTTGGACTCATCTCCTGTTGCTGCTACACCACAAAGATTAATAGTTTTAGTTTCATGGTGACTAGCCACTGTAAAACTTGAGCCACTGTTAACAGTTACTAAAGTCCAGGGGGTGTAGTCGGCTGTTTTGTATTTATATCGCTGCCACTTGTCCAAACCTACGATAACAGAGACGATAAAAGCCAAGACCAAGATTATCGGCTTACGAAAACGTAAATAGAATAGAAATAACTTTGCTTTCATGACTTGAAATTTACAATTTTATCTAGTGTTCCCAAATCAGTAAATTTCTCAATGTATTATTTTGCGAATTGTCACAACCAAAAGTATGTTGACTCAATTTCAAAAAGAATTTTGGTCGCGCTTTACTATTCCTTTAGACAATCTCGGATATTAACGAGATATAACCATCCTGATTTGCTCTGTATTTTTCTTGGACAAACTTTAAAGCTTCTATTTGTCGCTCAAACTTTTCTATGATGATGAACTGATTATTGTTCGGGCTATAGCTGAGACGAGGCACCTTCACTACATAGCCAGCAGCTTCCTCGGAGATTAAACATAGAAAGCCTTTTTCTGCTCCCCATACTCTTTTAGCAAAAGTAATTGCCATTGCCTGACGCTCAAAGCTTTTAACTATAATCCATGGTTTCGAGGGGTCTTGGTTAGGGATCTCAATTATGTGTGACGGCAAAATTAAAAAATACCTCCAGAAATCGTTTTTTAACCGTTCACCAATATTACCGAACATTATCTTTAGAGCCTAATCGCAAACCTTCTCAAGATAAACCATATTTATATTCTTCCAATATTGCAGCTAATCTATTTCTGGTAATTGTTCCAACACTGTTTCTAAGCCTCGTAGAGTTTTGCCTGTATCGGTAAACTGCCAAAAAGAATATAGATACTTGCCTTTTCCTCCTAGCAGCAACTCAAATCTTGGTTGCTGACACAACCAAGATTCATATCATGAAGCTGGAACGCCGAAATCAGTAATTTTCACTGATTTGCTCCACTGTGAAATGGACATCCAGCAGTAAGCGATTGGATGAACCTAGAATTATCGAAAAAATGCTCTAGGTTTTCAATTTGCAGGCGATCGTTGACGCGAGCAACCGATATCCCCACAATCTCAATCGTTTCACCCGTAGCAGCACGATCCTTAAACGTTCCTGTAAACTCGCCCCAGTGCCGCCACTTGAACGTAACAGCAGGAGGACCCGAATAAACTTCTACTAACTCCCACAAAAACCCTTCTGGAAAAGCGGTGTGAAATACGTCTGCTGATGATTCAAAATCTTCCCGATCTGGGTCGTAATGTTCGCTTTTGAGTAGGAATGTATTATACGTTCCTACTTTTGCTATCTCTTCAGCGGTGTAGGCACGTCCGTTGTTCGTCTGCATGACAAACTTATCTTGGACGACTGAAAGCCATTCAGATGGATTCTTCTTGAACGAGGCTTCCATTTCAAACACTCTCACCAGGTTCTGCGCGATCGCGGCTAGCGACCCTTCAGCATGATTGTGCTGACTATGTTGAGCTAACCGTTCTTCGCTTTTTGTATAGTCTGGCTTTTCACCGTAACGCCAAGATTGAGATTCATGATCTAAAGCGAGAACAGTAGAACGGTTTTGAACGCCCAACGAGATATCTTCTCTATCTGTCATTATTTTCTCCAATTCTCTTGCTAGCAAATTGACATCTTCCTTTCTTTCTATATTAGATGATTCAGATCTCCATTTTTAGCTCATTCAAACAGACGGGCAGTAAAGCACTCTTCCACATTTGCCCCAATCAGATTATTTAGAAGGTCGAGAATTTGGGTAGTGCCATATAATCCCCACTAGATAAATCATCTAGCCAAAATACACTATCTGAACCAGGGCAAACGTATCAAATTACGAAGATAAAACTCTAATCAGATAGTCATTGTCCATTGCAGCATGATACCTTTTCAGTCGAATGCTTTTTTTCAAAGTTATATCTCTCTTTAATAATCCTAGTGTTTGTCTTCTCATCGTCCCAAAGTTTTCAGACCCATGACCGGTGCGGATTCGTGACTTATCTTCGCCGAAAATCACATCTATCGACCAGTGCAATTGATTTTCTATTCCCCGAAGATTAGCTTCCAGCCACTCTGGGTCGGCCTCGGCTAGAGTATTTAAGGGCATGGCGTAGAGTTTCAATGAGATTTTCCAAGCGGGTCAATTCCCAAACCTTTGCCAGTACATGGGTTGAATCCGTCCGTTGTTTACCTCTAGCTTTAAGCAGTCCTTTCTCTTAAAATCTTTGTAACATCGTATTACTTGGTGTTTTTTACTTCTTTTATCCAGAATTTATACACTAATAACGCACTTTGACATTACGCTCGACTACTTATTGATTACTTTCGCCAACAGATTCGGTCGGCTTATCCTTTAGCATAAGCTTCGCAAATGGGTAAGAATACTCTCACGAGGCGCGTTTTATGTGGGAAGCTTCCCACATAAAAGCCGCCGCCCAAAACGCGACCGTATATACAGACAGGTTTTTGATTCGATTCCTCACAGTTCACCAAGATTGGTTATCTGCTACTGTCATAGTCTATTGGGTGGGTTTTGGGTGTAATTTGATTACGTTTGGGAGCGATCGCCTTGGGTTGAAAGTGGGAATCCGCATATTGCTATCTATTACGACCTGCGATAGAGATCGTCAACAATTTCGTTACAAAACTTGACAAATAACTTTACATTCGTTAATGTACTTATATGGATGAAGAAACACATTATTTTTTACCTCGTTGACCATCCTGTTCTGGAAACCGAACAAATATATAAACAACGCAATCATAAACACAATGACAACTACACTACAACAAACCCAAACCCAGAATAACTGGGAAAGGTTCTGTCAGTGGGTAACAAGCACTAACAACCGCATCTATGTTGGTTGGTTCGGAGTCTTGATGATCCCCACCCTCCTAGCAGCCACAACTTGTTTTCTCATCGCCTTTGTCGCAGCACCTCCTGTAGACATCGACGGAATCCGCGAACCCGTAGCAGGTTCACTACTATACGGAAACAATATCATCTCTGGTGCAGTTGTTCCTAGCTCCAATGCAATCGGTCTTCACTTCTACCCAATTTGGGAAGCAGCATCCTTAGATGAGTGGTTATACAACGGTGGCCCTTACCAATTGATTATTTTCCACTTCTTGATTGGTGTATTCTCATACCTCGGTCGTCAGTGGGAACTATCATTCCGTTTAGGAATGCGCCCTTGGATCTGTGTAGCTTACTCAGCACCTGTATCCGCAGCCACAGCAGTATTCTTAATCTATCCTTTAGGACAAGGTTCATTCTCTGATGGTATGCCTCTTGGTATCTCTGGTACGTTCAATTTCATGTTGGTCTTCCAAGCAGAACACAACATTTTGATGCACCCCTTCCATATGTTGGGAGTAGCAGGTGTATTCGGTGGAAGCTTGTTCTCTGCAATGCACGGTTCACTAGTAACATCTTCCTTAGTACGTGAAACAACTGAAACCGAGTCTCAAAACTACGGTTACAAGTTCGGACAAGAAGAAGAAACCTACAACATCGTTGCAGCGCACGGCTACTTCGGTCGTCTAATCTTCCAATACGCATCCTTCAACAACTCCAGAAGTCTACACTTCTTCCTCGGAGCATGGCCTGTAATCGGCATTTGGTTCACAGCAATGGGTATCTCCACAATGGCGTTCAACCTGAATGGATTTAACTTCAACCAGTCCGTAATGGATTCTCAAGGACGTGTAGTCAACACCTGGGCAGACATCTTAAACCGAGCCAACCTTGGTTTTGAAGTAATGCACGAGCGTAATGCACACAACTTCCCATTAGACTTGGCTAGTGGCGAACAAGCTCCTGTAGCAATAAGCGCCCCTGCTATCAACGGCTAAGAGTTAGTTAATCAAACTATCAGTAAATAAAAAAATGCTCTCCAGAAATGTGGGGCGTTTTTTTTGGCGGTTTTTAATTTAACAGTTTGGTCTGTACCACCTTAATCTCGACCGTCCCAACCGCATACTGCTCCTTCAAGTACGCGATTGGCTGAGTCTACGACTTGCTCCGCAAACGCCAGCCCGAAGGGCATCGCATTCCTCAAACTACAATAACTAAACTTGGTAGTGCTAAACAAGTAATGATATAGAATAAGCGTTGATATTAAACAACTCCGACCAATGCTGACTTGTCCAAGCTGTCATTCTGAAAAAACTGTAAAAAACGGTCATATTCACAACGGAAAACAACGGTTCAAATGCTGTGGGTGCAATAGACAATTTGTTAAAAACCCAGAGAAGATAACGATCTCACAGGAAAAGCGAGAGCTAATTGACCGACTATTGTTGGAACGGATTTCTCTGGCGGGAATTGCGAGACACTGCGTTGGGCGGTTTCACCGACTTGAAGCAAGTGTCGAGGTTGCTCGTGCAGTGAAAGTTTCCGAAAGATGGCTTCAAACCTATGTCAATAACGGCGGCTTTTGAGTAAGAATCTTCTTACTCAAAACGCGCCTAACAAGTATGCCCTCGTATCAAGAGCAATACAAGCAACTCCCAAAAAAAAGGAAAGTTGACAATTCAAAGCGATGAACTATGGTCATTTGTAGACAATAAGGGGAATAAACAATGGGTATGGTTAGCTTTGGATGTAGACAGTAAAGAAATTGTTGGTGTTTATATTGGCGATCGCAACGAAAAAGCAGCTCGAAAGCTTTGGGAATCTTTGCCTCCTGTTTATCGACAATGTGCAGTTACCTATACTGATTTTTGGTCTGCTTATGGGGCAGTATTTCCTAGTCAACGTCACCAAGCAGTGGGTAAAGAAACGGGGCTTACAAGTTATATTGAACGATTTAACAATACATTGAGACAGCGAGTGTCACGTTTAGTCCGAAAAACTTTATCTTTTTCTAAATCGTTAGAAAATCATGTCGGTGCTATTTGGTACTTTGTGCATTATTACAATTTATCATTACTTGTTTAGCACTACCTGAAGATTTATTAAACTATTTAAGAAGCTTGCAGTACGACAGGACGATAAAGCAAAGGAATTAATTGGTCTACTGGTAAAGTTTCCATAGCATAAGTTATTCCTTCTGGGTCGGCAAAGTCAACCAAATAAGCTTCGCCATCAAAATTCATAACTACTGTTCCAACTTGTCCTTTTCTGAGTAAAATAGGTTCGTTGGTTTCTTTGTGATTAGCTTGGATATCAGTAGTGATCGCTATTAAATCATATTCTTGAATTAGACTCATAAAAACCTCAATTATTTATTAACTGGATAAACATTTGTCAATCGGGGAAAAGTTTCCTGATGACGAATAATCCAAGAGCTTAAAATCAAAGAACTTCCTACTTCGGTTTGAAGTCTAAACTTGATATCGTAATGAATACCGTAACGATCTTGTTTATAGATTACAACATTATTGTTCTCTCGAATAGCTTGTAATAATGCTTGTTCTAATATTGCTTTATTTTCCAGAGTAATGCCAAGTTTTTTATGAAAAAGGAAAGCTTTGTGTTTTCCTTGCAAGTGTTGGGTATTTAAACAATATTGTTCGAGTTTGTCTCCTAAAACAGCTTGGTCACTGTTTGGTAATTTCATTTGTAAATATTCCAACCCATTTCTTCAATAGTTTATCGTGATCTGTAGACTAAGCGTGTCCTAAAGAGTACTGCTATGCATATCTTCTAAGGCGGAGCGCGATCGCCTATCAAATACCATTGCCATCAGAATTGGCAAATTGTTGAGTATCAGATTCAGATTTAAGCCAAGATTTAGTCGTTTGAATCAGTTGCTTAATCTTGATACTTATCTCCGAACCATTTTTAATGATTAAAGAAGCAAAGTTATCTGGAGTAGGCTGGACAAAGCTCTCGGTGATCACAGCCGAAGATTTCTGACCATTGACACTAGAAGTTACGAGCTTCCTAACAAAGGTCGGTTGATAAATAGCATGAGCGTAAAATATTTCATTCTTATCAATAGCTCTATCGCCAGTGAGAGATTTATAGACAGCTAGGAACTGTTTGCAGAAACAGTCAGCAACGTTGTAGTAAGAATAATTCTGAAGAAAAGTCAAACCAGCGTAGCCACTACATTTAAGCCGAAAAGGTAATTGAGAAAGGGGTTTGTTGTTATCGTCTAAAAACCAAACTATGACATAGCTGAATGCTTTATAACCTTCCGCATCATGTTTCTGTTTATCGTAGGGAAGAGTCTCAAAATCATTGCTCATCAGGGCTTGAGAACGATTGAGAATTAAGAGCTTGGGCGATTTGGTCAACAAAAGAGTTTCTTGAGTACCATCACGAAACTCATGTTCGACGGGCTTCCAAGCATCAGTTAATTCAAACTTGGCTAATTCGGCATTAGTTGAAGTAATGGCAATACCAAACTTTTTATCTGAAGCGTTAATAAATTGCGCGTAAGGAATTGAGGATAATTCACCGAGAAATTCCTCAGTGTTAAAGCCGAAATCGTGATTATTTTGCATGGTCTTTATGAAGATAATATTAATACTATTGTACTATTCAACTGCTCAACAGCGTGGTTGGATATGCGTGGGCTTGCATCGCATAGTTTGATGAAACCCACGCATCCCCCACGCTCAATTCTTACCAGTTTGGCGGAATCTGCGCCCTCGGAGTTTACGCCCTCGGATAGAGGCAATGAGCGCATCTGTTTGATCACCAGGCAGAATTTGAACGTTGAAGAATAAAGGATGGCGAAAGTTGGTTCCAAGGTGGGGAATTGCGCCGATAATCGCGGTTTTGACTTGATCGAGGCTTGAACCGATAAAACAATTGTTCTGTGGGTCGCAAAAAATAGTGACGACGGAATCAGCAAGAGGATTGTTGAGGCTTGGCTCAACGGTTCTGATCTCAATTGAAAGTAAATATGTTTGAGTCATTTTATAGAGTGAGAGATTGTAGACTGAAAAGATTTAAACGATCGCGACTTTAAAGATTTTTAATTGGTCTGGGAAATCAAGTAAATATTTCCATCGGCATTAGCATCAGGAAAGTTAGCACGAATAAAATCTAAACAATCGCACTCCAGCTCAAATTCTTCAATAGTTAAAAATTGGTTGTTACGGGATTTAAGTTGAGGATTAGGAGTATCGCATGACCAATAACTACCGTTAGTCGTCAACATCGGATACCAACCATTTGTGCAGCATAAATGATCGTCACAAAAAGCCCTAAAGGATTAGCTTCGCGTCCGATCGCTTCGGATCTCGTCTTGAACTCCGTAACTGTGTGCCAAGTTTTAGAAGGATCGACGTTGGGAACTTCTACTAGATACATGTTGATTAAAGAAGAGAAAAGAAAGGAAAGATTATTTAATTTTCTGGAGAAAGAGTTTAAGAGTTTTGACTTGATAGGGTTTGGCATCACTGTTATCTTTTCCAGACTGAACAATGGCTATTGGATAAAAAGGATGTTGCCAGACGGTGTGACTGCCCTTACCGCGTTTGGTCAGCCGAATAAAACCTGCTTTGGATAAGCGAGACTTAAGGATTCGGTTTTTCATAGGAAGTAGGGCAGAGAGGGTTTGTTGTTTAGAGAAATTAACTCGGCTCTTTTTTCGAGATAAGATTCGTTTAAATGCAGCAAGAATTTGAAGTATTCCGCTGCCCAAAATTTAGCCTGGTTGTAATTAGGTTCTGATGCCAAATTTCTTTTGAGTATTTCGACACGAAGGCGATTCTCTAAAGTCAATTGAGTATTGTTCGAGGGAGCAAGATTCACCTTGGATTGATTGGATTGTCGAAGTTGTCTAATTTGGTCTTCAAGACGTTGACACTCATTGAACAGAATCAAATAGTCTTCTAGATGATTGACGGCAAGTTGGGCAGCTTTATGTGGATACTGATCGAGATAAACTTTTAATTGCTGAAGTTCAGCATCAATATTTGGATTCATGGCGAGATGGATGATTTTGTAGAGGGTGGTTAAGAAGTAAAGCCATAAGAGCGATCGCATTACTTGTGCGATCGCATCACGGAGCGACTAAAAGATGTCTTCAGTAGAGATCAGATGAGACTCATCGAACAGACAAATTTGGTCTTCAGCCACCCAAAGACGCTCACCATAGGTTGACTCGTAACTGGGGTTGACTAGCCAGTAGTACCAAGCAGTTTCAGACAAATAAGCTTCCGTAGAACGATAGAGTTCGTGATTGTATTGGCGACCGATAATTACAAAACTTGCCCATTCAGAATGATGTTCAGTCGCATCGATGACTTTAACGATACTATCAAGCGCGAAACGAGCATGAGGAACATCGAGGGGATTTTGATCGCCAAACAAATCGCAGTCATTAGTTCTTTGATGATGAGTTTTGGCAGCCTGTTCAAACAAGCGACACCAACCACGTCCATTAGATTCTTGATAATCTTGGAAATGAGAGCATTGAGCGCAGGTATCAGAATAACGCTCCAGAGCCGATTCAACTTTCCAGAAACTAACTTCACCGTTAGTAATTTTGTATTTCCAATAAGGTTGATTGAGTAACTTTCCTGAATTCGTTTTGGACTCGACAAGCTCCATTGCGTAGACAGTAAATGGAGTAGAGGAATTATTTTTAAGAATAACTTGTTCATAGAAAACGAATAAAGGTTGTTCGCAACTATATTTGGTTTCATTGGGGTCTTGTGGGGGTACGAACTCTATGGTGATGAGTTCTCGTTCTTCTGCTTGTACTGTCTGTTTTTCGGCTAAATATGTCATGATGTGAATTGACCTCTTAATGGGGGGTATAAAAGCGATCGCATTGTTTTCTCAGGACGAGCGATCGCTTTTAATCTAAAAAATTTTGCATCACTTTAGTTAACTTATTTGGCTTGCGGACTAATGCTTTCCGTTTCCTCATAGTATTTATATTGACATACTGCTAACTGATTGTCAACATATTGATTGTCAGTTGCTTGATATTTCAAATATTTGGTATAGTGGATATCAAGTAGTTAATCGACAATAATTGGGGGTGAACTTGACAACAACAGGCGTTTTAATGAACAGAACATATATAGACATACAACTTTGGTGGCCGAAAGATGATGAAGGAAAGCCATTATCCGTTTATGCAGTCTATAAAACAATTGAGGGAACAAGAAATGAGGTAACTAGACATACCCTAACTAGAGCTAAAGATGGGTTATTAGAAAAAGCAGATATTTCAAATCTCAAAGCCTTGGCTCGTTTATGTTCTATATGGAGTGGCGAAAACCTGTCTGTTGATGACTTGATAGTAGAAGAATCTGATAATTAATGTTGATTGATTAACTTTACATTTTGTATTTCACAGCCATAAATAGCAAAAGCGATCGCTTCCCGTCGAAAAGTTAGCGATCGCCTTTGAACCAATATCCGCATAAAGGAATTAGTAGTTATGTACATTTTAAATGGTGGAGTCCAAAACTGCACCTTGACTTTCAAACAACATCAAGAAAACCGCTCGAACCAGTTGGGAGGTGCGATGTGATTGGATTTATCACACCATTCCAGATTTTAGATTACCTAGAGCGCTTGAACGTAGTCAAAGAAACTTCAAATGAATACCATTGTACCTGTCCTGTCTGTGGAGATGGTGGGTTCAAAATCAACAAGAAAAACGGTTCGTACCAAGCGTTCAAGTGTGGCTGTGAAATTAAGGATATTCGGGAAGCGATAAGTCCATGGTCTGAAGCTTCTTCTCAAGGGTCAAGGGTAAGGGGGCAAAGGGACGAGGAGATAGGGAGACAAGGAGAAAGGGAGAAAATCAAGCTTGCCCAACTTAATGCCTCTGCTGAGAACGCGCCAAAGCCAGAGTTCTCGCCTATTCCAGAATGGTTAATCAAACAAGGAGTACCTGTTTCAGCAGTAGAAACCCGTTATTGGTACTCAAAAACTCAATGGGTAAGTAGATTTGAGTGGACAACAGAAGAGAGAAAAAAAGCCAAAACGATCAGACAGGGGCATATTAAGTCCAATGGCTTAATCCAATGGAGTAAAGGCGCAAAGGATTGGAGAGCATACAAACTATCTGAAGCAGTTAAGCATTGCCAGGGAAAATGGGTCTTAGGTTTAGAAGGAGAAGGATGTGTCGAGACAGCCAGAGCGATCGCCTTGGCAGCAATAACATGGCAGGGGTCGAACTGGACACCCAAGGCAATTGTCAATGATTTGAGCGCCTTAAAAGACGCAAAAGCAGCAGGATTAGTTTATTTTCCCGATCATGATAAAGCGGGGCAGAAAAAAGCAGAATTAGTCAAATCAGCCTGTTTTAAAGTCAACTTACCATGTCTGATCATCTCGCCGACAGATGTATGGAGTGAAATGCCAGCTAAAGGAGATCTTACGGACTTTGTAGAGGTGCATCCGCATTTTAGTACTGATGAACTGATATCGAGATTAGAAAAAGCGATTGCTCAGGCGATAAAAGTCGAGTCCTTACAAAAATTAACGGCGGCTTTTGTGAATGAAGATTCATACACAAAACGCGCCTTAACATCAGAATCAGCGGAAGGCGATCAAGAAAAATCGCGGGAGTTACCGAACTGGTCACAGTCGGATTTGGCTCAGTGGTTAGCAGAGAAATATCGAAGTAAACTAGCCTGGAACGCAGAGCAACAGCAATGGTATCGTTACGGCGCGCAAACAGAGGGGATTTGGAGTATTGAACCAATTGAATTTGTCGGGCAGCTAGTCAAGTCAGAAGTAGAAGCGATCGCAATGGAAATTGCCCAAACAAGTAAAAATAAGAAAAAACCAAACTACAGTGTATCGATGCTCAATGGAGCGATCGCATTATTAAAAATGGATTTAGCCGTGAGAACCTGGGACGAAGCGAAAGGAGTATTGCCATTGCTCAATGGGGTATTAGACCTTGAAACAAGGAAACTTTTATCCCACAGCCCCTCCAACCGATTAACCTGGTGTCTGCCCTACGCCTATAATCCACTCCTAACTTGTGATCCGATTCAAGATTGGTTACTCGAAATGTGCAGGGGCGATCGCCAATTAATTGAATTGATGAGAGCCTATCTACTGGGAATCGTAACAGGTAGAACTGACTGGCAGAAATACTTAGAACTAATCGGGCCAGGAGGAACAGGCAAGTCAACTTTAACCAGATTAGCGATCGCTTTGGTGGGGCAAGAAAATGTACATACCACTACCCTCAAGAAACTAGAAGGAGAAAAGTTTGAAACCGCCTCGATAGCAAGAAAACGCTTAGTCCTAATCAACGATTCAGAAAGATACGCAGGAGAGGTGGGTAAGCTTAAAAACCTCACAGGTCAGGATACTTTACCTTATGAAGTAAAGTACCAGCAGTCCAAAGGTGGATTCAATCCTGATGCCTTGGTAATTGTTTCTACCAATGAAGTAATCCAAAGCAGTGATTACACATCGGGATTAGCAAGAAGAAGAATTTCAATCCCGATGCTCAAAGCGATTAAAAGCGATGCGCTCCGCGCTGGCTTCGCCAATCGCCAAAAGAATCTAATCGAATATCAGAATGGTGAGATGGTAGGGGAGTTTGTACCATACATTCCAGGATTACTTAATTGGGTATTATTGATGGATGAAGTTGAAGCTACCAGAATCATCAAAAACTACGAGACGGCAGTACCATCACTCTTGGCAATGAAGGCACAAACGTTAGTAGAAACTAATCCGATTGCCGACTGGTTAGATAGCAAAGTAGTTTATGACCATGCTGCCAAAACCAATGTTGGTGTAGCCAAAAGGGACAAAGATAACAATTCAGCCCAATGGTATTTAAATACTAACAAATGGTTATATGCCAGTTATGCCGAACATTGCCATGACACAGGTACTCGCGCACTTTCCTTACGCCGCTTTGTAAATTTATTATCTGACTTGGGCAAAAATCAATTGGGGTTGGATATCGAGCGATCGCGCGATCGCTTTGGGTCATATTTCACTGGCTTAAAGATTCGCTCCGAAGAAGACGATAAGCCGCCTATGATTACGGGTGAGCAGAAATACCACAATATTCAGCCAGCCCGTAGCAACAATAATATAAATACAATACATAGAGTTTGGACGATGGTGATAAATAAAGTAACTACTGCGATCGAGAGAATCATTGATGATGCTCTTGGTAGTAAATTAGAAACGGAAGTAGAAACAGAAACAAATCAAAAATCAAATCTAGATTTAGAGACAGAAAATGTTGAAGAAATTGCGGTAGGAGATCGCATAACTATTTCTGATTGTCCTGGGCATTGGAGTTGGGCCTCGCCGTTTAAGGTCACAGCAATAGAAGGAAATTGGGTAGCATTAGAGTTAGTAGACAATTTGATTGAGATGGGTCGGTTAGAAAAATGTCGAACTTAAAAAAGAAGAAAAAAGCTCAAGAATTATCCCACCTAATGGTAATTATAGATGTTCTGATTGTGACAGCATTTTTCAAAACTACTGAAAAAAAAGACTGAAAAAAAAATTCGGTAATAATGATTTCTGGAGGTAGTTTTAAATTTTGCCGTCACCATGATCCAGAATATGTATAATCAATCTTTATTTAAGAAACATACCAATACATTACAAAAGATTAGGATGAAATTGACCAATATAAAATTCCCAATCAAACAGATCGAAGAATTTTGCGATCGCTGGCAAATTATTGAATTTGCTTTGTTTGGTTCTGTTCTTCGTGTTGATTTCCGTCCTGATAGCGATATCGACGTGATGGTGCAATTCCATTCAGATGCTCATCCTACCCTGTTCGACTTAGCAGATATGGAAAATGAACTAAAGGTAATTTTTCAGCGAGACGTAGACTTAGTAACTCGCAAAGGTATTACAGGTAGTCGAAATTATCTGCGTCGTAATAATATTCTTGACTCTGCTCAAATTATCTATGCCAAAAGATCCCCAATTTCTACTTGATATGCTGCTCTCTGCCAAAATTGCTGTTGAATACGTAGCAGGGCGATCGCGAGAGGATTTGATAAGCGATCTTCAACTTCAGGATGCTGTGATTCGACGATTTTTAATTATTGGAGAAGCAGCAAGACGTGTTTCTGAAGAAACCAAACAAAACTTACCGAAAGTTCCCTGGACAGCTATTAACGGAATGCGTAATCGGTTGGTTCATGAATATGATGATATCGATCTTGATGTTATTTGGGATACCTTGATTAAGAGTCTGCCTATTTTGATTAAAGAACTAGAGAATGTTGTTTTACTGGAAGAATAGCTCAAAAACCTCACAGGTCAAGATACCCTGCCTTATGAAGTAAAGTACCAGCAATCCAAAGGCGGATTTAATCCTGATGCTTTAGTAATTGTTTCTACCAATGAAGTAATCCAAAGCAGCGATTACACATCAGGATTAGCAAGAAGAAGAATCTCCATTCCCATGCTAAATCTAATCAAAAGCGATCGCCAGAAGAACCTGATTGAGCATCAGAATGGGGAATTGCTTGGGGAGTTCGTACCATACATACCAGGGTTACTTAATTGGGTACTGGCAATGGATGAAGTTGAAGCCACCAGAATAGTTAAAAACTATGAGACGGCAGTACCATCGCTCTTGGCCATGAAGGCACAAACGTTAGTAGAAACCAATCCCATTGCCGACTGGTTAGATAGCAAAGTAGTTTATGACCATGCTGCCAAAACTAATGTTGGTGTAGCCAAACGAAACAAAGACAACAATTCAGACCAATGGTACTTAAATACCAATAAATGGTTGTATGCTAGTTATGCCGAACATTGTCATGACACAGGTACTCGTGCGCTTTCCTTGCGTCGCTTTGTGAATTTATTATCTGACCTAGCTAAAAATCAATTGGGATTGGATATCGAGCGATCGCGCGATCGCTTTGGCTCTTATTTCACTGGCTTAAAGATTCGCACCGAAGAAGATGACAAACCGCCTATGATTACGGGTGAGAAAAATTTATCCTTAGTTCAAAATAGTCAACCAGCCAATCTTAATAATACCAATGTCGTGAATAGAATTTGGACAATGGTGATGGATAAAGTAACGACGGCGATTGAAAGAATTATTGATGATGGTCTTAGCAATGAATCAAATGATTCACAAGAAATTGAACAAGAACAAGACAAATTAACCGTGGCGCGTTCTAGGTGGAAAGTTTCTCACCCAGAAGCCGCCACCACTAAGACTGAGATAGAAGCAGAAAATAATCAAGAAATAGCGGTAGGCGATCGCGTAACCATTTCTGATTGTCCAGGTCATTGGAGTTGGGCCTCGCCATTTACCGTTCGAGCAATAGAATCGAATTTGGTAGCATTAGAGTTAGTGGACGAGTTAATTGAAATGAGTCGGCTAAAAAAGTGCTGTTGAGCAAACTATCAAACAATGGGCGAAGCCAAAAGAAGAAAACAACAAGGAACCAAATCGATTAATCAAGCCATAGTAGTCAAAATAGAAAAGTCGAAGACGACCGAAATTAAAAGCTATTAGCCTTTAGCTTTATCAAACGGTAAGTTTGGAGGCAATTTTAGGATTATCGCCCCCATATTCTCCGCAACAAGCTTACTCCATTTCGATTTTTTTCATCTTCTTTTACAGACGTTTCCTTGCCAAATTGATGAATTGGCATACAAGGACTATATACAACTTTCGCTCTACCGTTGGAAACAAAGTTTTTCTTCATGACACTTTCAAAGACTAATTTTTCTACATACTAGCGTTTTTATCTCTACAAAGGGTTGTCGATTTGTCACCTTGCTTGGTGATTTGGGCAAGAATCAATTGGGTTTAGATATCAGGAGAGAGCGCGATTGGCGAAGCCAGCGCGCGACGCGAAGCTATATGCGAAGCGGTATCCTTTAGGAGTCCTTTAGGGGAGCGCATCGCTTTGGGTCATATTTTGCGGGGCTAAAGATTCGAGATGTCAATGACACTTCACCACCACTAATTACGGAAAACTCTGAAGCAGGGTATGAGCTAGACGAGGATAAGTCTGTTATCACAATAGGGGATTGTGTGACGGTAGAAGATGCGCCTAGCTATTGGTCGTGGGCGAGTCCTTTTAAAGTAGAAGCGATTGATGGAGAAATGGCAAAGCTTCAAATGGTGAGTGAATTAATAGAAATTAGTCGGTTGCAAAAATGCTTCAATACAGACTTAAAATGATGATGGCTATAGAGGGCTGTATCTTAGCGATCTACTATTCACCAGCAAAATGTTATCAGTTTTCAATTATTGATGACTTTAATTGCGTCTACGATTATTCTGATATTTTTTACAGTTTAGAGGCAGCAGAAATTAAAGGAAGAGAAGCAGTTAAAGAACTCTGGTGCTAATCATGAGTCATGGTCATTATGACTCATGATTATGTTATCATCTGCAATCGCTTCATAAACGCAGGTAATAATTGAATTGAGAACGAACATCGGGAACAAGGATAATGAAGAGGAATCGGGGATAAAAGAGACTAGAGAGAGATTTTTTGCCAAGCTAAATCTAGGATATGAAGAGGATAAGCAGGATAACCATCTTGGATAGTAGTTTTAATGTCCAACTGTTTGGCTAATTTCCTGGTCAGTTCTAAAAAATACAAAAAGTCATCGCGTTCGAGCCATTTTCTTCTTAGTTTGAGGTATTGACCGCAGTTGAAACAAAAAGTTTCAGCTTTTGTTTGTTGATGCTTCTGCTGCTTCGATTTGTGATCGTGTGGGGATTGCTCAAAATTGCTATGGTAGTCGCAGTAGATAAATTTATGTTTCCAAAGTGGTCTAGGGGAGGTCACCATCAAAGTCCAAGGATTCACACTCAGTTGGTTTTGTGAATCATGAGATTTGTTTTGGAAATGATTCTTGAGATTACTGAGCAAATCATTTTTACGTTCAAACTGATTGTAAGCGACCGCTTCATATTCACTCATAGTCCACAAATCGTTTTTGGTCAGGCTATTTAAGTTGAGTTGATCGAGGATATAAAAGAAATTGTGATGAATAGCCGTTACCTTTTCTCTAAAGGTACATTGCTGACGGAAAACGATTTCTAGCTCGGTATCAAAATAACCATAGTAACAACGCTTAAAAAGCCGAAAATTAACATTTAGGTCTCTTTCAAAGGTGTTAAAGTCACCAAACATTTTCCAGTAACTAGTGGGAACATGACTGAGTAAAGTTTCAAAATCCAATTCAACTTTGGGGGGCTTCGGCTGTTGATAACTACTTTGGCGTTGAGATTGGTTTTGATTGGAAGCAGCCCAATCAGTCCAGTTATATTTAGCCGAGCCAGAGCGAGAATTGGACTGAGTGTAAGCTTCTGTGTGCGATCGCGATTGATGATTAGTTTTCCAAGGGGAGGTAGCTGTTGCCATGCCATCTTTGGCATTAATAATTGTCTGGGCGATTTGTGTAGCTAAATGTGAATCTAAATCACTAATATCTGGGTGAAAAACTTTGAGTAGAGATAAATACTTTTTCCTGTCTAAAGTCGGGTTAACAAAAATACCGCGATTGAAAGATTTGATGGCATTGAAACCTTTTTCCTCTGTGCCATCATCAAACTGAATACATTGTATTTGTTCTACATTAATGGCGATAATAATTTGCTTACCCAGATAAGTCCACATCAATCTGCAATTATTAGTGGTGAATAAATTTGTTAGTGACTCAATCTAACTGATGAATAGCTATTGGTAAATATTTAGGCAAGTCTACCTTGACTCGATTAGAGATTAGGCGTAACTGCCCTAGTCCTTTAGGGTAATTGTGGGCATTGAAGCGGTAGCTCAATAAATCTTGAGCTAGAAAATATGACCACAGAATTTCTGCTTCGGTTTTTTGACTAATCTCGATTAAATGTTGACGTTGGCAGTCAAAAAATCGAGTATATAACTTCAAACATCTGTCAAAAGCAGATTCTCTGATGATGAGGACAAATCGAGAATTGAGAGACGATTGTAAACAGTAGCGAAGATCTTGCCAGTTAAAAAGCAGTTGCTTATGAGTTCTAAATTTAGAGCCGACTAAATTAGAACCATCATAAAATTCAATTTTGTAGCCATGTTTAGTCGGAGTAATATATCTGTACATAAAGGGGTCTGGAGCCGTAAAAGATGTTTCGTTTTTGTTTTTCTTACAAAACAAAGCAAGATAAATTCGATTGAAAAATTGCATGTTGTCTTCTCTTTTTACTCCACTCTTTTATATCTAGGTAATTAATTCAGGCTAGCTAAAGCATGAATATATTGATTACGGCCCATCGCGTTATCGATCTTAAAACCAGCATCAGGATCTAGGGCTGAGATTAGAGTTAATCTCCCTTGAGGAATTCCTCTGCGATAATTCTTGGCTACTGCTGATGTGGCTAAACCATCAGCCATCACACCGACAACTGTTCCACCAGCTTCAATTGTACCTAACATCAAAGCCCGATCTACCCCTCTTGTACCACCAACAATTATTTGGCTCTTTTGTTGAACACAAGTTTTAATCAGTTTCTGAGTATATTCTAATCCTGCATCATCTAGATTGCGAGAACCAACAATTGCTAATCCTCCTTGATCGAGCAAGTTTTTGTTACCCACACCATAAAGAATAGCGGGAGCTTGATCTTTTAGTTTTTGTTTCAAGCACTTAGGATATTCAGCATCGCCTCTGCTCAAGATCCATAATCCTTGATTTGTCCATTTTTCCACCGCTAAACTCAACATCACACCACGTTTTAATAAAGCCAAGATGCGGTGAGATTCTAGCTGATTAATTGTCAACTGAAGAAGTTTATCTTGAATTATTGAATCAAATAAATCTTGAGGAGTCAAATCATTATCTTTTAACCAAATTACTAGACTATTATATTCTCTTAAGGTTAAAGGTTTTGGCACAGTTGTACGCGACAAACCAAAACTGGCACATAAGAGTAATATTGCCTGAGTATCAAGGGAAAAAATGTGATTTGTCATCATTTTCAACATATATAAACTCAATTTGACTAAGACTATATTTGCCTAATTTATAATTAGAATTATGCCAAAATACTTGTTTAGTGCCTGATACTAAACATATACCAGCTTGAGAAAAGTAAACTATACTACGTAAACGTTGAACGGTCATATGTTTGGATACTTTTGGGAGAAATTCTGACGCATCCATTAGCACTGACTTTCTTGACCAATCTTGCCAAAGACTGTGTTGTTTTTTATAAATGTTGATTGCTGTTTCAATTGCCAGCAAATCATTTAAAAGTAAGATAGATGTTTGATTCATGGCATCCATTTGTCGAGCCTGATAATCTAGAAAAGCACTACCTAACCTACCTGTTTAAGCTTTTAAATATTGAGGAGGATTAGACAGCTTTTGTAAATAATCCATAACAATCGGTGGTGTATTTTTCATCTTACAAAGAAAGTTTATAGCTTCTGATGGTTAAGGAATAAAGCAGAAGGGGCTTGTTGTTGATGTTGGAGAATTCGGCTCAACTCATTGAGAAGGGCATAATTTTTCTGCTCCAGTTCTTTGTATTGACGCGCCAAGAGAACAAAATCTTCAAAATGGTTAATGGCTAGCTGAGGAGCTTGTTCAGGGTATTTTTCAAGATGACGTTTAAGGCATTCGACGGAAAAACAGAATTCTAGGTCAAGTTTCATAGTAAAAAATTAAAGTGTCACTTCAATGAGTAAATTAGTGTCAGGGTATGGCAGGAAGGTTGTGTAATCAAGAAAACTAAGGAGTTCGCGATACCAAGGATAAAGTTGGTTCGCGTACAAGTTAGCTTTGTTCAGATTCCAAATCGTACTTTGAGTGGGATTTCTCAGATTAAATTCAAAGATAGTGGCTTCCAGAAATTTCGCTCGAAATTCTGCCAAGCAAGCTATTGTTAATACGTCTTGATTAGAAGTGGTTTGGCTCCGTATACTCTTCGAGATCGTTGCAGAATTAAGCTGGTTATAAAGTTCATCAGAAACGACCAAAGCATTGATGAAGTTGCTCTGCTGGGTAAAAATGGTAATCAGTGGCATGAGATTAAAGAACAGATGGAAGCCGTTTATATAACGGGTCAAAGCAAACTTTCTTTTCTTTATGGTCTAATTATAGCATGATAACGCTGTAATATGTTATTTTTTACGCTATAAATAAGAAAATCAAAAATGATTAGACTAGCGCGAAAGTGATATAACTAGTGAGTAGAATTAGTGAAGGAAAAGAAATTGGACGCAAAACCGTTTAACGATCGTCTGAAAGACTTGGGCTGGAGTCCCTATAGACTGGCTCAAGAACTAGATAAAATAAGGCAGACAGAGAAAGGGGCAGGGAATTACACTAGTACAGTGGTTAAGTTTTTGGAGAACCCAAATAGTTCTCGAACAATGACTTTTTTAGATTTGGTGACAGCGATGGATGGAGAAATTGTGATTCGCTGGAAAGTCAAAAAAGAAGTCACAGTAGATTGTAAAGAAGTCAAGATAAACTAATTCAGCTACCTTTGTTTAATAACTATAGTAAACTAGATTGTGGAAAAAACACATTTAAAATCATATCACAACTTGATTAAACTGAGATCGGGTGTTTATCGAGGTTTAGATAAAACGGGTAACTTAGTTTTAATTAAATCTTTTGAATTTAATAGTGGGCAAAGCTGGAGTTTCCAAAGACAATTAGAACAAGAGACAGCTATTCTTAAGTCTCTTTCTCATCCTAGAATACCTAAATATTTTGATAGTTGGCAAGATGGAAGTATTTTTTATTTAGTTCGTGAATATATTGAAGGTAATTGTTTGGTTACAAACAAAATATTTACTGAGAAAAACGTAATTAATATTGCTTTACAGCTATTAGATATTCTAGTTTATTTAGAGTAACGTAATGTAACACATCACGATATTAAACCACAGAATATTATAATAGATTCCGAAGAAAATATACATTTGATTGACTTTGGTATTTCTAAGGAACTGAGTGATAAAACATTAGGGATAACTACTCAGTTTGGAGGCACAGAAGGGTTTATTGCACCAGAGAAAATTTTACTTCGCAGAACAGATAATCGAAGCGATTTATATAGTTTAGGAATGGTGCTGGCTCTCTACATCGATCGGCTTCAATAGAGTTACGACGAGCCATCCCACGTTCAATTACCCAGGTATTAAGGTGAATTTCTTGCTGCACTAATTCATTGGGGGTATCGGAAATGTGTTTAAGCAGATTAACATCATAGTTAGAAGCCAGAGAGATCCAAACTTCATGGAGATCGCCAACTTGTTCTAGTTCTACTGTGCCATTACTCAAATTAATAACTGACTGCAAATACTTCTGGGACTCATTTCCTGTTGCTTCTACACCACAGAGACTTATAGTTTTCTGTTCATTGTGACGTTCAACTGTAAAAGAAGAGCCACTATTGACACGGCTGATTTTCCAAGGCGTATAGTCGGCAGTTCTGTACTTGTACCTTTGCCAATTGTCTAAACTAATGAGAGCAACAGCCGCAACAGCAGACAGAATAATCAAGGGTTTTCTAAAGTAGAACAGAAATAACTTGGTTTGCATGACCAGAAAGCTAGATTTATTTCTAGTATTCCCATTCTGCTATTTAAGCTAACTGCTTCTCCATCTTTTGTTTTAAGCCTGTAGATCTCTACTATTGTTTAACTTGCTTGGTCGCAACGGCGATCGCGGGGATAATAAACCCGCATTTTGGCTGGATTAATTAATTATCAATAGAGCATAAGTGACTTTACATAAAAGTGTATAAATTCAAAAATGCATTTTTACAAGCGATCGCTCTTTGTGGTCAAATAGCCGTGGGGTGGAGGCTGAAGAATCCAGTTCAAAGCCTTGAGATACTTTAGAGGCTTTTGAACACCATTGCTTAGAATGAAATAACCCTGCGCCTAGTACGGTTATTTTGTAATCTTTCAATAGCTCAAAAACTAGTAATAATACTTTCTGCTGTTGAGCTAAATTAGTATAAAACGATAAAAAATATTTGTTTGTAAATTAATATGCCTTTAACTCAAGAGGAAGAAAGAGATTGTAAGACTAAAATATTAAACTTAATTATACAAAAGAATCATCGTTATAGAGAAATAGATAATTTTTGCGGTGATTACACTCCAGCAGAAATTGTCAAATGTATAAATCAACTAGTGAATGAAAATATTATAAGGGAAGAAAAACTTCCCTATGAACATGAAACTTCTTATTATTTGATATCTGACAATTATTTATTATTTGATTCGACCTATGAAATTACCAGCAGTAGCGATACATTTGAGAGATATTTTAACCGTATACCTCTAACTTTAGAGCAAGAAAGAGATTGTAAGACTAAAATACTAAATTTAATTAAGCAAGGCAGAAATCATCATAGACAAGTAGAAAATTTTTGTGATGATTTCACTGTGATAGAGATTGTCACATGTGTAAATCAACTAGTGGGTGGAAATATTATTAGGCAAGAAGGAGCTTATTACCATCTAAACTAATCTGAGTTTGGGCTAGCTGTTTGGGTTAACTTGTTAGGGGCATGGGAGAAATGGGAGGAAGCGACGAAGAGAGGATATTCGCTCTTTGTATCTGAAGAAAATAATGAAGAGGAATCGGGAATAACTAAAGATTTTGGCTATTTTGGTTGATGGCGATGGTGAAATAGCTGTCGGGTTGAGGCTGAGGAATTGAATTCAAAGCCTTGCGATGTTTAAGATTGTGTGTGACGAGTGAAGGAGATCGCCCTTTGATGAGACATTCCAATCACTATTCGCAGCGCTCTGAATACAGATTATATTTTTGGTTCAAATAATCCTCTTTGACTTTTTGCGGATCAAAGTCTGAAGATACGGGTTGAACTTGTGGCGTGTTTTGCTGAATTAAAGATTTGAAAGTTTTACTTTGGCATGGAATCAGTTGTTTCTGAACGTTTTGTTTACTTTCTTCTTCGTCCGCCTTTTCAAGGCGGACATTGCTAAATTCACTGTTGCTGATATGTTTATCTAGCTGATCGACTTTGGTATCTAGAGCTTTGATCTCTCCTGAAAGTTTTTCATCAACGGTATTTATTTTCCCTTTAATTTCAGATTGACCAAGCTTAAGAGAATTGACTTCTTCAAGTAGTTTCCTCTGGTCTAATTTAATTTCGTTGAGGATATCGGCGATGTCGGTCTGGATAATAGGATTGGTCATTTGGTATACTCCAATTAGATTAAGTAGTTGAATGAACATCCCCAATGATTTGGTCGTCGATGGGGATGTTTATATTTTAAAGCTTCCAAGGATAAGGAAACAGTGGGTTAACTTGTTGTCAGGAGTATGGAGAAAGCGATCGCAAGCTCGGAGATATTCCACGTTGAGTAAAAGAATGACTCAGGGGGTGTATTTTGCGGCGTTGAGCCAAGCGTCATCAGTGGGAGATTCTAGAACGCCTAGTCGGTAAAGTTTTGATAGTCATGGTGATGGTTGATGGTTGATGGTGATGTGAGATCGTTTTCCGATTTTAAGCTAGCTAATATTCGTTGAAACTCTGGTCGATCTGAATCAAAGAAACGTTCGTGAGTAGAATCACGGTTGAGAAATTCAGAAATGTTTTGCTCGATGGAGAGATGGGAGTAACCAATCCAACCATCACCCCGTAAAACCGTGTCCAAAAACTCAAAGTCGCCATTAATAATCTCCTGCTTATCTTCAAAGATCATCAATTCAATCAAATACTCCGCTAATAGATAGCGATCGCCTTTTGCGACAATTGTTTGTAACAAATCAAGGCGTTGCTGGCGTGTACCGTGGGAGACGTTAAGATCAATAATTTGCGACCATTCTGGTGTTTGTGGATTGTTCATAATCTTAATTTAATGAGGAACAGGGAGGTTATGAATGCGAGTGCCGAGAAATTGACCGTTGAGATCGAAGACATCAAGACACAGAGTATAAAAAAGTGGAAACGTTCTCTAAGTGAACTAACTCATTCCATTAGTGATGGGAGTGTTCAAGAGAATCGCAGTTTTGAACTAGCTTCCCTTCGGCAAAACAACTAAGGCAGTAGTTAAAGTCCTCAAATGATTCTTCAATTGGAATTTCTAGCTCTTCTGGAGGGTACTGGTCGTCGCACAAAAAAGCAATACGAGAAATTGGTATTCCAGCAAAATCAAAACGCGCAAGCTCAATCAGCATCCAAAGTTGGTTGTTGGGGTTAAGTTGTTTGTTATATAGTGTAATACACTTTCTTAAAGATTTTAATCTGTAGGAGGGTATTATACAGATATGGATCATTTTTCTTTTATTATTTAAAGGTGTTGAATGTGATCTGGCTTAAGGAAGGTCATAGCCTGACTGCCTGACACAAGTGCCTGAAACATATTGCGTCTCTTTTTAGAATGAAATAGCCCTGTGAATCATTCAATGTTAAACCTTCCATTTCCGTATAGTGCTTTGTGTTCACTGTTAACAATTGTACTCGTACCAATCCTAACAGTCGGCTTTTGAGTGGGAAGCTTCCCACTCAAAACGCGACGTAAGTTTGTGTATCCTTTTTCTCTAAATTGTTGCTTGATTTCTTCTATTTTTTCTTCGTCTTTTTTTTCGAGCCTGGTAAGAAATTGATATATTTGACCGTTAAATTGTCTAAAGTCACCAAATTTACTTTTTTTCACAGTTGACAAAAATTGAGTAGAAAATTAGCGATCGAAATAAAGCAGAAGGGGCTTATTGTTGATGTTGGAGAAGAAGGATTAATCCATTGAGCTGGCTAGATTCCGTATTGTTCAAGTTGTTTGAGAAGGTTTAGTTTGTTCAGCAGCAGCACCGCGATTAAGAAAGTGATCGGACGTAAACAATATCATGTCTGTAAAAATTATCTGAAGTAAAACTGAAATTTAATTTTTCTTCAATCCAATAGCAATATTTTCGATAATAAGCTCTGAGTTCTAAAAATTCAGGATCGTTAATTGAATCACGACAAATGTGTCCTAGAGTATTCAACATTTCACGAGCTGAATCTAATTCCAATCCATATAAACGCTGTTTATTAGGGTCGAGAGTTTCAAGAGTTTCAAAAGAAAAAGTTTCATTTTCTGAATAAAATTGTTTCACTAATGGTATGGCATTGAGGATTTCAGTATTATTAACCTTAATTAATTTGTCATGCTCATAAAATATTTCGTAATAAGGCACTGAGCCTATATCAAAAGAATTTTCCTTAACATAGGTAACGTTTACCCAATTAACATCAAATAAATGGATGTGATGATATTCTTTATTTCTTTTATAGCTGACAGCAATAGGATTAACTACTTTCTCTATGGATTTTTTTGGCATTTTATCAACTTCTGCTTGAAAAATATATTTTTTAATTGCTTGAGCCTGATTGAGCAAAGTTTGTAAGCTTTAGGGAAGTTTGGATCAGATAATTTGTGTCATGTTCTTCGATCAATATGGTAGTCGGTGGGGATCTTTATATTTTATAGCTTTTAAAGATTGCGATGCCGAAGGCTAGGCAGAGCCTAATCGCGATTTCTGTTGAGATTGTATAGTCATTCTAAATAATTTCCGTATGATTTAACGATATCATCCAAGGAAGTACCAGGAGCGGAATAAATGCGTCTTTTTTTGAGGATGGCAAAGTCTTGTTCGATCCGATTAAAATCAGGTGAATAGGGTGGTAAAAACAAAACTTTGTGACCCGCTTGTTGGGCAATGCGAAATACATCATCCTGGCGGTGAAATGACGCATTATCAAGGATTAGAGTGGAGTTTGGTTTTAATTCGGGAATGAGATGTTTTTCGAGCCATTGATTAAACCATAAAGCATTAGTACTTCCTTGAAAAAGAATTGGTGCTAACAACTGTTTACCTCTTTTCCCAGCTATCAGACTGGTTCTGGTTCCTTTTTGACCATGGCGATCGCCATAAGTTTTTTGTCCTCGTTTTGACCAGGCATAAGGACGATAGACATATTCTTCAAAGCCTGATTCATCCAAATAAACTAAATTGCTTGACCCATCCAGGATGACAATTTCACGTAAATTTCTCAAAAAGTTGATTCGCTCACTATGCCTGCGTTCACTGTATTTCAGAGTTTTTTTTACGAGTTAACTTCATTTGCTTCTGGGCATACCCAATAGCACTCGTATGCACTCCAAAATATTGCGCTCTTTCTCTTAACAAAGCATCTGGATGTTCTTGAATATGTTGGGCAAGTGCTTTCCAGTTTAGTTTTCGCCTTCTTCCAAGTTGTGGTGATGGAGTCAAATTTTTTCTTCGACACCAATCATTCACACACCATAAGCTTACTTCATATCTTCTTGATGCTTCGGCTTTTGAGCCTCCAGCCGCGACAAACTTTACCACCCGCTTTCGCAGATCTACACTATAAGTCATCTAACTTGATCAATTTCTCAGTTAGCTTATATTATTTCATATGTTTCTTATTTAGAATGACTATAGCTGCTCAACAAAGCAGAAAAAGAGTCGGCAGAATTATCAATCAATTGCCAAAGCTGCTCGGCGGAGAGATGCGGCTTTGGCTGCACTAAAGTATTAGGCGGCTTTTCTGTACGTCGCGTTTTGGGTGGTAAGCTTCCCACCCAAAAGCCGACTGTGAGAAGCTTCCCATAGAAAACGCGCCGTATATCTTCGCGTCGCCAAGTGCGATCACAAAGAAAATCATCTTGTTCGAGTTCAGTAAGTTCGTACCAGTCATTAGGTGGTGGATTAGTGAGAAAATTTCTGCTACAAGCCTGTAAAATCTCGAAACGAAATCGATGGTCATTTGGATTGTGAGTAGAAGTATTAATGTTTATCGAAAAAATTAGTATGAAAAACTACTCTTTTTGTAAACATCTAAAGAGCTTCACTCGCTTTGGCAAAGTTCAGGTGGGGAAACTGGCTGATTAGATTTAGACTCAGCCACCAAGAAGATTCGACCATCAGACATCCTCTTAACGGTGTTGGCTTCAACAATTGGCTCGTCCTGTTGAGCCGAAGGCGAACCTTTAATCTCAGACTGATAGTTTTCCATTTGGGGTAATCCTTCAGACTCAGCAAAATCATAGGGGTTGGGTGCAATTGGGCTACCCAAATCCTGTACTCGAACTCTTCTTTCATTGTAACCAGTACAATTTTTGGAGATTAAGTCTCGTTCATTGATCGAGCGATCTTCTCGACCGACAATGATGATCTCTTCGCCCACGTTATTTTCAGGGGAGGAGATGATCACTGTCCCGTCAATGCCCAGTTCGGAACTGGCTGTAATGTCATTGAAAGGAGTTAACGACTGGCGCGATTCTAGACCAAAAATATAGTTAGAATCGATGGTAATATTGCCACCGTTTCCCGCGACGGCATTAGCGGTAATGTCACTATTTTCTAGACCGACCATTGTATCGGTATCGATGGTAATGTTACCACCGTTTCCTTGTCCTTGCGCCGAAGCCGTGATGTTTGATTGACCAAATAGTTTTAGACTTTCGGTGTCGAGGTTAATATTTCCGCCTTCTCCTGATAACGTTGAGGCAGAGATCTCGCCTCCGTTGTCTAGAGATATAGAATCGGCATTGATTTCAAGATTACCTGCGTTACCTATTCCTTGGTTTTGAACAGATACAATTCCCCGATCAAAAATCTTTAGTTTCGGTGTATTTATAATTACACTACCTGCATCGCCTTCAGGAAAAGAAGGTAGATCGAACAATTGTCTTAACGATGGATTAGTAATTTCACTGGAGGCTGTAATTTGGCTATAGTTGATTAAGCTATCATCTGTCGAGTCAGGAACTTTACCATTTATTTGAACATAATTGTTGGCATCAACAATTATGTCTCCTGCCTTGCCTGTTCCAGAATTTGTAGCATTTACTCTCGCTCCATTTTCAAGCTTTAACATCGAAGTAAAAACTTTTACATTTCCTCCCTTGGCAAAGACTGTGGTGCTTCCAATAACACTATGAGCAAAGCTATTTAAAGATGTATCCAACGTGAAAGCCCCTGACAATTCAACACTATCGGAGAAATTAGCTTGAATACTTCCTCCATTACCCTCTTGTAGAGCTTGGGATATGATCGTTGCTCCTTCTCTCAAGAATAAGCGATTACCCGAAAGGCTGATGTTTCCTCCGTCTCCAGATGCTGCTGCAATTGAAGACACTCCACTTAATGCAGGAATCCTTTCAATTGGAGAAACTCCGATAATTGTTATAGAATCATCGACATTAATGTTAATATCTCCAGCATTACCCGAACTATATGCTGAAGTATTTATTAAACTAAAATCGCTAATATTTAATTGATTAGCAGAGATGTTTACATCAGAACCTTTTCCAGACTCAAAAGATTGAGAAATTATGCCTGGTTTCACTACAGAGGAATTATTGACACTCCCACGTTTACGCTGACGCTAAAAACGTGGGATTCTCCCGTCTAGTCTCATAATTGGTAGTATCGAACAGGCACAATTGCTCTGCTCTTCCATTTATGATGTTCATGGAGTTCTGGGGATTGCCAAATACCCCGTCCAGTAGATTGTCTGCATCTATTACGGGTGCAGGTCTGTGAAAATCTACTGGACAACTGCGATAATCCCAAATAGCGAGATTTTTCCCAGCATTAAAATCAGAGTTTAAAATTGCGCCACTGGTACATTTAAACCAATGACCATTTCGCTTCCCGATAACACCATTAACCGATGAGGTTTTGGAAGAATAATGAGGTGGTCTAACATGAACTTGTCGTCCAAGTTTTGCCATCTTATATTCTAGTTTTTGCCCAAGATCGTAGTATGCCCAGGCATGACGAGATTCGGCATTGTCAGAGCGAGACTTTTTTCTTTGCTTCATCGTCTGACGACAACCAGACAAATCTTCCAGCATTAAGTCTGCATTTTGCCAGTCAGCAAAATCAACAATACGACGAGATACAGTGTGATTAACCGCTCTCATCCAGCGCTGTTCTTTTTGCTCAAGTCTTTTTACAGCACGATATTTACCAGCTTTTTGTAGCTGCTTTCTACGTTGCTGAAATTTGCGACGACGATGTTTGACCTGTTTCCCAGAAAAGAATAAACCAAATCCCTTTTTGGGAACGGCTACAGCTATTTGGTTTTGACCTCTATCTACCCCAACTCGATTATCAACGATCACCTCTGGAACTTCCTCGGTGATTGAGATTAAGGCATACCATTTATTTCGATATTGGCATAGCTTTAATGTGCCTTTAGTTAATTTTGGATCATTGTCCAACAACCTATCTAATATAGGTTGCCAATAATGACTTTTAACCGATATAGGAACTCGCTTAATCCCATGCAAAGTAGGGAAAGACACGGAATAAATGTCACCAACTTTAAACAGCCTCCAATTTTGGCAATTAACCTCTGGAGGTAGCAGCTTGAATTTCTTGGTTTTTTTGCCAGCTTTGCCTTTGCAATGACGAATAACTTGATTAGCTAATGCCGATTTTAGAGATGTTAGTACGCAGCCTGCGTTAGCAGGCAAGTCGCGTCTAGCGACGCTCTGGTGCATTCGCACCTGCGCAGTAGTTAACTTTTTTCGTTCTGCAATCGGTAGCTTTATTAGCTCGTTAGCCAGTTCAGTACAAGCTGCTGTCGTCTCAGCAAACATTTGTGCTTTAACGCCGTTAAGACTATGAAATTTAAGTTTCAAAGTGGTGGTGACTTTCATATAAGAAGTATAGTACAATACTGTCTATGAGTCAATCCTATAGACGAACAAATACTACTGTATCTTTAATTAATTACCACTTTATCTGGATACCTCGTCGTAGAAGAAAAGTGTTAGTTGGTGCTGTTAAAACTAGAGTCACTGAGTTGATCTACGAAAAAGCTAACGAATTAGACTGCAAAATCATTAGTCTTGCCGTAGAACCTGAGCATATCCATCTTTTTCTCAACTGTTCTCCTGGCATTGCACCAAAACAAATCATGCACCGTATCAAAGGCTATTCATCTTATATATTGAGGAAAGAGTTTCCGCATTTAAAAAAGATGCCTAGTATGTGGACTAGGAGCTATTTTGTCTCTACTGCTGGCAATGTTTCTAGTAGTACAATTGAGAAATATATAGCTGCTCAAGGGAAAGTTTAACTGGGGCTAAAGCCCCCGTGTCGCAATTCATCCAAGGTCTAAAGACGCTTGGCTTTCTTGCTCCCGTGCTTTCTGTAAAACTCGATGGAGAAGTTATTCCTACTAAGTTAATCGAGCCACTTATATCTACATTTATATTTCCAGAAGGCTTCCCATCAAAGTTTGAGTTCAAAACCAAGGATTTATTTGAAAGAAATAAATTCTTTCCTGTGATATTAATATTTCCTCCTGGAAAGCCACTCGTACTTATTAAAGAATTATTGCTTATTACAATATCTTGAAAACCAGTCGTTCTCAAATAGTCGAATGTTAATTTCTGAGATGAAAGGTTGATTCCAACTATTCCAGATTCAATGCTACTAATTTCGATCTCTCCAGAAGGATTCGCTAAAATTCCACCGTCTAATGTAACCTTATTTCCGATTAAAGACAAAGTTTTTTCGGATGATATATTGAATCCTGACTGAATTTTTTGTGAATCAATTATTGGTGCATTAAAAGCATCAGAAATACTTGATGTATCAGCTAATCTTAGTTCATGTCCAGAACCTTGAACTTTAATTTCTCCTGAATTACTGCCAAACCCTAATCCAATCGGAAAATCAATTGTCAATGTGGGAATATTAGGCGAACTCGCACTAAAGACATCGCCGTTGTTAAATTCAATATTTTCAGCAGTTGTCGCTAAAAAAGAGCCATTAACATTAATTGCTGAATTTTCGCCAAAAACAATTCCGTTAGGATTCATCAAAAATAGATTGGCTGCACCCTCTATTCCCAATGAGCCGAAAATTTCCGAAATATTCCCTCCAGTAACGCGAGAAAAGATATTTGCTATTCCTGCGGGATTGTCAAAATTAACAATAGCACCCTCACCTACGTTGAATTCTTCAAAGCTGTGAAATAAGTTGTCGCCTCTAACCGCTCCTCCTTCAATGCGATCGCGCAATTCATCAATTGAATTTACTTCTGAGTTTTCCGCACCCAATGTATCATCAGGGGTTATTTGTGCTTGACTAATTAAGGTATAACTAAGGGAAAAAGCTATTAAAGAACATTGAGCTAATATCTTATACATCTTTTGGTGAATGACGAAAATAAACTTTTAAATTGTCAGAAGGATGAGGAAAAGGAAATTGCTGTATTTGTAGATTTTGTCCGTCTATCAAATTCCACTCACAGTTGTTGATTAACATTGCAGCAAACATCTTCATTTCTAATCTAGCTAAATTTTCTCCTAGACATTGTCTTTTTCCTCCTCCGAATGGAAAATATGCTTTAGAATTAGCACTGTTGTTTAGGTCAAAGCGCTTTGGCTCGAAGACATTAGGTGAGTTGAATAATATAGGATCTTTGTGGGTACGATTTATTTCATAAATAACCTGCCAGCCTTTAGGAAAAAGATAATCGTCAAACCTACACTCTTCGATCACTGTACGAAATCCACCGCCTACGGGTGGGATAAACCTTAGCACTTCTTTCAGTATTGATTCCAAATACCCCATTTGTCTTAAAGTTTCCATTGAAATAGAATTTGAGGTGTTAAGTAATTTCTTTTGCTCTATTCGGCAAGACTGTAAAATATTTGGGTATTGTGCTGAAAGCAAGCAAAATGAAGATAGAGATGAAGCCAAAGTACCATGTCCAGCAGATAGCAGATTAAGAACTTGGTCTTTTATTTCATTAATTGACAACGAATGTCCGTTTTCATCATGGGCTTGCAACAATAAACTTAAAGCATCTTTATTTAGATTATTATCAAGCTGACGATTGTTCACAATTTCTTCAATATACATTAAGATTTGCTGGCGGCTTTTCAAAGCTCGACCCAACTTAGTCCAAGGAAGAGGAAATGAAAAAGAGAAAAGCCCTTGACTCCAGGTTTCGTATAAGTTGCAAAGTTCAGTTTCAGAAGCACGATCTAATCCAATTAAAAGCTTACAAGCTATATCAAAAGTATATTTACGTAGTTCGGGATACCAGGCAAAATTTTCAAGTTTTGCCCATCGAATAAAATAAGCTTCTGTAATTTCTTTGATAATTGTAATTTGCTCCTCCAGATATACGGGAGAAAACACTTTTCTTAAAAGTTTGCGTCTGTCTTGATGTATTTGACCTGTTTGGACTGTTAAAGAAGATGCGCCTAAAAGAGCTTCAATGTTTGGTAGCATTTTATTTTGAAAATATTCATTTTCATTATCCAAAACAAAATGACATGCTTCGTCTCCACTTACATAGATTATGGACTGACCGAAAACGCGAGTTTTGAATATTGCACCATGTTTATAGTGTCTTTGTTGGGAAAAACCTTCTGGATCGGACATGAGACTAACAGCCTCCCCTAAAAATGGTAGTCCCATCCTACCTGGAGGTAAAGTGCAAACAGAAGGGGCAATTTCGTTTTTTTTTTGCGAGTCATAAATAATTGTGCTTAGTTATATTCGTCGGTAAATGCTTTTCGTATACCAAATTAAGCTTATATTATTATAAGCTTCAAACGAGAGCGATCGCTCGGAGGGAAAAGCAGCATTTAGTAAGAGCATACTACAAAAATTAGTTAAAATTCGCCGTAAGTATATTCCCGTATTATTGGCTATCAAACGACCAGGATTGGTTAACCCTTGAACAGCAAAATCAAAGATATTTCTGGAAACAAATGTCTACAAATATACTACTTAATTACGGGTTTGTATCTAAATAAATCTCTTGCATAATTAAATTTTCCAGGTTTCCAGCGCTCCCTTCTTTTAGGCTGGGTCTAGATCATTAAGTTCAGCTGTAGCTAAAGAATCTCAGTTAAATCAAGGTTAAAACCAGCCATGAGGGGCTGGCAATCGATCGCAGTGGGAGAATCGAAGATTTCTGTCTCCCGATCGAGTCGGTAAACTTCAACTTGTTTATCTTTAGGGTTAATGAGCAGCCCCAACTTTACACCCAATCGTTGATACTCAAGCATCTTAGACTGTAGAATACCGAGGCGATCGCTTTGGGAACGAAGCTCAATGACAAAATCAGGAACGACGGGAATAAAACCTGAAATATCAATTCCATCGAGACGAGATTTTTCAATCCAAGAGACATCGGGGGACATTTTACCGCCATCAAAATTTGTAAAGTCATAGCCAGTCGAAGAATCAAATGCTTTACCTAGTTTTTGTTTTTTATTCCATGCTGCAACCTGAAATGTTAATTCTGAGTTTCTTTCGCCACTTTCACCGCCAGTAGGAGACATAACAATTAATTCATGGTCTTTAGTGAGTTCGAGTCGTAAATCGGGGTTATCTAAGCAGAGAGAATCAAATTCTTCGGGAGTAACATGAAGGACAGTGTTACTAACATTGAGTAACAAAGGTAGGGTTTGAGTATTGGTCGAAATATTGTTGGCAAGCATGATTTTTAGAGGACTTCCACTAAATTCCTTTTCTCTAGTTTAATATTTCCTGACTGGGAACGTTAATTGTCAAACATAGCGATCACCTATCAAATACCATTGGCATTAGAAATGGCAAATTGTTGAGGATCAGAATCAGATTTGAGCCAAGACTTAGTAGTTTGAATAAGTTGTTTAATTTGGTTGCTGACTTGACCACCATTTTTAATAATCAAGTCGGCAAAATTATCTGGAGTAGGCTCGACAAAGCCGTCAGTGATCACAGCCGAAGATTTCTGACCATTGACACTAGAAGTTACGAGCTTCCTAACAAAGGTGGGGTGATAGACCCCGTGACTATAAAACAGTTCATTTTTATCAATAGCGCGATCGCCAGTAAGAGATTTATAAGTTGCCAGAAACTGTTTACAGAAACAATCGGTAACATTGTAGTAAGAATAATTCTGAAGAAAAGTCAAACCACTGTAGCCACTACATTTAAGCCGAAAAGGTAATTGAGAGAGGGGCTTGTTGTTATCATCTAAAAACCAGACCACGACATAGCTGAATGCCTTGTAGCCCTCAGCATCATGTTTCTGTTTATCAAAAGGAATAGTCTCAGTCTCATTGCTCATCATGGCTTGAGAACGATTGAGAATTAAGAGTCTGGGGGATTTGGTCAAGAGAAGAGTTTCTTGAGTACCGTCGCGAAACTCATGCTCTACAGGCTGCCATGTATCAATCAATTCAAACTTGGCTAGTTCGGCATTGGTTGAAGTAATGCCAATGCCGAACTTTTTATCTGAAGCATTAATGAACTGAGCGTAAGGAGTTGAGGGTAATAAAAATTCCTCAGTGTTAAAACCGAAATCGTGATTGTGCATGGTCATAGTAATTTAGAGAAATATATTAATACAATTGTACTATTTAGATGATTAATTGATTCGAGTTTGGCGAAGTCTGCGCCCAGGGAGTAAAGCTTGTCGATGCTCGATGGAGTCAAGTAAAGCATCGATCCCATTACCAGGTTTGATCTGCACACTGAAAAGCAAAGGGTGACGGGAGTTAGTCCCTAAATGGGGAATTGTGCCGATGATAGCTGCTTTGATTTGCTCAAGACCTGTGGCAATGCAGCAGTTGTGTTTGTCGCAAAAGATGGTCAAGGTCGAATCAGCCTGATGGTGATCTGATTGAGGCTCGATGGTTCTGATCTCGACAGAAAGTAGAAATGTTGGGGGCATGATTAATTTTCAGAAATTTGCTGAAGAACGAGCTTAAGAGTTTTAACCTGATAGGGTTTGGCATCACGGTTATCTTTGCCAGACTGAGTGATGGCGATGGGATAAACAGGGTGTCGCCAGACGGTATGGCTGCCTTTACCTCGTTTTGGGAGCAGAATAAAACCAGCAGCAGATAAGCGAGACTTAAGGATTCGGTTTTTCATAGAAAGTGAGGGAGGTAAGCAACACAGTAACTAGATGATGAGTCAACTGATACCAACAATCATTGCAATAGGCAGTGTATTCATCTGAACCGCCGAAGCAGTAACCAACAGTCTGTTGACACCCAGGGCAATTGAAATATAGTTGCTCTTCATGACAGTTGCCGCATTTACATTTAATGCTGTCACCCGTTCCCCGCCTTGCAAAGGAGGACGCGAGACTTGAGGGTGACCGTTGGTCAGTATTGTGTTCTGGTAGAGGCATGATTATTGCTGAGTAAAGATTGTAGAGGTATTATGGCGATCGCTCTTGAACGGCGATCGCCCGCTCAATCGACTAAAAGATCTCTTCAGTGGAGATCAGATGAGACTGATCAAAGGCACAAATATCATTCTCAGCAACCCAGAAAGATTCAACAGCGTAGGGCAAGGCAGCTAATTGATAAGACCACTCAGATTCATTGAGATAGGATTCAGTGCTGCGATGTAGTTCGGTATTATATTTACGGGCAATGACGGTGAAAGTAGCCCATTCGGTGTGATGTTCTTGGGGGTCGATGATTTTTACTAAGCTTTCAATCGCAAAACTAGCGTGAGGAGCATCGATTGGATCTGAGTCGGAATGTAGGTCACAATCATTAGTCCGTAGATGATGTTTACGTGCTGCCACAGCGAAGAGGTTGCACCAAGCACGTCCATTAGATTCTTGATAGTCTTGGAAATGAGTACATTGGAAGCAGGTGGGAGAATAACGAACTAAAGCCGATTCATTTAACCAAATCTGTTCTTGTCCGTTATTTACTTTGTATTTCCAGTAAGGTTGATTGAGCAGTCGTCCTGAAGGGGTTTTAAATTCGACAAGCTCCATTCCGCAGACAGTAAATGGAGTAGATGAATTATGTTGTTTGGTAACTTGATCACCGAAAACGAATAAAGGTTGTTCGTAACTATATTCGGTTTCATTGGGGTCTTGCGGGGGTACGAACTCGATGGTGATTAACTTTCGTTCGGATGTTTGTACTGTTGGTTTTTCGGCTAAATATGTCATGATGAGAATTGACCTCTTAATTGGTGGTTATTGAGGAGAGCGGTGACCGTCCAAAGTACCTGCTCTTCTTTTTGCGTTGTCTTTAGCTACTATTAATAGTAGTACTCCTAATAGAGGTAGTCAAGTATTTCAGACAAAATATCTATTAATATTGGTGATACCACTGTTAGTCATCTATAACCAAAAGTAATACTACTTTTAAGTAGACAACTATTGGTAGTACTACGTATAATTAAAAAGTTGAATTCAAATTTATGTCAGTGAAAGTATTGTTGCAGGAGGTTAGAAAATCCAAAGGTCTTTCTCAAAATGAATTAGCTAGATTGACGAATATGTCTCCTCAAAATATTCAAAAAATTGAACAGGGAGAAGCTAAATCCTTAACGTTCAAAACTTTAAGTAGATTTTGTCAAGCACTCCAATGTCAACCAGGAGATTTACTAATTTATGAAAATCAATCAAAAGCTATCGTTCAAGAAAACGCGAAGCATAAGCAAAATAAGTTAACTCAAAATACAAAATTGAACAAAACAGTGAAAGAAAAAGATCTATTTTCTTGGGAAGCAGATCAATTGTTTCCAGCCACTTTAACTCCAGTTATCTAACTCAACAAAGTTAGGATCGACAATTGTTTTGAAAAATTTCATTTAAAAGCGATCGCTCTCCGTCGAAAAGTTAGCGATCGCTTTAGTTCAAAAATCTCCCAGGAGGGAAAGTTATTATGTACATTCTAAATGGTGGAGTCCAAAACTGCACCTTGACTTTCAAACAACATCAAGAAAACCGCTCGAACCAGTTGGGAGGTGCGATGTGATTGGATATATAGCACCATTCCAGATTTTAAATCATTTAGAACGGCTAAATGTAATCAAAGAAACTGCAAATGAATACCATTGTACTTGCCCAGTTTGTGGTGATGGCGGGTTTAAAGTCAATAAAAAGAACGGAAAATATCAAGCGTTTAAGTGTCTTTGTGAAGTCAAAGACATTAGGGAGGCGATAAGTCCTTGGAGCGAAGTAACAGGAGAACAGAAGAAGCAAGGGAAGCAAAGAAAGTACACAGACAGACAAATAAAATTAGCTCGACTTGATTCACCTGCAACTAATGCCCCAAAACCAGAGAAGAAAAATATTCCCGAATGGCTAGTCAAACAGGGAGTACCCTCATCAGCTATCGAAACCCGTTACTGGTATTCCAAGACGCAGTGGGTGTCTAGATTTGAGTGGCAAAATAGCGAAGACATTAAAGAGAAGACAATTAGACTGGGGCATATCAAGTCCAATGGCTTAATTCAATGGAGTAAAGGCAGCAAAGACTGGAGAGCCTATAAACTAACTGAAGCAGTTAAACATTGTGCTGAAAAATGGGTATTAGGTGTTGAGGGAGAGGGCTGTGTCGAGACAGCCAGAGCTAAAGCGATCGCAGCGATTACGTGGCAGGGGTCGAATTGGCAGTCAAAAAACATCTCCTTTGACTTAACAAAACTTATTGAGGGCGGAGTAGCAGGATTAGTTTATTTTCCCGACTGCGATAAAGCGGGAGAGAAAAAAGCCGAGTTAGTATTGTCAGCTTGCCAACTCGTTAACTTGCCATGTTTAATTCTTAAACCTACGGATGTTTGGGCGGATATGCCCATCAAAGGAGATCTCACTAACTGGGTAGAAGCTCATCCTCAGCTTAGTACAGGTGAATTAATTAAAAGATTAAACAGAGCGCTCGCTAAAGCATTACAGAGAAATGAGCAGGAGAAACAAAAACAAGAAGAAGAAGAATTACTAGACAACTTACCTAACTGGTCACAATCAGATATAGCCTGTTGGTTAGCCGAGAGGTACAGAGGAAAGTTAGCCTGGAATACAGATTTACAGGAATGGTATCGATATAGTTCTGTTACCGAGGGAATCTGGAGTATAGAGCCTGTTGAGTTTATTGGGCAATTAATCAAGTCAGAAGTAGAAGAATTAGCCCTCGCCATTTCTCAAACAAATAAAAACAAAAAGAAACCAAATTACAGCGTATCGATGCTCAATGGTACGATCGCATTATTGAAAATGGATTTAGCAGTGAGAAAGTGGTCTGAGTCTACAGGATTGCTGCCATTACTCAACGGGGTATTAGACTTAAAAACCAAGAAGCTGCTGCCCCATTCGCCTGAAAACCGATTAACTTGGTGCTTGCCATATAACTACAATATTTTGGCCACTTGTGAACCAATCCAAGATTGGCTACTAGAAATGTGTAGAGGCGATCGCGATCTAGTTCAATTAATGAGAGCTTATCTACTGGGAATCGTCACGGGTAGAACTGACTGGCAGAAATATTTAGAACTAGTGGGTGCGGGAGGAACGGGAAAATCAACCCTCACCAGATTAGCGACTGCACTAATTGGGCAAGAAAATGTCCATACTACTACCCTGAAAAAACTAGAGAAAGAAAAGTTTGAAACTGCTTCGATTGCAGGAAAAAGGCTAGTGTTGATCAACGATTCTGAAAGATATGCGGGAGAAGTAGGCAAGCTCAAAAACCTCACAGGTCAAGATACTCTGCCCTATGAAGTCAAATTCAAACAATCCAAGGGTGGGTTTACTCCGAATGCCTTAGTAATTGTCAGCACTAATGAAGTAATCCAAAGTTGTGACTATACATCGGGATTAGCCAGAAGAAGAATATCTGTCCCCATGTTCAACCAAATAAAGGGCGATCGCCAGAAGAACCTGATCGAACATAAGAATGGTCAGATGTACGGTGAGTTTCTCCCATATATACCAGGACTACTTAACTGGGTGCTGTCGATGGATGAGGAGTTAGCCACTTCAATTGTGAAGAACTATGAAGTGAGTGTACCTTCTCTTTTAGCAATGAAGGCAAGAACCTTGGTGGAGACAAATCCCATTGCCGACTGGTTAGATAACTTTGTGGTCTATGAAAAAGAAGCAAGAACCAATGTAGGAGTAGCTAAAAGAGATAAAGATAGTAATTCACCAAGTTGGTACTTAGACACCGAGAAATGGCTTTATCCTAACTATGCTGAATATTGTCACAATAGCGGGACTCGTCCAGTCAGTCTACGTCGATTTGTCACTTTGTTATCTGACTTGGGCAAAAATCAGTTGGGTTTAGATATCAGGAGAGAACGAGATCGCTTTGGGTCATATTTTGTGGGTTTAAAGATTCGAGATCACGGCAATAGTTCACCGCCATTAATTACAGGTAACTCTAAAGTCCTAAAGGATACCGCTTCGCATATAGTAATAAATGCTCATCCTCAGTCAGAGAACACAAATGTAATAAATAGGTTTTGGACGATGGTAATGGACAAGGTGACGGATGTTATAGTAACAGTGATGGATGAAAGTATTGCCAATGATGAATGTTACGAGTGTGACGGCAAAAATGAAAAGTCTTCAAATAATCAAAATAAAGTAGAATGCGAAAGTGAGTGTAATACGATAATAGAGGGTGCTGAAAAGAAAAAACCAAGATCAGACAAGTTTTTAAAAATGCCGTCATATAGAGCGCAAAAAGGAAGTCGAACTCAGACAGAGCAGGGTGTGACGAATAACCACTCTGCCATCACAGTCGGCGATTACGTAACCATTTCTGACTGTCCTGCTCACTGGTTATGGGCGAGTCCTTTCACCGTTAGAGCAATAGAATCAGATTTGGTAGCACTAGACATGGTAGATGAGTTGATTAAAATTAGCCGCTTAGAAAAATGTCCGAAATAAGGAGCGAATTTTTCATCGCTATTGAAGATCATATTTTGATAAAAGAACTAGAACAGGCTAGAACATAAGCTCCTCGATACTTGAAAGCTAAACAGAAAAATAATGATGGAAGAAGTAGTAGGAGTTGATGGATATTTGTTGATGGTCTATTTTTCACCCAGAAAATGTTATCAATTTTTGGTGGTGGACGAAGAGGGTAGAATCCACCAGTTTGAGGAAATCTTTTATACGGTGGCTGCTGCAAGAGCTGAAGGTATGGCAGCGATTATGGCAATGTCTTGGTAGACAATCTGACTGTTTATTAAGTTAACTTCATCGTAGGAATTCCCTGTTAACGCCCGTGTCATTTGCAATTAATGTCTGATTGCGTCCTGTTCCCAGCTTTGCTCTACAGAATTCCGAGTCTGTTCGGCGTGGGCAGGTAAGGAGTTACCTTTGAGTTTAAGATCACAGCAATAGAATCGAATTTGGTAGCATTAGAAATGGTAGACGAGTTAATTGAAATGAGTCGATTAGAGAAGTGCTGTTGAGCAAACTATCAAACAATGGGTGAAGCTAGAAGAAGAAAACAACAAGGAACTAAGACGACTAATCAAGCGGTAGTAGTCAAAATAGAAAAGTCGAAGATGACCGACAAATGGCTAGTAGTTGCTTATATCTTGAGACAGCGTTATGTTATCAGTCCTTTTATCGAGCGTACTGACGCTGAAAGTGCTAAGACTGAAGTAGAGACTGTATTCAACTCAATTTCTTACGAGCGTTGGCGAAAACTGCGTCAGGGTGAGCGAACGGTTCTTACTGAAGCTATCTCGTTACTCAGCTACGACGATGATGATGAAGTAGTCGGCTTGATGAATCTGACGACAAATGAGGTGATTTTCAAACAGCAAGATCCACAGTTGATGAAGGATGCTGCCCAGTGGGCTAATCGCAAAACAAAGCTCCAATCGGGTAAGCCTTTATTTAAAAATTTCAGCTAATTCTGTGGGATTGACGCTCGTATGACTGATGTTTTCGCGTCAAGGTTATTCTATCCCTAATGTAGTATGTTTGTTGCTAAAAAAATTTCAAACTGCAATCAATTTTAAGGTAGCAGCGATGGCTAAAACCTTTGATAATTATAGATGTTATAACGGTGACGGCATTTTTCAAAACTCAATCAAAAAAAATAAGAGCAAGGTAGTTTAGAGCAATGATCATAATCGAACTAGTTTTCAATTTTGCCGTCACAAGGCTTATATATTTAGCGATTGAACTACCCAACTTTCGTTTGAAATAGTTCCCGCAAAAGGTGTTGAGAATTACTTTAAAATCCGTATTTATTTAAGCTAAGGGGGCGTAAGCGCATTGAAGAAAACTTGCCTTCGTTATTGACGGACATCGTGTCAATAGATGGATATGCAACCTTAGAACCTGTGGGGGCGACAATCTAGACTGAAAATTAGAGAAGAAGGGAGTTTGAGGCAAGTGGCAAAAAAAGATAGGCTGAAGAGTGAGTCATCAAACCTATCGTCATATAATGTTACCTGAATTATATCAA
>JAESFR010000139.1_pt1 | contig 55340 bp, 44 predicted proteins | sample 9266191 | NCBI WGS metagenome assembly JAESFR01 (sample SAMN14503063, study PRJNA617104) | algae metagenome | isolation source: Pleurocapsa minor HA4230-MV1 and co-occurring heterotrophs from cement on... | place: USA: Nuuanu Pali Lookout, Hawaii | collected 2009-07-20
CCGACACCGCCGAGCCGTCACCGGTCGGGACCGCCACCGCCACCGTCGCTGCCGATGAGCCGCCCGACCGGCCGGCGAAGAAGGCGACGCGCCGCCGCCGTCAGCCCGGGATCAGCCAGCAGTGAGCGATGCCGGGCTGCGTTACCTCCTCGGGCGGGTGGCGCTCGTCGAGGACCGGATCCGCGCGCTCGTACTGCACCGGCGCGCGGACGATCCGGCGCCGGACGACCCGTTCCGCGGGCTGTACCTGACCGAGGAGGTGGTCGATCAGCTGCTCGCGGCGTCCAAGCCCGCGCCGGCCGCCGACGTCGCCGCCCGCGAACGGGTCGAGCGCCGGGCGGACGGCGCCGAGGGCGACGGTGCCGTCATCGGGCTGCGCCGATTGGCCGCCGATGCCGGCCTCACCGACCTGGACGTCGAGATCCTCGTCATCGCGCTGGTGCCCGACCTGGACAGCCGGTTCGAGCGTCTCTACGGCTACCTCAACGACGACGTCACCCGCCGGCGCGCCACGGTCGGTCTGGCACTGTCGCTGGCCGACGCGCCGTCCGCCTCCGCGGCTGCCCGCACCCGGTTGCTGCCCGGTGCGCCGCTGATCGACCGCGCCCTGGTGCAGGTCGAGGACGCGGACCGGCCGTTCCTGACCCGCGCGTTGCGGGTACCGGACCGGGTCACCGCCCACCTGCTCGGTGACGACGGCACCGACCCCGCGCTGGTCGGGTTGCTGCACGACCCGGTCCCGTTCCACGGCGACGACGCCGCCGCGCTGGCCCGGGCGCTGTCCGCCGGGCAGCGGCTGAGCTATGTGCGCGAGACCGGTATCGGCATCGGCCCGTCGCTGGCCGCGGCGGCGCTGCTGACCATCGGTCGCCCGGTCATCGGTATCGACCTGGGTCGGCTGGCCGCCCGGCGGAACGTCGAGGACGCGATCACCGTCCTGGGTCGCGAGGCCCTGCTCCGCGGCGCCGGTGTCGTCGCCGGGCCGGTGGAGGCGCTGTCGGGGGCGGGACCGGATGCGCTGCGGATGCTGGCCGACCTGCCGGTGCCGGTGACGCTGGTGGGCACCGTCACCTGGGATCCGAACTGGACCGACAGCGTTCCGCTGGTGATCGATGCGCCGGCATTGACGCCCAGCCAGCGGATCGAGCTCTGGACCACTGCCCTGCAGCAGACCTTCGGCGTCGCAACGGGTCTCCGGTCCGGCGTGGTCGACGGTGCCGGTCACGCGCGCGCGCATGACCTGCTCGGTGCGGGCGGACCGGCGGCCAAGCGGGGCCTCGAGGACCCCGCCGCGGTCGGTATCGATCCCGCCGTCATCCCGCAGCACTTCGTCCTGGGCCCGAACCAGGTCGGCAGGGCCGTGCAGGCGGCAGCAGCGGCCACCCTGCTCGGCACCGGCCCGGTCAGCGCGGAGGACCTGCGGCGGGGTGCCCGGGCCCAGAACGCCGCCGGGCTGGAGCGGCTGGCCCGGCGGATCGAACCGGCGGTCGGCTGGGACGACATCGTGCTGCCGGATGTCTCCCGGACCCAACTCCAGGACCTCGCGGCCCGGGCGCGCAACCGTGACCGGGTGCTGATCGAGTGGCGGATGCGCAAGGGCGGTGGGCGCGGCCGCGGGGTGACCGCACTGTTCGCCGGTGATTCCGGCACCGGCAAGACAATGTCGGCCGAGGTGATCGCCGGTGAACTGGGCCTGGACCTGTACACGGTCAACCTCGCGACGGTGGTCGACAAATACGTGGGGGAGACGGAGAAGAACCTGGAGCGGATCTTCTCCGAGGCCGGCGGGGTGAATGCGGTGCTGCTGTTCGACGAGGCCGACGCGATCTTCGGCAAGCGCAGCGAGGTACGCGACGCGCACGACCGGTACGCGAACATCGAGAGCGCGTACCTGTTGCAGCGCATGGAGACCTTCGACGGGCTGGCCATTCTCGCGACCAATCTGAAGTCGAACATCGACGAGGCGTTCACCCGCAGGCTGGACATGATCATCGATTTCCCACCGCCGGACGAGAAATCGCGGCTGGCGATCTGGCGGCAGTGCCTCAAGCCCCCCGTGCCGTGCGCCGCGGATCTGGACCTCGAATTCTGCGCCACCTCCTTCACCCTGTCCGGCGGCAACATCCGCTCGGCGGCCACCACCGCCGGGTATCTGGCGGCCGGTCGCGACGGGGTGGTCGGGATGCCCGAGCTGATCGCTGCGGTGCAGCAGGAGTACCGCAAACTGGGCCGGCTGGTAGTGGAGCGGGAGTTCGGGCCGTATTTCAGCAAACCGGTGACGGCGTCGCGATGATCACCGTCGGCAGTCACTCCGCCCCGCCCGGTGGAACCCTCCTGCTGGTGGCTGCGTCGGCCGGACAATCACGCGGACGCGCGGAATTGCCACTCCTGATCGCCGGTTCTGCGTCATGATTCCGGTATCGGCAATTCGCCTGACCGGATCGGGAACTCTGCCGCTCCGGGCGGGCGAGGGTGGCCGTGCGGCATCGGGAGGGGTGAATGGACGACAACATCTGCGAGCAGTGCGGTACCCGTAACGAACCGGGGGCGCAATTCTGCGTGGAATGCCAGGCCTTTCTGCCCTGGTACGACACCCAGGAAACCGATCTGCAGGCGATGTCCGCGGCCGGTGCCGCCGGGACGCAGCCGGTGGCCACCGGCGGCCCGGCCACGCTCGCCGCTCCCACCCCCGGGCCGGATGCCCGGGCCGCCGGATCCGCGCACCCCGCAGGGTCCGCGCATCCCGCAGGGTCGGCGGACCCCGCTGCGACCGCGGCCCTGGACATGCGCGCGTTCGATGACCGGCCCGCCGACACCCAGCCGTCGGTGGCACCTGCCACCGGCGCCGGCCCCGCGGAGGGCGCCGGCGCTGCGGTGTCCGGCGCCCGGCGGGCCGGTGCTGCGTCCGAACCGGTTGTGGCGGAACGGATCAGGGTGCTGGTCGAACCGGCCGCCATCGAGCTCGCACCCGGCGGTGACCCCGCAGCCGTGAATGTCACGGTGTACAACCTGTCCGACATCGTCGATGCCTACGTCATCGCGGTCGGGGACGGCCCGGGGTGGCTGACGGCAACGACGGCCGAGGTCCGGTTGCTGCCCAATGGCGAGGAAAACGCGCGGCTCTCCCTGCGGATCGCCGCCGGCACCCTCGTGCCCGCCGGACACGCGCCGCTCGTCGTGCGGGTGCAATCCGTCGCAAACCCGGAGATCGTCGTCGATCATCCGGTCGACCTGACCATCCTGGGGATCCGCAGCCCGCTGGTCCTGCGGGTCGAGCCCAGCATCGTGCGGATCAAGGACGCCGACGCCGGCCGGTTCCAGCTGACCATCGACAACAGCGTCGGCAACCAGTCGCGCAGCGTCGCCCTCACCGGCCGCGACCCGGAATCGGTGGTGCGGTTCTTCTTCTCACCGGGCAGCGTGGTCGTCGCGCCCGGCGGATCGGTCCAGGTCGCGGTGCGGATCGAGAGTCCGCCCCCGGACGCCGGTTCGACCGCCACCCGGCAGCTGACCGTGACCGCCGCGGAGGGCACGGACACCGTCGACGCCGCCGTCACCCTGATGCACACCGCGTCGACCGCGGTGCCGATGGTGCTCCGGGTGGAGCCGAGCCTGCTCCGCGTCCGGGACGCCGCCACCGGCCAACTCGACCTGACAGTGGACAACCGGGGCGGCACCCGGGTGCGACGGGTCTTTCTCGGGGGCCGCGATCCGGAACGCCTGGTGCACTTCTCTTTCGCGCCGCCGTCGATCGACGTGCTGGCCGGCGAGGTCGGCCGGGCGCGCGTGCGGGTGGAGGCGCCGCCGCCGGCACCCGGTCAGGAGATCAGCAGGTCGCTGACCCTGCTCGCCAGTTCCGAGGGGATGCCGGACCTCGAGGCCGCTGCCACCTTCGTGCAGGCCACGTCGGCCGCCCCGGTGGACGTGCCGGTCGTGGTGCGCCTGGACCCGAGTGTGGTGCGGGTGCGGGACACCGTCGTCGGCCAACTAGAGGCCGTCCTGGACAACCGCGGGGGTAACCGGGTCCGGCGGGTGTTCCTGTCCGGCCGGGACCCGGAGCGGTTGGTGCGTTTCAGCTTCTCGCCGCCGTCCCTGGACGTGCTGCCCGGTGACATCGGCCGGGCGCGGGTGCGGATGGAGGCGCCGCTGCCGGAACCCGGCCAGGAAGCCACCCGGCAGGTCACGGTGATCGCGGCCGACGGTGGCAAGGAGATCGAGGCCACCGGGACGTTCACGCAGTACACCTCGCCGGCGCCGGTGGAGACGCCGGTCGCGCTGAAGCTGGAACCCAGTTTGATCCGGGTGCGGGACACGACGACGGCCGCGTTCCAGGTGGTGATCGACAACCGCCGCGGTATCCGTCCGCGCCGGGTCACGCTCACCGGAACCGACCCCGAGCGGGCCGTCCGGTTCCAGTTCTGGCCGCCCGTCGTCGATGTCGACCGCGGGCAGATCGCCAGAGCCCAGGCCCAGGTGGACGCCTACCCGCCCGAGCCCGGGCGGGACGTCACCCGGCAGTTCTCGGTATCGGCGACGGACAGCGCGGTGCAGGGCGCGTCAGAGGTGCAGGCCGACGGCACTTTCATCCAGACCACCTCGCCGCCGCCGCCGGACGAGCCGATGACGCTGCGGCTCGATCCCAGCGTCGTCCGGGTCCGCAACAGCGGTGGTGGCTCGCTCACGGCATTCGCCGACAACCGTGGCGGCGCGCGGCCCCGAAGCGTGCAGTTCAGCGGCTACGACCCGGAACGGGTTGTCCGCCTGGAATTCGACCCACCTGTGGTCGACCTTGCACCCGGTCAGGCCGCCGGCGTCAGGGTCAGGGTGTCGGCGCCCCGGCCGGACGGTGGTGAACAGCTGACCCGCCCCTTCACGGTGGTGGCCTCGGACGGCGCCCGGGACGTCGAGGCGGGCGGCAGCCTCGTTCAGGAGTCGACCGACTGGCGGCCCACCTGGCGCGTGCTGCTGACGCTCCTGGGTGCGGCCATGATGATCATCGGCAGCCTGTTGGTCTGGCATGCGGGTGCTGCCATCGACGTCCCGGGCGACCTGGGGGCGCAGGTATCGCCGAACATCACCGGCCTGGAGTGGGACCTGCCCACCATCGACGTCGCCTCGGACACGGCGGCGCCCAACGTGTCGTTCATCGACCTGCCCAATGCGATCGACCCCGTCGCCTCGGTCGGCGCGGTGATCATCGTGCTTGCCGCGCTGGCGCTGCTGGGACTGAGCGGGTCGTCCGGCCGGTTGACCCGGCTCGCCGCGCTGGTCGCTGCCTTGGGTCTGGCCGCCTTTCTGGTTGCGGTTGCCCTGCAACCGGACACCGGTCGACCGTCCACCGGTGTGTTCGTGGTGTTCGCCGGTTGTGCCATCGCGTTCGTGGGCGGGTTGCTGGCCAAGCCACGGCGACTCTGAGTGTGCCCGATCGGGCACTCGGAACAGCCCATCCGGTCGACCGCTTCCCCCTGTCGGGGAACGGCGGATGGTGGGACGCTGCAGGGATTCCGCAGGTGAGGCGACGCTGACGGAGGGATCGCGCCATGCACTCTCACGACCACGACCACGACACCGAGGACTCGTTCCGGCCGAAATCGGCGAGGTTGGACAGTCGGGCCCCGTCACACGTGCTGCGCGCAGGTGCCGCCGGGCGCAGCGACGTGCTCGACGGTGCAGGCATTCTCGACCTGCAGCGGGCGGTGGGGAACAGCGGCGTCGGCGCCATGCTGGAGGAGGAACGCTCACCTGTCCATGACGTGGTCAACTCCGGCGGCGGGAGCCCGCTGCCGGCCGATGTGCGCGCCGAGATGCAAGGCCGGCTCGGGCACGACTTCGGTGATGTGCGGGTGCACAACGACTCTCGCGCGCACGAGTCGGCGCAGGCGGTCAATGCGCACGCCTATACCGTCGGCTCGAACGTGGTGTTCCAACGGGACAAGTACGACCCGTCATCGGCTGAGGGCAAGACGATGCTGGCGCACGAGTTGACCCACGTGGTCCAGCAGCGCAGCGGGCCGGTGGACGGCACCGCCGCCGGCGGCGGCATCAAGGTGAGCGACCCCGGTGACCGCTTCGAGCGTGAGGCCGCCGCCAACGCCGAGCGGGTGATGTCCGCACCCGCCCCGGTCTCGGCCGGTCCGACATCGGCTGCGGTGCAACGGGACGAGGCCGAGGAGGAGACCGCGCAGGGCTCGTTCGTGCAGCGCGCCGAGACGCCGGAAGAGGACGAGGAGCCGGTACAGGGAGCGTTCGTGCAGCGCGAGGAGGTCCCCGAAGAGGAAGAGGAGCCCGCGGGTTGATCAGTATGGTCCGTTGACGCCCGGCGTGCCGAGGTGGGAACCGGGCGGGACGCACTCCCGTCGTGGCGTCGCCGGCGGCACCGGCGCCGCCAACGAGATCAGCGGGAGCGGGAGCCGAAGAACTCGTTGGCCTTGGGCGAGTACAGGATCAGCAGGATCACCAGGCCGAAGACCGCCGTGCTGATGGCCGAGTTGCGGGTGCTGCCGTCATCCGTGCGAAAGATGGTCAGGACTGCGAAAACGACCTGCAGGAAGGACACCACCGCCACGACGGCCCTGGCCCAGCCGTTTCCGTCGGACAGGCCCTTCGCCACCGCGAGGTAGATCAGGCCGAGCCCGACGAGGACGACGCCGGCGCTGACCACCGACCCCACCGCGATCATGGCGATGACGCCGGCGATGATCGAAACGATCCCACCGAGAACCGTGAGCACCACCAGCAGCGTGACGAGTCCCGGGCGGTGAGCTGTGGGTGAGGTCATCGGTGAGCCTTCCGGTCGGACCGCCGTTGGACGAGGTCATCGAAGCTTCACCGGACAGTACGTAATTTCTCAAGCTAAGTACACCGCCCATGACCCGCACCGCGACAGCGGTCCGCGGGCGTGATGATCGGCGTCAGGTGCGACCGGCGCGACGGCTGCCGCCGTTACGTGCTGTCCGGGGCAAGAACCTGGGGCTGCTCGGTTCAACGTTGTTCATGACGGCAGCCGGCAGGTGTGCCGGCCCCGCGACAGGATGGCCGGGCGCGGCGACTCTGCCGGATGCACTGCCCGATAGGGCACCGAACACTGCCCCCGCCAGCGTCCGTCCGACCATCCCGTCAACCTCTCAAAAGGCGCACGATCACAGCAATCTCAGGTGGTCTATCAAGGAGGCAGCATGCCGACCTACCTCTCTCCTGGCGTCTACGTCGAAGAGGTCGATTCCGGGTCACGTCCCATCGAGGGGGTCGGAACCGCCGTGGCAGCCTTCGTCGGGCTGGCCGAGGACGGCCCCTTCAACGCCCCGACGCTGGTCCCGAACTGGACGGAGTTCGTCCGCAATTTCGGCGGGTTCGTCGAGGGGTCGTACCTCGCCCAGTCGGTGTACGCCTACTTCCAGAACGGCGGCGGCAACTGCTACGTCGTGCGCATCGGCCAGGACGGCGGTGGCAACGGCGGCACCACCCGGAGCCGGCAAGCGATCACCGCCGGGCCGCAGGGCATGCTCGGCAGCTACCGCGTGGTCGCCCTCGACCCCGGGACGCCGGACGGCTCGATCAGCGTCGACATCTACGGCGTCGAGGGCGAAGCACCCGAGGGCACCTTCAAGCTCGTTGTGCGGCAGGGTGAGGTGGTCGAGGAATACGACCGGTTGAACACCGGCCGGGGCAAGGCGAACGTGGCAACGGCGGTCAACGCCGCGTCCAAGCTGATCAAGATCGAGGAGACCGCCACCGGCGGTGCGGTGGAGGCTCCCGGCATCGGGTCGAACGTCGCGCTGGTCTCACCCCCGCCGCCGGCGGCGGTGCCGTCGCCGCGGCTGTCCGGTGACGACTACGTCGGTGACGTCGCCGAGCGGACCGGGTTCTCCGGGCTGGAGGCGGTCGACGAGATCACCATGGTCTGCGTCCCGGATCTGATGAGTGCCTACCAGCAGGGCGCCATCGACGCCGAGACGGTCAAGGCCGTGCAACTCGCGATGATCGCGCACTGCGAGTTGATGGGCGACCGGATCGCCATCCTGGACCCGCCGCCCGGCCTGAACGCGCAGCAGATCAAGGAATGGCGCGTCGACAAGGCCGGTTACGACTCGAAGTACGCGGCGCTGTACTGGCCGTGGGTGAAGGCGGCCGACCCGGCCACCGGCAAGAACATCCACATGCCGCCGTCGGGCTTCGTCGCGGGCATCTGGGGACGCAACGACGACACCCGCGGCGTGCACAAGGCGCCGGCGAACGAGGTCGTCCGGGGCGCCATCTCGCTCGAGGTGCAGATCACCAAGAACGAGCACGACCTGCTCAACCCGGTCGGCATCAACTGCCTGCGCACCTTCCCCGGCCGCGGGATCAGGGTGTGGGGCGCGCGCACGCTGTCGTCGGACCCGGCCTGGAAGTACCTCAACGTCCGCCGACTGTTCAACTACCTCGAGGAATCCATCCTCAACGGCACGAACTGGGTGGTCTTCGAGCCCAACGACGACGCGTTGTGGGCCAAGGTCCGGCGCACCATCAGCGCCTTCCTGGTCAACGAATGGCGTAAGGGCGCCCTGTTCGGGCTCACCCCGGACGAGGCGTTCTACGTCAAGTGCGACCGGGAAACCAATCCCGCCGAGGGCATCGACGCCGGGCAGGTGCTGTGCCAGATCGGCGTCGCCCCGGTCAAGCCCGCCGAGTTCGTGGTCTTCCAGCTCTCCCAGTTCTCCGGCGGAACCAGTCTCGTCGCCGAGTGATCACTGCTGCACCACCGGTCCGGGGGCACACCGTCCCCGGGCCGGCCCGATATCCCAACCTCAACCACCGCATCACCACTGACAGAAAGGGAGCCCGGCGATGGCTCTGCCAGATCTCGACAGCTCGGTCGGCCATTCCTTCGGACTCGAGGTCGACGGAATCACCATCAAGTCCATCACGGAGGTGTCGGGCCTGAAGATGGAGCAGGACGTGATCGAACTGAAGCAGAACGGGCCCGACGGCAAGTACATGATCAAGAAGCTGCCGGGCCGGTGGAAGTCCGGGGAGGTCACCCTCACCCGGCCGCTCACCGCGGACCAGAGCTTCGAGAAGTGGGTCAAGGACTCGCAGTTCGGCAAGATGGGCGATGTCCGCAAGGGCGGCGCCGTGGTCGTCTACGACTACGAGGGCAACGCGGTGAAGCGCTACAAGCTGACCGCCGCCTGGCCCAAGAGCCTGGAGATCGGCTCGCTGAAGGCCGGCGATACCAGCGTGCTGACCGAGAAGCTGGTCGTCACCTACGAGCGGCTCGAGGTCGAGTAATGCGCCGCAGTTCCGCCGCGGTGGCAGCTCTGGAGGCGGTGCAAGCTGCCGACGGGGGCCAGAGCTCACCCGGACATGAGCACGCGGCGGCGCCGCCGGAACAGGGGCTGCGCACCGAGTTCAGCTTCCTGCTGCCGCGGGGGTACGTCGACGGTGCGGGCACCGTGCACCGCGACGGGGTGATGCGGTTGGCGACGGCGCGGGACGAACTTGTCCCGCTGCGCGACGACCGGGTCCGGGAGAATCCCGCCTACCTGACCGTGGTGCTGCTGGGCCGGGTGGTCACCCGGATCGGAACGATTGACGACGTGCACGCCGGCATCATCGAGAACCTGTTCGCGTCGGACCTGGCTTTCCTGCAGGACCTCTACCGCCGGGTCAACCAGGAGGGCCACACCCGCGCGGCGGTCACCTGCCCGAACTGCGAACACGACTTCGCGGTCGACGTTGCTGGTGGGCGCCTGGGGGAATAGCGACGTACGCGCCCGACCGGATCTATGAGGAGGTCGCGTACATCGCTTTCCATTTCCATTGGTCGATGGACGATCTGCTGGATCTCGAGCACCACGAGCGGCAGCGCTTCGCAGGCGAAATCGGACGCATCAACGCACGGATCGAACGAGGGAGGTGACCGGTGGCGCGGTGGTGGAGCCGGGGCACCGTGGATCCCGCCCCGCCGCACTCCGATCGTCCGGCTCCGACGGCGCCGGGAACACCAGCCGCATCAGCGGCTGCTGCTGCCGTGCAGCGCGCGGCGTGGCGTGATGCCCCGCCGCTGACGCCCACCGTCACCCCGACGGCCCCGATCGCCCCGCTGGACACCTTCACCGGATCTCTCGCGACCGCGCAGAACCCCAGCTTCCTGCAGCCGTTGGCGCACGCCGTCGACCCGGCCGGACCGGGCGGGCTTGTCGAAGGACTCGCCGCCCCGGTTGCGCCGCATCCTGTTTCACCGATGAGCGACCTGCCGGTGGTGAGCCGGTCGGCATCCCGGCCCGCCGTGGTGCAACGGTTGCTCGCGCCGTGGCACAAGGCGACGCCTGCCGGAACGGGCGCGGCCCCGACGCCTGCCGGAACGGGCGCGACCCCGACCGCCACAGCGGCTGCCCACGCTGCATCCTCACCCGCTCCGCCCGCGTCCTGGGGTTCGGGTTCAGCGGCGCGGGAATCGTCGTCCGTGCAACTGCCGACGGCTGCCGGCTCCCTGCCCGCCGCATCCTCGGAACCGGGCGCGTCGGCCCCGGCATTCCTCCCGGAGACGCTGCCGTCGGCGGCCGGGTGGCCGACGGACCTGCCGCTGCAACGGCTCGCGGCGGCATCGGCTGCACCGCTGCGGACATCGCTGACAACCGCGCCCGCGCAGGACGTCGCAACGCACCGGCCCGTCGTCGCCGGCGGGAACGGTCGCGTCGTGGCCGCACGATCGGTCGACCCGACCAGCGCGGAACCGGACGGTGCGGATCCGGCGCAGACGCAGGTGCCCACCGAGGACCATCCGGGCGCGCAGGCGCCACTTGTGGGCTCGCACGTCACCGCCGAAGAGCCCTCGGTCATCGCCGATCACGCGCCGGCCGCCGGGGAGTTCACCGGCTCGTCGGCGGCTCCGGCGACGACACCCACGGGCTCGACCTGGACACCGTCCGCCGGCACCCCCGCGACGGTCGGCGCGCCCGCGTCGCTGTCCGCGGTGCAGCGGTCGACCACCGCGCCTCCGACACCGCGACCCCTCGGGTTGGGTGCACCGCTGGTGCCGGGTCCGCCCAGGAGCACCGAGCCGGCCGCCCGCCCTACGGCGCCGCACCGGGCGCAACCGGGATCCACCGTGCAACGGACGGAGGGCCACGTCAGCGGCGCGTCCTCGCCCACCGCACCCGCTGTGCCGACGGTGATGCGTGCCGCCGCGACGGGCGCCGGTCGCCCGGTGGGTCTGGGGGCACCGCTCACGTCGGTTCCGGCCCCGATCGGTCGGTCCGCCGATGCCACACCGGCTCCGTCCCACCACCCGGAACTGCCTGCGGTGCAACGGCACGCCGCGGGCCCGGCGACCGGTGACGACCATGCCGGCAGAGCTCCCGGCGGTGACAACCCGGCTGAGGCGCCCACCCTCGGCTCCACGCCACCGGTGCCCGAGACGCACGTGCCGATCGGGCCGGCAACGGTGCCGGCGATGGGGTCGGACCCCGCCGCGGCCGCGGCCGCCGGCACGAGCCCCGCACAACCCGCCACCCCCGCCGCGGTCATCGGCGCACCGATCGGCACCGCCATGCCACAGCTGCAGCGGGTGGCAGCGGACCCCGCCGGATCGCCGCCGTCAGCGGACCTGCTCCTGCCGCCTTCCGCCCGACCGTCCCTGCCGACTGGTCGCGCCGCGGCAGCCGGGAGTGGGCCCGACGTGAATGCCGTTGCGCTGCAGCGCTCCTCGGAGGGTGACTACGAAGCGGCGCCGATCACGGTGGAACCGGCGCCGTTGCTGGGCACCGTCCCGATGTCGGTTCTGCACACCGATCACGCGGCCCGGGCATTCACACCGACGGGACCTCCTGCTCCGCAACGTCCCGCGGCACCGACAGCGCAGCGATCCGTCACCACCGCGGCTGCTTCCACCGGGGCGCTCCCGTCGGGCTCGTCTCCAACCGGCCCGTCACCTGTCGGCAGAGCGGCGGTGCAACGGGCATCGACCGGCCTCCCAACACTGCAGACGGCGGCGACGCCCCCCGGATCCACCGGCTTCACCGCTCAACAGATGTCCTTCGACCGGATGTTCACACCGGGCCAGGCGGCCGTCGCCAGCGGCGCCGCCTTCGACGACGGCAACGGTTCCGTGGTGTTCCGGGCACCGACCGCGGACGCGGGGTCGTCGTTCGGTGCTCCGGTGCCGGTCCAGCGATTCGGCCTGCCAAGTGCGTCGTCACTGCTGGGCTCCGCCGGCCACTACGCCGACACCGCACGGGGTTACGCCGACTCTGCGAAGGAGGCCGCGACGGGTTATGCGCGGACCGGCGCGGGGTACGTCGACGCGGCCAAGCAGGCCGGTTCCGGGTACGTCGATGCGGCCAGGCAGGCAGCCGGGGGGTACGCCGACACGGCCCGAAACCTCGTCGGCGCGGGTGGGAGTGCCGCACGCCACGCGGTCGAGGACGCCACGGACACCGCTCGGTCGGCCGCAGGTGGCGCGATGGACCAGGTGACGTCCCTGGCGCACGGCGCGGCGGGCACGGCCACCGAGGCCGCCCACGACGCCGGCGCCGCCGCGAGCGGCGCCGCAGGGCAACTCGGTTCGGCGGCGGCCGGGGCAGCCGGGACTGCGGCAGGCGCCGTCACCGGTGCCGCTGGTGCAGCGGCCGGCGCGCTTCCGACGGACCTGGACGAGCTCGCCCGGCGGCTTTTCGACCCGCTCAACGCCCGGCTCAAGTCGGCGTTGTGGCTCGACCGGGAGCGGGCCGGCATGGTCACCGACCTCCGGCGGTGACCACCCGAACCGCCCACACCGCCGTTGCACCAGATCATCTCGAGTGCGTGAACAGGAGTTCGGAATGGACGACAAGGACCCCGCGGTCAGTGTCTGCTTCAAGGTCAAGATCGACGAGTTCCCGCTGGGCCTGTTCAGCAGTTGTGAGGGCCTGGGCATCGAGATCGTCATGGAGCAGCGCGAAGAGGGCGGGAACAATGCGATGGTCTGGCAATTGCCGACCCGGATGAAATACACCAATGTCAAACTGACCCGGCCGATCGGCGAGGACAGCGCCAAGCTCACCGCCTGGTTCGCCGGCATGATGAACGGCGTCAAACCCACGACCATGGTGATCTCGGCGATGACCGTCGACAAGACCGTCGTCGCAGAATGGTCGTTGAACGGCGTCATCCCCGTGCGGTGGACCGGTCCCAGCCTCAATTTCGACACCCCCAAGGTGGCCACCGAGACGCTCGAGATCGCCCACCACGGCATTCTGCCGAACGGGCCGAAATGACCTCGCCGATGCTGGGCGGCGGCGGCGGGACGCTCACACCCCCGTCACCGTCCGGCGACACCGGCCGGCAGCAGGTCGAACGCGCGTCGCTGAGGATGTACGAGTCATCGCCGGCGACCGGCGGGCGCAAGCTCGACGGCGAGATCGGTTCCATCGACTTCCAGTTCAACCCCAAGGAAGTCACGATCGCCAAGACCGTGAAGTGGGAGAGCAAACCCTCGACCGGGTCGAAGAAGGCCGGGCCTCCGCAGTTCAAGGGCCCGGAGCCCGGCAAGCTCACGCTGGAGATGTTCTTCGACGCCACGGCGAAGCACGACGGCAGCGTGGTGGAGGCGGTGGAGAAGCTCTTCTCCTGCTGCGTCGCCACCGAGAAGACACACGCCAACGACAAACCCATGCCGCCGCTCGTGGTGTTCAAGTGGGGCGCCATCACCAGCTTTCCCGCCTACGTCACCTCGGTCAGCGCGAAATACACCCTCTTCTCGGCGGCCGGCGTGCCGATCCGTGCCGTGTGCACCGTCTCCCTGCAGGAAATGCCGGGTGAGAAGGGGAAGCAGAATCCGACGTCCGGGGCGCTGGCCACCCGGAGCATCCACAAGATCGTCGTCGGAGAGACCCTCGCGACCGTCGCCTATGCCGAGTACGGCGACCCGACGCTGTGGCGGGAATTGGCCGCCTTCAACCGGATCGACGACCCGATGCGCGTCCCGCTCGGCACGTCCATCCTGCTGCCCAGCGCCGCAGAACTGACCGAGCCGGTGTTCTGACATGGCGCCCACCAGCTCCACCTTCCTGGTCGAGATCGAGGGCGCGCCGTTGCCCGCCGATGCCAAGGCGCTGCTGATCGCCGCCCACGTCGACGACAGCCTGCTGCTGCCGGACACCTTCGTGCTGCGCTTCCGCGACACCGAGCACATCGTGATCCCCAAGTCGGGAGCGAAGATCGGCTCCAAGGTGAAGGTCTCGGTCGCCACCGACGCGAGCACCGCACCCCTCCCGCTGATCCAGGGCGAGGTCACCGCGCTGGAGGCGGAGTTCGACAGCACCGGCACCTACACCGTCATCCGCGGCTTCGACCAGGCGCACAGGTTGTTCAGGGGCCGCCGCACCGAGTCCTACACCCAGTGCACCGCATCGGATGTCGCCACCAAGGTCGCCCAGCGGGCGGGCCTGAGCATCGGCAAGATCGAGTCCACCGGCACAGTGTTCGACCACCTGTCGCAGGGCGGGGTCACCGACTGGGAGTTCCTGAACTCGCTGGCCCGCGAGATCGGGTACGAGGTCGTGGTCAAGGACGGCAAGTTCGACTTCCGGAAACCGCAGAAGGCCTCCACGGCACCGGAGGGCGGGAAGGCCGAGGAACAGAACCCGCTGGTGCTGCGGCTCGGCACGGACCTGCTGCGCTTCCGGTCGCTGATCACCGCGGCCGAGCAGGTCAAGGAGGTGCAGGCCCGCGGCTGGGACGTGGCGCAGAAGAAGGCGTTCGTCGCGACCGCCCCCGCCGCCACCACCAGTGCGGTGCTGCCGACCGTCACCCCCGCCGACATCGCGAAGAAGTTCGGCGAGCCCGTGTACGTGGCCAGTGACACCGCCTACCGCACCCAGGCCGAGGTCGACGGGGCGGCCACCGCCATCGCCGAGCAGATCGCCGGCGCGTTCGCCGAATTCGAGGGCGTCGCCCGCGGTAACCCCAAACTGTGCGCCGGCGCGGCCATCGCCATCGACAACATCGGTGCGCCGTTCGACGGCAAGTTCACCATCACCACCTCGCACCACCGCTACGAGCCGACAACCGGTTACACGACGGCGTTCTCGGTGACCGGCCGGCAGGAACGCAGCCTGTACGGGCTGACCTCCGGTGGCGGGTCGATGCGCCCGGGGCAGGGACCGGTCGTCGCGCAGGTCAGCGACGCCAACGACCCGACCCAGCAGGCCAGGGTGAAGCTGACGTTCCCATGGCTGTCCGACACCTACGTCTCCGACTGGGCGCGGACCGTACAGCCCGGTGCCGGCAAGAACCGCGGCGCGATGGTGCTGCCGGAGGTCGGCGACGAGGTCCTGGTGGCCTTCGAGCAGGGCGACATCCGTCGGCCGTACGTGCTGGGCGGTCTGTACAACGGCATCGACACCCCGCCGGACGGCGGACCGGCGCTGATCGACGGCAGCTCCGGCGCCGTCAACCGGCGCTCCATGGTGTCGCGGCTGGGCCACCGGATCGACCTGCTCGACGAGGACGGCCGCACCGAGGGCATCACGCTGTCCAGCACCGGCGACAAGCTCCAGCTCAAGATGGACCACGTCGACACCACGATCACCGTGCACAGCGACGGAAAGGTGCTGATCGAGGGCAAGGGCGGGATCATGATCGACTCCGCGAGCGCCAAGCTTGAACTCAAGGGCGGAGAAGTCTCCATCTCCGCCACCAGCGGCGTCAAGATCGACGGAGGCGGCGGCTCGGTCGACGTCAGCACCAGCGGTCCGCTGTCCCTCAAGGGCTCCACCGCCAAGCTCGAGGGCACCGCATCCACCGATGTCAAGGCGAGCGGGATGCTCACCGTCCAAGGCAGTCTCGTCAAGATCAATTGAGCAGTCGTTGTGCCGCAACGCAATCACTGAAGAGGTGAAGGACATGCCGCCAGCAGCACGGGTCGGAGACCCGACCGGTCATCCGGGGGTGATCGGGCCGCCGGGTGTGCCGACCGTGCTCATCGCCGGGATGCCCGCGGCGACCGTGGGAACGCCGCACATCTGCTCCTTCCCGCCGCCCGCCGTGCATCCACCGAGCGCGATTGCACCCCCTGGGTGCCCGACTGTGCTGATCGGCGGCATGCCCGCCGCCCGGATGGGTGACCTCGCCATCTGCGGGGCGCCCATCATCGTCGGCGCGCCCACCGTGCTGATCGGAGGCTGACCGGTGTCCGGAGTCGATTTCGTCGGAGCAGGATGGGCCTTCCCGCTCGCCACCGACGCCACCGGCGGCGTCGCGCTGGTCGTTCGGGAGCGGGAGATCGAGGAGGCGATCCGGTTGATACTGGCAACGGCGCCCGGTGAACGGCCGATGCGGCCCGAGTTCGGTTGCCGGGTGCACGACCACGTGTTCGCCCCGATCAATGCCGCCACCGCCGGGGCGATCGCCCAGGACGTCCGGTACGCGCTGGACCAGTGGGAGCCGCGGATCGACGTGCGGGATGTGCTGGTCAGCTTCGACGCCGCCGACGCCGGCACGCTCTACATCGACATCCAGTACGCCATCAGGGGTGTCAATGATCCACGGAATCTGGTGTTCCCGTTCTACGTCATCCCGGAGGAGCCGCCTGCGGTCTCCGCCGCTGCGGCGCCCAGCCCGCTGGAACTCGCCCTCGCCGATCGGAGTGGTTGATCATGGTGCTGCCCGCCCCGAACCTGGACGACCGCCGATTTCAGGATCTCGTCGACGACGCGAAGAGATTGGTGCAGCAACGCTGCCCGGAATGGACCGATCACAACGTCTCCGACCCGGGGGTCACCCTGATCGAGGCCTTCGCGCAGATGGTCGACCAATTGATCTATCGATTGAACCGGGTGCCCGACCGGAACTACATCAAGTTCCTGGAGCTGATCGGGGTCGAACTGCGCCCGCCGGCGGCGGCCAGGGGCAAGGTCACGTTCTGGTTGTCGGCGCCGCAACCGCAGACCGTCGTCGTCCGGTCGGAGACCGAGGTCGCCACCCCGCGCACCGATGTCGAGGACCCGGTGGTGTTCTCCACCATCAAGGACCTGGACATCGTGCCCTGCTCGTTCGCCCGGGCAGGCGCGATGGCGGCCGGCGGTGAAGTGGTCGACCACAGCACGGCGCTGCGCGCCGGCGGCGAGTTCGAGTGCTTCCAGCGCTCACCACAACCGGGTGACGCACTGCTGATCGGGCTGTCGAACGCAGTGCCGTCGTGCGCGGTCGTGCTCCGGATGGATTGCCGCGTCCGCGGTGTCGGTGTACGACCGGACTGGCCACCGCTGATCTGGGAGGCCTGGACCGGGACCGGATGGACGGCCTGTGACCTGGAGAAGGACGACACCGGCGGGATGAACAAGGCCGGTGACGTGATCCTGCACGTCCCGGAGAACCACGAGACCTCCATCCTGGCAAGGAATCGCGCCGGGTGGCTGCGCTGCCGGCTGCTGGTGCCCGAGGACGGGCAACCCACCTACACCGCGTCGCCCCGCATCCTCGGGGTCACCGCGTTCACCATTGGCGGCACCGCCCGGATGGTGCACGCCGAGGTGATCCGCAACGAGGACATCGGGGTGTCCGACGGTACCCCGGCGCAACGATTCCCGTTGCAGCGCAGGCCCGTCGTGCCGTGGGAGGAACCCGGGGTGCTGCAGGTCATCGACGACACCGGTGTCACCGACTGGATGCCGGTCGAGCACTTCGCCGAATCCGGGCCGGAGAACACCGTCTTCCACGTCGACGCCTTTGCCGGGGAGGTGCAGTTCGGTCCGGCCATCCGGCAGGGCGACGGGACGCTGCGCCAGTACGGCGCGTTGCCGCCGAAGGGCGCGCACCTGCGGCTCACGGTGTACCGCACCGGCGGCGGCGTCCGCGGCAACGTGGCCACCGGCCAGGTACGGGTCCTCAAGACCAGCGTGCCGTACGTCGCCCGGGTGGAGAACCGCACACCGGCGGTCGGCGGTGCCCGGGCCGAGGACATCGAGGACGCGAAACTGCGCGGGCCACTGGTGCTCCGGTCCCGCGGCCGGGCGGTGACGGCCGAGGACTTCGTCGAACTGACCAAGCAGGTCGCCCCGGAGATCGCCCGGGTGCACTGCATCGGCGTCGACGGCGGGGGAGTGCGGGTGCTGGTGGTGCCGTACATCGCCGCCGACGAGGTCGGCCGGATCCGCCGGGAGGATCTGATCCCGCTGCCGGAGTCGCTGACCAGGATCAGTGGCTACCTCGACGAGCGGCGGCTGGTCGGCACCCGGATGGTGATCGAGCCGCCGGAGTACCAGTGGCTGACCGCGGTGATCAGCGTGCGGGCCCGTCCCCGGTACCGCGCCGAGGACGTCCGCAAGGAGGTGCTGTCCGCGGTGTACCGGCTGTTCGATCCACTCGTCGGCGGCCCGGAGGGCACCGGGTGGCCGCTCGGCCGTTCCGTGCAGGCCCACGAGGTCAACGCGGCGCTCGCCCGCATCCCGGGTGTCGACATGGCCGAAGAGGTGAGCGTGCAACTGTTCCCGGCCGACCCGGCGACCGGCCGGCGGGGTTCGGCCGTGCAACGGCTTCCGCTCGCGCCGACGGCGCTGGTCTTCTCCTACGAGCATCAGGTCCGGGTGCGGCCGTGATCCCCGTGCCGCCGGCGGTGGGTCCGGGCCTGCCTGACTCCTCGCGAACGTCGCGCCGGCTCCGGCCGCCGGCCACCACTCCTGAATTCGTTTCCGCGGGTGATCCGCCGGCCGTGCATCGCCGGAGCCCGTGGTGAGGGGCTTGCTGCCCGGGCTCGCCAGCCCGCACCCGCTCGGTGGCACGCTGCCGTCGCTGTACCAGCAGGACCTGTTCGCGCAGAACTTCTGCGCCGGCCTCGATGAGGTGCTGGCGCCGGTGATCGCCACGCTGGACTCGCTGCCGGCCTACCTCGACCCGGCGACGGCTCCGGACGACATGCTCGGCTGGCTGGCCGGCTGGATGGGCATCGTCCTGGATGGTCACCAGAGCGCCGAACGGCAACGCGAACTCGTGCACATCGGGGTGGAACTGCTGCAGTGGCGGGGGACCGCCCGCGGCGTCCGGTCCGCAGTGCGGGCCCTGTTCGACACGGCACCGGAGATCCTGGAGTCCGGCGGAGCGGCGTTCTCCGTCGACCCGGGTTCCAGCTTGCCCGGTTCGGACAGGGCCGACCTGCTGGTCCGGCTGCAGGTCCCGGATCCGGAAACCTTTGACGTGCGGCGGCTCGAGGCGCTGGTCGCGATGATCAAACCGGCGCACATCCCGCACCGCGTGGAGGTCGTCGGCGCTGCATGACGGACGGAGCCGCCGTCATGCGGCAGGCTGTCCGGATGCACCCCGCCCTGTTCGACGGCCCCGGGCTGTTCGACCTGCCCGACGCCACCCCGGCGAACGAACCAGCCGCCGGCCCCGTCGCCGCGCGTCCCGCTGCGTCGACCCCCGTCCCGCCGTCGCACCACCTGACAGAGACCGCACCCGCGTCCACCCGCGACAATCGCCCGGCGCTGGCCCCGTCGTCCGGCGTCGATATCGGGACGGCGATCCTGCTGGCAACGGACGGCTCCTGCCTGCGGAACCCCGGCGGGGCCACCGGCTGGGCCTACGTGCGCAGTGACGGTGTGTGGGCGTCCGCCGGCTGCCCGGAGGGCACCAACCAGATCGGCGAGCTGCAGGCCGTGGTGCTGGCGCTGTCGCACCACCCGGACGTGCCGGTCGAGATCCAGTGCGACTCGTCCTATGCCATCGGGTGCGCGACCGCGTGGAAGAAGGGTTGGCAGCGCAACAACTACGTCAACAGCCAGCGCAAGACGGTCTCCAACCTGGAGATCATCCGGGAGCTGCACCGGCTGATCGACGCCCGGACGGCCCCGCTCACCTTCACGAAGGTCAAGGGTCACGACGCCTCGAACAAATGGCCGCTGAACACCGCCGTCGACGTGCTCTGCGGTGAGGCAGCCCTGGCGACCCTGCAGGCGAAGGCGCCGGTCAGCAACAGCGGAGTGCTCGAGATCGACTGGGCCGGCCGCACATCGCGGGGCAGCGCCCGGTGATTCCACCGAGGTAACAGGCGGCGAGCACGACGCACCCGCATCTGCCGCCGGAACGGCTGACCAGATCGGCCGTGCTGTCCGGACTTCGCCGCCGCCGGCGACCCGACAACCCGTCCCTCAGGGCGGGCTTGCGCCGGCACCCGATCTCGGCCGGGTCACTGCTCGGCCGGGTCACTGCTCGGCCGCAACCCCGTCCGTCGCAACATCGGACGGGGCGGCTGCCGGCACGGAGTCGCCCGCTTCCTTGCCGCTGAGGTACTTCACCGCCGCGTTGAGGCACGCGGCGATCGGCACCGCCAGCAGCGCCCCGGCGATCCCGGCGATGATCACCCCGGCGGTGATGGACAGCGCTACCGCGAGCGGGTGGACGTGCACCGCGCGCCCCATCAGCACCGGCTGCAGCACGTGCGCCTCCAGTTGCTGCACGGCGATCACGATGATCAGCACGATCAGCGCCTTGACCCAGCCCAGGGTGACCAGCGCGACGAGTACGGCCACCACCCCGCTGAGGAACGCCCCGATGATCGGGATGAACGCGGACAGGAACACGAACGCGGTCAGCGGCAGCGCCAGCGGCACACCCAGGATGACCAGGCCGAGGCCGATGCCGATGGCGTCGACGAAGGCGACCAGCACGGTGGCCCGCACGTACCCGCCGAGGGTCGTCCAGGCCCGGTCGGCCGCACCGTGGATGCGTGACCGCGCGCGGCGAGGGGCGATGCCGACCAGCCAGTCCCAGATCTTCTTCCCGTCGCGGAGGAAGAAGAACAGGATGAACAGCACCAGCACGAGGCCGGTGAGCACCCGGCCGATGGAGGTCGCCGTGCTGACCGCCCCGGAGGTGACCGTCTCGCGGTTCGCGACGACGGCGTCCTTGATCGAGGTGGTCGCCGAGTTGATCTGCTCCTGCGAGATGTGGAAAGGCCCTGTCACGAGCCAGTTCTGCACGGTGTCGAGGCCGCTGGTCACCCGATCCGCGAGATCGGGTGCACCGGCGACGAACTGCTCGATGACGAGTGTGATGACGCCCGCGACGACCAGCACCCCGCCGACGAAGACGACGGTGGACGCCAGGTGCGGCCTCCATCCCCGCTTCACCAGGAAGCGCTTCACGGGATTGAGCAGCGCGCACAGCAGCAACGCCACCGTGACCGGGATCGCGATCTCCGAGACATAGCCGAGGGCGTAGTAGATGATGGCCACCGCGGCAACGATCACGACGAAGCGCCACGACCAGGCTGCCGCGATGTGCATCCCGGACGTGACGGTGTCGTCGCGCTGCGGCTGCAGCACGGGACCCGGGGGCGCCTGCGCCGGGATGACGCCGTTCGCGCCGGCGGCGCGCACGGTCGGCGCCCCGGCGGCCGGTCCGTTGGGAGAGGTGGACATCGGACGGCTCCTTGTCGTGACGCCGTCCGGTTCCGCAAAGGGAATCGAGACGTCACCGCTTGATCAGTGGGAAGTGCGCCGCAGGCGGCTCGGTGCATCGACCGCAGGCATGTGCGGCGTGCTCCTGACGCACAGTTACCCGAAACCGGTCGGCGAACCTCTGCGGTACCGGATGTGACAACCGACTCGTACCGTTGAGCCGGGTGTGCCGCATTTTCCACACCGGACGTGCATCGTCGTGCAGGCCCGGGCCCGTCAGCCGGTGACGAGCTCCAGCTCCGCCTGCACCTGGGCGTGGTCCCGACGGGCCAGGGTGGCGGCGCTGTCGTCGCCGGCTTCCTCGTGCAACTGGATCAGCAGTCGCCAGCCGAAATCTTGGTACCGGTCCAGTTGCACCGATCGCCGCGCCGCCGCCAATGCCTGCCGCGGATGTCCCAACGCCCGGCTGTCCTGAGCCAGCGCTGCAGCAGCAGCTGCGGCGGCGAGCCGGAGCCGTTCCCGCTCGGCCACCACATGATCGGCCGGACCGTCCTCGGGCAGGGCATCGCCGCGGTAGAGAGCGAGGGCGGCGGCGCGCGCTGTCATGGCGGCGTCGGTGTCACCTCGCGCCGCCGCGGCGGCCGCCTGTGCCAGGGCGTCCTCGAAGGCCCGGATGTCGATGACGCTGCCGGCCGGCGGGGCCAGCCGGTACGCGTCACCCTGGCGGGCAAGCACCTCCGACCCGCACAGTCCGGCGTGCTCGAGAACCTGCCGGACGCTCGACATCGCCACCTGTAGCCGCCGGGTGCCCACCGTCAGATCGGTGCCCGGCCACAGCGCATCGACCAGGTACTCGCGATGGACATCTCGGTGCGGCGTGAGGCTGAGCATGCGGAGCAGCGCCCGGGCCCGGGGCCTCAGCACCGTCAGGTCGACCGGCCGGCCGTCGACGTCGATCTCGAACCCGCCGAAGCACCGGATGTGCAGCAGGCGCGGGACGGGGTCGGCACCGGTCTGCGCCCGCAGGACCGCCAGTGACGTCACCGCGAGCGCTGCGGGCCGGACGGCGGGAGCCGTGAGGGTGCCCTGCGCGGGGCCGGCAGTGGGCGCGACGACGGTCGTCGCCGTGTCCGCGGCGTTGCCGGCGGAGGAACCGGTCACGGGGTCCACCGCAGCATCGGTAATGGCCTGCGCGCGGCTGTGGTCGGCGGGCCGGGTCGACCCGGTCGCGGGTGCGGTGTTCGCCGGGTGCGCCATCGGTTGTGCCGCAACGGTGCTCGCATCGGCCGACCCGCCATCGGATGACATGGCGGCGTCCCGTGCGCTGGGTCGCGCGGTCAGCAGGGCGTCAGCCATCCGGCGGATCGTCCGGATGTCGGCGTCACCGACCTGACCCGAGCCCGAGCCGGTGGTTCCGAAAGCCTCCGACCGCGCCATCGCGGCCTCTGCCGCGGAAGCGCCGGCGCCCGGGATGACGGACCTGCCGTGGCCGCTCCCGGCCGATCCCGACACCGCGTCGGCCATCACCGAGCTCGACGCACTGCGGTGGTTCTGGCCCAGCGCCGCGGCCTTGGCCGTCGACGCCAGCGCCGACGAAGCCACCGACGACGCCAACGTCGCCGGTCCGGTCAGTCGCTCCGCGCGGGCCCGGCGAGCCACCTCGGCCGCGAACGCAGCACCGCGCTCGGACCCCGAGGCCACCAGCATGACCGCTTTCAGCGCTTGCGCCCACGACACCAGCACCGGCGCGTCCAGGTCAGCGAAACGCCGTGCGGCGTCGTCGAAGTCACCGACATCGAGGTCCGCGCCGGCGATCGTCCCGCCCACGGCCGTGGCCAGCCGCAGCAGCGCGGCACCCCATGCGTCACCGCTCCGGTCGCATTCGGCCACCAGGTCCAGACACGCCTTCCGCCGCCAGGATGCCGTCCCCTGCGCGAGCAGGACCGCGTCCTGGAGCCCGCGCGACAACCGCGCCACCCACGGCAACCCGGCCAGCTCGGCGTCCAGCGCGATCCGGCCGAGCTGTCCCGACGGGTCGTCGGATCGGCCGCAGATCAGGTCGAGGACGGTGCCGGCGAGCTGCGCGATCAGCTGGTGCATCGGCTCGGCGGCGCTGTCGTCCCGCACGGACGCCACAAGCGTTGTGGCAGAGGCGAAATTGCCGCCGATCACTGCAGTGAGGCCCTGTCCCAGCCGCTCCGCGCTCGCTCGGGACGGCGACGGCGTCGGCGACGGCGTCGGCGACGGTCGACTCTGCCGCACGAGTCCTGCCGCGGAACTCGATCGCGGGGCGTGTGCGGTGGCTTCGCGCAGCGCGACCGACCAGTGGTCAGCGTCCGCGCCCCACGACATCCGGCTGGTGCTCCACAGCGCAGCGGCGGCCCGCTCCCGCCGGCAGATGTCCCGGAAATCCGGCTCGTCCAGCAAAGTCTCAGCCCGGCGAAACGCCTCGACCGCACCGCCGAGAGACCCTTCCCGCACCCGGCGGCGCGCCTCGGCGAGGGACAACCAGGGGTCGTGCTCCACGACCGACGCCGGCAGCAGCAGGCCGGCGACCGCCGCGGGATCACCGCCGCTGCCGCCGTGCACCTGCAGCAACCGGGCGACTGCGCCCCAATCCTCCGCCCTCGCGTAGGCGTGCACGGCCGCCCGTTCGTCGCCGACGGACTCCAGCAGTGCGGCGCTGCGGCTGTACCACTGGCGGGCACCCATCACCCCGTACTCCTGGATCAGTGCCCACTCCAGGTGGGTGCGCAGAACCTGGTGATAGCGGAAGGTCTCGCCGTCGTCCTCGGACGAGGTGAACAGCTGCTGTTGCTCCAGCTCGTCGAGCACCCTTCTACTGCCAGTGGTCTGGAGCAACGCGTCACACAGTTCGCCGGTCAGTGCGCCGAGAGTGCAGGTCCGGAGCAGGAAATGCCGTCGTTCGTCGGGCAGTTCGGCCAAGACATTGCGAGCCAGGTACGACCGCACCAGCTTCGACCGGCCGCCGAGATCGTCGACAGCGCGCTGCCGTTCGACGGCGCTCCGGCCGGTCGTCGCCAGGTGGAACAGTTGCAGGCCGGCCGCCCAGCCCCCGGTCCGCCGGGTGAGCGCGGCCGCGGATTCCGGAGACAGCGGTTCGCGGAAAACCGCCTGGAAGAGTTCCTCCACCTCCCAGGACCGGAAACGCAGATCCTCGCTCGAGATCTCCTGCAGCAGACCGGACACCTGCAGGCGGGGAACGTTGATACCCGGCTGGCGGCGGGATCCGACGAGCACCCGCAAGCCCTGTGGTCGCAGGGCGATGAAGTGTTCCAGGGCCCGTTCGGCTGGGGTTCCGGCGACCTCGTGCAGGTCGTCGAGGATCAGCATGGCCGCGGAACCCGGCCAGGCTTCGAGCGCCTCCAGCAGATCCCCGACCGTCGGGCCGACGGGACCGATGCCCAGCGCGTCGCCGAGCGAGCGACCGAGGTGCGCGACCAGCACGGCTTCGGCCGCGTCATCGGCCGTGACCCGGTACCAGCCGACCGGGTCCCTCGTGGCCGCGGCCACCGCCGCGAGCAGGGTCGTCTTCCCGGAGCCCGGCGGTGCGACGACGAGCTGCAATCGGCTGCGGGTGTCGTTCAGCAGCCGGTCCTCCAGCCGTCGCCGGGACAGCCCCGCCGGTTCCGGCCTGCGGAGTTTCTCGGTCAGCACGACCGGCGTAGCTGTACCGGGCATCGCTAGTGGATCTCGAGGCCGGGGGAGTGGAGATCATGGCCGTCACCGAGGTCACCGGTATCGGCATCCTCGGGCAGTGCGCCACCGAGCGGGTGCCCGTTCGTGGCACCGGCCGACTGACCGAGGGGGTTGGTCCCGTACTGGACCTCCATGCCGTCGGTGAAGCCGTCCACGTCGGTGTCCATCCGCAGCGGGTCGCTGCCGATCGTCGCCTCGAAACCGTCCGCGAGGCCGTCCATGTCGGTGTCCGCGACGGTCGGGTTCGTGCCGATCATCGCCTCGAAGTGGTTGGTCAGCCCGTCGTTGTCGGCGTCCAGGGACGGGTCGCTGATGTCCATCCCCGGGTCGATCTGGAAGTTCGGTCCGCCGGTCGGGTGCGCCGTAGGGTCGAGCCCGGTCGTCGACTGCAGCGGCGGGTGCGCTGCTGCCGGATCGGCGCCGGTCCCTCCCGTCACCGGCGGCTGCGGTGCCGCACCCACCGGGGTGGTCCCCGGCGCAATGCCCGTGGGGGTTGTCGCTCCCGGCGTCGGCATCGTTCCTGCGACGCCAGAGGGTCCGGTGACGCCGGTCGTTGCCGCTGCGCCGGTGGTTCCGTAGGGCGGTGCCGTCCCAGGAGTTCCGGTGGTTCCGTACGGCGGCGCCGTTCCCGGAGCTGCCGTGGATCCAGGCATCCCTGTCGTCGGCGGAACATGGGTCGTTGCGGGGTCACCGGTCGGTGCCGGCACGAACGGGATGCCGGTGTCCTGTGCGGCGGTGACGGGTGTCGTGCCCGGCGCCCCGGGCAACCCCGTTGTCGCCGCGGTCGGTGTCGTCTGCATGCCGGGTAGCACCGCGGCGTACTGGAACCGCGTGCCGACATCCATCGCGGTGACGCCCTGCACGTCATCGGCCTCGACCGTCATCCCGTTGCCCTGGCTGATCGCGACGTGCGCCACCGCCGGCCGGTCACCGCCCGGAGTGGGTTCGCTGGAGAAGCTGAACAGCAGGGCGCCCGGGGTGTGGGCTGCCTGGTCCACCGGGATCAGCAGCCCTTTCGCCTTCAGATCCAGGTACTGCGCCGCGGATCCGTCGGGAATCTCGATGCCCGCCTGATGCGCTGCCCACTGCGTCAGCTCCGACCGGTCGAAGCTGGTCGGGTTCGGGTTGTTCAGGTCGGCCTCGGCGCCGAACTGGTAGTGGTCCCCGCGCTGCGACAGCGCGGCCTGCACGAAATGCTGGGCCGCCTCGTTCGGGTCCGCGATGTGCGCGGCCACCGGGGTGGCGGTCGCCGCTGGGAAGGCGGGAGCCGGCTGGGAGAACATCGAGGGGTCCGCGTCGTGGATGTATTTCTCCACGCCGTCGACGTACTGCCGGATCGACGGGTTCTGGTTGTAGTCGTAGCCGGGGACCTTGTTCCAGTCGCTCTTCGGCCCCGCCTGCCCGTCCTCGCCGGCGAAGTGGGACGCGATCACCCGTTCCCAGTCGCCGAGGCGTTCGTACGCGGCCTGTGTGTCGGCGCGCATCTTCGCGTCCTGCACCTCCGGCGGGGCATCGCTCGCGTGCGCGTAACCGCCGTAGTTGTCCCAGGTCCCGTCGATGTACTGGTAGGCGCCGGATGCCGTGCTGGTCGGGTTCTCCGCGTGGTAGTCGCCGTGCGACTCCTGCATCTTGATGCCGTAGATGACCATGTCCTGGGTCAGGCCGCTGGCGTCCGGGGGGCCGCCCATGGCCGCGACCGGTGCCGCCGAAGGGATGTCCATCGCGGTCGGCGTGGTTGCGTTTCCGTAGTCGACGCCCGGCAACAGCGCCGCGTACTCGAACCGGCCACCGATGTTGTCGTCGGTGATGACGCCGGTTTCCTCGCTCTGCGCCTCCACCGTCCGCCCGTCGCCCAGGCTCAGCGCGACATGTGCCTCGTCCGGACGGCCGCCGCCTTCGACCGGCTCGCTGGAGAAGTGGAACACCAGGGCACCGGGCGTGTGCTCGGCCTGCTCGATCGGGATCAGCAGCCCCTTGGCCTTGAGGTCCAGGTACTGCTCGAACGAGCTGCCGGGAATGTCGGCGCCCGCCTGGTGCGCGGCCCACTTGGTGAGCTCAGCGCAGTCCCAGACCTGCGGGTTCGGGTCGTTGACGTCCACCTCGGCGCCGAACACGTACTGGTCGCCCACCTGGGCGAGCGCGGCCTGCAGCATGTGCTGGACGTTGCCGCTGCCGCCGACCTGGCCCTGCGGCCCAGCGGCGGCGGCGGGCGCCGCGACGGGCGGAGCGGCGACGATGGGTGCGGCGACGGGCATCGGAGCCGGCCCGGTTCCGGCGTCCATGATCGTCGGGTCGGTGCCGAACTGGACCTCCATGCCGTCGGTCAGGCCGTCGTGGTCGGTGTCCAGCTGGGTCGGTGAGGTGCCGAGGGTGACCTCGAGATTGTCGGCGAGGCCGTCCATGTCGGAGTCGGCGACGGCGGGATTGCTGCCGATCTGCATCTCGTACGGATCGGTGAGGCCGTCGTGGTCGGTGTCCAGCACACCGGTGCGCACGTTGACCGCATGCTCGCCCAGTCCGGACACCCCGCCGATGCCCGGGATCGTCCCGGCATCGGTGCCGGCGGCGATCTCCGCCGCATCGGACACCCCGTCGTGATCGGTGTCGGCGGCCAGTGGATCGGTGTGGCTCCGCAGGGCCTCGTAACCATCGGTGAGACCATCGGCGTCCGAGTCGGCCACAGCGGCGTTCGTGCCGGCCAGCTTCTCGAAGGCGTCGGTGAGCCCGTCGCCGTCCGTGTCGGCCGCCGTCAGGGGAGCGCCGGGGTCGATGCCGGTGTATCCGTTGGTCGCAGCGGGCGGCGGATAACTGTTGCCGCCGTTGACGTTCGGCGTCTGTGTGCCAGCACCCGGCGGCGGTGTGGAGGCACCGCCCGCTGCGGGCGGTGTGGCACCGGGCGGCGCCGGTGCGGTCATCGTGGGCACCCCGCAGCGACGGCTGATGGCAGCCGGTCAGCACACGAAACGGCCATTGTCGGTCCGATCAACAGGGTGCCACCCCATCACGAGGCGAATCCAGGGTACAGCGCAAGAGCGGACAAATACCCCGGTGATACATCGGCCACCGGATCGGGGACCCTGCTCACCGTCCGTGGCGGTGGCCCTGGCGCGCGCTTGTCGATCCGGGAAGGGCCGGGTCACAGCCGTCCGGGAACCCACTCGTCAGGCCGGCCGGGCTGGGGTCACGCCGCCCGGGAACCACCCGTCAGGCGGCCCACGGACCGATCGCCGCGCTCCACCCGCGGATCACCTGGCCGGTCACCAGACCCTGCGCCCGGAACGGATCGCCGGCGAGGATCGTGTCCACCTCGTCGGCGCTGTCCGCCTGGAACAGCAGCAGGGCACCGGCCGGTTCGTCGGTATAGGCACCCGCAGCCAGCATCGTGCCGGCGTCGAGCAAGGTGCGCAGAAACGCCCGGTGCGCGGGCCGGTGCGCATCAAGGTCGGCGGGGGCGTCTGCGTAGGTGTAGAGCACTGCGAAGTACGGCATGGGTGGCACCCTGCCCTCTCGGATGTCGTCGGGTCCGGGAAGCGTACGCAGTCGGGGGTTGCGGTCCTCGGCGGCCCGACCATTGCGTCGGTGACCGGGATCAGGTGAGCCCCAGGGTCACCGCGGCCGGGTCGGTCGCATCACGAACCAGCCGTGACGATTGCATCGGTGAACTCGATCCGGTGAGTCCCAGGCTCGCCGCGGCCTGCTCGGCCGCATCCGGACCGGCGAGTTGTCGCAGCAGGAGCAGGCCGTCGACCAGGGCGATGGTGGCCGCCGCCTCGGCCCGTTGCCGCGCCGGTGGCCCGTCCAGCAGCGGGCCGAGCCAGGAGATCCAGGCCTCGACGAGCTGGCCCAGCACCTCCCGGTAAGGCGTCCGTCGAGCCGCCGCCAGTCCGTTGGCCTCGAAGAACACGGCGAACAACGGGTCGACCTCGGCCCGTGCCAACACCGGCCAGGCCGCCCTCGCCAGGCCCCGATGGTCGGCGGCCGGCTCCACGAAGGCCTCACCGAGCACCTGCTGAAGCCGCGCGCCGACACCGAGCAGCACCTCGGTGATCAGCACGTCCTTGGTGGGGAAGTAATAGACGACGATCCGGTCGCTGACGCCGAGCCGCCGCGCCAACCTGCCGAAGGTCAGCTGGCTGAGGCCGTGGTCGAACACCTCGTCGAGCGCGTAGCTCAGCAGCTCCGCCTTGGTGTGTTTGTGTCCCATCGGTCTTGATTGTAGTAACCACTGCAGTTACCGTCTTGTAGTAACCACTACAAACCGATCGGGTCTGGCCGCGATTTGCCGGTGTGGCCCGCCGTGAGTACCAGGAGTTGCGATGCCCGCCAGCCTGTCCAGCGCGCAAGCGGCCGATCTGTTCCGGGCCGAGCCGAACCGGTATCTCGATGTCGGCGCCGGCCAGGCGGCGTACCGGCTGGTCGGCACCGGGCCAGATGTGCTCTTCGTTCACGGTTGGCCGGTCAGCAGCGCAACGTTCCGAAAGCTGTTGCCGCACCTCACCGATCACGTGACGTGCCATCTCGTCGATCTCCCTGGTGCCGGCTCCAGCCGCTTCGATGCCGGGACCGATGTGACGATCGGCCGACACGTTTCGACAGTGCGTCGCCTGCTCGACCTGCTGGAGCTCGACGACGTCGCTGTCGTCGGGCACGACAGCGGCGGGATGATCGCCCGACACGCGCTGGCCGGCGACCCGAGGGTTCGTGCGATGGGGCTCATCGACACCGAACAGCCGGGCGCGCTCAGCCGGCGGTTCAGGATGTTCCTCGCCGCGCGGCACCTTCCAGGCGTGGCAGCGGGGCTGGGCTGGGTGGTGGGCCGGCGCCGGCTGCGGCGCAACCCGCTGGTGCTGGGCGGTGCCTTCGCGGACCCGAGCCTGCTGGACGGGGAGTTCGACGAGTTCTTCCTCGAGCCGTTGCACCGCATTCCGGCACGCCGTGACGCCGCCGTCCGGACGCTCCGCAGCTTCGACGTCCGCTACGTCGAGGATCTGGCCGAGATCCACCGCCGGATCCAGGTCCCGGTGCACCTGGTGTGGGGGGAGCGCGACGTCTTCTTCCCGGTCGAGCGGGCCGAGCCGATGAAGGCGACGTTCCCCGAGGCGTCCCTCACCGTTGTCGGTGATGCCGGGTTGTTCGCGCACGAGGAACGGCCGGCCGAGGTGGCGAAGGCGTTGCTGCCGGTGCTGACCGCACCCCGCAGGTCGTGAGACGAAACCGCTGTGCACGGAGCCGGTTTCAGTGTGTGACGAACGGCGAAAACGGCAACGGCGGCCGACCCGCGCCACGTCGGGAACGTAGCGCGGCATCGGCCGCCGTGTGCGACCGCGATGACCCGGGGTGCGGCCCCCAACCAGGTGTGCGGGGCTGCATCCGGCGTCCGATGGCTCAGATGTCGTAGTACAGATCGAACTCATACGGGTGCGGGCGCAGCCGGAGGGCGTCGATCTCGTCGCGCTTGAGCTTGATCCACATGTCGATGAGGTCGGGGGTGAAGACGCCGCCCTCGAGCAGGTAGTCGTGGTCCTGCTCGAGGCGGTCGATCACGGCCGCGAGCGAGCCCGGCACCTGCGGGATGCTCGCGGCCTCGTCCGGCGGCAGCTCGTAGAGGTCCTTGTCGACCGGTGCCGGCGGCTCGATCTTGTTCTTGATGCCGTCCAGCCCGGCCATCATCATCGCGGCGAAGGCGAGGTACGGGTTGGCCGACGGGTCGGGGCAGCGGAACTCCAGGCGCTTGGCCTTCGCGTTGGTGCCGGTCAGCGGGATCCGGATGCACGCGGAACGGTTGCGCGCCGAGTAGACCAGGTTGACCGGTGCCTCGTAGCCGGGGACCAGTCGGTGGTAGGAGTTGATCGTAGGGTTGGTGAACGCGAGCAGCGACGGCGCGTGGTGCAGTAGCCCACCGATGTAGTACCGGGCGGTGTCGGACAGCCCACCGTAGCCGGCCTCGTCGTAGAACAGCGGCTTGCCGTCGGCCCACAGCGACTGGTGCGCGTGCATGCCCGAGCCGTTGTCACCGAACAGCGGCTTCGGCATGAAGGTGACGGTCTTGTTCTGCGCCCAGGCGGTGTTCTTGACGATGTACTTGAACAGCATCACCGCGTCGGCCGAGGCGAGCAGGGTGTCGAACTTGTAGTTGATCTCCGCCTGACCGCCGCCGACCTCGTGGTGGCCCCGCTCGATGTCGAAGCCCATGCTGATCAGGTTGGCCGTCATGTCCTCGCGAAGGTCCGCGTGGTGGTCGTACGGCGGGACGGGGAAGTAGCCGCCCTTGGTGCGGACCTTGTAGCCGAGGTTCGGTTGCTCGTCTCGGCCGGTGTTCCACCAGCCCTCTTCGGAATCCACCTTGTAGAACGAGCCGGTCATGCCGGTCTCGAACTGCACGTTGTCGAAAATGTAGAACTCGGCCTCCGCACCGAAGTAACAGGTGTCGGCAATGCCGGTGCTGGCCAGGTACTCCTCGGCCTTCCGGGCGACGTTGCGCGGGTCGCGCGAGTACGGCTGCAGCGTCAGCGGGTCGTGCACGAAGAAGTTGCAGGTCAACGTCTTGCGCTGACGGAACGGATCCACCCGCGCGGTCGCCACGTCCGGCAGCAGCGTCATGTCCGATTCGTGGATCGACTGGAAGCCCCTGATCGACGAGCCGTCGAAGGCCATGCCGCCGGCCAGTGAGTCGACCGACACGGAGGACGCGGGGACGGTCAGGTGGTTCATGACGCCGAGCAGATCGCAGAAGCGGATGTCGAAGACCTCGACGTCGTTCTCGGCGATGTAGGCGACTAGCTCTTCTGGAGTGGAGAACACGCACGCGCTCCTTGTGGTGGTCGGTGGACAACCGTGGTGGCAGGGACCGTACAACGGCGGCCGGGAGGCCTCCGCACGGGTGACGCTGGTGGTGCACGCGACCGGCCGTTCGACGGCCGGGCACCCGGCGGCCGTTGTACGACGTTCGCCGCTGGTGCGGTAACGCACGGGTCGTCCGGTTTCCCTGGACCGACACGCGTGGGCCACGGTAGGCAAACCGTGTTGCCCTGCCGTCTCGCAGTTGTTTCGCGCCGGTTAAGGGGGCGCAATCGGGGCGTGCCCGCACCCGCGCAATTGGCGGGCATCACTCGAGCGGAGCGCCCGCGGTGCACGGTGCGGGGTCGACCGACCCGGAGCCGCGCGGTCTCTACCCTGGCAGACATGGTGACGGCTGAGGGCCCCGCGGAGCAGATCTACCCGGGGAAGGCGTTGGGACTGCCGAGCACGGGCGCCGGTGCGGTCGCCTCCATGGGACGGCGGGTGGCGGCCTTCCTCCTGGACCTGCTGGTGTCAGCGCTGGCGGCCTGGGCGATCACGGCGCCGGAGCCGCCGCAGAACGCCAGCCTGGTGGTCTGGGCGGTGATGACGGTGGTGACCGTCGCGGTGTTCGGCATCACCCCGGGACAGGCCGCGGTCGGGATCCGGGTCGTCCCGATGAGCGGCGGGTCGTTCGTCGGCCTGTGGGCCATCCCGAGGACGGTATTGATCTTCGTCATCGTGCCGCCGCTGCTGGTCGACGAGAACGGCCGCGGACTGCACGACCGGCTGTGCCGCACGATCGTGCTGCGGTTGCGGTAGCTGCCGGCGGCGTCGGGCTCGCTTCGACCGGAGCCCTGCAGTACCTGGCCACCCTTGGACCGCCTGATGCGTGAGCGGCAGGCTCGACAGACACCTGGCACCGCTGGTCGGCTACCTCGTCACCGCGAGGCCGCCTGCTGCGTCGTTACCGACGGCGCATTGCGCGCTGCATGTTGCGCTGCTTGACGCCGGCCGGCATCGGACCCTTGGGCAGACCGGCCTGCGCGGTCCGTGCCGACAGCGCGGTCAGCCGGTTGTCGAGGTCGTTCACGGCGTTGGCCGGGATGTTCCGGGGCAGCTTCATCAGGTACTGGTTCAGCTTGCGGAGCGGGACCTGTCCCTCGTCGTTACCGACGATGACGTCATAGATCGGCGTGTCACCGACCACCCGCGCGATCTTCTTCTTCTCCTGCGCGAGCAGCGGCTTGACCCGGTGCGGGGTCCCCTCGCCGACCAGCACGATGCCCGGCCGCCCGACCACTCGGTGTACGGCGTCCATGTGTGACGTGCCGGCGATCGCAGGAGTGATCCGCCACTTGCCACGCAGGTTGTTCTGCAGCGACCACGCCGCCGCGCCTGGGGTTCCCTCCGCCTGCTTGTAGACGCTGCTCTGCACCCGGCGAGAAAAGATGATCATCGCCACGAGCGCGCCGAGCAGGATGCCGAGCGGCAGCACCATCCACCACGGCAAGAACCACATCAGTGCCAGCGTGAGCAGGGCGGCGGTGCCGACCAGCGCACCGATCATGTAGGGCAGCAGCCGCTTGTCCTGCTTGCGCTGCATCTGGAAGGCCTGCCAGATCTGGCCGCGGCGCTCCTTCGCGGCGACCCTCTTCGCCGCTTTGGCCGCCTTCTTTGCTTCCCGGTCAGCGGTCTTGGAGGAAGCGCCTGCGTTGGCGGCAGTCTTGGCCATGACACCGAGGATAGTGCCCGCGAGGCGATCTGTCGGACGGCGAACAGGCCCTGTTCGCCTGACGGGCGCAGGCGGCTTGCGGGCGTCGGCCGACGCGTCGCGACCCTGGAACGGACACTGCCCCGGTCCGTGCCGTCCGTGATGGACGGTCGAACCGGGGCAGTGACCTTCCTGCTCGTGCTGCTGTTCTGGTGTGCTCGACCGGCAACGGTGCGGATCAGCCCGCCGCGGCCGTGGCGTGCCGGGCTTGGCGCGCTTCGGCGCCCTGCCGGTACAGCGTGCCGGCCCGGTAGGACGAGCGGACCAGGGGCCCGGACATGACGCCGGCGAAGCCGATGCTGCGTGCCTCATCGGCCAGTTCGACGAACTCCTGCGGCTTGACCCATCGTTCGATCGGGTGGTGCCGCGGGGTCGGCCGCAGGTACTGCGTGATCGTCACCAGGTCGCACCCGGCGCTGTGCATGTCGACCAGCGCCTGGCTGATCTCTGCGCGGGTTTCGCCCATACCGAGAATCAGGTTGGACTTGGTCACCATGCCCGCCGCCCGACCCTGCGCCAGGACGTCCAGCGACTTCTCGTACGTGAAGGCCGGCCGGATCCGCCGGAAGATGCGCGGCACCGTCTCCAAGTTGTGCGCGAAGACCTCCGGTGCGGCGTCGAAGACCTGTCCGAGCAACTCCGGCTTGCCGGAGAAGTCGGGGGTCAGGATCTCCACCCCGGTGTTCGGTGCCGCCGCATGGACCTGGCGGACGGTCTCCGCGTACAGCCAGGCGCCCTCGTCCGGCAGGTCGTCCCGCGTGACGCCGGTGATCGTGGCGTACCGCAGATCCATGGTGCGGATGGACTCGGCCACCCGCCGCGGCTCGTCCCGGTCCAGCTCGCCGGGTTTTCCGGTGTCGATGAGGCAGAAGTCGCATCGGCGGGTGCACTGGTCCCCGCCGATCAGGAAGGTTGCCTCCCGGTCTTCCCAGCACTCGTAGATGTTGGGGCAGCCGGCCTCCTGGCAGACGGTGTGGAGTCCCTCCGTCTTGACCAGCGATTGCAGCTTCTGGAACTCCGGCCCGGTCCGCAGCTTGGTCTTGATCCAGTCCGGCTTCTTCTCGATCGGCACCGTCGCGTTGCGAACCTCCAGCCGGAGCAGCTTGCGACCCTCGGGGGCCAGCGTCACGTGGCCTCGCCTGCCTTCTTGGTGGCGGCCTCGTCGGCCTTCTGCGCGGCGACGGACAGATCGGTGTCGGCCAGGGCGGCGTTCTCCTTGGCCGAGTCCGCCAGGTCGCCCGCGTAATCGGCGGCGCCCGCCTTCTCGGTGGGCGTTCCGGTTGCGGCGGCGAGTTCGCCGTCCGCCGAGTCGGCATCGGTGGTGATGACTGTTGCCGAACCGACCCCGTCGGACGACGTCCCGCGGACGCCCCTGGCGGACTCCGCCACGTCGGCGGCCTTGTCCTTGACCTGACCGGCCAGATCCTTGGCGGCGTCGGCCGCATCGGACGCCTTGTCCTTCAGGCTGTCCACAGCGTCAGATGCCTTGTCCTTGACGGCGTCTGCCTTGTCCTTGACGGCGTCGAGCGCGTCGGACGCCCTGTCGGCCGCGGTTGCTGATCCGTTGTCGCCGGGCCGGCTCGGCGGCGAGTACGTCGGCGCCGGGTAGTTGTCCGGGATCGGGGTGCCGCCGGAGCGGAGCTTGCGGTAGGCGTAGGCCCCGCCGGCCGCCACGACGGTGATGATCACCAGTCGCCGGACCGGGTGGCTCCTCTTCTCGCTCTTCGCGGCCTTTGTCGCCTTGATGCTCTCCGCCTTGGCGTTCTTCGCGGCCTTGTCGGCGGCGGCGGTGGCCCTGTGGGCGGCCTCAGCGGCCTGTGCCGTCACGGCTGCGACACCCTGCGCCAGCGATGCCTGTGCCTTCTCGCCGAGTGCCGCGGCGGCCAGACCGGCCTTGTGCTCGGTTGCCTTCGCACTCCTGGCGGCCTGCGCCGAGGCCCGCTTGGCGGCCTTGCGGGCGCGGCGGCCCAGTCGCTTGGCGGACACCTCCAGCGATTCGCCGGCCTTCTCGACATGCGGGCGGGCGGCCGTGGCGGCCTCACCGGCCAGCGCGACGGCCGTGGAGGTTGCCTTTTCCACGTGGGGGAGTGCCGCTGCGGCGGCCTCCGCAGCCAGGGCTGCCGCCTTGACAGCGGCCTCGCTGGTGGCGTCGCTGAATCGGTCGACCACCTTTTCCGCGATCTCCGACGCCTTGACAGCCAGGTCGTGCGCAGTCGTTCGATGCTCGGTGGTGTTCATCAGTAACTCCTCATCAATCGCCTGGCATTGCGGACAATGCCACTGTTCTCAGCGTGGGTGCGAATGTGCGGTTCCCCGGTGCCGCGGTGGCCACACCCCACGTCGGACGGATCATTGTTTCACTGCTGCCCCACACTGTTGCATTCCCGTCCGACAGCCGCGTCCCAGCGGCATCCGAGCAGCTCAGCGGTGCCGTGCCAGCGCCGGATGCAGATGCCAGTCCACGCCGGGTGTGAGCGTGACGGCCGGGGCAACGGGGTCGCCTGTGTTCACGGCGAGCTCACCGTCCAGCCCCTGCCGGAGTCGCTCGGTGACCGGGTCGAGGGCATCGGCCACCGATACCCGTCGACCCAGCTCCGCTGTCAGGCTGGTGACCCCGGCGTCGACGATGCCGCACGGCACGATGCGGTCGAACGCTGTCATGTCGGGGTCGCAGTTCAGCGCGAAGCCATGCATCGTCACGCCCCGGGCGATGCGGACCCCGATCGCCGCCACCTTGCGCTCCGGCTTGCCGTCGCCCGCTGGAAGCCAGACGCCGCTGCGGCCGGCGACCCGGCCTGCCGGCAACCCGAGGTCGGCACAGGCGGCGATGAGCACCTGCTCGAGCAGCCGCACGTAGCCGACGACGTCGACCGGTTCGGTGAGCCTGACGATCGGGTACCCGACCAACTGGCCCGGCCCGTGCCAGGTGATCCGGCCACCCCGGTCGACCTCGACCACCGGCGTCCCGTCGGTCGGCCGGTCCTCGGGCTGGGTGCGCTTGCCGGCGGTGTACACAGCCGGGTGTTCCAGCAGGAGAACCGTGTCCGGGCCGTCCCCCTGCGCCCTGGCCGTCGCGAGTTCGCGCTGCCGATCCCAGGCGGCCAGGTAATCGACAAGTCCGGCGCGCTCGAAGCGCAACGGAACGCTGTGGTCACGCATGCCGATGACCGTACGCCCGGCCCGGGAAGCGGGTCACGCGGTCCGCGTTACGCGTGTGGACAACCCGGACGGGCGGAACGGCCGGCGATCTATGGTCCGCTGCATGACGGTCCGGATCGGCTCCTACACCGCCGTGGAGCGCCCGGATGGCGGTCACCGGGCGGCCCCGTCGTCGGTGTGGCGCGGCGAGGACGAGGCGGGATCGCCGGTCTGCCTGCTGCTGGTGCCGATCGGCGACGCCGGCGGAATACCGCGTGTTGTTGCCGCCGCGGCGGCGGTCAACCACCGGCACCTGCTGCCGGTGATCGATGTGGTCACCGACGCCGAGCGGGCGGCCGTGGTGGCCGACTGGCCTCGTGGTGGGCGGCTGCTGGAACTCGTGCGCCGCCGCGGCCCGCTGCCGGCAGACGTGACGCTCACGGTGCTCCTCCTACTGGCCAGCGCGTTGGCGGCCATTCATCGATCGGGCTCGCGGCACGGCGGGGTCGGGGCGGGGTCGGTGTTCTTCGACGACGGTGGTCGGCCGCTGCTCGGTGCGCTGGCCATCAGCACCATCGTGAGCGACCGCAACGGCGGGCTACCCCGGGAAAGCTGGGATGTGGCCCCGGAACTGGTGCGAGGTGAGCGGCTGGCGCGCGCACCCATGACGCCTGCCGCGGACATTTTCTCGCTCGGGTCGGTCGCGCTGTACTGCTTGACCGGAGCCCCGGCCTGGCCGGCGGACGACCCGGCTGACGTCCTCATCCAGTCCGCGGCGGGAGTGTGGCCCGAACCGCCCCCTGATGCCGGCCCGCGGGCGCTGGTCGAGCTGATCCGCCGGATGTTGCTGGACGACCCCGCGGCGCGGCCATCCGCTGAGGAACTGGTCGGGTTGCTCGCCGCCATCGGTCCACCCTCACCCGTTCCGGTGACTACTAGGCGGGGGCGCGCGACGGCGACCGGCGCTCGATGGGCAGGCCGATCTGCAGAATCGGTGGACGCCCGTGGCGTCCCGCCGGACGTGCAGCCACGTGCGCAGTCAGGTTCCGACGCGGCCGTTCCGGGGGGCCGCTCTCGTGATGGCGAGGCGGGTACCGCCGTTGCGGATCCGGCCGCAGCCGCAACCGATGGCACGCCGATCACACGGTCGGTCGTGCACGTGCAGACCCCGGATTCCGCTGTGAGGGACCAGGGCGCTGCTTCGCCTGCGCCGGTTCGACACGCCGCGGGTGCGCAGAGCCGCCGGACGCCGCCGATCCAAGGACGCGGGTCCAATCACTCCGGGTCGAACACACTGCGCGGGACTGTCCGGGCACGACGGTTCGGGAAGTGGGCGGAGCCGAGCGGTGCCGCTCCGCGTGGGTGGCCCGGTCGACGGCCGCCCGCCGTATCGCCGTTGGCCGCATCGGCGCTCACCGGAACGCGCGCAGCTCAACTGGGTTCGCCGCCAGCTCGGGCCGCCGACAGGCGAGCCGGTGGGACTGTGCCCGGCCGAACCCCGTTCGCCCGGGCCGCAATCGCGGTGCTGAGCGCGGTGCTCGCCATTGTCGTGGCGCTCCAGGTGTGGGTGTGGTCAACCGGAGTCGAAGACAGTGCCGCACGAGCCGACGCTGCGACCTTGGCCGATCCGAACACCTCGCCTGCTCCGACCGGCGCGGTGCCGGTCTGCGATCAGGACTGGCTGGCGGTGGTGCGGACGCTGGACGCGGCCCGCGGCAGTGCCGTCGCTGCGGCAGATGCCGAACTCCTGGATCGGGTCTACGTCACCGGTTCAGCAGCGGCCGCGGCGGACGCCGACACGATCCATTCGCTCACACAACGGGGGTGGCGGGTCAGCGGCGGCCGGCACGTCATCGACGATGTCACCGTCATCGGGCCCGCACCGGCACAGTCAGCGGGAGCCGCATACGTGAGTTCCGGATCACCGTCCGCCGATCCGCCGACGCAGCGGGTGACCGCCTCATCCGCGACCGCCCCATCCCTGGGCGCCCCGACCACCGGGAACGGCACCGCGCCGGCGGCGGAGCAGACTGCCTCCGCCGCGCCCGCCGCAGTTCGGGTTGCGGTGCGCGGGAGCCTGCCGGCGTACCAGGTTCTGGACACCGAGGGACGGCACGTCGCCGACACCGCCGCCCGACCCGCGGCGGAGTGGATCCTGACCATCACGGAGACCGACAAGGGCTACCGGATCAGCGCCGTCGAACAAGGGTGACCACTGGGGCCCATCAGCGCCGGTGACCGATCCATGTGCCTGCCTGCCATGTGCCTGCCTGCGGGTGCCGGCCGGCCCGGTGCCCGACCGCCGAGTGCCCGCCTGCCCTGGCCTTCCTACCCCGTGCCCCACACCCGGTAGCGCCGCCCGCCAGAACAACACGGGCCGTTGGGCAGCGATCCGGAACCCGCTCGCCGGCCGGGTTCCTGCCGCGTTCCGCGCGTCGATCCCGGTGACTGTCGGACCCCCCTCCTACCGTGACCCCATGCGCATGATCCACACCTCCGACTGGCACCTCGGTCGGACCTTCCACGGCCGGTCGCTGCTGGCCGACCAGGAAGTGGTGCTGGGCGCGCTCGCCGATCTGGCCGCCGATCACCGGGCCGATGTCGTGGTGATTTCCGGTGATCTCTACGACCGCGCCGTGCCTTCGCCGGAGGCGGTGCAGTGCGCCACCCGCATCCTGGCCAGGATCCGCGCGGCCGGCAGTGCCATCGTGATGATCTCCGGCAACCACGACTCTGCTCCCCGGCTCGGCGCTTTCGCGGATTTCCTGGCAGTGGGCGGACTCCACGTGCGGTCGTCCATCCGCGATTGCGCTCGCCCGGTGCTGCTCGACGACCTGGACGGACCCGTTGCCGTGTACGCCTTGCCGTACCTCGAGCCCGATCTCGCCCGCGGCGTGTGGGAGCTGTCCGGTCCTGTCGGTCACCAGCAGGTGATGGCGGAAGCGCTGAGGCAGGTGCGGTCAGACCTGGACTCTCGGGCACCGGGGACGAGAAGCGTTGTGCTGGCGCACGCTTTTGTCGTCGGCGGTGCCGCATCCGGGTCGGAGCGGTCGATCGCGGTGGGCGGCGTGGAGTCGGTGACGTCCGACCTGTTCGACGGCTTCGATTACGTTGCCCTGGGCCACTTGCACCGCGCCCAGGTGATCGGCGAGCGAATCCGTTATTCGGGATCGCCGCTGCCGTACGCGTTCTCGGAGGCGGATCAGCGCAAGGGCGTGTGGTTGGTCGATCTGGCAGCGGATGGCGCGGTCGAGGTGGAACGGCTGGAGCTGCCGCAGGTTCGCCGGCTCGCCACCGTCACCGGTGCGCTCGCCGAGGTCCTCGTCAGCTACCCGCATCTCGCTGATGCCTACCTCAGTGTCGAGCTGACCGATCCGGTCCGCCCGCTGGAGCCGATGCGCCAACTGCGGGAGCGGTTCCCGTACGTGCTGGTGGCGCAGTGGACGCCTGAGCAGGTGACCGGGCTGTCATCGGTGCGGGTCATGACCGGTCGGCGCACCGACGGCGACCTGCTGGTGGACTTCGTCACCGACGCCCGTGGCACCGCACCGTCGGCGCGGGAACGTTCGCTGCTGGAGCGGTCCGTGGTGGCCGAGCGGTTGGTGGAGCGGATTCGATGAGGCTGCATCGACTGGAACTGTCGGCGTTCGGGCCCTTCGCCGACACCGAGACACTGGATTTCGACGCGCTCGGCGCCGACGGCCTGTTCCTGGTCCAGGGCGATACCGGAGCGGGCAAGACGACCCTGCTCGACGCGGTGGCTTTCGCCCTGTTCGGCCGGGTGCCGGGCCCGCGGAACGAGGCTCGGCGGCTGCGCTGCGACCGGGCCCCGCGCGACGTTGTCACCGAGGTACGCCTGGAGGCCACCATCGGCGGTTTCCGGCTCGAGATCAGCCGCCGACCGGAGTACGAACGGCCGAAGACCCGTGGCACCGGCGTGACAGTGCAGCGCGGGAAGGTGTCGTTGCGGTGGATCGGTGCCGGCCCGCACGGTCTCCCGGCCGACGGACTGACCAGAGCCGATGAGATCGGGGACACCGTCATCGATCTGCTCGGCATGTCGGCCGACCAGTTCTTCCAGGTGGTGCTGCTGCCCCAGGGCGACTTCGCCCGCTTCCTGCGCGCCGACACCGCCGAACGCGCCAACTTGCTGGAGCGGCTCTTCGACACGGGCCGGTTCGGCCGGATCGAGGACTGGTTCGCCGCCGCCCGTCGGGATGCCGGCGCTGCACTGCGGGACTGCGACGAAGAGGTGCGGCACCGCGCCGCCCGGGTCGCCGAATCCGCCGGGACCGAATCCGACGGCGATGCCACCGGATGGCTGGCGGACCTGCGGGACCGGCTCGCCGACGCGGCCGACACCGCCATGCTGGACGCGACGCTCGCCCGTGCCGAGCGGGAGCGTCGGGCGGCCGAACTGGACCGGCACCGGACAACGGCCGACCTCGTGGCTCGGCGCCGGCGGCTCGAACAACGACGCCTCGAACTCGAGCGCGCGCGGCCGGAAGTGGAGCGCGCCCGGGTGATGCTCGCGCGCGCCGGGGCGGCGGCTCCGGTGATGGCGGCCGTGCAGGCGGCCCGCTCGGCGCGGCGAGCGCTCGCCGTGGCGGAACGGGACAAGGCGGCCGCGGATGCTGTCCTCGACGCGATCAATGCCGGCGCCGGCCCGTCGGACGCCCGAGAGCTCGGTCTGCTGGCTGACGACCCGGTGGCAGTGCACGCCGCGGCCGCGGCCGACCGTGAGCTCGCCGGGATGCTCGGTGGCCTCGTCACCGAGGCGGCTGAGCAGGAACGGGAGCTCGCGGCGTTGGCCCGTGCCCGCGCCAGGCACCACCGCGATGAGGTCGCTGCCGTCGACGTCGAGCAGCGGCTTGCCTCCTTGCCCGCCAAGATCGCGGAACTCGATCGACGGGTCGCCGCGGCTCGGTCGGCCCGCGACCTGTTGCCGTCGGTGACCGACGCCGTCACGGCGGCCGAGAAGGTGCTCGAGGCTGCCATTTCGGCCGCCCACCTCGAGCAACAGCTGACGGCGGCGGCAGAGGCCGCCGCTGTCGCCACGGACGCCCACCAGTCCGCCGTCGACGCCCGGCAGGCGCTGGTGGAGCAGCGCATCGCCGGAATGGCAACCGAGCTGGCGGGCGCACTGACGGCCGGTGAGCCATGCCCGGTATGCGGGTCCTGCCAGCACCCGCGTCCCGCGCATCACGGTGCCGTGATCATCACCGCCGATCAGGTGGATGCCGCGCAGCGCACCGAGACAGCTGCCTGCGCGGCGCGGGATGCGGCCACCCGCCGGCGGTGGGAGACGCAGGCAGCGTTGGCGGCGGCGGTGCAGACGGCCGGCGGCAGCGACGTGAACCAGGCGCGGACTCGGCTCGCGGAGCAGAGCGAGCAGCATCGGCGGCTCACCGCGGTTGCCCGCAACTACGACGCCCTTGTCGGGTTGCGGGAAGCCGCGGGCAAGGCGCAATTCGAACACGAGTTGCGGCGGGGGGACCTGGCGGCGGTGCTGGCCGCCGGCGGTAGGGAGATCAGCGACCTGTCCCAGCGCACCGAGAAACGCGCGGCTCGTCTGCTGAAGGCTCGTGCCGGCCACGAGTCGGTGGACGCGAGGCGGGGATGGTTGCTCGGGCGGGCTCAGGCCTGTGACGCGGTCGTGACGACCTCGGCGGCGTTCACGGCCGCGCTCGCCGCGGCGACCCGGGCCGAACGGGCCGTCGAAGAGGCCGTGACGGCCGCCGAGTTCGCTTCGGTCGACGAGGCCGTCGCGGTGGCCGGCCTGGACACCGATCAACTCGCCCGACGGCTGCGCGCGGCGGACCACGAGGATGCGGCCGTCCGCGACCAATTGGCCGACCCGGCCTTCCGGGCTCTCTCGCCGGACACGGTCGTCGACCTCGACGGGGTCACCGCGCGCGCTGCAGAGGCCGCGCAACGGGCCGAACAGGCGGTGACCGCGGCGCACTCCGCGGTGGCCAGGCGGGATCAGACAGCGGCCGCTGCCCGTCGGCTGGGCGCGGCGCTACGGGTGCGCGAGCCGGTGCGGGAGCGGGAGGCGGAGATCTCGGCACTGACCGACGTGATGCTCGGCCGTGGACAGAACGCGCTGGGCATGTCGTTGCGGACCTACGTGCTCGCCGAGCGGCTGCGGCAGGTGGCCGCGACCGCCGGTCACCGTCTGGAGAAGATGTCCGCGGGCCGCTACACGTTCGTGCACACCACCGAGCGCGAGTCTCGCGGTCGCGCCGGCGGTTTGGGCATCGACATCCTGGACGGCTGGTCGGGTCTGGTCCGGCCGGCAAAGACGTTGTCCGGCGGTGAGTCGTTCCTCGCGTCCCTGGCGCTGGCCCTGGGCCTGGCCGATGTGGTGGCCGCGGAGTCCGGTGGGCGGGTGCTCGACACACTGTTCGTCGACGAGGGTTTCGGCAGCCTTGATCCCGATGCGCTGGATCTGGTGATGGGCACGCTCGACGACCTGCGGGCCGGCGGACGGGTGGTCGGCGTGGTGTCCCACGTCGACGAGTTGCGGCAGCGGATTCCCAGTCAGGTTCGGGTGACCCGCACGCCGCAGGGCTCGCACCTCGCCGTGAGCACCGGATGACCGGTCACCGAGAGGCAGGAGCAGGGCGACGGGTGCTGGCCGATCCCCGGCGGCACACGATCCGTCTCGCGCATGGTCGCTGTCGCGGCAGCCCGTGCGGCGCCGCCGAGGACGGCCCGGCAGGGCAGGATGGCGCGGTGACCGACATCCGCGCAGCCGGGGAGCGCCCGTGTTCCTGCTGATCGCCCACTTCGACATCCCGCCGGGTGATGACCCCGAACGGGCACTGGCGGACGCGGCGGAACCGGTCAGGCTGCTGGCGGAGCAGCCCGACACCCGGTGGGTGCGGTGGGGCAGGTCGACCGAGGACGCGGGCCGGTTGGTCCTGGTCGCGGAGTTCGACACGGCCGCCGCCTATCGCAGGGCGCAGTCGCCGTTGCCCGTGCGGTCGGTGCTGATCCCGTGGTTGTCAGGCGCCCGGGTGGAGACGTCCGGCGCGTTCGAGGTGCTGACCGCGGCTGACGGGCCAAGGTTCTGGGAGCCCGACGTCACCGTCCCGGATCCCGGCCGCTGATCGGCCGCGGTCGGCGCCCGCGGCATCAGTCATTAGGCTCGACGGTCGTTGACCGACCCCTCGGAATCCACCGGTTGGGGACATCGCCCGGCGGCGTCGCGCCGCGGGCCGCAGCACAGGAGTCGCACCATGGCCGACCGCATCGACGCCGTTGTCTCCCTCGCCAAACGACGGGGCTTCGTCTACCCCAGCGGCGAGATCTACGGCGGTACCCGCTCGGCGTGGGACTACGGCCCGCTCGGCGTCGAGCTGAAGGACAACATCAAGCGCCAGTGGTGGAACGCGATGGTCCGCTCGCGTGACGACATCGTCGGGCTCGACTCCTCGGTCATCCTGCCGCGGCAGGTGTGGGTCGCCTCCGGCCACGTCGCCGCCTTCGTGGACCCGCTGGTCGAGTGCCTGGTCTGTCACCACCGTTTCCGCGCCGACCACCTCGAAGAGGAATACGCGGAGAAGAAGGGCCGCCTGCCGGAGAACGGGCTGGCCGACATCGTGTGTTCGAATTGCGGAACCCGCGGGCAGTGGACCGAGCCGAAGGAATTCAACGGTCTGCTGAAGACCTACCTCGGGCCCGTCGAGGACGAATCCGGCCTGCACTATCTGCGACCGGAAACCGCGCAGGGCATCTTCGTCAACTACAACAATGTCGCGGCGTCCTCGCGCAAGAAGCCGCCGTTCGGCATCGGCCAGATCGGCAAGTCCTTCCGCAACGAGATCACCCCGGGGAACTTCATCTTCCGGACCCGCGAATTCGAGCAGATGGAGATGGAGTTCTTCGTCAAGCCGGGCACCGATGAGGAATGGCACCAGTACTGGATCGACACCCGCACCGCCTGGTACGTGGATCTGGGCATCGACCGGGACAACCTCCGGCAGTTCGAGCACCCGAAGGAAAAGCTGTCCCACTACTCGAAGCGGACCGTCGACATCGAATACCGATTCAAGTTCCAGGGCAGCGAATGGGGCGAGCTGGAAGGTATCGCGAACCGCACCGACTTCGATTTGAAGACCCATTCGCAGCACTCTGGAGTGGATCTGTCGTACTTCGATCAGGAAACCGGCGAGCGCTGGACCCCGTACGTCGTCGAGCCCGCGGCGGGTGTCGGGCGCCCGATGATGGCGTTCCTGCTCGAGGCCTACGCCGAGGACGAGGCCCCGAACACCAAGGGTGGGGTGGACAAGCGCACGGTGTTGCGGCTGGACGCCCGGCTCGCCCCGGTCAAGGCGGCGGTCCTGCCGCTGTCCCGGCACGCCGACCTGTCGCCGGTGGCGCGGGACCTCGCCGCGCAGCTCCGCAGGACGTGGAACGTCGACTTCGATGACGCCGGTCAGATCGGCCGCCGCTACCGGCGGCAGGACGAGATCGGCACGCCGTACTGCCTCACCGTCGACTTCGACACCGCCGCCGACCAGTCGGTCACCATCCGGGACCGCGACTCCATGACGCAGGAAAGGGTTGCCCTGGACCAGGTTCAGGGCTATCTGGCGGCTCGATTGGTCGGTTGCTGACGCAGCGGTTCTGTCTGGTGCGTCCGGACGCCCGTCGGGCCGGGGTTCAATCGATCGCTTCGATACCGAGCTCTGCCAGCTCGCCCAGGCTTCGCCGGATGTGCGCAATCATCTCCGCAGGCGCAGGCTCCCAACCCAGGACTTCCTCGACAACCCGCAACGGCTCGGTCGTGCGATAGGAGCGCGTCGGGTTGCCGGGGAACCGCTTGTCGGTGACGTTGGGATCGTCCTCGATCGAACCGGTCGGCTCCACCCGGTACACCCGTGGCGGACCATCACCGCGGGCCAGTTCGGCGGCCAGCGGCGCGCCCTCACGGCTGGCAGTGATGTACAGGTGCCTGGAAGGTCGGCCTGAGCCATAGTTGGAACGCCACCCCGGTGTCAGGAGGTCGCCCACGGCCACGTCGGCGCGTGTCCCGTGGAAGAAGGGCCCCGGGTCGTCGACGACCCGCGGTGTGGGCGGCGGGTCACGGAGCAGGCTGTCCAGCCGAGTCATGAGCGCGGCGACCCGCGTGCGTCCCTGCGGTGCCCTGGGGTAGCGGTTCAGTACGTCAACCACGTCTGGCGTGGCCCGTTTCGCGGCGGCCAGAATCACGTACTCCCCGACGACCCGGTCGTCACCGCGGGCCATCTCCGCAGCGCGGGCCGCGTGGGCCGCTGCGCCGAGGATGTGCCGTACTTGTGTCGCCTTGGCCAGCGGGTGCAGATACGTAGCGGCTGCCGCATCACCGGCGGCGGTCGCGGCGTGCCGCGCGGGCTCGGTCGACGCCTCCTTCGCGGCCCGGTGGGCGTCGTTGGCGGCCGTTCGCTGCAGGCGGGAGCGGGACGCTCCCTCGGCGAACACGCGGGCGGCCTCGAGTGCGGCGGCCGGCCGCGGGTCGCCGGGCTCAGCCCTGGCGAACAGAAACAGAGCCGGTTCCGCGCAAGAGACGGCATAGGCGACGACGCCCCGCAGCTCGTCGGTGGTCAACTCGAAATCGCCGGTCAAACCCTCACTCTCCCGAACGCGGGCTAGTCGTGGCCGCTGAGTTGGCCCAAGCGGTCGGCGAGGGCGTCAACCATGGCGCCGGCGCGCTTGTCGGAGATCGCCGCCTTCCGATCTCCGCCCAAGCTCGAAACCGGAAGGACGTCAACCGAAAGCTTGGCTCCGCCGGCGAGCGCCCGCAACGCGTCGACCTTCGCGCCGAACGGCGAACCGCTGCCGGGGGAGTAGTACCGCACCACCTCGTCGATGTCGTCCGGGTACAGGTCCGTCTTGGTGACCGCGATGATCAGCCAGATTGGTTTGTTCCGACGCACCGCCATCGACGCGATGCGGTGCGAGGTGATCGCCCAGTCCTCGAGCTCGGCGGCGAGCTGCTCATCACGCGTCGCAGAACCGGCACCGGTGGTGCCGGCGGCGCGACGAGGGGTGGCGTAGCCGTTGGCGACGACATGGATGACGCCGTCGACAGGTTCGTCATGGAAGACCTCGTCCAGGGCGCCCAGCCTGGTGGCGGCATTGTCACCGGGCACGACGAGGAACCGGAACCCGTGCAGCCTGGTGCCGCGGCGGGTGCGCCGCTCCATCACCGCCGAACCGACCTCGGCCCCGGCGTTGCCTGCCGAACGGTGCGTCAGCCGATCGACGAGCTGGCTCTTGCCGACACCGGTCATCCCCGTCACCGCCACCATGGGGTACCGGTCCCGCAGCAGCCGGCCCAGCCGTTCTGGCATGGAGGCGAGCGCGGTCAGCACACCGGTCGCCGCCGTGGCGCCGATGACCGTGCGACTCGACGTCGGCACCATCGTCTTGATCCGTGATGACGTTCGAGACACAGGTCGCTCCTCCGCAATGCTCAGTGGTCGATTGGCGCCGAGGGCTTCCTTGCGCTGCGGCCGTCGGTCCACCGGGTGCGTGCCGAACGGATTCCTACCAGGCTTTCAGCCGCCGAGGTCCCCGGGGTAGCGGTACTGCTCGGCGGGCACCGTGGTGCCACGGAACCACGCATCCATGAACGGCGTGACGTCGCGTCCGGCCAGTTCGTTGACCTTCTTCTCCAGGTCCTCGAACGTGGCGTTCTTACCGCCGTACATCTGCGGCCACTCACGTAACAGCCGGAAGAAGGCGTCATCACCGATCTCCTTGCGCAACGCGTGCAGCGCGAGGGGTCCGCGGGTGTACACCCGGGTGAATTCCTGCCCGGCGCCCATGTCGACGAGCGGTGAGGACCAGAATTCCGGCACCTTCACCAATTCCTGCATCTGTTGTTTCCAGGAGGCATCCAGATCCTCGCCCTGGGTGTCTTCCACCCACAGCCAGGGCGCGTAGGACGCAAAGCATTCGTTCAGGCAGATGTCGGACCAGCGCTGCACAGTGACGTCGTCGCCGTACCACTGGTGGGCCAGTTCATGGACGACCGTTCCCTTGTCCACACCGACCTGATACACCGGCCTGGTCGCGGTTTCCAGTGCGAACCCGGTGTTCTCGGCGGTGAAGATACCGCCGGCGGCGTCGAAGGGGTATGGCCCGAAATACTTCTCGAGCACTGTGATGATCTCCGCCGTGCTGTCCGCCAGATCTGCCGCATCCGGCGCCGCGCTCGGCGCGATCGCCGACACCACCGGTTTTCCGTCCGGCAATCTGCTGCGGTCGAAGGTGAAGTCATCGATGTAGATGGTCGTGAGGTAGCTGGCGACCGGTTGTTTCAGGCTCCAGCGGAAAACGGTGTGGCCGGCGGGCGCCGCAGGTAGTCCCTGTGTTTGCTGCACACCGTTCGAGATGACGTTCCACTTCTTCGGAACGGTCGCCGTCACCGAGAACGTCGCCGTGTCGGCGGGATGCTCGTTCACCGGGTACCAGGTCGATGCGCTGAACGGCTCGCCGGCCGCCAGTGCGCCACCGGAGACGGTGCGGTACCAACCTCCGTCGCCGAGGTTGGCTGTCCCACCGGAGATCAGACCCGGCTGCCCGCCGTAGCTGACCACCACCGCCAACGCCGAACCGGTGGGCAGCGGAGCGGACGGCGTGATGACCAGCTCGGCGTCCTGCTGGCGGAACGTGGCCGCGGTGTCGTTGACCTTCACGCCGGCGACCTCGAGATTCGGTTGCAGGTCGAGGTTGAACTGGGTGAGGCCGTCCTTGGCCAGCACGGACCCGGCGAGCGTGGCGGTCGACTGAAGGTCGTTGGTCGGCGGGTCGTAGGCGAGGTTCAGGTCGTACGAGTCGATCTGATAGCCGCCGTTCCCGCTGGTGGGGTAGTACGGGTCACCGATGCCGGGGTCGCCGATGGTGCCGTCCACGCCCGCCGAGCCTCCACTGCCACTCGGCGCCGGCCCGCCGCCGGGCGGCGCACCTGACAGCGCGGATGACGGTGCGGATGACGGTGCGGATGACGGTGCGGATGACGGTGCCGCGCCGCCGGCCGACGATGACGCACCGGGCGACGGCGCGCTCGATGGAGCGGCACCGGATGTCGACGGTCGGCTCGCACTCGGGGAGCCGGAAGCGGTGTTCGCTGCGGCGGTGGACCCCGGTGCGGCGGTGCCGTTCACCGACGACGAGCATGCGGCTGTCACGGCGACCGTCAGCACGAGCGCCGCAAGCCGGACGCGATGGATTCGCCCCATCATCGCACCGTACAAGGCGCACCGTGATCGGACGGTGAGCGAGCCGCCACCTGTCGCCACCGGTTCGCCGGCGGCTCAGGGTCGCGAGGCCGCCAACCCCGACAGCACCGGGCGCTGCTGGCATGATCAACGACGGCGCCGCGCAGCGGCTGTCCAGTTCATCCGGATCGCCGAGGCGGTGGGGCTTGCCGACGGGAGCACGGGGGACCCGGCAGAGCAGGTGGCATCGGTGACTGCACCCTACGACGCCGCTGCCCTCGAGAGGCGGGTCGAGGAACCCGCGAAGACGGCCGGGCTGCCCGAATCGGCGGGCGCCGGCGGCCGCAGCCCGTTTTCCCGGGACCGGGCCCGCGTGCTGCACTCCGGGTCGTTCCGGCGGCTCGCCGGCAAGACGCAGGTCGTCGCACCGGACGAGGACGCGGTGCCGCGCACCCGGCTCACCCACTCCCTCGAGGTGGCGCAGATCGCCAGGGAGATCGGCGAGCAACTCGGTTGTGACGCAGACCTTGTCGATCTGGCCGGACTCGCCCACGACATCGGGCACCCGCCGTTCGGTCACAACGGCGAGGCGGCGCTGGACACCGTCGGTGCTGTGGCCGGCGGCTTCGAGGCCAATGCGCAGAACCTTCGGCTGCTCAGCCGGCTCGAACCGAAGATCATCACCGGGGACGGCCGGCCGGCGGGGTTGAACCTGACGCGGGCGTCGCTGGATGCGGTGATCAAGTACCCGTGGCCGCGGCCCCGAGACGGCGGCAAGTTCGGCGTCTACCCCGACGACCGGCCGGTGCTGGAGTGGGTCCGCGCCGGCCGTCCGGACGACCGGCGCTGCTGTCTGGAGGCCCAGGTGATGGATTGGGCCGACGACGTCGCCTACTCCGTGCACGACGTCGAGGACGGTGTCAGCGCCGGACGGATACAGCTCGACCGGCTGGCCGACCCGGAGGAGCGGCTCCTGGTCGGCGTCGCGGCCAAGGCCTTCTCCGCGGAGACCGCGGATGACCTGGTGACGGTGCTGGACGGACTGCTGGAACTGTCGGTGGTGCGCGCGGCGATCGGCCACCGGCCCGGACCGGTCGCGGACGCCGCCGTCAAGCGGATGACCAGTGAGCTGACCGGGCGGCTCGCGACCGGGGCGATCGCGGCCACCCGCGCCGCGGCAGGGCCGGGGCCGCTGCACCGGTACGACGCCGACCTGCAGGTCCCGCGGCTGCTGCGGGCGGAGGTCGCGGTGCTCAAGGCCATCGCGCGCCGGTACGTGATGGCGGACCCGGACAGGATCGCCGCCCAGCGCCGGCAGCAGGAACTGCTCGTCGAACTGGTGCAGCTCACGGCGGCGGTGGGGCCGTCTGCCCTCGATCCGCTGTTCGCCGAAGCCTTCGAGCGGGCGGCGGGTGACGCCGAACGGCTCCGCGTCGTGCTGGACCAGGTGTCGTTGCTCACCGACGCGCAGGCGACGAGCCGTCATGCCCGCCTGACGGCCGGCACCACGCCCACCCGTGGCACCTGGGTGTGACCGAGGGATCGGACCGGGACCCATGATGCGAGTCGTGACGTGGACAACGGCGGGACGGATCGGCCGACCGACATAGACTCCGTGCGTGGCGGGGCGGATTTCGGATGCGGACAAGGAACGCGTCCGTGACGCCAGCCGGATCGAGCAGGTGGTCGGCGAGTACGTCGCGCTGCGCAACGCCGGAGGCGGAAATCTGAAGGGACTGTGCCCGTTCCACGACGAGAAGACGCCCTCGTTCCAGGTCAGTCCGGCCCGCGGGTACTACCACTGCTTCGGCTGTGGTCAGGGTGGCGACGTCTTCACGTTCCTGCAGGAGATCGAGCACCTGACGTTCGTCGAGGCGGTGCAGCGGCTGGCGGAGCGGTTCAACATCCCGTTGACCATGACCGAGGGCGGCACGTCCACCCGCGCCGAACGCGGGACCAGGCCGCGCCTGCTGGCGGCGAACAAGGCGGCGGCCGAGTTCTACGCCGCGCAATTGAGTACCCCCGGCGCGGAGACCGCGCGGGCCTTCCTCGCCGAACGCGGGTTCGACATGGCCGCTGCGGCCCATTTCGGGTGCGGGTACGCACCCGACGGCTGGGATGCCCTGGTGAAAGCCCTGACGTCAGCCGGATTCTCGCTGGAGGAGCTGTACAAGGCAGGCCTGGCCAGGCAGGGGCAGCGCGGACCGATCGACCAGTTCCACCGGCGACTGCTGTGGGCCATCCGGGACAACTCCGGGGAGGTCGTGGGCTTCGGTGCCCGCCGGCTGTACGACGACGACCGGCTGGAAGCCAAGTACATCAACACCTCGGAAACCATGCTGTACAAGAAGTCTCAGGTGCTGTTCGGCCTCGACCTGGCCAAGCGGGACATCTCCCGGCAGCGCCGGGTGGTCGTCGTCGAGGGCTACACCGACGTCATGGCAATGCATCTCGCCGGTGTGACCACCGCCGTGGCGTCCTGCGGAACGGCCTTCGGCGAGGAACACATCAGCGTGCTGCGCCGGTACCTGCTCGATTCCGACGTCATCAGGGGTGAGGTGGTGTACACCTTCGACGGTGACGCCGCCGGTCAGAAGGCCGCGCTGAAGGCGTTCGACTCCGACCAGCGGTTCGCCGCGAACACGTTCATCGCGGTGGCCCCGGCCGGTATGGACCCGTGTGAGTTACGGCAGGCCAAGGGTGACGAGGCGGTCCGCGCCCTGGTCGAGAACCGCACTCCGCTGTTCAATTTCGCCGTCACGAGCGTGTTGGCGCAGTACGACCTGGACACCGCGGAGGGCCGGGTGGCGGCCACCGCGGCCGCTGTCCCTCTGGTGGCCCGGATCAAGGAGTCGACCCTGCGGGACGAGTACATCCGGCGGCTCGCCGGGCTGCTCGGCTCCGACCTCGCGCCGATCCGACAGCGGGTCAAGGAGTATGACGCCGCGGCCGCGCGGGCGGCCCGGCAACGTCCGGCACCGACCCGGGAGCAACACGGCGACGACCGGGGCCGGCCGGCCCGATTGGCCAATGGCGGGCAGGGCAGGCACCCGGGCACGAGACCGTCCGGGCCGGGGGAGCACGCGGGCGACCGAGATCGGGCCGCTGCGCGCCGTCCCGCGGGCGCCGTCGTCGACGTCGTCGAACCCCCGGATCCGGACCTGGAACCACCCGCCGACCCGCACGACAACTCGACCGACCAGCACCAGTCCGGCCAACCCGCCCAGCCCGCCCCCGGTGTGCGCCGCCCGGACCCGGCCGACCGCTCACTGATGCTCGAGCGGCAGGCCCTGCAGCTGGCCCTGCAACGCCCCGACCTCGTTGTCGATGGGTACCCGCAGGTGCGCGAGGAAGCATTCACCCACCCCGCGTACGCGGCGGTGCACCGGGCGGTCGCGGCGGCCGGTGGGCCACCCGGTGACGGCTCGACGGCAGCCTGGGTGGACGTGGTCGCCGACAGCCTGCCGTCGGGCGTGCTGCGGTCGCTGGTCACCGAGCTGGCGGTGCAACCGCCGCCGGTCCCGCCGCTGTCGGTGAACGCCCGGTACGCCGGTGCGATCATCGCCGGGATGGCCGAGCGGGTGGCCGCCGCGCAGGAGCGGGAGTTCCGGTCGGCGTTGCAGCGCGCCGAAGCGTCCGGTGACCGCGAGCGGGCGCGCACCCTGTCGGCCGACCTGGCGGCCGTCGCGCAGTACCGGCGCGCCCTCGCCGACCGGGCGCGGGGCGACGCGTGATGGCGTTGCGCTGGCCGTGGCAACGCGTGACGCTGCCGCCCGGGTTGCGCGAGGCCCTGGACGAGGACGAACACATCCAGGCGGTGGCCGAACTCGCCGACGGAACCGTCCTGGCCGCAAGCCGTTTCGGTTTGTGGCACGTGACGGACGGCGGTGCCGGCAGAACCGGTTGGGAGGCGATCGCCAAGGCCCGGCTGGCCGGCTCCGTGCTGTCCATCGTCCCGACCCGGGTGGTCGGTGAGTTGCCCGACGGCACAACGGTTCTGCGGGACGACGGAGTGCGCGAGTACGTCCTCACCGGTAAGGGGTCGCTGACCGACGTCGTGCACAGCAGAGTGCGCCGCTCGGTCGCAGCCAGCATCCACCTGTCTCACCCCTCCGGGGGTGGCTGGGTGGTGCTGCGCCGGATTCCCGGCAGGGACGGCGTGGTCACCCAGGTGCGGCTGGATACGGGCACCGATCCGGAGGCTCCCGGCTTCGCCGAGGCGGTCGCCGACGTCGCGGCGGAGTTGGCGAGCGGGCGGACGCCCGCCTGACGGGTGCGTTCGCAGAACGCACCGGCTGCGCGGTCCCACCGGGTGAAGAACGAGATACTTGTCGGCGCTACTCTTTTCCGGTGACCCAGGACCCTGACGCACCCTTCGACCCCGGCAAGCTGCGCGCGTCCGACGCCGACCGGGAAGCCGTGGCGCAAGTCCTGCAGACGGCCATGGCGGAGGGCCGACTCACCCCCGCCGAACTCCAGGAACGGCTGGACACGGTGTACGCGTCCAAGACGCTGAGCGAATTGGAACCGGTGACCTGGGACCTGCCTGGGCACACCCCACTGGTGCCGCGGACTCCGTCGGTTCCGCAGGCGCCGCTCAGTCTCAGCAAGTCGCCGGCGGCGTCGGCATCGTCGCCGGCCCGGATCGGCGGGGTCCCGACGTCATCGCTGGCCGTCGGCATCCTGTCCGGCGCCACCCGGAACGGCTCGTGGGTGGTTCCGCCGCAGTTCACCGCCCTGGCCATGATGGGTGGCGTCGACATCGACCTCACCGAAGCGGTTTTCGCGCAGCGGGATGTGACGATCACCGCGGTGGCCATCATGGGCGGGGTGGACATCGTCGTTCCCGAGGGGATGACCGTGGTCGTCAACGGGATCGGCGTCATGGGCGCCTTCGAGGACAACGCCAGGGTCGTCGGCCCTCCGGACGGGCCGGTGGTGCGGATCAACGGCCTGGCACTGATGGGCGGGGTGGACATCCACCGGCCCAAGAAACGGCGCCGCGAACTGGATCAGTAGCGATCGGCCGGTCGACGACCGACGGCTGAGCCATCGAGCGTTTGCAACCGCACCCGGTCAGCAAACGGCACCCGGTCAGCGGCCGGTCGTCCAACTGTTGGTCGCGCAGCGATTGCTCAGCGCCCGTCCTTGCTGAAGACTCGGGACACCTTCGCCTGCACGAAGCCGGCTGCGCCCTGCACGGCGGGGTGGTCGGCGACGCTCGCGCTCCAGCGCTGGATCTGCTCGTACCGCTCCCGACCCGCACGCGATCCGAGGACGTAACCGATGGCGATCCCGATCACAAGACGAATCATCGCTGGAACCTCCTCAGTCGGGCCCGCCATCCGGACACCCCGGGACAGTGTTCCCTACGGCCGAGCGTCACCGCCCGCCAGGTGCGGCACATCCGTGCGGTCTGTCCGGTTCACCGAGTCGCGCACCGACCGGCGGCGTGGCCTGCGCCCCACTGATTCTGAGCTGGACCGGTTCTGGGCTATTCTGGTCCAGCGCTGCCGCGAGACGGCACCGCCGGTCCTCCGTAGCTCAATTGGCAGAGCATCCGACTGTTAATCGGACGGTTACTGGTTCGAGTCCAGTCGGGGGAGCGCGACCTGCACGCGGGCCCGGACCATCAGGTTCGGGCCCGCGTGCTGTCCGGGGCCTGCGCCCACGCCTCATCGCGCTGGAATGGCCGTTGAGCGCGGACGAGCCCGGAGTCTTCCTTCGCAGACCCGGCTGGTGCGTACGCCGAATGGGTATTCTGAGCGCCATGCGGGTCATTGACCATGCCGTGCTGACGACGGCGGACGGCGGAACGTCGACCGTCACGCTGGCCGTCACCGTTCCGTGGCTCCGCGGTGAACCCGTCTATCACGTCTTCCACGGCGACGGCGGTGTGCTGTCCTTCCATCGGTCGTACACACGAGCCGACGTGATCGGGTGGCCCAACCAGAGGCATCCCGGCCGTTACCGTCACCCCCGGCCGGCCGCCGCTGCCCTCGAAGACTTCCGGCTGACGGTCGATCAGCTTCGTGCCACGGTGGCACCCGGACACGGCAGCAGCGGCCCGGCAGAATCTGCGGACACCGTCCGGTTGACCGCCGAACCGCCGCATTCGGCAGAGCGAGCGACCGGCTCGGCGGGACCACACCGCCGAGGCAACATCGTCGCCTGACCACGGCGCGGCCGGCGGCAGGTCCGACAGGACGCCCGACGGGTGAACGGTAGGGTTTCCCCGCGGGGCGGTAGCTCAGTTGGTCAGAGCAGCGGACTCATAATCCGTCAGGTCGTGGGTTCGAGCCCCACTCGCCCCACGTTTATGCAGCTGAAAGGCGGGGAACTCGAATTTAAGTGGCGAGT